>Ga0310696_10005326_pt1 | contig 15558 bp, 13 predicted proteins | sample AusTroGonzalo_MG_4_FD_203885 | JGI IMG/M metagenome (GOLD analysis project Ga0310696, IMG submission 203885) | Bovine rumen microbial communities from tropical cattle in Woodstock, Queensland, Australia - Gonzalo_02 (v2) (version 2) | ecosystem: Host-associated > Mammals > Digestive system >...
CAGAAACCCGGTCATCCGGACCACAAGCCCAATGCCGACCTCGCGTACTACTATCCCACAAGCGACCTTGTGACCGGCCCGGATATCATTTTCTTCTGGGTTGCCCGCATGATAATGGCAGGCGAGGAGTTCATGGGCAGGGAGCCATTCTCCAACGTGTATTTCACCGGCATCGTGCGCGATAAAATCGGCCGCAAGATGTCCAAGACCCTTGGCAACAGCCCCAACCCGCTGGATCTTATTGAAACTTACGGCGCCGATGCAGTGCGTATCGGCATGCTGCTTTGCTCCAGCGCCGGCAACGATATCTTCTACGACGAAGCTCAGATAAAGCAGGGCGCCGCATTCTGCAACAAGATATGGAACAGCTACCGCCTTGTTAAAGGCTTCCAGGTGGCCGATGTCCCGCAGACCGATGCTCAGAAAGCTGCCATCGAATGGTTCAGCGCCAAGCTGTCGGAAACCATTGCAACGGTAGAGGACCACTACAGCAAATTCCGCATCTCGGATGCCCTGATGGCTATTTACAAGCTGTTCTGGGACGACTACTGCAGCTGGTATCTTGAGTCAATCAAACCTGCTTTCGGCCAGCCTGTGGATGCACAGACCTATAAAGTTACGCTTGAGTCCTTTGATGCACTGCTAAGGCTAATCCATCCGGTTATGCCCTTCATCACCGAAGAGCTGTGGCAGGATCTGGCCCCGCGCAAGGAAGGGGAGACCATCATGTATGCCGAAACGCCCAAGGCTCAGGCATACTCTCAGAGCGTGCTTGACAACTTTGCCCTTGCAATGGAGGCCGTAAACGGCGTCCGCGGCATACGCAGCCAGCGCAACATCGCCCCCAAGGAAAGCCTTAACCTTAAGATCAAGGGCAACGATTTCCCTTCTGCAGTGCTGTCAATTGTGGAAAAACTGGCAAACTGCAAGGCCGAAATGGTATTGGCATTCGACGCCCAGGGCGCAGGCTTCATGGTAAGGACCATAGAGATGAGCGTTGCCATGGACGGCCTTGTGAACGTGGCCGAGGAACTTGATAAAGCCCAGAAGGAGCTTGAGCACCAGCAGAAGTTCCTTGCAGGCGTACGCGCAAAGCTTTCCAACGAGAAGTTCACCGCCCACGCCCCGGCACAGGTAATTGAAACCGAGCGCAAGAAAGAGGCCGACTCGCTGTCAAAGATAGAGAGCCTGGAAGCCAAGATCAAGCAGCTTAAAGGAATGTAGCCATGGCCATTTTCAAAGCCACATTCCCGGTAAGGTACTACGAGACCGACCAGATGGCCGTGGTGCATCACTCGAATTACATAAGGTACTTCGAGATAGCCCGCGACGAGATGATGGTAGCCATCGGCTTTCCCATAGAGCGCTGCGAGAAAGAACTTGGCGTTCAGGTGCCCATAGTGTCGGTGGAATGCCATTTCAGGTATCCTGCGCGCATGGGGGACATCCTTACGGCCACTGCCGAAGTTGAAAAGGCCCCAATGGCCAAGATGTTCATCAAGCAGGCTGTATATAACCAGGACGGTGTCCTTTGTGCCGAAGGCCTTGTTACCCTTGGCTTCCTGAATGCCAAAACTTTTACTCCGGTGCGCTGCCCGGAGCCCATAGTGGAACTATTTGAAAACTACATAAACCAACACTGATATGCTTACTTATCCGCTCATAATGATTGGCACCTGGGAGATAGTAGTCATTGTGCTTGTGATTCTGCTCCTTTTTGGCGGCAAGAAGATTCCGGAGTTCATGAAAGGGCTCGGCAAAGGCGTCAAAAGCTTTAAGGAGGGCATGAACGAGGTGGAGAAGGAAATTAAGGCAGAGCCCACGGAAAAGCAAGAGGAAAAGAAAGAGCAGTAGGATGGACGGGAAGGACGCAGAAATGTCCTTCTGGGACCATCTGGAAGCGCTGAGGGGAACTATTATCCGCTCGGTGCTGTGGATTGCGGCCTTTTCCGTAATTTTCCTGTGCTTCCCCCGGCCGCTTTTCAAAGCCGTCCTATGGCCCACGCAGGCCGATTTTCCCATATACCGCCTACCGGGCGTAGAGTTTTCGATGGATCTTATTAACATCGAAATATCGGCCCAGTTTTTCATGTACGTGAAGGTCGCGGTGCTATGCGGCCTTGTAGTGGCCTTTCCGCTGGTTATATGGGAACTTTGGAAGTTCGTTGCACCTGCACTCTATGACAACGAGAAAAAGGCCGTAAAAGGCGCTTTTTGGCTCGGCTCCGGGCTTTTTTATCTTGGCGTTGCCGTGGGATACCTTGTGGTACTTCCGGTTTGCCTTATGTTCTTTATGAACTTCAGCGTGAGCGACACCATCCAGAACACCATCACTCTGGGCTCGTACATGTCACTTTTCGTGTCCATGGTGTTCCTTATCGGCCTTCTTTTCGAGTTCCCGACCATAATCCTGGCCTTATCGGCCATCGGTATCCTGCACCGGGACCAGTTAAAGAAGGGGAGGAAGTATGCCGTTATTGTGATGCTGGTGCTGGCTGCGCTTATTACGCCCAGCGATCCTTTTTCAATGTTTGTGCTGGCACTGCCGCTTTACTGCCTGTATGAGTTCTCCGTTTTGCTGTGTAAGAAATGATTTCCATCAATAATCTCACCGTGTCCTTTGGCAGCTGGACCCTGCTGGACAATATAAACTTCCACATTAGCGAGGCCGACAAGATTGGCCTTGTGGGGAAGAACGGTGCCGGGAAATCAACTCTGATGAAGCTTATAACGGGGGAGATGACGCCAACCAGCGGCAGCGTTGACAAGCCGGCCGGATTAAGGATTGGCTATCTTCCCCAAATAATGGAGCACCACAAGGGCCGAAGCGTGATGGATGAGGTTCTCACCGTCTTTGACTATATTCATGCATTAGAGGCCGATTTAGCCCGTATTACGGGCATTCTGGCCGACAGGACGGACTACGAATCCAAGGAATACGCCGCGCTGATAGACCGGATGAACGAGATTTCGGACCGTCTGGCGCTGGAAAGCGGGCTTTCGCCCAGGGCTCAGGCGCAGAAAGTACTCTTCGGCCTAGGATTCAGGGAGGACGAGCTGGAAAGGAATACGGAAACCTTCAGCCAGGGCTGGAACATGCGCATAGAGCTGGCTAAGATTCTTCTGGCCAGGCCGGACGTACTTCTTCTGGACGAACCCACCAACCACCTTGACATAGAGTCTATCGAGTGGTTCGAGGACTATCTTAAGGCCTTTCGCGGATCGGTGCTGCTGGTTTCGCACGACCGCAAGTTCCTGGATAACGTTACAACACGCACAGTAGAGATACTGCTGGGGCATATTCACGACTATAAAGTACCTTACAGCCAGTATGTTACGCTAAGGGCCGAGAGAATTGCACAGCAAACCGCCGCCTACGAAAACCAGCAGCGGATGATAGAGAAGACGGAAGACTTCATTAACCGTTTCCGCTACAAGCCCACAAAGAGCAACCAGGTGCAGTCACGTATCAAGGCTCTGGAGAAGCTGGACAGGATAGAGATAGACGAGACCGACAATGCAAAGCTCTCGCTTAAGTTCCCGCCTGCGCAGCGGTCGGGAGATATAGTGTTTAAAGGTACGGACCTTACCGTGGGATATCCGCAGAAAGTGGTTTTCCGCGACGCCCAGATAGAGATTAAGCGCGGTGACAAGGTGGCTCTGATTGGCCGTAACGGCGAAGGTAAGACCACGCTTATGCGCGTGATTATGAACCAGCTGGAGCCTTTCTCGGGAGAGGCAAAGGTGGGGCATAACGTTAAAATCGGCTATTATGCCCAGAATCAGGAAGAGATACTGGATCCTTCCGAGACAGTTTATGGAACCCTGGACCGCATTGCCGTTGGCGACGTGCGCACTAAACTGCGCGACCTTCTTGGGGCCTTCCTTTTCAAGGGAGAGGATATAGACAAGAGGGTTTCTGTGCTAAGCGGCGGTGAACGGGCGCGTCTTGGCATGGCAAAACTTATGCTGTCGCCATATAACGTGCTTGCCCTGGACGAACCTACCAACCACATGGATATTCGCTCCAAGGATGTGTTAAAACAGGCCCTGAAGGCCTTTGACGGCACGTTAATTGTGGTTTCACACGACCGTGATTTCCTTGACGGACTGGTAGATAAGCTGTATGAATTCCGCGGCGGAAAGGTTACCGAGCATCTTGGCAGCGTGCAGGAATTCCTGCAAAAGAGGAAGCTGCAGAACCTGCAGGAGCTGGAACGCCGTAAGCCGGAGGAAGAAAAATCGGCCAAGAGTGAGGTTAAGCAGGAGCAGGCCCGCAAGTTCCAGGAACAGAAGTTTGTTTCCAAGGAACAGCGCAAAATCCAGAACCGCGTAAGTTACCTGGAAAAGGAAATTGCAAAGCGCGAAAGCCGGATGGGGGAGATAGAGAAAACTCTAGCAAGCCCTACGGAAAAAGACGACATTATGGAACTCACCCGTGAGTATCTGGAGCTCAAGATGGAGCTTGACATGCACACCGACGAGTGGACCAACCTTATGGAACAATTAGAAAACTAAAAGATATGAAAGCATTTATTAACAAAGTTTTAATGCTTGTTATTTGCACAAGCGCTTTAGCTATCATTCCCGCCAGAGCCCAGTCTTTCCAGCTGGAGGAAAAGACACTGCCGGTGGGCGAGTTCTCGTCGGTCTCCGTTACCGGTGACTTTGAAGTAACCCTTGTGAAAGGCGAATATAGCGCCAAGGTTACAACCTACCAGATTCTGGCCCCGTATGTACAGGTATTCGTGCGTTCCAAGACACTGTACATTTCCTACGACGAAAAGTCGGTACCCAAAGATACCCGCAAGCAGTTCAAAGGCCGCGGTGCACCCACCCAGGTGTTCCGTGCCGTTGTATATCTTCCGGAGCTTAACGGAATCAGCATCGAAGACAACGTAACCCTGTCGTCCACCGACGAGTTCTCGGGCAACGGTTTCACCATGTCAATAGACGAGAAAGCCCAGGTAAAAAGCCTTAACCTTAGGGCTACGAACATTTCCGTGAACATGAAGAAGAACGCCCAGGCATCCTCCCTTAACCTTAAGGCCGATAACCGCCTGGAAGTCAATACAGAAGGCAATGCCAACCTGAAGGGTACCCTGGATGCTCCGGAGATGGCCATCAATACTTCCGGTTCGTCGCAGGTTGCCATTAACGGCGGAGGCACCACCGTCACCTTCAACATGAACGGGTCGTCCAACATTACGGCCACCATGCAGGAAGAAAAAACCGTCCTTAACATTAGCGGTAATGCCGATTTAAGACTTATCGGCAGCTCGGATTCCATGCTTGTAAATGCCGACAAGAGCGCCGAAATAGAGGCCAACGACTATGCAGTAAAGAAGGTTGAGGCCAAGATGACCGGCGGTGCAAAACTCAACGCCAACGTTACGGAACAGCTTGATGCAACGCTGGTTAACGGCGCATCTTTCTATTATACGGGAACTCCCGCCATTACCGTGGGCAAGATTATCAAATCTACCCTGGCGCCTTTTGGCTCAACTGCTAAGTAATGTACGATTCGCACGCCGATACCCCTTCGCAGCTCCTCAGGCTGCGCAATATCGGCATAGACAACAGCTATGCCCACGTTGACTTCCCCAAGCTTCGGCGCGGGGGAGTTGACGGTTCTTTCTTTGCCCTCTATACACCGGCCGGAATGGCCCCTGACGCTGCTACGCGCTATGCGCTGCAGATGATATCGGCCGTTTACGATGCCGTGGACCAGAATGCCGACTATGCTGCGCTGGCGTTTTCCCCGCAGGAAGCGGCCAGGAACAAAGCCGACGGACTTATTTCCATATTCATGGGCATGGAAAACGGATCTCCCATCCAGGAATCCCTGCCTCTTTTACGCACTTTTTACCGCCTTGGAGTAAGTTATCTTACCCTTACCCATAATGGTGACAATGCAATAGCCGACAGTGCCGCAGAAGGCCGTAAATGGGGCGGATTGAGCCCCTTTGGCAGGGAAGTGGTGGCCGAAATGAATGCCCTTGGCATGATGATAGACCTTTCTCATGCCGCCGATTCCACTTTCTGGGACTGCATAAAGTTGTCCAAGGCCCCTGTAATTGCATCTCATTCCTGCTGCAGGGCCCTTTGCGGCCACAGACGCAACCTGACCGACGAAATGCTGCAGGCAATTGGCCAAAAGGACGGCTATGTGGGCATCAATTTCTACCCGGCATTCCTCTCGGATGACTTTGCAAAGAGCCGCGAGGATGCAGAATTAATGGATTTGGCCGAAAAAGTAGAGGCCGAATGGATAGCAGCACCGTCCGATAAGGGTAAGATCGATGCCTGGCACAAGATGCAGAACCGTCTGATGGAAATGTGGCGTCCGGGGGTTAAGGAGGTAGTGGATCACATTGACCATGCCGTTAAGTTTGCAGGCATAGATCACGTTGGAATAGGCACCGACTTCGACGGCATACTGGTACCTCCCGAAGGGCTTGAAGACGTGTCAAAAATGGAGGTTCTGTGGGCCGAAATGAGACGCCGCGGATACTCGGATAGTGACATTGTGAAGGTGTCCGGCTCCAATTTGATGGCCGTTTTCGATAGAATAGTAAAGTGCTCTGAATTAGAGAGTTAGCTATATTTTAGCAAAAAGTAACACAAATGTTATTACTGTTAACACTTGTGTTACTTTTGTTGTATATCAGCACTATAGCTGATTTTCGATATAAAGCCTCAAAAAGTTCAGTGCCGACGCCGCAAAGCGCTCAATATTGCGCTTGCGGTCATTTTTGTAACAGTAGCTTACGGTCTTTGTTCCGGCCGGTCCGGCCACTCCAATCCATACTGTTCCAACAGGATTCTGCCCGTCGCCGGAAGGGCCGGCAAGGCCGGTGGTAGCCACAGCATAATCGCTGCCTGTAAGGCGGCGTACTCCTTCGGCCATGGCAGCGGCAACCTGGCTGCTAACCACTCCATTTTCCTCTATAACGCGCGACGGCACTCCAAGTACGTTCTCCTTCACCGGCACGGCGTAAGACGTTACAGAGCCAAGGAAATAGGCCGACGAGCCGGGAACGGAGGTTATTAGGTGAGCAATCTCACCGCCGGTGCATGATTCGGCGGCCGAAAGGGTTTTGCCGGAAGCCTTCAGAAGCTCTCCCACGGCCGTTTCAAGGTCCGAATCCATATCGGCATATACCAGGGGCCCAAGAAGGGCTTTAAGCTGCTTAAAAGCGTTTTCTATGCGTTCCTGCTGCTCTGATGCGTTGCCGCCATAGATTGACAGGCGAAGGCGGATTCCAGTGAGTGGATTGGGCAGGTATGCAAGGTGCATATCGGCCGGAAGGGCGTCTTCCCAGGGGGCTATGCGCTCCGAAAGCGCCGATTCGGCTATCCCGTACACCATAATATTACGGTGCATTATGCTGTCCAGCGGCTGATGGCTGCGTATGTCTTCCATCACGGCGGGGATGGCGCCTACGGCCTCGTGAGGCACCCCCGGCAGGGCGTACAGAGTTCCGCCGCCCTGAACGTTGCGGAATATCATGATGGGGGCCGTGCCAAGCTGGTTTACAATAACTTCGGCCGTGTCGGGCACCTGTGCCTGTGCCAGGTTGTTAGGAAGGATGTCTATTCCGCGACGGCTAAGGATCTTGTGCACCATCTCCAGCTGGCCTGCATGCTCTACAAAGCCTTTTGCGCCGGAAATTTGGGCAAGCACTGCCTTTGTTATGTCGTCTTTTGTTGGGCCAAGGCCTCCGGTTGATATCACAATGGCGTTTTGGGACAGCTCTCGGCTTAGCACAGAGGCTATTTCTGCGCTGTCGTCGCCAATTGAAATCATGCGTTTAACGTGAATGCCAGCCTCTTCAAGGGCTATTGCAAGGTGCGAAGAATTGGTGTCCACCACCTGGCCGATGAGTATTTCATCGCCTATGGTGCATATACAGGCGTCAATCATAGTTTTTTAAGCAGCTTAGAGAAGGGAATAGGCCTCAGGGTGGTAAGAACAAGGGTGGCGCCGGCGGATAATTCGGCCAGGGCTTCTTCTTCTGTATTGGCAACACCCATCACAGGTACGCGTCCTTGGCATTCCTCCATTACCAGCTTAACTTTCAAAGGATCCGGAGCAACTATGCCGTCCAGGCCGGAAAGCCTTGCGCAGGCGCACAGAGGGTGTATTTCGTCCGGAGTATCTTCCTTGGAGATGCGAAGGAAAACAGGGGTGTAGCCCTCGTAGCACAGCCTTAGGTTAACTATCTCGTCCAGAAGCTGGGCAATGTCTGCTATGTCGGGGGAGTCTATTCCGTTGTCGCTGTCCGGATCTATTATAATGAATTGTGCAAAGTCGTACACCAGAGAGAACGAGCGCAGTATGTCTGTATGAAGGTTAACTCCAAGTACGGTATCCTTGCTGTATTCACTTACGCTGGCTATCCATTCAAGTATATTGTCGCTATCCGGAGTCAGTGCCATAAAACCTGCTTTGAGCCGCAGGTAGGGATACGAAATGCCAAGCGGATTTACAAATTTTAGTCCGGCAACCTCCCGTAACAAGGCATTCTTGTCTTTTTTTCTGAACCAGTTCATAACTGGTACAAAATTAAGAAAATTATTCCTGAGAATTGAATATTTGGTAGGTATTATTGTCGTAGTACACGATTATGCGCTCAATTTTGCGGTTCTCCTGGGGTGCAGGAATGGCAAAAAGATCCATTTGAGCGGGGTCTGAGGCCGATTCCGGGCTAATTTCACGGTACATTCGGCCACGTCCGGTAAGAAGCCATTCCAGATTCAGGTTAGGGTAGTGGAGCATTAAACTCTCCAAAAAATCGTATCCCGGCTTGTTTCGGCCCGATAAGATATGGGACACGCTGCCGCGCGCTACCGACAAAGTATCGGCAAATTGAGTTTGCGTTAGATTTTCGGCCTGCAAAAACTGTAAAAGACGACGATTCATATTTCTAAACTTTGCCGATACAAAAGTAAACAATACAAATGTAAAATGCAAATCGATATTGTGACAGGTATGGAAGGGCAGGGTAGTAGATTATAAATTTCAAACATAAATGAATACTTTATATAAATCCAAATAAAGCACTGAGTTATAATAAATTAGTTTAGATTTAGCAATCTTTTGCGTTTTTTAAAAGTGCCGTTTGAATGCCGTAGAATTGAGATTACGCTTTTGGATATTATCCGATACTTTAGCTAAAACTTATAACTTGCTGATTAGCAACGAATAAAGTTATATATAAAGTTTGGTATAAATAATTCTTATAATGTTTTAGCGGTCGAGCTAAAACGCTTGTGATAACTTGTGTCGCCCGTTACATTTGTGTGCAATTTTGTGTGCTTTCGTGTTTCAATTTTGTGAACTTGAATAGGTGTGTTTTGCAAGATTTCTGTATTTCCGATAAATGGTGTAACTTTGCTTCAAATTTGAAAAACTGATGATACCAGAAATTCATATTGAGGACTATAATTATGGCCTGGAGGACTCCAGAATAGCGAAATATCCTCTTCCGGAGCGTGATGCGTCAAAGCTTCTGCATTATAAAAACGGAAAAGTGAATGAATATATTTTCCGTGATTTGCCAGATCTGTTGCCGGAGGGTGCTCTAATGGTATTCAATGATACAAAAGTAGTCCCTGCCAGGCTTCATTTTCAGCGTAAGACCGGTGCACATATAGAAATATTCTGTCTGGAGCCGGTAGATCCGGTTGAATACAATACCGCTTTTGCCGCAACCGAACATACCACCTGGAAATGCGTTATAGGCAACGCAAAGAAGTGGAAGGACGACGTTCTGCATCTTTATAATCCCGAAAACGACAAGGATATAGCCGATATCGGCCTTGAAGCTCATTTGGAAAGCAGGGAAGGGCAGACTGGCCTTGTGCGTTTTACGTGGAAAGACGGCAGTCCGTTCTCGCGCGTGCTGGAATGTGCAGGTACCGTGCCCATTCCGCCTTATCTTAACCGCGAGTCCGAGGCCATTGATCTGGAGCGTTATCAGACACTATATGCCCATATTCGTGGCTCTGTGGCTGCTCCTACTGCCGGTCTTCATTTTACTCAGGATGTCCTGGACCGTATTAAAGCCAAGGGGATAGACAGTGAGACGGTTTGCCTTCACGTTGGCGCCGGCACATTCCTGCCTGTAAAAAGTTCTCTGGTAAGCGAACATCCCATGCATCGCGAGCCTTTTGTGGTTACCAAGGACCTTCTTAATCGGCTTATTGCCCGTAAAGGACCCGTAATTGCCGTAGGAACCACTTCCGTGCGTACGCTGGAATCCTTGTACTACGTTGGCGTAAGCATCCTTGAAACCGGAAAACCGGCCGATGTAGAGCAGTGGGCTCCTTATACCAGAGAATACAGCTATTCTACGGAGGAAGCACTGAAAGCAATTGTAGATTATCTGGATGCGAATAATCTTGAAAGCCTGGTTGCCGGCACCCGAATAATCATAGTCCCGGGCTTCCAATTCCGCCTTGTAGATAAGCTGGTCACCAATTTCCATCAGCCGGAAAGTACCCTTATTCTATTAGTATCGGCCTTTGTACAAGGCGATTGGCGTACAATCTACGATTATGCGTTGCAGCATGGCTTCCGTTTCCTAAGTTACGGCGACAGCTCGCTGCTTGAAAAGTGAAATAATTTTTGTAATTTTGTAAATCTAAAACCTAAGAAAAAATGGATTTGACAGAATTCAGCGATATAGCCCCTTTTTCGGACGAGGAAGCCGCCGCTGCGTTAACGCGCCTTTCCAATCATCCCAATGCAAAGTGGGTATCTAAAGTAATCTTCCCGGACAAACCGGAAACCTTCCTTCCGGAAATGCTAAGGGAAATCCACACGGTGGACCAGTTCCAGCGCATAGTGATGAACAAGGCCATTCACTGGGTGGTGGACACAAGTATGACCAGCTTTACATACGAGGGCGTGGAAATACTGGAAAACCTGGAAAAGGAAGGCATCAAGTACCTTACAATGTCCAATCACAGGGACATTATCCTGGATCCGGCACTGTTCCAGATTCTGCTCCAGCACTACAAGATTCCGGAAACCCAGATATGTGTTGGCGATAACCTTCTAAAGCAAAAGTCGGTGGAACTGCTTATACGTTCCAACCGCATGATCAAGGTTATTCGCGGCATTTCGGCCCGCGAACTGTACCTCTCTTCGCAGCTTCTGTCCCGTTATATCCGCGAAACAATTACTTCCGGCACATCTTCCGTATGGATTGCCCAGCGTCAGGGACGCACCAAGGACGGTATAGATACCACAGAGCAGGGCCTTCTTAAGATGCTGGACATGAGTGGAACCAAAGACTTCGTGGCAAACTTCAATGAGCTGCACATTGTTCCATTCAGCATTTCCTACGAATATGAACCTTGCGACATACTCAAGGCCAGGGAAATACTCATCTCCCGCACCCAAAAGTATGTAAAAGGCGAAACCGAAGATCTCCAGAGCATAATGATGGGCATACGCCAGAAAAAAGGCCACGTTCACCTTGCTATTGTGGAGCCCATTACGGAAGAGGAAATACTGGATGCCGCCAACGGCGACAAGAACGACCGCTACCAAAGCCTGCGCCACACCCTGGACAACCGTATCATCAAAGCCTACAAACTGTGGAAGACCAATTACATGGCCTACGACATGGTTAACGGCGGCAGCAAGTATGGCTGCTATTACACTCCGGAAGAGCTTGAGGGCTTCAAGGCCTACGTTGCCCAGCGCCTGATGATGGCCGAACCCTCGCTGGACCGCGACCAGCTAAAGGATATTTTCCTGCGAATTTACAGTAATCCTGTAAACGAGAAAGAGCAAAGGAATTTGCTATAATTTAACTATCAGCCAGGCCATATAAGCGGCCCAGATTATAAGGAACATGCTGCCGTCCAGACGGTCCAGCATGTTTTTTTTGCCCACGTAACAACTTGTAAGAAGCGCCACGGCGCTAAGTAGCAGGGCACCAAGGTCTACGTACGTGATGTCTGAGAACGACAGGGGATGGATAAGGGCCGATCCGCCAAGAATAAGCAGGATATTGAATACATTGGAGCCGATGATGTTGCCAAGTGCCAGCTGGCCCTTTTTCTTGACGGCGGCCGCAACGCAGGTTGCCAGTTCCGGCATGGATGTGCCGCCTGCAAGAATGGTGATGGCAATGAATTTGTCGCTTACTCCAAGGGCTTTTGCTATGGATGTGGCCGAATTCACGAACATGCGTCCGCCAAATACCAGCGCCGCCAGGCCGCCCAGTATCATTAGCACCGCCAGCCATGGATTAATAGTCTTCTCGTTTTCATCGGCCTTTTCTTCCTGTTTCTGGGAGAACGAATATATCATATAGCCGATGAACAGGGCAAGAAGGATGGCGCCGTCCCATCGGCTTAAACCGTCCGTGCCAAAACCGAAAACAGTTGCTTTTAGGCCCAGCAATATTAGGAGGGCGGTGATGACAATGTTCATGGGTATGTCCTTTTTCCTGTTGCTCTCCGTTATGGGCACAGGAAGAAGCATGGCGGTGATGCCAAGGATGAGAAGGGTGTTGAAAATGTTGGAACCTACTACATTGCCAATGGAAATGTCTGAATTCCCCTGTATGGCGCCAATGAAACTTACCACCATCTCCGGAGCCGACGTTCCCATTCCAACTATCGTAAGGCCGATGACGAACTCGCTAAGGCCAAGGCGCCTTGCGATGGAGGAGGCTCCGTCCACAAGATAATCGGCCCCGAAAACTACCAGGGCCAGGCCGGCGAGCAATATCAGACACTGTACTAACATTTCAACTCTTAATTTTTGCAGCGCAAAATTAGTAATTTTCGCCGAAAAAGCGTATATTTGTGTATATTGATTCTGAGAGAGTGAAGTACTTGGGCTCAATATTCTCTGCTTTGGCTGCGCTCGCCCTGGGCGTTTCCCTATTCGTTGCGTGTGAGGATAATCCGGATCCGCCGCCAACCCCGGATCCTCCAGCACCAGTTGTGGATCCTATTCTGGAAGTTACCGTTCCCGGCGCATACGGCGTTCCGGCAGGAGACGTGATTTATGACACGGAAGGGTGGCAGCAATATGGCCGTCTTATTTATCCCGGCGGTCAAAGCGTGCGTTTTCTTGACATGCAGGATGTGCGTGCAGCCAATATAAGCGGTGTCCCGCGAAGGGACATAAAAGTGGGTGATAAGTTCACCGTCCTTTACCGGCTTATAGAGCACGGTTACACCCGCGTACAGGAGAATTATGAGGTGCAGGTAATTGGGGTAAAAGACAAAACGCTGTGGCTCAAAAACAGCGCGGAACTCTACTTTGTAATCTGGCTCAAGTGAAACGCTGGCTGCTAATATGGCTGTGTCTTTTTGCCGGAGTGCTTGCAAGGGCTCAGGTTACGCCTTTTGGCGCTCCTCACATTCCAGTAGTCCTGGTGGAGTTCGGCGATGTGCGCTTTGCGCTGGAAGACCCGGCCGCAAAAGTGGACTCACTGCTTAACAGCCGCATGGCCGATTATTTTGACCAAAACTCCCACGGCCTTTTCACTCCCGTATTTGACATTTACGGCCCGGTGCATCTGGATTCACCAATGAGCAAATATGGCAGGGACGTCATAGTAGCAGGGGAGCGAATAGGGGACATTGCCCCGGAAAAGGCCCTTCAGGAGGCCTGTGCCATACTTGACGACGAAGTGGATTTCTCTCAGTACGACTATGACGGGGACAGCGTGCTGGACCTTACGGTATTCTACTATGCAGGCTATGACCAGGCCGAGGGCGGTCCGTCCGACGCCATCTGGTCCCATCATGCCGATATCCGCGACTGCGGGGAAGACCAGCAGGCCTGCGTAATTCTTGACGGCTGCCTACGTATCGGCTATTATTACTGCAGCTCGGAGCTCAGGGGCAATTCCGGCACGGAAACCATAGGTATCGGCAAAAGCGTGCACGAAATGTGTCATGCCCTGGGCCTTCCGGACTTTTACGACACCAACGGCGGCAAGGACGGTATGGCAGGCGGCCTGTACCAGTTCTCGGTGATGTGTAACGGCATGTACAACGACGGCGGAAACACGCCTCCATACCTCAATTCAGTGGAACTGATACTCCTGGGATGGATGGACTGGGAAAACCTTATTCCTCTTAAAGAAGAATGGCTGGAGCTGCCTCCGGTTCAAAACAGGGTGGCGGCAATTGGACGTACGGACACGGAAGGGGAGTTCTTCCTTTACGAATTCAGGGGCGGGGAAGGCTGGGACGCTCCGCTTCCCCCGGGACTTGTGGCATATCATGTCGATATGACCGATATTTCGCGCTGGGAAAACTGGAGGGAGCGTAACGATATTAATGCCAATGGTTCCCATCCATGTTTTTACATACTGCCGCCAATGGCTCCATGGGATCTTAATTACGCATCGGCCATTAATCCCGGAACACTTGTATTTTCAGGTGTGGGTCAGGTACGCGGTTTTTCTCCTGTGGGCTGGGATTCAAAGCCAAGCGGCATACAGCTATGCTGCATAGACTTTTATGACGGGAAGGCCCATTTGAGGGCGGTGGCGCACTGTGGCAGCCTGTTAAGCGGCATGGTAACTGATTTTGAGGGCGCTCCCATAATTAACGCCACAGTAAGTGTTGTCAAGGACGGCGAAGAGCTTACGGCCGACCGTACCGACATGTACGGATGTTACCTTATTCCGCTGGAAGACGGTATGGACGGGGAACTGGAGATAAACGTGTCCAAAAACGGCTGGAGACCCGTAAAGGATAATATCAGCCTTACTCCCGGTGACTCCCGCTGCACGTATTACCGCATGTTTGCCGATGAAAAGCCCTCCCTGGTGAGACTTGGCAAGTTTGACGTCACAAAATCGGCCGGCTATTATCCTGCCGAAGAGCCCGTAATAGGGGCAGTGCGTTTCACAATGCAGGAACTGCGTCCATTTGCCTGCAGCCGTTTAAGCAAAGTTATCATTTTCCCTTACGTGAGCAGTCCTCAAACCATTGGGCCGCTTTATGTTGTGGTAGATGCCGGCGGCAAGCGCATTCTAAGCCAAGTAGTTGAAAATGTGACACTTGGAGAGTATGCTCCCGTAGAGATTTCCTTAGAAGAGGCCGATATAAGGATAAGCGAGGGAATGGATTTCTATGTGGGTTACGGCTTTGACGGAGTAGGGGAGAATCACCCTATGTCGGCAGTTTATCCGGGAGGGGAGGGGAACAGCTACTATTCGGTTTTTGACCTTGAAAAATCGGCCTGGAAGCCCATGTACCTGCAAAAGGGCGGATTTTATATGGACCTTATGCTGGAGATGGAACTGTCGGAAGTTCCCGCCGACGATATGCTGGACATGGGGTACAGCTTCATCGATATCCGCCAGGGGCCGTTCAGCTCCGGTGAAGAAATAAGCCTTAATGTTGTTACTTCCGGCGGAGAGGAGCCTCTGCAACTGTATTGGACGCTGGATGGAGTTCAGGTGAACACTCCCAGCTTGAAACTCGAGTCGGGGGAGCATACGCTTAAGGTGTCTCTTATGTACGACGGGGGCCGCAGCGAGGAACTGCAAACCAAACTGCTTGTCT
>Ga0310696_10005328_pt1 | contig 15555 bp, 17 predicted proteins | sample AusTroGonzalo_MG_4_FD_203885 | JGI IMG/M metagenome (GOLD analysis project Ga0310696, IMG submission 203885) | Bovine rumen microbial communities from tropical cattle in Woodstock, Queensland, Australia - Gonzalo_02 (v2) (version 2) | ecosystem: Host-associated > Mammals > Digestive system >...
CAGCCCCCTGTTTTCTTTGTTATCCAAGTTAGATTTGACTAACTTTTCGTGGTAGAATAACTCCTGAAGTTGGATTAACACTACGTTGTGTGAGGTAATGGATGGATCAGCAGAAACAGATTCGCAAATGGCTTAATAAAGTTATTCAGGATGATGCAGAGAGAATCTTTGCTTCTCAATCTTCAATATATTGTGAATGTGTAGCTTCACTTACCGGAAGGACACCTAATCAGCATAAGACACTGACAAAAACAATTTTGCCGCGTGTCGCATTATATAAAGCTCTAAAGGCTGATAATAAATTGTCATCACAAGCATATGATTTGGTTCATAAATACATGATCGAAGTGATCGGAATGCAAAAGTATAAGAGCACAAGAGTCCTTGAGATCGTACCGGGTTTTTACAGGATCTACAGCAGATCATTTCTTAAGATCATGAGGACGACAGATCTTCAGGAGAGCATTCTTGAAGAAGGCAAAAATCATTACAACATAACAATCACTAATTGTCTTTGGTATAACGCATGCAAAGACTTCGGATGTCCGGAATTGTGCTCTGCATTTTGCGATGTCGACGATATAACTTATGGAAAACTTCGAAAACTCGGATTTTCAAGAACACAGACACTCGGAAAGGGAGGAGAATGCTGCGATTTTCATTTCTATAAGAAATGAGATTAATTCTAATGCGAATATGAGATTTTCAGGATTACCAACAGGAATGTGGATGCTGCTTAAAGGTTCTTTCGAGAAGAATCTGATATGTGATCTCGGGTTATCAGAAGAAGAAGCCCGAATGGTAAGAGTAAAGGCAAAACCGAAGTATAGACAGATAATCGAGAACCTTCCTGAATTTGAGAAGGACGACAGATTTAAGACCAATATCGTAAATTGTGCAATGTTGATCGCATTCCTCAGTTATATTCCCAACAAACCTGATGTGAATGAGGTTACCAGGTATTATGAAGATGCAATGACGATACCGTTCTTGAAGAAAATGTGCAGAAAGAGCGGAAAAAGCAAGTTCACGGATAAGGACATTGAATCTATGAAGGCAACAGCAAAACTCAAAGCTGCCGACCGGAATCCGTATTCATGGAACATGGATTATTTCCCCTATGAAGACGGAAGCGGTTACGAGGCAAGATTCTATAAATGCGGTATTTGCGTACTAATGAAAGAATATGGCCTGTATGAATACGTCCCGGCAATGTGCCATCTTGATTACGTTATGAGCGATTTGGGCGGAGCTTCAAACTTCGTAAGGCAATACACGCTCGCATCCGGAGGCCCTTACTGCGATTGTGGATATAAAAAGCGGACTTAATCACGCAAAAAATAACCACATTTTCTTTATTGACATCCTTCAAACAAATTGGTAATATTCTTGCGGTTAGTTATGACTAACAAGAGTAAACAAAGAATAACCGAAGGAAACTTCTAGAAAGGGTTGATCCTATGTTTGACGAGATGGTGGTCAGAAACTGTGCACCTACTCTTGCAGGCATCAAGGTTGGCAGTCTGTTCAATTGTGTCGGGCATTCATGTGAAGAGACGTTGAACCAGGTGCGTACCCTTAACAGAAGACTTCATCCTTACGGTATCCGTTTGGTTACGGTTTGTTCCGAAAACAAACCTTCATTGGTCTATATGTATCGTCCCGAAAAGCTCGGAAAGTATTTCAAGGAAGATGACGTAAGGAGTCTTCTTTGTGAGTTCGGCTACGAACCCGACGATGTTGACGGCTGTGTGAAGACGATAATCTCAAAACTCTTCGATTGTGAGGAATTCCCGCATGAGATCGGATTGTTCTTAGGGTATCCGTCTGAAGACGTCAGAGGATTTATCGAGAATCACGCATGCGGTTCAAAATGTGTCGGATGCTGGAAGGTTTACGGCGATGTCGATCAGGCCAGGAAAAGGTTTGCTTTATATAACAAATGTACTTCGGTCTACTGCAAAAGGCTTAAAGACGGCAGCAGTATCGAGAATTTAGCAACGGCGTGCTGACGCCGATAGAAAGGATCTATTTATATGAAAACAGCAGTTGTTTTTTGGAGCGGTACAGGCAATACGGAGGCTATGGCAAATGCAGTAGCTGACGGCATGAAGGAAAAAGGAGCAGAGGTATCTGTTCTCGGACCTTCAGACTTTACAGCTGAAAAGGTAGCTGAATTTGATGCTATCGCATTCGGTTGTCCTGCAATGGGTAACGAGGTTCTAGAAGAAAGTGAATTCGATCCCATGTTTACGGCTGTTGAAGGTTCACTCTCAGGTAAGAAAATCGCGCTCTTCGGCTCATTCGGCTGGGGAGACGGCGAGTGGATGAGAAATTGGGAAGACCGCTGCAAGGCTGCAGGTGCAACCCTCGTTTGTGAGAGCGTTATGGTTAATGATGCTCCTGACGGTGACGGCGTTGAGAACTGCAAGAAGTTAGGCGCAGCACTCGCATCATAAAACAAGGTCAGGTAACTGATCAGGATCGGAGAATAAGAATGAGTTACAGGATAGTACTTATAAGACACGGCGAATCCGAATGGAACAAGGCAAATCTTTTTACGGGCTGGACTGATGTTGATCTCTCGGATGCCGGAAGAGAAGAAGCAAGGAACGGCGGAAAGCTTCTTAAGGAAGAAGGCATTTCTTTTGATGTGTGCTTCACATCAGTACTTAAGAGAGCAATTCATACGGCAAATCTTGTTTTGGACGAGATGGATGAGATCTATATCCCCCAGATCAAGTCCTGGAAGCTTAATGAGCGTCACTATGGTGCGCTTCAGGGCTTAAACAAGTCTGAAACAGCCGAGAAGTATGGAGAAGACCAAGTTAAGATCTGGAGACGTTCATTTGACGTTAAACCGCCGGCACTGGAAGAAGATGACGAGAGGAATCCTGCTCTGCAGCCTGCTTATAAGTATGTTGATAAGTATTTCCTCCCTCTGACAGAGAGCCTCGAGACAACTATTGAGAGAGTTATTCCTTACTATCTTGAGACTATCGTTCCTGAGATCCGTGCCGGCAAGAGTGTTCTTATTGCAGCTCACGGAAACTCTTTAAGAGCTCTCGTTAAGTATCTCGATAACATTTCTGATGAAGATATCTTAGGTCTTAATATTCCTACCGGAACACCTCTTGTATATGAGCTCGGTGATGACTTCAAGGCTATTAGCCACCGCTATCTTGGTGACCAGTCTGCTATTGAAGCGAAAATGAAAGCAGTTGCAAATCAGGGCGCTAAAAAGGCGAACTGAAAAAATAACAGCCCCGTTAAGGCGGCGAAGGAGAATGACATGAACTATTTGGAAATCGTAAATGTGTACGGAAGAGAGATCCTTGATTCAAGAGGAAATCCTACTGTTGAAGCAGAAGTTACACTTGCTGACGGTACAGTCGGCAGAGGAACTGCACCAAGTGGTGCTTCCACAGGTGAATTCGAGGCTCTGGAACTCCGTGACGGTGATAAGACAAGATACCTCGGTAAGGGGGTATCTAAGGCTGTTGAGAACATCAACACCGTGATCAATGATGCAATCTCCGGTCTTGATGCTTCTGATATCTATGCAGTAGATAAGGCAATGATCGAAGCCGACGGAACAAAGGATAAGTCCAACCTCGGTGCTAATGCGATCCTCGCTGTATCTATTGCAACAGCAAGAGCTGCAGCTAACGCTCTTGATATCCCGCTCTACAGATTTTTAGGCGGTGTACAGGGAACTAAGCTTCCTGTTCCTATGATGAATATCCTTAATGGCGGTGCTCACGCTGACAGCGCTGTTGATACTCAGGAATTCATGATAATGCCTGTAGGTGCTCCTTCATTCAAAGAAGGCCTCAGATGGTGCGCTGAAGTATTCCACACATTAAAGAAACTCATTAAGGACATGGGCGACGTTACAGCAGTCGGTGACGAGGGCGGTTTTGCTCCCAATAAGCTCGACAGTGATGAAGCAGCAATCGAGAAGATCCTTGAAGCAATCAAGGCTGCAGGTTTTGAGCCCGGCAAGGACTTCATGATCGCCATGGATGCCGCATCTTCTGAATGGAAGAGCGAGAAGGGTAAGGGTTTCTACCATCAGCCCAAGTCAGGTAAGGACTTCACTTCAGACGAGCTCATCGCTCATTGGGAATCTCTTGTAGATAAGTATCCTATTATTTCCATTGAGGATGGTCTCGATGAGGAAGACTGGGAAGGCTGGCAGAAGATGACTGCCAAGATCGGCAACAAGGTCCAGCTGGTAGGCGACGATCTTTTCGTAACCAATACAGAAAGACTTGCAAAAGGAATCTCGCTTGGTGCAGGTAACTCTATCCTGATTAAACTGAACCAGATTGGTTCGGTATCAGAAACACTTGAAGCTATCAAGATGGCGCATAAGGCAGGATATACCGCAATCTCATCTCACAGATCAGGTGAGACGGCTGATACTACGATTGCTGATCTTGCAGTAGCTCTAAATACATGTCAGATCAAGACTGGAGCACCGAGCCGTTCTGAAAGAGTTGCTAAATACAATCAGTTGTTGAGGATCGAGGAAGAATTGGGCGACGCTGCAGATTATCCGCAGATGGGCGCATTTAACGTTAAGAAATGATTTCTCCTCTGTTTATACATCATGTCTTGGGAGGGCTGCTGTAAGGATGATTCGGCGGCCCTCCTTCCTTGAATAAAGTTTAGGGGATATTGGGAGGTTATGTATGTGTCTTAGAGAATCAGGTGAGATGTATCTTGAGACTGTTATGGTGCTCTCGAAAAGCGGAGCGCCTGTGCGCTCATTGGATGTTGCAAACCACTTGGGCTTTTCAAAGCCGAGTGTCAGCCGCGCCATGCGCAAACTTAAGTCTGAAAACTACATAGTTATTGATGCTCAAGGATATATAACACTCACGGAAAAAGGGGATAGGATCGCTAGGAAAATACTTGAGAAACGCTGTGTTCTGAAGGAATGGATCATGTCGATGGGAGTTGATGAGGAAACGGCTTCTGTAGATGCCTGCAAGATCGAACATGTATTGAGCGACAAAACTTTTGATGCGCTAAAAGCTTTTCAACAGAAATCCTGAAACTATGTTATAGAATAGAATCATTCACGATATGGAGGATAATTCTATGGCAATGATGGAAAGACCCGCCGTCAGCGATTGCTCAGGCGGAAGGTGTTGGGAACACACATTCGATTCTTTCAATCTTAAGGTTTACGTTCCTGATAACGATCTTGACGGACAGACAAATAACTACGGATTCAGAGCGCCGCTGCTTCTGGTTTTCGAAGAAGATAAAAAGGACATCGAGAGCTCGGTAAACTTTGCGCGTGAGACGGGACTTGCAGACATAGCAGCCAAATACGATTCGAGCGTATTGTTCATATATCCGACAGCAGAAGGCGGATGGGATGCAGCAGACAGTTCTCTTTATGCAGATGTCATTGCTGAGATAAAGCTTATTCAGGTCTATAAGGATGGAATTGTTGAAGACTTCAGTTTCTTCACTCAGACATTTGAAGGTTACTATGCGCGCGGTGCCAAGTTCCGCGCTGATATCTATAGTTACGGCAAGTCCGCTGACTTCGTAGCGACAAATCTTCTGAAGACTCTTGAGGGCGAATATCTCTGGGGTCCGGGTGAGATCACTCCTGCTATGTGTTCGATGGAAAACTTAAGTGTTGTTCCTGATGTCCAGCGTAAAGATATAGCGATATTAAGCGTCGGCAACAGTGAAGAGATTAACATGGCCTTCAGCGGCTGTGAGCATATCCTTTTTAAGGCTCAGGCAGACTATGTAAGTGATTACGATTCCTTTGTTAAGAAGTTCAAGATGTGGTGCGGAGTTATCGAGTTTGAACCGGACTTTGCTGAACTCGGAATTACTGAGGACGTCGGCTTCGTTAATGTGAAGACTTCACCTGATAATGTTTTCCTTCCTGAAAAAGTTCCCGAACACAAAGTCGGATACTTCGCTTACTACAATAACGGCCTGATGGATAAAGGCCCAGTGCCGCTCGTGATCGGATTTCATGGCGGCGGAGATTCATCGATGTATCTGACCTTCGTTGCGCGTTGGTGGAATGTCGCACACAAGTATAATTTCCTTTATGTAGCTATCGAGAATCACCAGTTTGTCACCGCAACGGAAGCAAGAGACATTATCGAGGTCCTTAAGACTCGTTATCCTATTGATGCTGAGCGCATCTATGCGACTGGTTTCTCGATGGGAAGCGGCAAGACCTGGGATCTCTACCAGGAATACCCTGAGATCCTCGCAGGCATCATGCCGTGCAGCGCTCTGTTCCCGGTCTATACGACATTCTGGGGAACGCCCGTTACAGACAGGCTCAATAAGACGGTTGCTGTTCCGGTATTCTATTCAGGCGGATATATGTCTCATCTTCGCGAACTTCCGTTCCAGGGCGAGGGCGGCGTTGAGCGTGTTCAGTATGTTGCTGAAGTCAATAAACTCAAGAAGTCTTTTGCGGATATTATTTTTGAGGACAAAGATAATTGGGATGATCCTATCTGGGGCGTGCCCGGAGACCGTACCGAAGAGGTCTACGATCCGACCAGAGACGCTACATTGAAGATCAACTATTACGACAGTGAGGACGGTGTCTGCAGAACTGCTTTTGCCAGTGTCAGCAACCAGATCCACGAGTGTAGGGAGCACAGTATCGAGAATGCCTGGAAGTTCATATCACAGTTCAAGAGGACAGTATCCTATTGACCGTGTAGGTAATAGTTGTTAAAATTCCAACATCTTCTAATATCGAAGGGGAAGCACATGTCATTTAACAGATTTACATGTTGTTGCTGTTGTACGTCCGAGGGTAATTCTTATGGGCGCATAGTTGACTGAGTGCGAGACCCAAAACAGAAACTTACGTAAGATTTGCCCGGAAGCTATATAATATAATAGTTTTCGGGCTTTTTATTTAGCTTTGCAGAAAGAGGTTGTTTATGACTAAACAGGCAAATCACGAAGAGATCGATAATATCGTCAAGCTGATCTTCGACGATTACGAAGGCGGTAAGAATATTGATGCCGTTAAGCTTTTCAGCAATCCTGACAAAGATGAAGTCAGGGAACTTGTCGAGAATTTCTTCAGGATTATATATCCCGGATATTTCCGTGACCGCACATTCAAGATCTACAACCCTAAGAACAGCTTCGCCGTAACGATCGAAGATGTTTTCTATCACTTAAACAAGCAGATCTACAGAGCCCTCGATTATTCGCAGAACGATGATAAAGTTACCGATGAGAAGCGCGGTGAAGAGAGCTACCGTATCACAACGGAATTCTTCAAGAAGATCCCGCTTATCAGAGAATATATTGAGACAGACCTTCTGGCTACATTGGACGGAGACCCTGCTGCAGCTAACTTCGATGAGGTAATCCTTGCTTATCCCGGCCTTATGGCAATTACCGTTTACCGTATCGCCCACGAGCTCTATCTGCTGAATGTGCCGATCCTGCCGCGTCTCATGACAGAATACGCGCACTCCCAGACGGGAATCGATATTCACCCCGGCGCTACGATCGGCAAGTATTTCTTCATCGACCACGGTACCGGTATCGTTGTAGGTGAGACATCCATCATCGGAAGCAACGTTAAGATCTATCAGGGTGTTACGATCGGCGCTCTCTCTACAAGAGGCGGCCAGAAGCTCTCAGGCAAGAAGCGTCACCCGACTATTTGCGACAATGTAACCATTTATGCCAATGCTTCGATTCTCGGCGGCAATACTGTCATCGGTGAGAACACGGTTATCGGCGGTAACTCGTTCATCACTTCATCCGTTGAGCCGAACTCCAAAGTCAGCATGAAGAATCTCGAGAAAGAGAACAAGTCAGACGGAACGCATTCTACGAGCGAAGAAGTAAAGCAGAGCGACGAGTGGTATTACATCATCTGATTGTTCTGTAATCTGTTTGACTCAGAATTCACACACCTTTCACTCATCCTTCATCCAGCATTCCCGAAAATTATCATCCGCCCGAATGTTATACTTCAGACGGCAGAAGGGAAGCGCTGTTCATATCAGGTTCAAGCGCTGGAGAAGGATAGCGCTTCCCGGAGGGCCGATAAATCCCCAGGTCAAGTTTGTGATGTATAATACATTATCTGAGTTTTGTACTTAGATAGTTTTATTCGTGATGAATCACGTATGGACGGGATAACATGTTGAATCAGTTTTCGAGAACGGAATTATTACTTGGAAAATCTGCGGTGGAACACCTGTCTCATTGCCGTATTGCAGTATTCGGCATCGGCGGTGTCGGCGGATATGTCTGCGAAGCGCTTGCCAGAAGCGGCGTCGGTGCATTCGATCTCATAGATGATGACAAGGTCTGCCTGACTAATATCAACAGGCAGATCATTGCTACAAATAAAACTGTCGGACAATACAAGACCGATGTCATGAAGGAACGCATTATGGATATCAATCCGAATGCCGTTGTAAATACATATCACTGCTTTTTCCTTCCTGAGAATGCATCTGATTTCCCGTTCGATAAATACGACTATGTTGTCGATGCCATTGATACTGTCACTGCAAAGATCGAACTGGTAATGCAGTGCCAGAATGCGGGTGTCCCGATAATCAGTTCAATGGGTGCTGGCAATAAGCTCGATCCCACTAAGTTCCGTGTCGCGGATATCTATAAGACCAGCGTAGATCCTCTGGCAAAAGTAATGCGCCGTGAACTTAAAAAGAGAGGCGTCAAAAAGCTTAAGGTCGTCTATTCGGAAGAAGAACCGATCATACCTTTTGAGGACACATCCGAGAGCCAGGTTGACTGTGAGTCAGAGCGTCCCGGTACCAAGAGCAGGAGCATCCCCGGCAGCACGGCATTTGTGCCTTCTGTTGCAGGTCTTGTCATCGCCGGAGAAGTTATCAAGGATCTAACCGCAGGTTACAGGGAACAGTGATGCAGACGATCACCAGAGTTCAGGCCAGACAATTTATCCTGGCAAAACAGGGCTTGATAGGAACATATCGCTTTGTTGGAAAAGGCGGAGCCTGCGATTATGTCCGCCAGGCAGGCTGTATCCAGTATGACCCTGTTGATGTCTGCGGTAAAAATGCCGAACTTACGCTTCAGTCTCGCGTTAAGGGTTTTCGAAAACCTATGCTCGCAGAGCTCCTCTATAAGGACCGTTTGCTGGTCGATTATGCCGATAAGGAGCTCTCTATCTGGCCCGTTGAAGACTGGCCGTATTTCTCATCTTACAGGGAACGCAGCCGCAAGCTGGGCAAGACATTTAAGGGTATCAGCAAACTCAGAAAACAGGCCGTCTCATATATCGAGGAGAATGGTCCTGTCTCAAGTGATTCTCTGCCGATCGAAGGTGAGATATTCTGGCATTCTTCGATGCATTGGAGCGGCAACTGGGATAAGAAATCCCAGGCTGCCAGATCGATCCTCGAGCAGTTATACACGGATGGCGAACTTGTTATTCATCACAAGAAGGGAAGCAGGAAGTATTACGATCTGGCCTGCAAACATATCCCGCAGGATATTCTGGAAGCAAAGAATCCCTGTAAGGATGAGGACAGTTTTGCCGCATGGCGTCTGTTAAGAAGAATAGGTGCAGTAGGTCTTCTGTGGGATAAAAACAGCACAGCGCTTCTTGGTATATACATTAACGCCGAAGAACGTAAGAACTTGTTATCCATATTGGCCGGAGAAGGGAAGATATGTCCTGTTATGGTGGAAGGTATCAAGCAGCCGTTCTATTACCGCTCTGAAGACCGGGAACTCATGGATGCAATAGTAGACGGGACAGCTGATATAAAACCCAGATTGTCTTTCATTGCGCCTCTTGATCCGCTGATGTGGGATAAGTCATTGATTAACGCTTTGTGGGACTATCAGTACACCTGGGAGATATATACTCCTGCTGTTAAGCGCAAATACGGTTACTATACTCTGCCGATCCTTTTTGGAGACAGATTCATAGGCCGGATTGAAACAGCGATCGATAAGGAGAATGAACTGCTTATCGTGAAGAACATCTGGTGGGAATCAGGTGTCCGTCAGACCAAAAAACTTGATAAGGCATTGGATAGAACACTCAAGGAATTTGCCAAGTTTAATAACTGTCTCGGATATAAAGTTTAAAGACCAATATTCTAAAAGCATAGTTCCAAAAACAAAATGGTATTTTACTTCATGCTGACAGACGGATAATATACTCCCAAGTTTTGATTGAAGTAGTTGCTTTTTGAGATATGCATTGCTTCGAAGAGAGGTACGCTTATGAAGCCGTTGGTTGGTGTAATGCCGTTATGGGATGAAGATAAAGAAAGCATATGGATGCTTCCGGGTTATCTAGAAGGCATAAAAGAAGCCGGTGCCACACCGGTCATTTTTCCTTTGACCGAAGATCCTGAAGAGATAGCGGGTCTGGTTGATATATGCGATGGAATCCTTTTTACAGGCGGTCATGATGTTACTCCTTCAATCTACGGAGAGATGCCTTTGGACGGCAAAGTCTCATGTTGTATCGCAAGAGATAACATGGAGAAGATTGTTCTCGAAGAAGCTATGAAAAAGGATAAACCTATTCTCGGCATATGCAGAGGAATACAGTTCATTAATGCTGTGTTCGGAGGAACGCTATATCAGGACATGCCGACTCAGCATCCTTCTCCGATAGAGCATCACCAGACTCCTCCATATGACGTGCCTGTGCACGATGTGATAATTCGAAAAGTATCTCCTCTATACGATTGTCTCGGAACTGACAGGATCAGCGTGAACAGTTATCACCATCAGGCTGTTAAGGATGTTGCTCCGGGTCTTGAGATTATGGCTGAATCTGAAGACGGAATCGTTGAAGCTGTTTATAAACCTTTTTACAGTTTCCTGTGGGCTGTTCAGTGGCATCCGGAGTTTTCGTATAAGACTGATGATAACAGCAAGAAAATCTTCAAGGCTTTTGTTGAAAGTTTAACTGCCAAGGAATAAAAGAAAAACTGACACGTGTCTTTTACTTAGAATCTTTTGTTTCCTTAGTTTTCTTCTTAGCTAAATTGTTGATGCTGTTGATTGTTTTCAAGTATTCCGCTGGAACCCTTAAGACGTTCGTCATCAAGAGCAAAGCCCTTTATCATGTACTCCTTAAGACGTGCAGTAGCCCAACGCCTGAACTGAGTGGCAATGGAGGATTTAACACGATATCCGAGTGAGATTATCATGTCGAGGTTGTAGAAGGGTAATTCTCTGGTTACTTGACGAGTACCTTCTTGTTGAACCTGTCGGAATTTCCGACAGGTTGCTTCTGGCTCAAGTTCTTGTTCTTCGTAAATGTGCTTAATGTGTTCAACTAATGGGACAGATTGACTTGAAGGGTAAATTGAAAATTGAAAATGACTTGACGTTACTACGTATACGTACTATACTACGCATGCGTAGTAACCAAGGAGACAGGCAATAATGAGAAAATTGTTCAGATTTCATGTAACTAAAGACACAGGAATAGCAGCTTTAGCAGGTATTGCAATGATCGCCCTGAGCCTTCTGATGCTTCCGTTTGGAGGAGATTCTGTTAGAGACACAGTAATCTCGTTCATCTTAAGAGATGTATTAATGATTTTTGGACTGGGTGTGGTATTCGTATCTCTTTATGTTGAGAAGAAGGGTGCAGATGTTCTAGCAGAACTCGGTTTTACAAAGCGCAAATGGATACTGAGTTTGATATTGAATATTGTTTTGGGTGCAGGACTCCTTTTCGTGTTCTTAAAAGATGAAGTTCCTGAAAACGTTATCTCTATGAAGAATCTTTATGGTGCAACGTATATTCTGGTAGCGGGCATATTCGAGATGATATTTATATACGGATTCCTCAGAATGAGTTTTGAGAAGGCGTTTGGAATAATACCTGCGATCATACTGACTTCTATTTTCTATTCGCTCCATCACGCCGGATTCCAGCCTGAGTTCCTGCATTTGTTCCTGGTTGGATTAATGTATTGCTCCGTATTCTACATCACTAAAAATATGCTGATCATATTTCCGTTCTTCTGGGGTGTAGGTGCTTTGTGGGATGTTTTGGTATCATCTGAAGCAGGAGAAGAGATTAAGAACCCTGTCTCGTTTGCAATAGCGTTGATAATTCTCTTTGCATCTGCCGCATGGGTCTTATTTAGAAAGTGGAGGACAAGCTCAAATGTTGTCAAAAACATCGATAGTAATCTTGGGAATGCTCAGGAAAGGCGAGATGAATGCTTATGACATGCTCAAGATGATCGACAGGATGAATATGAAATACTGGTTCCCGATTGGTGCGACCACTCTCTATGAGACATGTTTAAGGCTCGAAAAGAAGAATTATATTGAGAATACAGGCGAATCTGACAAGAAGGCTGTTTACAAGCTTACCGAATCAGGTCTAAAGGAATTGAAGAGCACTATCTGTGAGCTTTTTGAACGTGTCGATTTTGATTCCGTATGGTTCTGCCTGGCTGTTATGTATTCAGGTGTTTTGAGTAAGAAAGAATTGGAAAAGGAGATAGGCATCCGCGAAAAGCTTCTTGACGAATATGAGAAGGGAACTCTGGAGAACAAGGATAGAATGCGCCAATATAATGTTTCTTACATTGAAGTGTGTGCGATCGACCGCATGATCCAGATAATCCGCATGGAGAAAGAGACGCTAAAAAGATTTAAAGAGCAATCAGCCAAATAGGAGATAAATAATTGAACGAGACAGAACTGTATAAAGAACTTGGAGTGCTTACCAAAAACAAAGACAAGTGGAAGGAAAGCATTCCATATGTATCGTCTCTTCTTAAATGTGATTCTGTGAAGATACGGGCCAAGGCACTTTGGCTTATAGGGGAAATGGGATTGTTGTATCCGGAACTTGTGAAGGATTCTGTCCCTGAGATTGCTTCGTTTTTGGACAGCACCGAGCCGCTTTTACGCGAACGTGCGGTAAATGCCATTGGAAGGATCGGCAGGGGAGATTATCAAGTAATCGAAAAATGCTGGGTGTCACTGTTCCGCTTTGCTGCTGATGAAGAACCCGATGTCAGACTAAGCTTTATCTGGGCTTCTGAGAATATAGCTGCAAACACTCCTGATGTTTACAAGGAATATATGCAGATTTATGAGAAGCTTTTGCACGATCCTGCTGAACGTGTCAGGATGGAAGCACCGGAGATGTTTAGAGTTTTGGGTAAGCGCAGACCCGATTTCATAAGACCTTATGAAAGAGAATTAAAGAGGATATCTGAGTCTGACGACAACCGTGTCGTCAGGATACATTGTTTAGGCGCGATCAAAACATTAACTTGAAAATGAAGAACGGCCGGACATCTGTCCGACCGTTCTTTTGGAGCTAATTGGTGGAGATGAAGGGAATCGAACCCTTGTCCGAAACCTCGTCCTCCGGGACAATCTCCGGGTGCAGTCAGTATTTGAATTATTCCAATTCCCGCGTCATCTGCTGACAGATTGCGGTTCCTGTAGCTTCATAAGATTTAAGTCGCTAGCCGGCGCAAAGCTTAACCGGTAGGACTGCCTGCTTAACCTCTCTCAGGCGAGGTCTTCGGTGTACGTACACTCCCGCGAGAAGATAGGCGGAAGGACGGTAGCCTTAGGCTGCTACGAGCTCTGTCTTGTCTGCAATTACTTGCAATTCCTCGTTTATTTAAGAGGCCAACGAGGATCCTCTACCCGCTTTCCCGACATCAGAAGCCCCGTCGAAACCAGTGCATCCCCTAGTCTGAAAAGAATTGCTCCGGTCACGACAAGATGTGACCGAAGCAATTTTGCTTACGCGTGATTATACAGTCTTATCTATGAATTTCAAGTCTCGTCGTCGAAATTCAGATCCTTTGTAACATCATAGGGCTCGAAGTCCTGGCTGATTACTGCCTGCGCATCCTGGATCTCCTGCTGGTCAGCAACGTCATCAGGAACATATTCTTCAGGCTCAGCGTTGTTGGGCGTGTAATCGATCTTGTAAGGATCAAGACCGTCGAATTTCTTATAAGGATTATCAAGGATCTCAGTGCCGCAATAGTAGCACTTGGAAGTGAAGGGGCGGTTCTCCATAGCCTGGAGACCCTTGCCGCAGTTAGGGCAGGAAGACAGGTTCTTATAGTCTGTTCTCTTCTCGAGAAGAACGGCTTCGTTAAGAGCCTTGTCGAGTTCTTCGTTGGTCATGCCCTTTTCCTTGAGCAGGATCCAAACGGCGTGGAGCAGGTAGGTCTGCTTCTCGAGGAGTTTCTTCATCTCTTCGACTTCTTTTGCAGCCTGGAACTCGTTTTTGATCTGATGATCGTTACCGGGATTCTTGATGGAGCTGATAAGCTCATCGGCCTCGTTAACGTTCTTGAGTTTTGCCATGTCCTTGAATGACATAGAATCTAAACCTGACATATCTTACCTCCTGTACTAGTGAATATAGATACCCTTATCTACTATAACAAACTTTTCGTTTTTCCAATGCGATAATAATCAGCCGCCGAGAAACTCTGCTACTCCCACGGCAACTTTGTATGCAGTATCTTCAAGTCCCAAGAGTGCATCGTCATCGCTGTTGGAGAGATAACCTACAACGAGCTGATAAGACTTGAGGGAATCTGCGTGATTAAGTCCCGTATACATATTGGACTGAACAGAACCTAATGATGTGGAACCGATTTCTGCGGCAACTGTATCTGCAAGAGCCTGACCGTCTGCAGCAGCAGAAGACGCATAAGAACCGGTCGAAGGAACATAAACCTTAACTCCGCTGATGCTCTCATCGGGTGCGCTGTCAGCGTGTATCCTGATGAAGTAATCTGCATTGTTGTCGATGGCGATCTGTGCTCTGTCGATATTAGAGAGGTTAACCTCGTTTGAATCACGGGTGAGGATAACGGTGGCGCCGCAGCCTTCAAGATATTCCTTCATTACCAGAGCATATTCCAATGTGAGTTCGTATTCTTTGACCCCGCTGTCGATGCCTACTGCGCCGGGAGTTGCTTTCTCTTTGTCGGCATCAGTTCCGCCGCCGACATCTTCATGTTCGTAATCATAATCCTGCTGGTGTCCCGGATCGATGACGATGACCATGCCCGTGAGATCAGGGTGGTCTGCAGGAATCGGAACAGGGGATGGTGTAGGTGATGCCGGAACGGGAGTGGGAGTATCTGTCGGGAAGCTGTTCGGAACAGGTCCCATGATGCCGCTCTCACTTGCATCTGTAGCAAATGTCTCATCTGCAGGCATACCTAACATTTGATTGAACTTCTTGTCGATGCTGTCTTTATTAAAGGCATAGATGAAATAGAATATTCCGACTATAAACAGAGCTATAAGTATTCCGAGACCGATGCTCTGGACGGAAGACTGTTTCTTCTGTTTCTGCTTGGGTTCGGTGTAGTACTTCTTGGTGAAGTCGGCGATGAATGCCTCGCGCTTGGAGGCGGGCATCTCACGGAGGCGCTTATAGAGGAGCTTCCTCTTATCTTCGGGAAGTTTGGAGATTATCTGTTTAAACTTTTCGAGATCAGGTTCGGCCATAAAGTCCTCCATCAAAGAAGATAATAACATTCTTTA
>Ga0310696_10005329_pt1 | contig 15552 bp, 12 predicted proteins | sample AusTroGonzalo_MG_4_FD_203885 | JGI IMG/M metagenome (GOLD analysis project Ga0310696, IMG submission 203885) | Bovine rumen microbial communities from tropical cattle in Woodstock, Queensland, Australia - Gonzalo_02 (v2) (version 2) | ecosystem: Host-associated > Mammals > Digestive system >...
TCCGCGAACAGGAGCATTTTACCATAACCGCCGCGCGGCGTAAACCCCCAGCATAGGGGTCACCGTAAGCTCGATCATGTTCGAGTGGCTATAAAATCGATACTCCCGTGGGGTCTGTCCCCAGGGTTCAGGAGTCAGGAGTTAGGGTTCAGGGGTCAGTACGCAGTAGTTGGAGTTGGAGAGTGGTGGGGAGTTTTCTTAACGCAGAGACGCAAAGGCGCAGAGTACGCAGAGATTGGGAAATCACGGGTTCCGTGGGGTCTGTCCCCGCGTGGTTTTATGACCCTGAATTTGTTTGATCACAAGACGCATTATCTTCGTCTTTTGATTTAGTTTTCCCTTTTTTGTCTGAAGATAGCGACCAACAAATCAAAGCGTGTGGAAGGATGAGTAGTGGCATGGACAATGGAAGAATAATCGCAAGCAACCATTCTCCTTTCATAAGCAAGCAAATTACTTCTCCAATAACAAACACAACGATCATCCAGGCGACAATCGCGCATCCCTTTCTGTCAAAATTTGACTCTCGTCTCATCTTGTTCTTTCAAAGCTTAGCTGTATTATATCATATTGTGAGACAGAACATGGAGGTGGAAACGTCATTCGATATGACGCCGAAGCTCCTGGGCGCGGCACTTTCGCCGCGCTGGATGGGGGAAAGGGTGGTATATGCAAAATTTGCATATACCACTTTCTGGGAAATTAATGGGAACAGGTGGGGTAGATTCCTTCGCTACGCAGTCGTTGCTTTTGGTATAATACTCACTGTCAGAAACGGGAACGCATCTGACCTCATAGCTCCCCGACGTGAACCGCCGCGGAGAGGCCGGCAGGATCGGCCATCGGTTGCAAACCGGTCTTCTGAAAAATCACGACTTTCAAAAAAGCTCATGCATGGTTTGCAAGACGGTACCCTATTCAATTTGGGGTGTCGCCTTGCCATGTGTTTGAGCGGGCCTGTCGTGGGCCTTCAGGAGTGCATGGCATGGCGCGCCCCTCTAACCAAAACAGAGAGGCGCGCCTTTCTGTTTGTAAACGAGAGAGCGCAAGCGAGAAAATGGTCAGGCATACAAGGAAGAACAATGAAGAAATCTAGCAGGGATCTCAATGTGGTGTCTCTTTTCTCTGGCGGTGGCGGATTAGACATTGGTCTCGCGGCGGCAGGTTTTAAGACATTATTTGCTAATGACATTGTGCCTCAATGTTGTGCGACACTTTCCAAGAACCTTTCAAAGAGGGCTGTGGTTGTATGTGAGGATGTGAAGAAAGTTTCTGGTAAAGAGATATTATCCCACATAGGTAAAAATATTGCGATTGACGTCCTTGCCGGAGGGCCTCCTTGTCAGGCATTTAGTATTTTTGGGCAAAGGAAGGGACGTGCGGATCCTAGGGGCCAGATGGTTTATGAATATTTTAGGATTTTGGCAGAGTTAAAGCCAAAGGTTTTTGTGTTTGAGAATGTATTTGGCCTCTTGACCGTAGAATCTGGAGAAGTTTTTAAGGTTGTGTGTGAGAAATTGGCAGACCCAACCCCAAGCTTACACTATGACATAAAAGTGTTTCGTTTGAATGCGGTGGATTATGGTGTGCCACAGTTTCGAGATAGGGTGATTATAATCGGATCAAGAACAGGGACGAATGTTTCTTCAATCCCGCCAATAACATTTGCAGAACCTCGACGTGGGCAGCTTGCCTATCGCACGGTCGCCGACGCTTTGCGTGACTTGCCAGACCAGAATGACAATTATCCCAAGAACCATACAGGACGTGTTCATAGTCAGGCTATAATTGACCGGTATGCTGGGATGGCTCCCGGAGAGCGTGATGCCCATACGCGGATAAATAAGTTGGATTTAGCTCGGCCAAGTTTTACTATTATTTGCGGCTCAAATTGTGGTGGTGGCAAAGGACACATACATCCGATTATCCCTCGCGAAGTGACTCCTCGTGAGAGTGCGCGAATTCAGACGTTCCCGGACGATTGGGCTTTTTCTGGTAATGGAAGATATGTCATTAGCCAGGTCGGTAATGCCGTGCCACCGCTCTTGGCTTTCGCTGTGGGAAATGAAATACGAAGTAAGATATTTGGGGCAAGCAAGATTCCTCTTAGGACGGCTCTTGTAAAGATGGGGCAGACACATCTATTTCCGGAATTGTTCTAGTTATGAATACCTATAATGTTAATTGGAATGGTCTTGATAGAGGTCATGAAGGATCATGGGAGCATGACCAGTGGAGAGGTGTGTTAGATGCTTTTGAGGCGAACTCTCCTGTGAATCTGAATGATATTAACGGAACTTTTTATCAGACGCTTGCTGCAAAGTTCCCAAGCGTGCAGTGGGTGACAACAGTTGCAGGCGAGTCCCCACGAACATTTTTTCGTGACGGGCGAGAAGCTTGGGCTTCAACAGGCGTTGTGAAGTTCCCTAAGGGCACAAGTACTGCTATTATTACAGGGTTAGGAAGGAAGGTTGTAAGTGGGCTTATTTCCTATGCAGATGTGTTGGCGGCGGCAGCTCTTCTGGAAGAAGAGCATGGTGAGCATCCGTTTTTAATTCTTCTAGATGCTTTAAGAATGTCTCCGGCTGGACATGGGTTGTCTTTGGATGATACAATCAAAATTATGCATCATTATCGGCCAGGAGATGATATAAATGAGGTTCTAACTGCGCCGAAAGAAAGTTTGTCAGGTACACCGCTTCGCCGATTGAAAGCAATCTTAATGGTGATGACATATGCAGGATTAGCAATACAAAAGGGCGGATTGTATTATGCGGGTCAGGACGGCTCTAAATTTGCTAAGCTTTCAGGAGATGATTTAAGAGAGGCATTTGCTCAATGGCTTAATGAGGAAAATCTTGATGGCAGTGGGCAGGCGTCTAGCTATATTACGGCATTAGATGATGCCGACGTCATAGCCCGCGCACATTGCCCTAGCTTTAGTAGCCCGTCGGTTTATGAGATGCCGGATTCAACTCTAGAGTCATTGAGAGATTTCATTGCAGCTGAGGCTGCCAAGGAAGATTCAAGTGAGGGGACAGGGGCTTTTTGTGCTCTTGCTGGGCTCCACGGTAAGAGCTATTGGCGTGATGGTTATTGTGCCGCAGCAATTAATGCATTGATAAAATTTAAAGCAACGTTCAGGGACAAGAACGCTAATGGCGGACAAGATTGTGTTCCAACTCATCCTGATCGTATGGATGTTGCGCTGAAGTTGTTCGCTGAGAAGCGGGCCGTGGATAAGCCGAGCGGATGGGGCTCATACGACGCATGGACACGCGGCGTGAGGACTGATTTTGTTGCGGTTGACGATTCGCTTTTGGTTGATCCTACTTTCGACTATCTTGGCTATATTCGCAAGTTCGCGATTTCGTGGCAAGTAGCCAATACGAAGTTCGCCAGTCACTCCGATGATGAGAAGCACGCGGTCTTGAAGTTTTTGAAAGCCCAGAAGGACGCGCCCAAACCCGCTTCGTGGTACATAGATGAGACAAATCGTCTGGTCGTTGGCGGCAGTCAGGTAAAAGGAATGTCGCCAAAGGCTGTGCTTTATTTTATGTCGGAGTTGCATCCGGAGGAGTTTGCCGCCTGGACTGAGCCGACATACGAACAACTTGCCTACCTTGGCCTTCACAAAGGTGCCATGCCGTCAGACTTGACGATTGAGACATATGAGGACTGCAAGGCGAAGCAGCAGCAGATCGTCGCCCGCATGAAGGAGCTTGGCATCAGCAAGGCGTCGGACGATCCATCAGACCCCGACTATCGCACCGCAAACGAATTCCTGTGGTGGCTAGGCCAAGACGACAACAAAGATTTAATCAAGGAGAAAGTTATGAGCAAGGCAATGAAGAAGCCGACGACCAAGAAGATCTCAACAGGGAAAGCGACCATCAGCAAGCTTCTGGGTAACAAGGAAGACTCGCTGATGACCATGCTCATTGCGGGTCTTCTGACAAAGCCGTTGGCGATTCTGGCTGGTGTCAGCGGCACCGGCAAGAGCCGTATGGTTCGTCATTTGGCATACAAGACATGCCTTGACGAGGACCTCAAGCCTAGCGGAGAGAGTGCGCCCGGCAATTTCAAGATGGTTCAGGTCAAGCCGAGTTGGCATGACAGTGCTGACCTTCTCGGTTACAGGTCGGCTGTGAACGAGAAGCATGAATATGTGTCCACGGATTTCGTCAAGTTCGTGCTCAAGGCTCATGCTTACCCGAAGACGCCGTTCTTTGTCTGCCTCGACGAAATGAATCTTGCGCCGGTTGAACACTATTTCGCGGAGTTCCTGAGCGCGTGTGAGAGCATAAGGAAGAGCGACGTTACGGGCGAATGGACGAGCGACCCAATTGTCGCAGCGACCGATTTCGACAACAATGTCCTCAACCTTGGCGGAGATGTCCTGTTCGAGTCCGCCGATGCAGCGCTTGACGCCGAGCTTAAAAAGACTAAGGCGAGGATTGAGAAAGAGGGATTGTTCATTCCGCGCAATCTGTTCGTCGTAGGCACGGTCAATATGGACGATTCAACCGGAGGCTTTTCGCGCAAGGTTTTGGACCGCGCCATGACGATTGTGATGAACGAGGTGCACTTTGAGGATTTGCAGAAGGACGACAAGGATCTGACGATCTCAGACGATAACCTATTCACGACGACGGAAATTGCAAAGTTCATCGACAGGAAGGATTTCGACAAGAATATGATGTCGAATGATTTCCGCAACCAGCTTGAAGACATCAGGCAAAAGCTTGAGAAGACTCCTTTTGCCCTCGCGTACAGGTTTGCGCGCGAAACTTGCATGTACAAGAATGCGCTTGCAGAGATTCTTGATGCGGCGGAGGTTGTAAAGAATGCCGACGGAACCGCAAAGATGGATGGAGGCACGGCCATTAACGCAGAACGCGCTTGTGGAGATATAGCGCTGGATCACATGATTCTGATGAAACTTCTGCCGCGCTTGACGGGTACAACGGAGCAGCGCAAGCAAGTTATAGATGACATCAATGCGTTTCTTGGCTCTCTCATAAAAGAAAAGTTGGTCAGCAAGGAAACGCTGAAAGACATGGTGGATCGTGCCGGGGGTAATGGCGGTTATCTTTCCTTCTGGCCCTAATCGTCTGACATGAGATGGATGTCATACGCTACAGAATAGACGGACTTCTGACCGTCTTGATTTCGTCCAACGGCAAGTTGGCTGAATTGCGTACTGACTATTGCAATCGCATCAGGGGGGAGGACGGCGCTCCGCGGAAGACGGATTACCGGTTTTCTGATAAGGGCAAGGTGACACTGGCGAACCTTGCCGATGGGACCATGTTGGCTGACAAGGATGTTGAGGCGGGAGTGGGCTTTGTAGATTTGCCTGTCGTTTTTGAGACGCCGATCTATTTCTTTGACATCCAGTTCGACGAGAGTCTGAAAGACCTTGACGAGGGCTCGATTGAGGTTCGTCACCACCTGAATGATGTTGCGAAGAGGTTTTACCGCAGAGGGCGAATGCTGTTTGCGGAAATGAGCTTCGTCAACGAGCCGGGCAAGTTCCGGCTTGAAATCAAGTTCAAGCGGGGTGGTTCGGAGAGGACGGTTTGGCTTGAGTTTTTTGTCGCGTCCACAAAGATGGACGTGAAAGGAGATTACAAGCATATTCTGGAGATTGTCGAGCACCATCAGCGAGAGTCGCTGTTCACGCCATACGCGAAGACCGTTCAGGATGTGAATGTGGGCGCAAAGGCGAACGAGCACAATGATCCGTACTGGACGGTTTATTTCGACCACGCGCTTGACAAATACGAGGCGGCGCTAAAGAAAATCATCTACGAACCGCATCGCTCGACTGTTGGCGAGCCGTATGTGCGTCGCGCGGACCGCGTGAGGAACTGGACGCCGAGCATGGCGCGTGAGTTTGCGAGGTACAAGGGCGATGCTGGGGCATTGCGGACGCATGGGTTCATTGAGAATGTCCGCACTTCAACATATGACACGCCCGAGAATCGATTTGTCAAGATGACGCTTGAAACGCTTGCCCGTGAATTCAACTCGGCGCGGGGCAAGATTGAAGGCGATGGACAACTCTCCAATAGTTTCAAGAAGGAATTCAAGGATCGGATGGATAGGTTCGGCCATTATGCCAGGATGCCTTTCATGCAGTCCATATCGCAGTTGAACGCGGCAGTTGCGCCGAGCCTTGTTCTTCAGATGCGGCCGGGATACGCGGACATTCGGATCGTGTGGAACCTGATACACAGTATGTTCACGACCGACAGTACGCTTTCGAGGTCTACGGAAGCCGGACTCATCAAGATCTCGGCTTTGTACGAATACTGGTGTTTCCTAGAGGTCAAGCGAATTCTTGCCGGTGAAGATCAGAATGGACAGCCGGTAAATCGGATTCCGAAGCTCGCGTACGACTGGACTGAAGCAGTCGGTTCCGACAAGTCAATGCATGAGATACTGAAGGAGACCGGTCTTGATGAAGATGAAAAAGTCTCGTCGATAGCCTATCAGTGCAAGGATGATTCTGGGCGCTTGCTTGCGGAGGTGATCTACCAGCAGTCGTACGGTCCGAATAGCGAGGAACAATACTCTAAGCCTGTTCAGCAGCGTCCTGACATTGTCATTAGGTTCTATGACAAGAATGGCGTGCCGTTCACCTATCTGTTTGACGCGAAGTATCAAATAGAGAACGGACAATATTCAAACGGGAAGGACGCAGTTCCAAGGGCGTCGCTAGACCAGATGCACCGTTACCGTGACGCCATTCTGTGGCGTAGCAGCGCTGCTTCTGCTTCGGTGCGTCCATCGCACGAAGTTGTTGGTGCGTATGTTCTTTATCCTGCGGATGAAACTAAGGCGGATACGCTTTATGATGGATTCGAGGACCTGCGCAAGGAGCAGAACATTGGTGCCTTCCCGCTTCTACCCGGCAAGTCGTCAAAGTTCGAGGCCTTCATTCGGGAATTAGTCGATCATATTGACTTTGGGGCAGACAAGCCGAAGTGGCTCAAAGGCGACGCCATTCCGCAGAAGGGGTTGTTCTATACCGAAGATGAGGAATTCGCGATTGATGATTTGATGATACTTGACGTACAGGTTGATGAAAAGAAAGTTGCGGAGAGAGCTGTGGCCAATGACTTGTTGCAGTACCCCGTTAAGGTGTCTGATATCCCGGCCGGCAAGAATGCTCAGACTATAAAGCGTTTGCGGTTGCACATTGTTGGTGAGGCTCCTCGTTTACTGGCGGTGGAATGGAAGGGTGTTCGCCCGGCGACTGTCGTGGCTGGCCTGTTTAGCGCTGTTCCGCATGCATCGATGATCTTCAATGAGGGCAGTTACAATATCTTTGAAGTTAAAACTGGGTAATTGAGCCATCTCTTGATCGGTATGAAGTGTCGGTAAGTGCAAAAGGAAATACTATGAGCGTAAAAGAGGAATTGAAGAATGGCTCGTTTGCTGCAAAAGGGTATTACGAAGACTCTGAAGGATATAAATGGTTTTATAAGTACAATCAAGCTAACGGAGTCGCCATTCTTTGTCCAGAAGAAATTATTTTTGTGGAGCAGACAGAAGAATCTGCTTGTGTACAGTGTAATGGGATAAAAGTTCGTTCTGTAAAACCAGCAGTTGCTCCGATACCACACGATGTCCTGAAAATTCCCGAGTTCGTGAATGGCTTTCGTGTTGTTGGAGTAGATGATTTCGCGTTCTTCAAAACAGCCACACAGGCTTTCTCGTGGCCACCGCAAAGAGTATATACAAAAGTGAACATTCATAGTTCAATTCAATATATTGGTGTTGCTGCGTTTCAAGGATGTGATGCCATTACGGACATATCAGAGGGGTTGGCGGCTGAGACGATTGGTGCCAGCGCATTTAGTGGATGCAAGAAATTGGAAGGTGTTTCATTCAAACCGGGAACTAAAACAATAGGCCGTTTTGCTTTTTTTGATTGCAAAGATCTTCGATGGATTGTATTTTCAAAAGGGATAACTACCATAGATGAATGTGCATTCGCTAATTGCCATTTGCTTTCGCAGATAGATCTACCAGATAGTATAGAATCAGTTGCGTTGGATGCTTTTAGTGGTTCGCATTGTCGGATTACATACCCAGAGAAACTCGGATTTGCGGTGCCTTCTGTTAGATGGCGTATGCGTACAAATAATCCTATCAAGAAATTTTGTTTTAATCTATTGAATCGGGAGTCTCTTTTCTCTGCTAGTAGATATCAATGAAAGCGATTTCAAATGGAGACGCGATGGACTGACTCTTGTGATACGGTTGATGTGGTACGGTCTGAATGAGGAGTACATAATGGGACTTGTGAAAACGAGAAGATTGGCGGAGATGGCAAGGTCATTTGATTTATGACATCCACGATTTCAATCTCGTTAAGCCTGGACGAAAAAGGCTTCATAGACAGGGCTTGCCCGAAGTGTTCGTACCGATTTAAGGTGAAGGATTCCTGCTGGCCGAACTCCAAGATAGCAGGACCGCCCTGGGCAAGAACTCTCTCATATGCGTTCTGCCCAATGTGCGGCCACAAGGCTGTGCTTGACAATTGGCATACACCAGAGCAGATTAAGGCCGCGAAGAGAATCGCGTTGGAAAAAGCAAAGCAACAGGTGCTTTCTCAGCTTGACAAATCGTTTGCGCGGCTTTCCAGATCCTTCGCTCACGATCCTTTTATTAAATTAGAATTTAGACCATCTTTTTCGTATCGACATATAAACACAAGGACACCGTTCGAACGGGCCTTGGAGCGCGATATAGTATGTCCCAAGTGCGATGCGTCATATGCAGTTGTCGGGTCGGCATTTTTTTGCCCGGTGTGTGGAGAGAACACGGTCGTGGCATCGTTCGCAAGTGCAATGTCCAATATTAGTAAGGCACTTGATACGTTACCTGCGGCAAATAAAGTGTTTGAAGAATCTTTCGGAGCTGACTTTGCCAAAGACCAGATTCGTCATTTAATAGAAAGATCGGTCGGAGACATCATTTCAACCTTTCAGTCGTTCGCATTAAAATTGTACGAAGATCTTGGGGGGCAAGGGGCAAGGCCAAATGATTTTCAAAGACTCGACAAAGGGAGTAAATTATTTGAGGGCCTGACCGGCAAGGCATACTCTGAATGGGTAACAACGAATCAGCTGAAATTTATGACTATCATGTTTCAGCGGCGACACCTGCTTGAACACAACAATGGATTGGTTGATCAGAAGTATCTAGATCATACAAATGACTTTGGATATAAGATAGGCGAACGAATTGTTGTCCGTGTTGATGACGTTCGGAAGCTCCATGCCATTGCTCTGGCCCTTGGCAACGGACTGTTATCACAACTTCAAGAGGCTAAATCATAAGTGCATTTGCTGAGCTGCGCTAATTTATATGAGGGCAACAGAGTCAGCACCATTGACACAGTAGCGAAGGAGAATGATATGGGACTTGTGAAGACAAGACGGCTTGCGGCGATGGAGAAGCAGCAGACGAGGTTTGCGGCGCTTGTTTCGCGCATAGATGCGGACGATATTCTCCGCAAGAGATTTGGGGAGTATTTTGCGGTTGGCAAATACAAACGTCTTCTTAAAGGGGTCGCAAACGGAGAAATCGGCACGGAGGATTTTCAACACGACTTCAATCATTTCTGCATGGTGAGGAAGGACAAGAAGTGGCGAGCCGTGTTTTATGAATTGTTTGCTGAGCTTGCAAAGCGGAGGAGCCGGGTTGCGTTTGGGGATGTTCTTCTTGAGCTTGACAAGCGGCTAAAGAGAAAGCTGCATAGCGAGAGTTTGGAGGTTTCGTTTTCAAGCAAGATGCTGGCGTTCTTGCGCCCGAACGATTTCCCTATCTGGGATTCCCGCGTTGTAAACTATCTGCGGATTAAGGAAGGTGTTGATCTGACTCTGAAGGTTAAGGGCCCTCTTGAGCGCAGGGAAGAAGAAGCGTTGAGAAATTTTGATGCTCTTACTAAATGGGTCAAGAATGCGCTAAATACCAAAGAGGTGATGGCTGCTTTAAAACGGTTTGACAATTATTTCCCGAAAGAAGCCGTCAAGGGAATATCTCCCATCAAGAAACTCGATTGGCTCTTGTGGGCTGACGGTGGATACGAAAGGCGTCGCGAGTGTCAATCCCTTGCGACACGGTTTGAGTAAGGAGTGCATTATGGGACTTGTGAAGACGAGAAGACTTGCGGCGATGCAGAAGATGCAGCGTGCAAAAGCGGGGATGAGGCCGCCGCTGAAGAATGGCGGGGCGCTACCACCGCATTTATATAAATCCGGTGGGAAGCCCGCGGCGGATTTGCCGCGGAGGAAGTATGAGACAGAATAGGGATGGGAGGTGGAATTCATGAAGGGTGAATGTAAATGGCGCTATGCAATAGTCAATGGTGTTAAGACGGATATTCAGGATGCTGTGAAAGGAGAGCATGGAGTTTGCCCCTTGTGCGGAGGTGAACTTGCACCGCGAAAAGGTGAGATTAGGAATTGGCATTGGTGGCATATTAATGGCAGGTTGTGCGATGAGTGGTATGAGCCGAAAGGTGAATGGCACCGCGCATGGCAAGGCTGCTTCGAGAAAGACTGGCAGGAGGTGTCGCTTAAGAAAACGATAGATGGAGCGGAAGTGCGACACATTGCGGATGTACATACTGGAAATGGATGGACAGTAGAATTCCAATATTCACATCTCAATAATGAAAGCATCAGGAGCAGAGAGGATTTCTATGGACAGATGGTTTGGGTTGTGAGTGGATGCAGACTGGATAGGGACAGGGCGTTAGGAGTAAGATTGGATAGTCTTCCAAAAGTTACTTCGATTCAAGACGGGGTGCCTTATTCCTTGCAAGCTCAGACTAGTGCGTCTGCTTGGTTTCATAGCGATAAGTTTGTATTTTTTGATTTCGAAGGTGGGTTTGATTGCCCGAGGATTGATGGCTGTCTGTATTGCCTTTTGCCTGGTTTTTACGATGGCCCGCAGATATGGGCACAAATTAAAAAATCTGACTTTGCCAAGGCATTTAGTTCAGGTAACGAGAAAGATTTCCTTGAGACAATTGACAGATGTAGGGATGATTATCGGAGGCGAAAAGAAGAGGCAGATCTTCGTCATAAAGAGGAACAAGAACGCCAAGCAGAACTCGCTCTCCAAGTTGAGGCTGAGCAGAGGGAGTTTGATCGGCAGAGCGAATTGTCTGATCCGGCTGAGTATGCCATCACTCTGGGGTGGTTACAGGCATCTCTTTGGGTCGAATGGATTCTTCGTGATTGCACAATATCCGAAGGCGTTGATGAAAATCTTCCCAATTCCGGTAGAATCGCAATTCATTACCAGAATGTGTATTCAAAGGACGACTACGACAACGACATAAGATTCGTTAAGGAAGAGTATGGGCATTTGCGCCCATCTGGGGGATGGCCACAGTATGAGCATCTGGGAAAACGCAAGGGGTGCATTGTAGCAAAAGCGCGTTTTAGTAAGTTCCGTGATGAAATCAAGGGGACGTGGGCAATAAGGCTTCGTGACTTTGCACGACTAGTTGACTATACTGGTCATTATCGTATATTGCACCAAGTGCCTGACGGCAAGGGCATATGGAAGCTTTCGGAGGACTTGGTAGTCGCGGTAAATGATCGGACATTCAAGGAGCCGCCAAACCCGCCGAAGGAGAAGAAGTCAAGCGATAATCATGCGTCTGGCACAATGTCTGGATTTAGATACACGGGGAAGGGTAATCTTTATAGGGACGTCAAGACGAATTGGCTTCACATTCTAAAGAATGGAACAATGATTCCGCTCAAGGCAGAAAACCAAAACTGGGATTCTACGTATGATTCGCACTTTAAGAAAGGGCGACACCATCGATGGTAAAACGAAATTAAAAGGAGCAAGGTGGAATGAACGAGATGGTGGAATCATTTAAGCCGATATTCAGGATGCTTGGTTGCGCGATCGGGCTTGTGATCGTGCTTCGGATATTTCTGCTCTGGTGGAACAGCCCGAAGCAGAAGGGCAAGCGCGGCGAGAAGCTGGTGGCGGGACGGCTGAGGAAAGGGTTGCCGGACGAGTACCGGATTCTGAACGACATCTACCTGCCGCTGCCAGACGGGACGACGACGCAGATTGACCACATCGTCATTTCGCAGTACGGCGTTTTCGTCGTCGAGACGAAGACATACTCTGGCTGGATATTTGGCGACGAGAAGAGCAAGGATTGGACGCAGTCCATCTACCATAAGAAGAGCCGGTTCCAGAATCCGATGAGGCAGAACTACAAGCACATCTGCGCACTCGCAGACAACCTCGGAATCGACAAATCGTATTTCCATGGCGTTGTGGCGTTCACCGGAGATTGCACGTTCAAGACGGAGATGCCGCCTGGCGTGGTCTATTCTCGTCGTGCAGCCGACTACATTCGCTCATACAATACGCCGATTATCAAGCCCAGCCAGATAGACGAACTCGATTCCGCAATCGCCGAATGGCAGGGAACGCTGAGTGAGAAGCAGATCGACAGGCATGTTGCCAATCTGCAGAAGCGTCATTCGTCGGTGCGAGAAGGCGACGCCCCTTTGTGTCCGTACTGCGGCGGCGAGATGGTTCTTCGCAAGCGTAAAGGCGACGGCAAATCGTTCTACGGCTGCAAGTCATATCCTAGGTGCCGCGGAATAATCAACGTGGAGTGATTGGGGATAGCCCACGATAGGCCCGTTTCGTGTATTTCGTGTATTTCGTGGTTAATCCTCCGCGACGGATTTGCCGCGCCAGACAGTTTTACAGAATATCAAAACGACGGAAAAGTAGCTACACCTCCCACTGCTCGACATGTCACATATTGCAATAAGTGACGGGGAGTGTGTCTTCTGTCATACTTCCACCCATGTTGGTTCGTATGCTATCTCATAGCGTTCGTCGAGGCGCGAGACGTTGTAGATGCGGCATGACTCGAAATCGACTCCTCCGTGAAGACCTGTGTGGATGTGTCCGCAGAAAACAAAGCGCGGGCGCTTGTTGATGATTGCCTCTGTCAACTCATGAGAGCCGAAGTGCTCCGAATTTGTCTGGAGCGAGCGGTCGACGTCGCTGCCTGGGATGCGCGGCGGCGAGTGGGTTATCAGCACGTCAAGCCCAGAGGGAATTGCCGAGAAGCGTTTGGAGAGTACGTCGTGTTCCGCTTCGAATGCCCATGAGTAGGAAATGATGGGAACCCATGGCGTTCCATAGAACTTGACGCCGTCAATCTCCGTTCCTGAATCGCACAGGAAGTGGACGTTGGGCGAGAATTCGTATCTCCAATCCATCTTCTTTTCCTTAAAGAGCAGATGTGCAATTGGGAAGAAATCATGATTGCCGGGAATGACGACGAAATGGATGTCTGGATAGGACGACGTCCATTCGTGGAACTGCTTGTTTATCCATTTCCTCTGGTCGTTGATGTGCCATGGACCGCGTCCACGAAGCGGCGCGATGTCTCCGGCGATAACGACGACGTCCGCTCCGTCGGGATCAAGCCCCTCAAAGCTGCCGTGCAAGTCAGATGTTGCCATTATGCGCATTTGGCGCCTCCTTACTTAATCCTGCTCTTTTGAATTGGCGCGTTTGATTCGCCTTACCGAGTGCTTGAGCTTCCCGATGAAGAAGTTCAGTTCAAGCGAGGATTCTGTCTCCACGGTGTCTAGGTCTGGCATTACGATGTCGGTCAAGACCTCGCCGAAATGCCGCATCTTCTCCCCGCGTTTCTGCTTGTCCGCTTCGGTGTGCAGATCCACCAGTTCTCGCTTGAGGAATCTTACCTTTGCGAAGGTTTCGATGATGGCAAATGTGGCTTCCGTTGCACGGCGGCTTTTCAGGACAGTCGCCAGCATGTACAGTCCTTTCTCGGTGAATGCCTTGTAGTTGTACTTGGAGTGTCTTCCTTTGCCGCCATGTTCTAAGGACGAAAATTTCGACCTTAGAAATTTTGACTCGTCCGCAGTTAGTACAAACATATAGTCTGCAGGGAACTTGTCAGGATTGTTGCGGACCGCCTCGTTGATTCGCTTTGTCTCCACACCGTATAGTTTCGCGACATCTGCATCGATGATCACCTGCTGATTTCGCACATGGACAATCATCCGCTGGACATCGCTATAAGCGACGGCTGACGGTGCGTCTGCGACCTCATTCATGCTTCTTGTTTCTAGTTTCTTCATGGCCGATTCCTTTCGCCTGCATTGCAGGATGCGTTTGCGTTTCGCCGACGGCACGCGCCGTCGCTGCAGTTTGGAATCGGCCCTGCCAGCCATGCCGCTGAGCGGCGTCCGCGTTTTTCAGCGGATTGCCTCGCTACCCGGCCCCATGCGGATTCCTGCGAATCTCCTTCGCCGCAGGCCCGGTCCGGACGACTTCCGTTTTATATCCCCATCCCGGGGCATCAATTCCCGAAAGCAATGATATTATACCAAATAATCGCCGTTGGGTGGCGGCTTCATCCGCGGCGGATTTGCCGCGCCGCGCGGGTATACGGAAAGAAGGGGATTTGGTATAATTGACGCATAAACGAATTGAGGGTCGAAATGAAGAAACTGTCGAAAACGATAATAGCAGTCGGCGCGTGTCAGATTGCGACGTCGTGCGCGAGCCTGCCGGAGGTTGCGCATGAACGCGGCGATGCGGTCGCGATTGCGCTTGCCAACGGCGGATGCATAGATGCAGTCTCTCTAAAGTGGACGCGCGAGCCCGCGGGCTTTTCCGTCCAGAACGGCGCGATCTCGATAAAAACCGCTCCGCGCACCGACCTCTGGCAACGCACGTACTACCATTTCCGCAACGACAACGCGCCTGCCCTGCAGATGAGCACCGGGGAGAAGTACTTTAGCTTCGTCGTAAAGACGGACTTCTCCCAGAGTCATCATCGCTTCGACCAGTGCGGCGTCGTCATGTATCTAGACAGCGAGAACTGGCTGAAAGCGTCCGTGGAGTACGAGAACGACAGCTTCCAGCACCTCGGCAGCGTCGTGACGAATGACGGATACTCCGACTGGGCGACGACGGCGATTCCTGCCGACGTGAAGACGATGTGGTACCGCTTCTCGCGAAGAGCGGACGACTTCTGCATCGAGTGCTCCCATGACGGCGTCGAGTTCAGTCAGATGCGCGTCTGCCACATGCGCGCCGCGGCGGACGAGATACGTTTCGGAATCTACGCCTGCTCGCCCGAGGACTCCTCGTTCACTGCTGTCTTCACCGACATGAAGATCACCGAATGCGCATGGAAGGCGCACGACGGACAGCAGCCGGACTGAAATGGTAAAAAGGGTCTGACACTTCCGTATATGTTTTACTGTATATGCTTGACGGGGAACGACAGGGTCAGACATGATTGCCACAGTAAATTGCCACAGTAGCGGAAGCTGACCGACGAGCTTTAAAGTGCTCGTCCCCAGAAATGCAAAATTGGGAAAACAGGTCGACCTGTTTTCCCAAAACCGTGGGGCGGATTTGCTTCTAGGATACGGCATTTGATATAATTTAGTCATGAAAACCGACGGTCGTTGCCTGCCGTATGCCGAGGAG
>Ga0310696_10005330_pt1 | contig 15552 bp, 11 predicted proteins | sample AusTroGonzalo_MG_4_FD_203885 | JGI IMG/M metagenome (GOLD analysis project Ga0310696, IMG submission 203885) | Bovine rumen microbial communities from tropical cattle in Woodstock, Queensland, Australia - Gonzalo_02 (v2) (version 2) | ecosystem: Host-associated > Mammals > Digestive system >...
CGCCCTTGTAGTCGCAGTGGGCTGCCAGCTCGATGGTGACACTCGGATTGTCTTTCATCATGATGACGAGGCTGTCGAGTGCCGTTGTGGATTCGTCGGTGAGGGTGGCACGGTCGAACTCATAGAAGATGTTGTTGATGAGCACGGGGACGTTGATTGGCGGCAGGGGGAACTGCATGGTGTATTCCACACTCTCGTTCGACGGTTCGGTGCTGAGTTCCTGCTTGATGTTGAGGTAGCCCTTGCAGGTGCCGAGGAACACATAGTCGACGCCTGGTGTGAGCACCATGGTGAACGACCCGTCGCCACGAACGCTGAGCTTCTCGTTTGTGCCGTCGTTTCCGACCACGTAGACTAGTGCTGCAGGCAGTTCGAAACCATCGCGCTCGTACAACCAACCGGTGACGGTCTGCATGATTTCAGGACATTCGAAACTGTAGATGTTCTCCCAACCCTTGTTTGCATCGCCACGACTCGACGAGAAGTAACCGCGGTTGTAGATGCCCTCGAACGTCATGCCGAAGTCGTCGGCACTGCTGTTGAGGGGATATCGTTGGTTCTCCACAATCCATCCTTGCAAGCTGTCCTCTACGGCCTTGAAGATGTCGAGACCACCCATACCGGGATGTCCGTCGCTGGAGAAGTAGAGGTCGCCGTTGGGTCGGAACGATGGGAACATCTCATCGCCTGGAGAGTTGATGGGACGGCCCAGATTCTCCACACCACCGAAGCCTTCCTTCGTGATGCGGGTTCGCCAGATGTCGTAGCCTCCCACGCCGCCTGGCATGTCGCTTACGAAATAGAGCCAGTCGCCATCGGGACTGACAGCTGGGTGGGCGTATGAGGACAGGGTGTCCTTACTGATTTCGCATTTGGCCGGCTGACCCCAACTTGCGTCCTGACGAGTGGAACGGAATATCTCGGCATAGCGTGGATAGGATGGGTCGCTGCTGCATCGTGTGAAGTAGAGTGTCTTGCCGTCGGGCGAAATGCAACTGACGCCCTCGTCGTATTCTGAATTGATGCCCGACTCGATTTCCTCTACCTGCTTCCATTTCTTGTTCTCATCTTTTTTCGCGTAGAACATATCGGAATACTTCACGCCCGAAATGCCGCTGAGGTCGTCGCCTGTTGCATCCTTTCGGGTAGAGGTGATCAGCATTTGCTCGGAGTCGTCGCCAAAGAGCATGGGGGAGTAGTCGGAACGAGATGAACTGAACAGCGCTTCCTTCTTTACGGTATAAGCGTTGGGATTGGCCTTCCATTCGGGTGCCAACTCGCACGATTGCAAGCCCGACAATGCCAGTTCGTTGTTGGCATCGATGTCCAAGAAGGCTGTGAAACTCTCGCGTGCTCCCTTGTAGTTTGCCAGTTTCAGTTGCTGACGTCCCAGACGGAGTAGGGCAGTGGAGTCGGTGTGATGATAGCGCACGGCATTCTGGAATGCCTGCATAGCCTTCTGTGGATTGTTGATACGTTCGTAGCATAGACCCATGCGGAATGCACGGTCGGCACGTAATGCTTTTTCTTTCGTCGGAATACGTTGGTACGACTTCTTGTACTGCTGTGCTGCCTGGTAGTATTCGCCCATTGCGTAGAACTGCTCGCCCTTCTTGAAGCTGATGTTCTCGTTGCTGCAAGCCAGGCATAACAACGTCGTCGTCAGTATGATGAGTATATAGAATCTCGTTCGCATACTATAGTAAACGTAAAAACTTTGTTTTTATTGTGCAAACAGCAAAACAAAAGTTGCCCGAACTGAAATTCGGGCAACTTGTATTACCTCTCCCCCTCGGGATTCCTGTCCCCCGATAACGGGGGAACCGAAGGGGGTGCTGGAGAGGGGCTGGCTATTATTTAACCAGAACTTTCTTTCCATCAATGATGTTCAGACCCTTCTGTGGAGCAGCCAACTTCTGGCCTGCGAGGTTGTAGATTCCCTTAGCAGCACTACCGGCAATCGTCATGTCGTTGATGCTTTCTGGAACTACAGGTCCGTAATAGATGAGGTGAACATAGTTGATGTTCATGTAGTCAGCGCTGATGTATTCTGGCTTATCGATACCAAGTGTCAGCTTACCGTCCTCAGGAACGATGACTTCGATGCGAGTGATGTAGTAGCCTGCGTTGAACCATGCTACGTAAGCACCTGTGTTGTAAGGAACATACATGGTCTTGCCGCCCAATGTAACTGAATTTGCTCCAGAAGATACCAAACTCTCTTCGAGCGCATACTCACTGTTGCGATGCAGATAACCTGTCACAGTTCCTTCAGAAGTGGTACCGAATACCCATGCACGCTTGTCACCTTCTGGATCGGCCTCATAGCGAGATGCGTCGCCAGCAGCATCGCCAGCACGGTATGCACCTTGAGCCTCAATGACATATTTACCAGCTGGCAGACCTACAACCGTCTGATAGAGGTGACCGGCACCACCATATGTGCTGAAAGTGTTCGACTTGTAACCGTTGAATGAACTATTGTCCCAACCTGGAATAGGACCAGGAGAACTAATGTTTCCACTTTCCTGATCAAGATCTGGGTTGATGAGTACGCAAGAGTAGTCGATAGGATTCTCCTCACTTGCTTCACCTTCAGGCAACTTGAACGCTGTTACGATGCGACCTGCTGCGGTAATAATAGCCTGGCACTCAGCATCGGTCTTGCAACCAGTTGTCTGAACTGCCTCAAGTCTGGCCATCATCTGCTGAGCCTCAGCAATCTTGTCAGCAGGGGCTGATTCCTCGTATTCGAGGATAGCAGTATTGAGCAACTCGATTGTAGCATCGATCTCTTCGTGCAACTTAGCAGAAGCCTTGGCTTCCTCGATTGTGTTGAAGAAGTTGCCGATGCAAGCCATGATATTGTCTTCGGTAGCTGTCTTCACAGCTGCGATAGCTGCATCCATGTTGTTGCGAGCTTCCTCTGACATGACGACTCCGTCGAGTTCGTCAGCAGCTTCCTGCAACTTGTTGGTAACTACAGCAACAGCTTCTGGGTCAACACCTGCGTAGTAGAGGTGGAAGTTGTCGAATGTAGAGTAGCAAGCATCGCGTGGAGCAGATGGTTCGCGTACACCGAATGTCAGCTTACCGTCGTCGAGTACATATCCGTAGATGGTGTTGAGGTAGAGTTCCTTATTGTCGCCGAATGCCTTAGCGATGTCGGCACTACTTGCAGGTGCCCACTTGCCTTCTTCGAACTCGTATGAACCGCTGCTAAGTGGCTGATCATAATAGTCGTCGAATGCGTTGAGGAGTGGAGCAGAGAAGTTGTTCAGGTAAACTTCTGCACAGATGTCACCAATGGTGCCTGCTACATACTCTTCGTAAGCTGTGCTCTCGCTGGCGGTACGATAGTAACCCTGAACGGTCAGTTTGTAGATACCTGGCTTCAAACCTGTGATGGTCTGATAGCAGTCGTAAGTTGTGTGGTAAGCCGTGATAACAGGATTGCCTGTGTTCATAGCCTTCACGTCGGCTGCATTCTTAGGATCCCAAGTCCAACCCACATTACCCTTGTCGAAGTCTGGGTTGAAGATGAGGGCAGTAACCTCGTCGCCTTGCTTTTCGTTTTCAGCGATGTACTGAGCTACCTTATTGTAAATGTCACTACCGATGTTTTCGCAATATTCGGCATCTGCACTACCATCTTCGTATTTACTCTGCATGGTCATAAGGTCGTCGGCAAGAATTCCTGCCAGTTCAGAGAATGAGCCTTCAAGTGCTTCCTGATAGCCTGTAACGTCGGCAATGGCAGCAGCTAACTTCTCATAATCTTTTACAGAAGCAACGAGTGCGTTGTAAGCAGCCTTCATGGCTTCAATCTGCTCTTCGAAACCTTCTGCAGTAGCCTTTGACTTGCTCAGTTCTTCAGCAAAGGCTTCCTTTACTTCGCTGTTTGCAAATACGTCGTCGAGATCTGGGAATTCGCCTTCGTACTGCTCTACAAGACCTTCGAGAACTGGCTGGTTAGGATCGGTCACTTCGCCGAAATAGGTCAGCTGGAAGTTGTCGGCTGCAATCCAGCTTGCAGATGTAGATTCTGTGAGGAATCCAAGTTCGATATCTGCTTGCTCGTTGAGCGCAAAGGTGATTTCGAAGTGCTGAGGCAGCTGGTCTTCAGTTGCGACCTCACGACGGTTTTCCTTACTGCCGCTCTTCACATACATAAATACGCCTGTAACGGCAGGAGCACCAGCCTTCTGGAATACGGCAATTGCATCGCACGCAATCTTATACTTACCTGCAGGCATGTTCTTCACGATGGTGTACATCTTACCGTCACCCAGCTTGTTGGTATCTACGTTGTATGTCGGACGCCAAGCCTGGATGAAGTTACTGATGGCAACCTCACCGTTCTGGTAGCTGTCGCCCTGATAACCACTTGCGCTGGCCGAACCTATATCGACTGTCCATCCGTCAGCATTGCCGCTTTCGAAGTCCGGGTTCGTCATAAATGATGTAGCATCCTTTGGATCGCTCTGTGATGCGCCTATAAGTTCTGTGTTAATACGATAGTTGTAAACATCTTCTTGTAGTTGTGCTTTTGCTGCATCAAGTTGTTCAGCAGAAGAACTGGTATTGTTGAACACTGCATCAGCATCAGCTGTGCTGACAGCAGGATAGGTTTCCTTGACGAAATCGAGATATTCCTTCAGGTCCATTGCAGAAGTGTAGTTGGCAACAGCCGTCTGGTATGCATCGTAAGTTGCTTCAGGAATGAATGCCCATGTGATGCAAGCATCAGCGATTGCCTCTTCCGACATGACATCAATCATAGGTGTGAGAGGCTTTCTTTGATCCTGAACAAAGTCCTCGTCATAGATATTGAAGCCCATGAACGAAACGTCTTTCTGTGCTTTCATCTCAGTGGTGAATTCAGCTTTGTTGCTTTCAGCTACCTTGAACTTGTAGATGTTACCACCTTCCTTCACCAATTCCCATACAGGGTAAGCATCTTCTTGGTCAGCATAGTCAACATACATTACGTTTTCATTCACAGCAAATACTTTCTGCCACTTGCTGTCGTGCCAGTTGTTGATGAAGACAGATTTGCCGTCCCAAGCAGTATTCTCAAGCTCGTACTTGTCCAGAAACATTCTGTGACCAGTAGCGTTGATGACAGCATGCGTGTTCCATGTCTGACCCGTGTGGTTGTCAGCTCTGCCGTTTGTCAGGAACCCGTCCCCTTCAATGTTGTAAAGGTAATAGTAAGTTGTGTCGCCTACAGCAGCAGTCGACACCTTCACATCAGCATAGTCAGCCGAGGTGATTTTCGGAGCCACCCATCCTTGTGCGAACATCATCGTTGCAATGAATGACATCACTCCTAACAACAAGAATCTTTTTCTCATAATTGTTTGGTTTTAATTAGGTTGATATTAAGTATTACTTATAATTTGTCACATTCTAAGCGGCAAAGTTATACAAAAATCTTTAGATTGCAAGCGAATCCGCATGTTTTTTTAAAAAAAACATCAAAAAAACTTACAAAAAAGACAATATGAATGGTTTGGATTCCAATAAAGCACAATCGAAAAGGAGGAAAACTATTTCATCTTCCTCCTCTTCAATTTGTTTTTGTCCCCATTTCTATTAACCTACTAAGCTATTAAGCTATTAACCTACTAAGCCTATTAACTACTGATCAGGGAAGCGTCTACAATCCTTATTATGTACCCAATTCTAAACTCCAATTATAAACTGGTTGTATTTTTATCAAATGTCCAGCCGCTTCTTCCTCGCCATATTCATGGTCTGTCAGCAAAAGGAGGTTATTACAGTTTGTCTTTCTTGCTGCAAGAAGTAAGCCGTCTATTTCACGCTTCCTCGTTTTGGCGGCAGAGATGTCGTATGATACTTGTATAGCTTGAACTACATGGTTGTTTTTGCACACCAAGAAGTCGCATTCCCCATAGCGTTCATTCAGATAATAGATATCCAGACCTTCCTGCTTGCACCTGCGCATCAAATGTACCAACACTATCGTCTCTAACCGATGTCCTAAATTTTCGCCCGCGAAGGCATTTTCACGTTCGCTCATCATTGCAACATCCACGGCATACACCTTTTCCTGCACCGCCCGCACTTTGCTCTTTTGCGAATATTTCTGTACACCTATAAGTATATACGCCTGTTTTAGGTACTCTACATAATTCCGCACAGTATGTTCCGACTTGAATTGGAACAGTTTTGCCAAGTCTTTTATCACTACTATCGTTGGTGACACGTTTAGCAGATGATGAGCCATCTTTTCGAATGCGGCCTTATACGCAATATTGTAACGTTGCTCTATGTCTCGTTTTAGTATGTTATCCACCAGACCGCTTACATACGCCCTACCATCCTCCATTGACATCAGTTCTGGGAAACCGCCCTGTTTCAGATAGGCATCAAACGCTACCCTTCGGAAAGCTTCTGCCTTCGTCGTCTTGCGTTTCATGTCCACCTGCTTCATCGTGCAAAACTCCTCAAAAGAGAACGGATACAGCGAAATTTCCTTGCTTCTACCCGTCAGGTGCGTCGCCAGCTCGCCGCTCAACAGTTTTGCGTTCGAACCTGTAATTACCACTTTCATTTTCCTCCTCAGCATACGATTCACGAACAAGTGCCATCCTTCCACATTCTGTATCTCGTCCAAGAACAGGCAGTCGAAGTTGCCGTAGATCATATAAAGCACCTCAAGCACATCGTTCAGTTGCCCAGAACCCATGCCCTCCAGACGCTCATCGTCAAAGTCAACATAGGCGTACTTCAATCCCGAATCCTGCAACGCTTGATAACACATCGTTGACTTGCCGCTCCGCCGTACGCCAATCACGCATTGAGCCTGCGAACTCTTCAAGTCGACGAGACGTTCCTCCTTTCGATGGCACAGTTGTTCCTCAACTCGTTCCTTAAGTTCCTCCTGTTGCTCCGTTAGGACGTACTCTATTACCTTCTTATCTATCACCTTGACTTCCGTATTGCGTTTCATATTGCGGTATTTTTGTTAATAATTGCGGGTGCAAAGTTACAAAAAATATTTATAAACGCATTATTTTGCTGTATTTTAATTTCTGAAATGAATTATTTTACCAATTTTGGAGTTTTTAAACGCATTATTTTACTATTTTTTTGTGTTTCAAATGCACTATTTTACCATTTTGTAAGTCTTAAAGTATCCTTCTTACTATATCTTGATTAACCAAGTCACTTTCATCAATAACCTATTATCTATTAAGCTATTAACCTAATTTTCATTTTTACATTTTATAATTTTTACATTGTTCTAGGCCTATAACCAATAACCATTATCAATTAAGCTATTAAACTATTAAGCCATTAAGCTATTAAGCTACCAAGCTACTAAGAGCTGATCAGGGAAGTGGTGTTGGAGTGTACATTAATCCCCTCGGCTGCGAAGCTCAGGGGAGTTTTAGTTACATATTCAATTGTCGTCTATAACGAATTCTTCAAAATCTTCTTCTGGCAGATTAATTTCGAACCCTCGATCCAACATGGCTGTTTTTGCATCGTACGAGAATTGTTTTTGCTCTTTACCAGCCATATCGTAAGTTATAAAAGTAGTTGCTTCAACAGTAAGACCGTTCATCCTATTACATAAACATAAACCATCATTACATACTGCCCAATAACCTTTAGGATATTTCTCACTTGGCCTTCCTGATGTTGCCATTTTCAGATTATTTTTATAATAAGTTAGAAATGCTTTTGATTTGGAAATTGATAAATCCTTTAGGAAGCGTTCTCGATAACGGTCAATGAAATGTGGAGTATACACAGTTAAATGCAATTCGGAATGTCCTGTTATGCTCAGGCGAGATACAGTTACTGCATACATGCCTCTATTTTTTATAAACCAAACGTAATAGAGTATGCCCAGTTTATCTTTATATTCCTCATTTTCAGCTCTTTTTAAGAACTGAAGGAAATAGTGAAATCCTCTCGCGCTTTCGTAATTCATAGGTTCATAAAAGAATCTGCCTGGCTTACTAGAATTCTTAATCAAACGTCTATACTGCTTTGTATGTTCATCAATTTTATGTTGCAAGAATTTCACATCATCCTTTAGTAAATCCAATATCTCATCAATAGCCCCTTGTAATGCTTGTATTCCTTGGTGGAGAATCCGCTCCACTCTCGAGTAATGATGTCTGTCAGGGACGCATATTCCAATCCTTCATGCACACCTGTACGCTTCCACTCGTCCGTCAGTTCCTTGCGTACCTCGATACTCTTGATTCGCTGATTGATCCAAGCGTCACTATAACCTAAACGCTTGTAATCGACAATGGCTTGGTCAATACTCTTCTCTGGGTCTTGCAGCTGATCAAGACGCTGGCTGGCCACCTGTGCCATCCAAACCTTAAATGGCTCTGCTTTAGGTGAAGGGATTGCTTGTATGATACGGAAGATTCCGTTCATAGTTGCACAGTTAACTTTCTGTCGTCCACCAGCGGTTTGAACGGAAAGGGGGGTGACAATTTGTCCCCACCCTTTGGCAAGCATTGGGTCTCGTCTTTTCATCGTCTTGACGTAGCCTGAAGGGTCTTTACTTTCTGTTAGAACCTCAACGACATCTGCAACACAGAAATACCATTTCTCTTGTTCATCGTCCCACACGGCGCGGACTTTCTTTTCTTCAAAAAGTTTTATTGCTTGTTTCTTTGTCATATTCAGCTATTGGTTTATTCCACCTGCAAAGATAGTTAAATTAATTGATAATTGATAATTGACAATTGATAATTATGTGAATTTCTGTGTTTTTCTGGTCAATATCCTCCGTTTTTCTTATTTTGCTTGCCAAGTGGGTACAAAAATCCCTCGCGAGCTTCACAGCCAGCGAGGGCAATCGTTTATTACCAATAACTAAATATTGCTTTTTGTTCTTATAATATAATCCTAATCCTTATTCTTGATTATTATCCTCTAAGTCAATCTGCTCTGCAACCTGTTGAGTAAATTGCTCCCCAACTTGTGGAGCAATTGCCAGATAGGGTTGGTAAAGCAGATAGAAATTCTTCATATACAGCAGATTCGTTTCAGAGAAGCAGGTTGCGTCAGGATTTAGTTTTTTCAAATCCCTACTCAGATTCTTCATGAATCCGCTGCCCCAGCGACTGTCTGCTTTCTTCTCTACAATATCTTTGCCCAACTCCCAATAGAACCGCAGCATCTCCTCATTTACCTTCACAGCAGCTTTTATCTGGCTTCTGCGATAGCGAGAGCTCAGTTCCTTGATCCACTGCAAGTAGTCGTTATCTAATATCATTAACTGTTTCATGTAAGGCTTAGTTATTTCTCTGCAAAGATAACTAAATTAATTGACTCCGTCGAACTAAAGTTTCATAATTCATAATTCATAATGCATAATTCATAATTATTTGTGAAATTCCTATGTTTTTCTGGTCAAAAGCCTTGGTTTTTGATGTTTTTGCTTGCCAAGTGGGTACAAAAAAAGGAGAGCCGAGGCTCTCCTGATTGGGTGAGAGGGTGGCCCCCTCCCTGTCAATGGTCTTTGCACCCCCTTCGGTTCCCCCGTCATCGGGGGACAGAAACCCCCAAGGGGGAGTGATGGGTTAAGCGGTTAGAGTTTAGCGGTTAGCTAACTTCTTTCTACAATCTCTTTGGCCAAGGAGTTGAGTGCATCAACATCAATGGTTTCCAAAACAATATCCTCTGGTTCCAGGTCCAGAAGGAATTGCATATAGTTGGGTAGCGTCAACAACTGGCCATCGCGTCCGATGTTATAGTCACCAAATTTGATGATGTGCTTGACGTGATATTTTTCAGGATGGGCTAACACCGTTTTGACACTTTTAGCTTGTGCAGTTTTGGCTTTGACTTCAAGAGGGATGCATTCCCCGTTTATTCGTACAAGGAAATCTAACTCTAAGCCAGAATCTTTCAGAAAATAATAAAGGTTCTGTGCCTTCTTGTGAAGGGTGTCAGCCATTAGGTTCTCATAAATGGCGCCTTTGAATCCACCCAGATTTCCCTGAATGATGTCGGCACGTGTACCAGGCCCCAGCATCTCAATGAGCAGACCGATATCAGCCGTATAGACCTTGAAGACATTGTCCTTAGCATTGCCTTCCATCGGCAGTCCCGTAATGTTGGTATTGTAACAACGGCAGATAATGCCTGCATCCTCCAGCCATTGCAGCGAGCCCATGTAGGTTTCACTCCGACCTCCAGGCTTCACCTTGTTGTATTGGAACTTCTTGTTATCTTTCGCCAACTGCTTGGGAATGGAGTTAAAACACTCGCGGATATGGGGCTTATCTTTCTCAGGAGCATACTTCACCATATCGTCGCGGTATTCCTTCAAAATAGATTTGTGGGCCTTGCTAACTTCGTTTATATTATTGGTCTTGAGATATGCATTGATGGGTTCTGGCAGTCCACCGATAGCCACATAGAGATTCAGCAGGTTTTTCATCGCGACATGGATACCTGACGGAACAGGCGTTTCTTCGCGATAGAACCTTCGCAGAGCCTCGATAACTTCCTTGTTGACCCCTTTGGCCCAAAGGAATTCCTCGAAATCCAATGGATACATCTCAATGATTTCTTCTGAACCGACAGGTACTGAATTCTTGCTTTGCAAGCGACCATAGGTCGAGCGGATGACTGACTCTTTCTGACCGACTAGTTTGCGATGTTGTTTCTTCTTCTCGTCTCCATATCCTTGAACGCCCAGCAGGGAGCCTGTAGCAATCACATCGAAACGTCCGTCTTCTTTGAAGAACTTGAGTGAAGTGCGTGCTTCAGGACACTCCTGAATCTCGTCAAAGATAAAACAAGTATCACCAGGAATAAACGTGACACCCTGAATCTGTGCAGAGAGGTTGAGCAGGATATCGTTTACGTCCTTTGAGCCCAAAAACGCATTGATTCGATCTGGTTGTTTGATGAAGTTGATGTAAATGACATTCTGATAATTTGCAGCAGCAAAATGCTGAGCAATAAAGGTCTTTCCGCATTGGCGAATACCCATTATCACCAGAGGTTTATGTCCATCGGTACTTTTCCACTGTACCAACACGTCTTCAATTTTCCTTTTCAGCATTTTTTTTAACTACTTTTTATTATATCATTACACTTTTTAAAATGACTTTTCATCACTTGTACACACTTTTTTCAACGACTTTTCGATGCAAAATTACACTTTTCAATTAAAATGACCAAACAAATCAGCAAAAAAGTGTGGAAATAACACCTATCTCACCAATTATTTCACCTTTTTCAGCAGCAAATCATACATCGCCTCAATGGCGAGCTTCAATTGCTTGAAGCCATCAATCCATGGGATTTTGCTGTTTCTGCCTATAAGTAATGGTTATTGGTTATAGGTTATAGGTTATTGAGGTAAAAAGAATAAGGTGTTCGACGAAAATCGAGCACCTTATTCTTTATTTTATGGGGACAAAATGATTGTTTTGTCCTGTTGATTACTTGTCAGCCTTTCATTGCCTTGACGATATCAAGGGTGTCGGTGGCAATCATCAGTTCCTCATCGGTTGGGATGACGCAAACGGTGACTTTACTGTCGGGAGTGCTGATGATGTCCTCGGTAGCACGAACGGAGTGGTTCTTGTCGCGGTCGATCTTCACACCAAGGAAGTCCAAGCCGTTGGTTGCTCCTTCACGTACTTCCCACTGGTTCTCTCCTGCACCACCGGTGAAGAGGATGATGTCGACTCCACCCATTGCTGCGGCATATTGTCCGATGTATTTCTTGATGCGATAGGTGTACATCTCTTTGGCCAGACGGGCTTTGTCGTTGCCTGCTTCGATGGCTGCAAGGATGTCGCGGAAGTCGCTTGATGCTTCGCTCACACCTGCAAGTCCTGACTTCTTGTTGAGCAGGTTGCTGATGCCTGCTGTGTCAAGTCCGAGTTTGTCCATGAGGAATGTCACAGCACCTGCATCGATATCACCGCTGCGGGTACCCATAATCAGACCTTCGAGTGGTGTCAGACCCATGGAGGTATCGATGCATTTGCCGTCTTTCACTGCTGCGATGGATGCACCGTTACCGATGTGACAGGTGATAATCTTCTTTCCTTCGGGCTTCACGCCGAGATATTCGCATACACGCTGGCTGACGTAGCGGTGGCTGGTGCCGTGGAAACCATAACGACGCACTCCGTATTTGGTGTAGAGTTCGTATGGAAGGGCATACATATAGGCATAGTCGGGCATGGTCTGATGGAATGCGGTGTCGAAGACGCCCACTTGCGGAACGTTGGGCAAGCATGCTTTTACGGCATTCACACCTTTGATATTTGCCGGATTGTGGAGTGGGGCAAGGTCGTTGCAACTTGCAAAGACTTTCATCACCTCATCGTTCAACAATACACTCTTATTGAACTTTTCGCCGCCATGCACCATGCGATGACCAACAGCATCGATCTCGTTCAGCGAATTCAGCACTTTGGTCTCGCCTTCGGTCAGACACTTGAAGATGAGCTGTACGCCGGCTGTGTGTTCTGCGATGGGTTGGTCTATCTGAATCTTCTTTCCGTTGAGTTTTATTTTGATAAACGAATCTGGCAATCCGATCTTCTCGATGCCGCCAGAGGTGATGACTGACTTGTCGGTCATGTCATACAATGCATATTTTATGGAACTGCTGCCACAGTTGAGTACTAATATTTTCATAAAAATGAAAAGTTAAAGAGTGAAAAATGAAAAATGATAATTACAATTACAATGATTCACAAACACTCTACGTTTATACGATTTTTTCTTTATTATTTTTTGCAGTTTTTATCGAGGCTACAAGAATTGCTATCAATTCCTTACAATCAGCATATAAGCTATTAAAAGCGACATCATCCATACAATCTGCTTCAAATAGAATCTCAAGCCATCCTTTTGTCTCATTGGCTTCCTTGAGTGAGATTGTGAGTTTGGAAATGAAATCGGAAATACTCTGTGCATACTCAGATTCACGTACATTCGCATGAATAGAGGTGCCTGAGCGAAGAATCTGTTGGAACAAACTATTAACACGCCAATCATTATTCTGCTTTACCATATTCACTATAGCAATAGCAAAAACCTGACTCTTTACATGAAGAGGAGAATCATTACTCTGTCGTGCAATATGTCCCATCTCCTATTTATTGATTCTATTATTTTTCACTTTTCACTCTTTCACTTTTCACTCTAAAAAATGTGCTACGCGCAAGCATCCATTGCCTGACAAGCAGTGATGGCTACCATTTTGTAAATATCATCTACGGAACATCCGCGGCTGAGGTCGTTCACCGGACGGGCAATACCTTGGAGGATAGGACCGATGGCATCGGCACCGCCAAGACGCTGCACGAGCTTATAGGCGATATTGCCTACTTCGAGACACGGAACAACCAGCACGTTGGCTTTGCCTGCAATGTCGCTACCTGGTGCTTTCTTCTGTCCTACGCTTGGAACGAGAGCGGCATCGGCTTGCAATTCACCGTCGATCTTCAGGGCGGGATTCAACTCTTTTGCCAGACGAGTGGCTTCGACGACTTTATCGACTACTTCGTGTGCAGCACTGCCTTTCGTTGAGAAACTGAGCATTGCGACACGTGGGTCAGCAAAGCCTGCGACACTCTTAGCGGTCTGAGCTGTACAGACAGCAATCTGTGCCAGTTGGTTGGCATCGGGCATTGGGGTGACAGCAACGTCACCGATAACGAGCACTCCGTCTTCTCCGTATTGTGGTGTCTGGGTAATCATCAGCATCGCACCGCTGACACATGTGATGCCTGGCGAGCACTTGATGATTTGCAAGGCAGGACGGAGCGTGTCGCCGGTAGTTGACAGTGCACCAGAGATTTGTCCGTCGGCATCGCCGCTCTTGATGATGAGACAGCCGAAGTAAAGTGGGTTGAGTACCTGCTCACGAGCTTTCTCGATGGTCATACCTTTCTTCTGGCGAAGCTGGAACAGCAGTTGTGCATATTCCTCGGTCTTCTCCGATGTAGCGGGGTCGATGATGGTGGCTTTGTCGATGTGGGTTAAGCCTAAAGATGTTGCGTATTGTTTGATTTCATCGGGATTGCCGATGAGAATGATGTCGGCGATATCGTCGGCAAGAACGCGGTCGGCTGCGGTAATGGTTCTCTCTTCCATGCTTTCAGGAAGGACGATGCGCTGTTTGTTCGACTTGGCGCGTTCGATGATTGATTCGATTAATGACATATCTTTTTTGTGTTAATGATTATACATGAATGATTACAGACCGGTCTTGAAGACGCGGATGACAGCGGAATTGAAGCCTGCATGATCCATTTCGTTCAATCCCTTGATGGTGTAGCCGCCAGGGGTGGTAACGCGGTCGATGGCCTGCTCGGGGTGTTCGCCAGTCTGATGGAGAAGTTCGGCTGCGCCCTTCATTGTCTGGATGGCAATCTTGAGGGCATCGGGTGGGTAGAACCCCATCTCCACACCTGCTTCAGTCTGCACACGGAGGAATCGCATGACGTATGCGATGCCGCACGATGCCATCAGCATACCTGGACCGACCAGTTTCTCTGGGCACACGAAGGTGTCGCCTACAATCTTGAACAGTTCTTCAACTTTATTTATATTAGGAGTATTGGCTTCGGTGTTGTCGGCAGTACTGATGAAGGTCATGCTCTCGCAGAATTCGGCTGCGATGTTTGGTATGACATAGAACAAAGATGGCTGTTCGCATAGATGTGCTTTAAGCATTGCTTCGAGTTGTTCGAGCGTGACACCTGCTGCGAGTGATACCAGTATCTGTGTGCTTTTCAGATTTGCTTTGATGTCGTTGATGACCGTATCTACCTGCCAAGGCTTGACAGCGATAATGATGATGTCGGCATCTTTGATGGCTTGTGCGTCGTCGGTAAGGATCTCGATGTTCGGGCAGTCGTCCTTAATCTTGTTCAGTTTGTTCATGTGTACGCCTGACACTGTGATGTTGATGTCTTTTCCTTTCTTGCTCCAACCTCTAACGAGTGCGCCTCCGATGTTTCCGGCTCCGATTACTGTTACGTTCATAATGATATGTGTTTGATTTTTGTACAAAGGTACGAAATAATTCGCTTTGCGTAATCCATAATTGATAATAAAGTTCGTTTTTTTGTGGAAACTGCGGAAAAAACAGGGATTTTGTCCTATTATTACGAATAATGCATTGCGTCTTTTGAATTATTTTACTACCTTTGCACCCGCAAAGAGTTAGATTATTATTTATTAAACAAAAAGAGAACTATGGCTTACGTTATTTCAGACGATTGCGTTATGTGTGGAACATGCGCAGGTGAATGTCCATCAGAGGCTATTTCTGAGGGCGACGGCAAGTATGTGATTGACCCAAATGCTTGTGTTGATTGTGGTACTTGTGCTGATGCTTGTCCAACAGGTGCAATCAATCCAGGAGAATAAAGTAGCAATTACTTTAACGACTCAAGGCCATCAGCTGTCAGCAGCTGATGGTTTTTTTTGAGTTGCAGGCAATAAATCCGCAGTTTTTGCGTTTTAGTAAATAATGGAATGTAATCCGTTGAATATGAGAAATAG
>Ga0310696_10005331_pt1 | contig 15551 bp, 23 predicted proteins | sample AusTroGonzalo_MG_4_FD_203885 | JGI IMG/M metagenome (GOLD analysis project Ga0310696, IMG submission 203885) | Bovine rumen microbial communities from tropical cattle in Woodstock, Queensland, Australia - Gonzalo_02 (v2) (version 2) | ecosystem: Host-associated > Mammals > Digestive system >...
TCATACTAACTTTTTACGCGGAAGTTCGCGCGCTTAGAGCATCCCTCCCGCTGCTCAATTTTTTTAAGAAGGGGGGTTATAGCAGCTCAATTTTTTTGACCATGAGGTTGTGTGCTACTCACTTTTTTTGATAACGAGGTTTTGCACAGCACAAAAAAATTGAGCATGAGGTTTGCCCATGCTCAAGATTTTTCAGAGAGTGTAAACAGCTGCTCAAGATTTAATGTTTCGCCATTTGCCCTTGTCTGCATCCGTCAAGATACCTGTCGTGTCACTCTCAAGAATACCCTCTAACAGCTGCTAAGCTGCTTGAGGGTTATACTATGCAAGCTCGTCGGCGTATCTTCTCGTTAAATTGCGTTTGATATTAAGGTGCCTGTAGTAATGACGGTCAAGCCAATCTAGCGTAGCATTCTGTATAGCTCTTGTGTAATATGCAAAGCATGTCTTTCGGCGTTCTGGTTTGTAGTGCTTAATGCCTTTGATACATCTTTCAAGAGCAAAGTATGCCATATCATCCTTGTCGCATTGAGGGTATCTCTAGTAGTTTGCTCTACGCATAAACCGCTATGCCATCTCCAGAAACATCTAACACAGCTTAATGGTTGGCTCATTGTTGTTTGCCTAGCTTGCCTCTAATTCATCTGCCAGCTCGTCAGGCTTGACATAAAGATTGTCACTCATAGATGGTAATCCTCCTCTCCGTCAGGTGGTGTGTCTACGTCAGAAACATCGTCAATCTTGCGTATCTTGCATGAGCTGAAAGCATACACGGCAAGAGCCACGGCAAGGGTTATACCCATTGCCGCGCTCTCAAAGATGATGCTTGCCAGAAGTATGGCTATTATTGCTGCGCTTACCGTGCGTGCCAAGCCCAAGAGGGCTGAAAAGAATATGTCTATCATTGCTTTGTCCCTCCGTTAGAATGGCAGATTGTCGTCTGCTGGTGGCGTGTAAGTCTGTGAGGCAATCGTGTTGCCGTTAATGTCAACGCACGTATAGAGCTGTGTCTGTCCGTGAGGGTTGACGACTTCTACTTTTAAGAAGTTCTTATAGTCGCCGTTAAGCACGTATGTAACGTCCAGCTCGTCACCTTCGTCGATTAGATTCATGTCAATGTTTTGTGAGTCCCACACACGCTAGAACGCGCTGTATTTCTGGCCGTCGTCTTTATTGACAAGAGTGACAACGTAGTCTCCTGTCTTAGCTGGCTTGCGCTGTATCTCGTCAATGTGGATTGTCGTCGTCTTTACTTCTTTACCTTCTGCTTTTGCCTATTCGACAAGGCTGAGGTTGAACTTGTGATTATATTGCATTGTAGTATTCTCCTGTTTGTTTGTTGTTAAATTATTTCGCTTCCGTCATAGGCACCCAGCTAAGAGTCCAGCCCTTTGCACGTCTCGCGCTCTATCTCTGATTGATAGCATTGTAGATTAAAACATGTGAGCATCCAAGGTCAGTTGCCGCCTCTATGCCTGTTTTGTAGAAACGTGTCTCTCCGTCACGCTCCGCTTTGATTATCTGCCCAGCGTGATTGGCTGCAAAGTGGCTCTCTCTGCGTCTCTAGTTGGTTATCTCGTTTGAGTTGTTTTCCTTAGAGGTCGCCCACTCAAGGTTGCTGACTGCGCAGTTGTGCTTATTCGCGTCGAGGTGCTGTACTTCTGTTCTTGCCGCGTTGGTTGGCTTCTTCAAGAAAGCTTTAGCAACGTGCCTGTGTACGTAGTCATTGACAAACCAGAGGTAGCCTGTATGTCTATTCAGGTTGCCCCAGCTCGTCGTCTATTCGCCTGTCTTGTTATTGATTGTCTTGCAGCGTCCGAGGTTGCTGATTTGATACGTCTTGCGGCCTTTTTCTGACTGGCCGATTGTCTTCCACGTCTCGTGTGGCGTTGTCATTGCTGTGTTATTCATTTTGGTATTTCCTTGTTTGTTGTTAGTGTTACTTATTTGTAACATATATATTTATCATTTTATCGTGTGAAAAAAACATGCGTTTTTATTAGGGTTTTTTGATGTGACCTCAATTTGAGTCAATAAAATCAAGGGTCCCGTGAAATGCAAATTATTTTTCACTTTTTTTACTTTTTTTACGACCCCGCTCAAACATGATGTCCCACCATGTTTTGTAGCTCTTGCTGACGCCCAGTTTGTCAAAAAGACCGTACAGCACGTCTAATTGCTCGTCAGAAAACTGTCCCAGATTAACACAGTTGCCGATAGTCTAGGCCAGATTGTCCACAGATGCTTGTATATTGTCGTTCATTGCTTTGTCTCCGTCATTTAATTACAGCCGATTTGACAAGCTCCAGAAGCTCATGCACAAGCCTGTATTCCTCTTCCGTGTAGATGTTGCTTTCACCAAACAGCTATAAGTGCATCTTGTATTGATTGTAGCTCTTGTCAAGATTAGATAACATCCAGCTGCTGCTCTTGTCGTAATCGTCTGGCCAGTCGTATATTGTGCATTGGATGTCCGAAATGCTCTATGCTATAGCTGCCACCATCGGCCCCAGACGTGAGCCTAGCAGCAAGTAAAGAGACGTGCCAAAGCAATAGCAGGGCATGAAATGAGCGTCTAGCAAATGCACGATGTGACGACGCTGTGCTAGGTGCTTGTCTTTGGCATAATACAAGATGTCAGGATTGTAGATTATCTCGTCTCTCTATAAGACGGTAAAGCGGCGTAAGACTCTATCGCAGACTGTCATGCTGGAAAAAGACTCTTCTACTGCAATGCCGTTGTCGTTGGCATAATGAGTGGGATGCAAATAATATGGCGTGTCAAAGTAGTTCATGCTGTGGCCCTCTGTCATATAATCATGTAGCTTTCTATAAGCTCTTTGATTGCGTCACTCTGCAACATGCACAAAATATCACATTGTTCGTCAGTAAGATTCTCGGCTTTAATCCTGTATTCTTCTATTGCTTGTAGTGTGCAGATTGCAAAGATTCTGCCAAAGCTATCTTTAATTATTTCATAACATTCTTCTACTACGTTTTCGGCGTGGTTGCCAGCTTCTTCAAACTTGTCTATTTTATCCCATTCCTCATCTGTCAAATTGTCGTGTGCATGTTTTACTGCATTGACAATAAGACGCATATATTCTTCGTCTCCAAGAATCTCTCGTACTCTGTCATGGGCTTGTCCCCTTATCGTTTGTACTATCTCCATCGTTTCTGGTGGAAGGATTTTTTTGCTTGTGTTGTCTTTATTATCTTTCATTTTGTCTCCTGTTAAAAGCCTCTACGTAATACTTCACGTCTGGTATTCTTCTCTCGCATCCGTCTGGATAGAAAGGCTTGTATTTCTCAATCAGCGCGTAGCATCTAGTTTCCGCCGCTTCTAGCTCGTCTCTCGTCGTGGCGTTTTTCATGGCGCGTAGCTCTCTGCTAATGTCATTCATGGCGTCAGAGTATAAAGGGACGGCCTGTACTGTCGTCTGCTTTATTGTAGTCTCTGCTTGTGCCGTCTCTGGCTTTTGCTGCGGCTCTTGTGGTTGCTGTGTTTCAGGATGTGCCGTCTCTGCCTGTTCGTCTGCCGTTTCGTCTTTCTTCGGGAAATAACGCTTGACGAGCTTTTTCTGGCGTTCTGTCAGCTCAAACTTTCCAGCCTTGTTTTCAGCTAACAGGGCTTGCAGCTAATACGGCGTAATCTCAATCCACGGCGGAAGGTCGAATCTCTTTCCAGACGTGGTGTAAAACCGTGTGACTTTCGCGTGATAGATTACTTTGCCCTGCTCTTCTAGCTGGCGTATGAACTGCATGGCGTGTCGCTGATACGTGCCTGTCTCGTCAATAAAGCGGCCCATGCGCTCAAGCAGTCCCTTCGGGAGCGCGAACTTGTTAGCACGCTCAATAGTACCCATCTTGAGGTAGTCGTCAAGTGTGAGCTTGTGCCATTCAAACTTGTGGATAATGTGACGCTGGACTATCGCCCAGAAGTCGTCGAAATGCTCTTTAGTCGTGTATAGCTGTTTCATTTTCTATTCTCTCGTTTTGTTTCTCTTGAGCTGGACGCGCTTTTCGTTCTGCTGACTCTGTAAGAGAGTCGGGCTACTAAGTGATGAGCTTTTCACCCTTTAACAAAACGCAGAACGAAAAATGAATCTGCTCATGTCTTATTTATCATTATTCTACGTCGATTTTTCCACATGTTTTGAAACGCGGCATACTATATCTAGTATGTCGTCGATTAAAACATTGACTTTTTGGCGTGTTTTTCTGCTTGGCATACTATATCTAGTATGTTGAAGAAAAAATAAAAAAGTTTTAAGATGATTTTTTCGTGCATTCATTATAGCCTGTTGAGCTTTTATTATAGCCTGTTGAGCTTTTATTATAGCCTGTTGAGCTTTTATTATAGCCTGTTGAGCTTTTATTATAGCCTGTTGACTGACAAGAGAAGATTTAGAGAAGATGTTATAGAAGAAAAAGAGATGATTTGAGACGACTGTTTTTTGCTACGCATGTTTTGCCTACGGCATGACATAGAAAAATGTCACCTGACTAGATAAAGACATGTCAAGCAGACTGTCTTTTATCACGTCTCTTGTGAGCGTAGCGAAGCGAAGCTATCCCACGATTTTTGATAGAGCAGAGCGAAGCGTAGCGTAGCGACGCTCCCAAAAAGATTCCGCCGATTTGATTCCCCGCAAAGATTCCGCGCCGTAGGCGCGTCCAAGAACGTCAGACGTAAAATCTACCGTCCCAGATTCCGCGCGTTCCTAGCGTGTTTAAGACGGGTTCCTGACGATGCTAAAAAAGACAAAAAAAGAACCGCTGGAAATAACCCAGCGGCTCTTTCGTCATGTGTATAACTCTTATCACGCGACTTTCCGCAATTCTCTCCCAAGTGCGGCTCTTACTGCATCCGTAAGCTCTCCCTTAAGGGTGTAGCTGTAACCGTGATGGACGTATTTGGCAGCGGTTTTTTCCGTGTCCCCGATTCTCCTTGCTACATCGCTCATGCTTGCACCCTCGGCATAAAATGCGCTGGCGTGGGTGTGTCGCAGACTGTGGAAGCTCCTCAAAATATGAGTCCGTCCCTTGTCGTCTTGGCTGTTACGTTTGATGTCGCACTTGTCGAGGATTGCTCCGAAACGCTCTCCCAGATTGCCGCTCTTGGCGTTACGCTCATTGACATATTCACTTGTGGCCGTCTTCCGTGCGTCTTCTAATGCCGCGAAAAGCTCATCTGCAATCTCCATCCGTACTACCGTTCCGCGCTTTTGAGTCTTCACGGCCAGCTTTTTATGTTCCATGTCGAGATTTTCCCATTTGAGCGTTGCGCAGTCTTCCAGTCTCATTCCCGTATAGAGAGAAATAAGCGTCAAGAGCTGCATATCATCATCCGCGTTGGAGATAATAGCTTTGATTTCGGCTGGCGTGAAGGGTTCTCTTGCTGCTGACTGGTTCTGGTTGTCCGTAAGAGCCTCACAGCCCTTGCCCGTCCATGTGTCCGTGTCGATATTGTACGCTTTCGCCTCTATCAGAGTGCGCCAGACTAGCTTATACTGCGTCAGGTGGTTGTTATACGTGACGATTCCGATTTGCTCTGCAAGCTCTTTGAGATATGACAACGCTTTTTCGTTCGTGAAGTCAGACACGTATCTGCAACCGTGGCGTTTCGCCCAGTCTTCCAGCTTGTGTATCATTCTCTCATAGTTGCGCTTGCTGGCATCGCTCTTGTCGGCCCATTGCTGCTTTGATTCGTATGTCGTCCACAGCTCCGTGATTGCGATTTCAGGCTTGGCAACGCTCTTGGCCAGAATCTGCGTAACGTCATGTAGAGCCTGTAATACGTCCAGCTTGTCTTTGTGCTGGAAGGGTGCCGTAAGCGTCTGGAGAATCTTCTTTGCAGCGGCCTTGTCCGTTGTCCGCGTTGATTTCGTGTAGATTTTCCCGTTGTGCATCCAACGTGCAATCCACGGTTTTCCCTCGCTTCTGCGTGTTAGGCATCCAGTATGGTTGTCTCGTCTCATCTTAGGGACGATTATACCAGTTGTCACGGTTTCGTCAAGTTTATTGACGGTCTCTGTCTGTTCGTTTCTCATGGTCTTCTAGCTCCATTCAAAACAAGTGGCGGTTGACACGTCTAGAAGAGGGCTTTCGCCCGAACGTGCAACCGCCGAAATCTACACATGTTCTGGCACTCGCCACGCGGTCTTCTAGCTCCGCGTCCCTCTATTGAGGGGAGAACGGTTACAAAGTATATCACATCCGAATTTGGCTGTAAAGGGTGCTTACAGAGGTGCTTACAGTTTTTTCGACGATAACCGAAAGATATAATTTTCGGTTCATTAAAACTAACAAAAAGAGCGATTAAAAAGCAAAAGCAAGAGATAAAGCCAAAAACAGCTAAAAACAGGCAAAAACCCCAGAAAAAGCCATAAAACCAAAAAACGTGCGCAGAAAAGATGATTTTTTAGTTAAATAAGCTCCGCGTTGCCGTCTGCCGTGAATTGTGGTATAATCTGCCGAACACTTGAAAACACGGCGTTTTGAGCTTGGTGCTTACAGTAGTGCTTACAGTTCATAATTTCGGCCCCATGCAAAAGATATGTCCAGCGGTTGCCTTTAACGTGTGTTTTCCGCCTGTTTTGGGGTCGAAATCGTAAGCGTGGAGACGGTGTTTTCTCTTGTCTCTACAGCTCCCCAAAGATAGCTGTTGGTCGCGCTGTACGTCCGTGAAAAGCTGCAAGGCGTGTTCGTCGAGGTCGTCAAGGCCGCGCCATTGAGATACTAGACAAGCTCCACGCCGTAGAGACTGCTTTCCAATGGGACGTATGCACCCAAGGCAAGATGCGTCCCTTCGACGTATCTTTGAGCTTTACACCCACACAAGAGCAAAAGAACGGCGAGAAATAACTTACGCATAAATCACCACGTCTTAATCAGCTCTTGTATCTCTTCTCCAGCCTTTTTGATTTCGTCTGGCGTTATCTCATTGTCGGCTATCTTCTCCAGCAAACAATCAATCACGAAACAGACGCGGCGTATACGTCCGCTCCAGATGGTCAAAGTCTCCTTGACTTTAGCCACGTCGTCGGCGTTTTCTTTTAATGTCTTGTTTATTACTTTTGAGACGACACGCTTAATGATACACTCTGACATGATAACCTCTTTACTCTTGTACTCTGGTGGACCAGCTGAGAGTTGAACTCAGGCCCGAACATTGCAAGTGTCCAATGCTACCGTTATCACTACTGGCCCGTCTGGTGCGTACTTACGATTTGGCTCAAACCCCGAATATCTTGGCGAGGATTCCGCCAGCACCAGCAAGAGAGGCGACGGCTACAGCTCCAACCGCTACGGCCTTGACAAGCAAGCCGATGGTCTGGGTTTTCCAGTCGCCCTTGTCGGCCTTGTCGTGGGTCTCTAGTACGACGATACGCACCTCATGGTTGGACAGTTTTTCGTCAACGCCCTGAAACTTGCTTTCAAGTTTGTCAAGGATGCGGTCTATCTTGGCTTCTAGCCGTTCGTATCTTTCCTCTTCCGTCATTATTAATTGCCCTCCAATGCGGCGATACGAGCTTCAAGTGCTGACAGGCGAGAGTCCACATATTCCCTTGTGACGATGTGCGCCTTTACAGACGCAACCTCTATCTTGTAGAAATACTGTGTCTCAAAGTCCACACTCCAGAATGGCGATGTCAAATCAAAACTCTTGTTTATAATGTGAGTCGTTCCGCCCATGTCTTGAATAGAGCCATTAAGTATGTAGCTATTTGAGTAGTTGTCAAAGTATATCTGGATGCTTGTGGCACCATCTGTGTAATACCATGATGACCCGTCCCAATTCAAGGTGTACAGCGTGGATATTTCGCTTGTGTGCCAAACCGTGACCTCTATTGGCGTATGCTCCACCATTGGGTCTATGTAGATGTTCAAGTCGTTCAAGTCGCGCTTTGTGATGATGTCTGCGCTCGTGATGAAACCAGAGTCATTTGAAAGCTGGCTTGTGTTTGTCGGGATTGCCGACAAATCGGCCTTTGACGAAAGCTCGTCGATTTTAGCGTAATCGTCCAGCGTGGACAAGTCTGCTTTTGCGGAGACTGCGCTTTCGACATAAGCTGTAATCTGCTCAAACGGAGTGCCAAGCAAGTTTGCCTGTCCGTTCTACCAAATCACATATCCGCTTTCGGTCGGGTACAAATCGCCCTCATAATGGTTTTCCGTGTCAGCCGACAACATGCGGACATAGTATCTTTTGGCGTCAGGCTGTAGTATTCCGTCGTCGTCAAGTATAGTGACGTTGCCACGGCCAAGCACGTAGCCTGTCACGGATGCGCCGTTTTCGTCCGTGCCGTCTGCTATTATCACATAGCCGTTTTCCGTCGTTCCAGAGACGCCCGCACCAGCAACCGTGCCGACATACACCCCGCCCACGGGGACGCATTCAGCGGTCTTTATTTCGCCGTCTGGGTAGACTACGGAAACGTACACTCTGGTAATGCACCATGAGCCGATTTTTTTAGGGACGTTTCTTACACGTATTGAGCTTGGGCTGTTTACATACGCAGTCCAAGGATAAAGCGGTAGGTTCGGGCTTTGTGCCTGACATTCGACGCATATTGTGCCAATCATATCTTTCTCCATTTCAGCTGGCAATAGCCAGCGTAGGTCATGTATACTTACGGCTTACTCAAAGTTATTGAGCCATTTGGGGTAGACGGCCAGATACGGCCCGTCTTCAAGCTGACATGTCACTCTAGCTGTCCAGTCGTCGCCGTGCTGCGGCCTCATTTCCATGCCGCATACCTCAAGAGCCTTTTCGGCTATTGCATAACCGCTTGCCAGAAAGGCCACGTCACGCATGTTAGACGAATTATTTGCATTTGTCATAGTCGCCCGAACAGGCATACACACTACTGCATATCTTGTCGTCCAATGCTCTTCTTTGAGCTGTAGGCATTGCATGACAACTATTACCTTGGCCTCAATCTGCGTCTCTTGGCCGTTATAAGGGCCGTATGCACCTTGACGCAGATAGATACCTTTACCGTCTCTTGTTATTACCTCTGGGTTTTCGCTAGACGTATCATACCAAACGTCCGTATAGTCATAGTACGGACTAGACGAGAGGAAAGACCCTTCCGCAATCGTGCATTTCATCTTGCGCACGTCATAAAACAAGTCGTACATGTCCTAGAGCTGCAAAGGGTCGTCAGAGTGTATCTTACGCGCGTTGAAAGACACATGGCCAGAAAGCAATCCAGCTATGTAAGGCTCTATCACTTCGTATGGTGATTGAGACTCCGAAACGTTTAACGCTGTCGCTGAACCCTCGTCCATGCGTATGTCCTCGCCGTAGCATCTAGCTTGCTGCGTTGCCGAAAGAAAGTCCACGTAGTTGTTGTGGTTGGTCGCCTCGATTCTGTTAATCGGCGTGCTTGGATGCGCGTAATAGTTAGGCCATAGGTTGCTGCTTGGAAGCCATGACAAGTCAGAGCCAATGGAGTACAGGAACGCCCAATCCTCGCCGCGAATGCAGTTTGGCGAACACAGCCCATTACCAGACCTGAAAGGCAACGCTCCGCACGTCGCGCTTGATACCTGACCTTCTGCGGGAAGGCCGAACACCCAGCCGCTTGACCAGTATCTATAAGCGGCTGGAGAGTTTGGAAAATAACTCACGCTCATATATAGTAGACTCCGATTTGCAGCTGTCCGCTGTTTACGTAAAACTTAACGTTGCTGTCACTTGCGCTTTTGAGCAGCCAAGTCGTACCGCTGCCAGAGCTGTTATAGTTGTTAGAGGACAGGGTTATGCCCAAGTCTATTGACTTTGTGGAAGTGGAGCGCGTGTACGTGACTGAAAGAACGTCGCCGTAGTACCCTCTGGACCTCGTTATGTCCTTAACGGCGTTGTCCAGCGGAAGGTTTACGGATTTAGAATGCCCGTCAGAGTACAGCACGCTTAACTTGTCGTACTGGTTTGGCTGCGCCCTGTTCTGTATGCCAACGTCCGTGACGGCTGCGGACAATCCACCGCCGCTAGACAAGAACGGAATAAACTTATCTTCTCTGTCGTCCGTGTATTGTATAGTGATTCCGTCTTTGCCGTCTTGCTCGTCTTCGACGACATCGTAAACGGCCTCACTAACTCCGCCCCCGCCGCCAGAGCTTTCATTATCGCCAACCGTGCAATCTATCGTGGGCGTATCGTCAGTTGGCCATGTCACGTCGCAATTTTCTCCGCCCTTGAGATTGGCTACGGATTGCGCAACCCAGTTGAACGTGTCAACAAAGCCCTTTTGAGTGTCTATCAACTTGCCTTTTTGCAGCTGACATATCTGTGCTGGTTTCGTCGCCATGTAAAAATCCTCTGACTCTAATTACAGATAATTAGTCAAGGCTGGGACGTTGTTCCATGCCGTCGGCCATCTGTCAGTCACTTGCTACGTCGGGTTGTCTGTCATTGTCACCTCTTGAGCGTGTAACGTGATTTCTGCTGTAAACATTCCGCTGTCGTCTTCCGTTGCCTTATAGTCGTTAAGGCATTGCCACGACGTTACGCTTGTGTTTTCGACCCATTTTATATTGAGCTGTCGGCTGTTAGGCGTGAACCATGCGCTAAGTTCCCAAGGGTGCTGCTGGACGTACCAGCCGTTGGAGTTGAAAGTAGCAAGAGAATTGTACAGGCTCTTGCAAGCCGCTTTTGTCATGCCCTCATACTTGACTTGGCAATAAGAGTCAACTGTACGACGATACCAGTTGCTCTCTTGCAGCTCAATGTCTCCGTTGGCCGAAATCTTTGTCGTATAGATGTTTTCCGCTACAAGCTCATAATTGATTGTGCGTGTCGGTGAATTGACTAGCACAATGTTGTTAGCTCCAGCTGCGTCAAAATGTTGCCCTGACAAAGTAGGGTTGGACGAATAGCCAGGAATGTGGCTAAGAGTGTCTGCTATCGGCCTTGACGTTGCAAGGGCTGCATATCCGCCTTTGGTGTAGTTTTCAACCGTGGCGTGTGCGTCTACAAGCACGTCGTACATGCACCCGCTGCCGTGTTTCTGTACCGTGATATTTGAGTCTAATGCTGGAGAGAGGTATTTCTTGTGCCAGCCAAAGAGCCAATTGCCGTTTTCAATGTAGTCGCCGTAGCACCAAGCGTACTTGCTGTACGTAAACAATGAACGCATGGAATCAGCGCATGATTGAGCCGTGTCGTAATCCATGCCGACATATTTGAACCTGATTGACTCTTCCATGACGCCGCGTTTCCACGTGACAAACTACACGGTAGGAGTGTCAACTGATAGCTGTACCGCTACCTCGGGCTGACCAACGTCAAGAGAGTTGACTTTCATTTTGTAATCGTCTAACAAAACGAAATTGCTGCTGTTATATGATGTCAATAGATTACTAGCCATCACTCACCTCATTGCGCTCCATCGTGCTTGTCTAGCCATGTCTGGATGTTCTTTACGGACGTGTTCAAGTCTTCAATCTTTGTTTTCAGCTCGTCAACTTTGTCTTTGGCTTTGTCGGCCTCTTTCTCTTTAGCGGCTGCTATGTCCTCTGGGTTCTTTGCCTTAAGTTCGTCCCAGCGTTTTTGCTGGCTCTTTGTGAGAGCGTTTCTTCCGCCGTTGACCATCTTTTGTGCAAGGTCGTTATACTCTCTCTGCTCTTTCTGTGAAAGACCAGCCTGAATGCCGTTGGCCGCTGCCCAATCTCCGTGTGTCTATGCCCACCTCTAGTCCCAGCCTTTGGATTTTGCAAACGTGGAAAATCCAGCGTTGTCAACGTTGTTAGAAGACGCTCCCTGTCTGCCGTTAATGCGTCCGCCAATCTGCGCTCCGTTGGGATTCCAGACTCCGCCATTCTGAATGACGCCGATTGCAGCTGTTGCGTCTCTGGCCTCTTTAAGTCTCTGTGCGTATCTCCATTCAGCCATAGCCAGCTCTTTGGTGGCGTCTCTAAGCTCCGTTTCACGCTCGTCAAGTGCTTGCATGTTAGCCGCTCTTGCTTTCTGCTCAAGGACTAGCTGCTCTTCTTCTATCTAGCTACGCTCTCTTGCATGAGCCGCTTCCCATGTTGCACCAACGTAGGCGTCTTCCGCCGCTTTCATTTTCTTGCTGTTTTCAGCAAGGACGTTTTCGCGTTCTTTTTCAGCGGCCTTAAGATTCGCCTCTTGTATCTTAAGCTCTTGCTGTGCGTCATTCAGCTGTCGCACGGTTGGATTGTACGTCTTGTTTATGAAATCGTTAAGAGCCTTGACCGCTTCTTTGAGTTGGTCTTGAGCCTCTTTGATTTCGTCTTCGTCGGCGTTACGCTCTCGTCTCACATAGAGCAGATTCTTTGCTTTCGCAACTTCTCTTTCCAAAGTAGATTTCTTGTCGTCTAGTCCCTCAATCCTGACGCCTGAATCCTCATAGCCGTTTATAGACTTGCGCAACGTGCCTATCTTCTCGTTCTGTGCGCTTATCTTACGCTCAATGCCGTCAACAATCGCGTCAGCCGCTTTCTTGGCCGTCTATGTGTCTATCTGTACTTTCGTCTTTTCCGCTGCGGCCTTGGTCAGTATGTTTCGTGCAATGCCCTCGTCAGTTCCGTCAGAGGTCAAGCCCTCTATCGTCTCGTCAAGAGCGTTTTTCTGTGCTTTCGCTTCCGCATTGGCAAGCCTTAAGTGTGCCGCTGTCAAGGCGTCAACGGCCTTAGTCGTCTTGTCGATTTTGCTGATTGCATTGCTTGTGCTTGTAATGATTTTCTCTGTTGACTCACTTACGCCCTCAAGAGTCTTTTTCATTTTCTCAATCGGCTTTTCCTGTTCGCCAAGCTTTGAGAACCAGCCGACAAGAGCCGTGACGGCAAAGATGATAGCTCCGATAAATCCACCCGTTGCGATTGCCTGTAATCCGCCAGCAACGGCACCGATTGACTTTGCAGCTTTTCCGCCCATCCCGTCAAAAGCTCCAGCAAGCTGGCCAACTGCGCCAGCAGCTTTCTTGGCGTTGTTGCCCATCGTGTTGACGGCCCCAAGAGCCTTGGACATGCCCTAGCCGTTGTATGTAGAGCCAATGTTTATCTTTACGTTGTTCTGTGAATCAGCCATTTGTCACCTCGCGTTTTTTCTTCTCGTCTCGCTCCGCTCTGGCCTTTTCCTGAATGCTTGACAATGTGGCGAAGTATTGAGCGGTTGCCTGTTTCTCGTCTTCCGAAATGTCACGCTCGTTAAGATACCAAGCACGCTCTATCATTGCGGCCAGCTGCGGAGACGTGGATTTAAGAGCCGCATAAGGTGCAATGCCACAGGCACAAGCCTCGGTAAACTGCCTCATGGCCGCTGATTTCGGGCCAGACTCTTTGTACCATTTGTCAAAGTTGTCGTCTTTCATGTATACGGGATATTCGCCGTCTATCGGATTCATGCCGTACTTCACGAAATCAAGGGCGGCTCTTACTTTAGTAGCAGTCTCTTTGCCTAGATGTTTTTGAATCCATCTAGCGCACTTGAAAGCGAACAGTCGAGGGAACACGCTTTTCTTTGACCAGTCTTTCTCTGGGTGTGAAAGCACGTAAGCCTCAAGAGCAATAACTGTCCCCTCGTCGCGGCTGAATAGCTGTAGCATGTTGTCGAGAAATATGTCTTGCTCTATTGTTGGCTGGACAAAACGCACGTCTCCGCACATTGCAATACGCGGAAGCGTGGAGAAACGGAAGTCTGGCCGCTTCTCTATCTTCAAAGCCAAAGCGTTAAGCCTAATAACGTCAGAGGGGTGTATTAAGCACCCCTCGTCAATCAAGGCCTCGATGTCCTCTTGTGCAAGCTGACTGACCACGACGAGCCTCCAATATCAGGAATCGTGTTCAAGATAGCGGCTTAACGTGCATGTCCAGCTTGGATAGTCTGCGTCTGGGTTTGAGCAGTTCAAAGGTGCCGTTATCGTCCAGTCAGTTCCCGCCGTGACGGTAGGTGCCGTGCTGCCAGTCTGGATGATTGTAAGATTCACCTCAAGCTTACCGTCAACTACGTCGTATGCTACTGTCTCGCCGTTCTTGGTTGCTCTTGAAATCGTGCCGCCAGCCGTATAGTTGGCTTGCTGCAAGTAGTTTCCGTCTCCAGCAAGGCTGAATGCGCTCCACAAAATCTATGCGTGTGCGCAAGCCTTGAGCGTGGCATTTGGGAAAGTGTAGTGGCAATCGCTTGTCGTCGTCGATGCTGGAATCTCCTCACCAGACGCCTGAATTGTACAGGGCGAACCAGCGGAAGTATTAAAACTCACATTGCCAAGCGTGAACTTCTTTCCAGCGTAGTCTCCCGTGCCAGCAATGACGGTTCCGCATTTCATGGAGCTTAGTTGTGTGTCTGCGCTCAAGACATAGCTGCATGTAGGAGACATAGTTTCTCCGTAAGCGAAATAACTTACTATATCACCTTTCTCGTTATGCCCCTCAGCGACGGAGCAGGATTTATTTTCGTTTGACTCCGTAATGACTACGCCACCGCTGGCCAGTCCAAAGAAGTCGTGTTTACTGCGGAATGACATGATTTGTTGTCCTTGATTAGTTGTTAGTTAAATCGTTTGTGACGACGCCAAAAACGGTCATGCTATGTGAGTATTGCCACACCTTGCCCGTGCCGTCTAAACTGAAAGAGCCTGTGCCAAGCTGAAAGCCTGTGCAATCAAACTAGCCGTCTACTGTAAAGTCTTCGTGAGTGTCGTCGTAACACCTCTACCAATGCTGGAAAATCTGCATGAGTAAGTCAGAGACGTCAAGATAGTTCTTGCCATTGTAGTCTATATCAGCACGTACAAGAGCGTTGACCTCTACGTTAATCTGGCACGTTGGGATTGTTGCAGTAGAGTAAGAACGCGGAGACGACTTGGCGATAATAACTACTGCGTCGTCTGCGTTCTCAAGTCCCTTGACGCCTTCAACCGCCTCAAGCTGCCCGACAAGTCGTATGTCGTCAATGCCCGTTGCGGAAAGCACGTCGTTAATCTTGGCCAATACTCTAGCCTCTATCTGCTGCTCAATCATTAGCCTTACTTACGCGCAACTTCTGGAAATGGCGTATCAAGCTTCTTGAAGGTGAGTAGGTCTTTACACTTTTGATTGATTAAGCCCGTGACTTTGTTGCAAGCTTTCATCATTGCTTGGTTCATTGCGGAATCACCGTCAACTTTGAAAGCAAGTTTTGCATAATCCAAAAGGTCGTCGGCTTTTATGTTAAACGTGTTTCCGTTGCCGCTCTTCGTCACAAACGTCAATCTGTTTGCCTTGTCAGAGGCTCTTGGGCTTGCTTTAGTTGGGTCTGGTTTTGAGCCTGTTTTCTTTAGCAAAAGAGATATAGCCGTCCGCGCCAGTCCGCCGTAACGCTCCACGCGACGATGCACTTTTTGCATTGCTCTCTCTTTCGCGTGTGACTGGTTAAGGGCGACAATAAGATATGTCTGCTTGTAATCTTTCCAACGCCAGACTTTACACAAGCGGTATTGAGTAACGTGGTCTCTGTCCCACAAGATAGACTCTCCGCTCTGCGGCGTGTATTCCGCTCCACCGTTGCGGAGTATCGGCACATTCTTACCGCCAACTCTTTT
>Ga0310696_10005334_pt1 | contig 15548 bp, 8 predicted proteins | sample AusTroGonzalo_MG_4_FD_203885 | JGI IMG/M metagenome (GOLD analysis project Ga0310696, IMG submission 203885) | Bovine rumen microbial communities from tropical cattle in Woodstock, Queensland, Australia - Gonzalo_02 (v2) (version 2) | ecosystem: Host-associated > Mammals > Digestive system >...
AGAAAATCCTCTCAGATATTGCGAATGCTGCCGAACAACAACATTGCCGGATCATCATCATCGACAATCTCAGCTACCTGTGCAACGCTGCTGAGAAGGGCTCCGATGCAGGAAGTTTCATGGTAAAACTGATGAATCTGAAAAAGGAGAAGGACTGGTCCATCCTCGTGATAGCCCATACTCCCAAGCGCGACCCTTACAGGCCAATCACTCAGAATGACCTTGCCGGGAGCAAGCGCCTGTACAACTTTTTTGACAGCGCCTTCGCCATCGGCATGTCGGGCAAGGATAGCAAGCTCCGTTATGTCAAGCAACTCAAGGCACGGTCTTGCGAAATCGAGTACGGAGGAGATAACGTCCTCCTTTATGAAATCGTCAAAACTGACGGTTTTCTTCGGTTCGCCTTTGTTGGCAATGCCCGTGAGAGCGAACATCTGCGTTCAATGACCCCCGAAGATAAGGAAGAGCGCAAGCAGCAGGTGGCCGAACTGAAAGAAGCCGGAAAAACGATCCGTGAGGTCGCCGTCGAACTGGGCCTCAGCAAATCCACCGTCGGCCGCCTGTTCAAGGAACTCGAAACTGTCCCAACTTGTCCCACTGTCCCACGTGTCCCAGCTGGGACAACGGGACAATAACCCCCGACCCGCAATGAAAACTCCGGATACCATCCCCTATGAATACGTTACCCGTTCCCTCTCTTTTGACCCGAAAAAGAGTTCTTTCACCACTTTCCTGGAAACTGTCCTGGACCCTATGGTGGTGGAGGGCCTTGTGGATCAATACCAACTTGGCGTGACCAAGGCTGGCGACGTAATATTCTTCCAGATTGACAAAGAAAGCCGGTGTCGCACCGGAAAAGTCATGAAATATGATCCGGTCACAGGTCATCGGATCAAGGATGATTCAAGCAAGTGTCCCATCACCTGGATCCATGCGCTGATGAAAAGGAAAGGATTGCTGCCGGAAGAATGGGAACTGACCCAGTGCCTTTTCGGAGAGCATCTGCTCTCGCTGTATCCGGACCGAACTGTCGCCCTCGTGGAATCAGAGAAGACAGCCGTTATTTGTGCAGGGTTCATCCCGGAACACGTCTGGCTTGCTACCGGTGGGAAGACCAGTCTGGGCAATAAGTTGGAGGTCCTATCCGGCCGGAAAGTCGTGGCCTGTCCCGATGTCGATGCTTACGGCTTCTGGCGCGAACACCTGGCAATCTATCCCAACATCAAAGTAAGTGACTATCTGCAACATATAGTTGGGGACAATCCCTCCTTCAGCCACATGGATCTGGCTGACCTGATTCTGGAAAGCCCACTGCACCCTGGCACATCGCAGAGTCCAACTTTCCAACAAATAAAACGATATTTCTCTCCGGACTACCATTCCGAAGTCGAGGCCCTGATAGAAGATTTGGGGTTAGAACTGATAGGTATAGACTTGGATTCAGGATAATAAGCAACAACATGTATCAAAGGCTACTCCTCTTCCTTGGCATTAACCAAATTGGACAGATCCTATTCGTGTGGGTGAAACCGATAGGATTATTTTAACATTTTTGTCTGACACTATTGTCAGATTAAAAAATATTCCTACCTTTGCATTTGACATACGTGTCAGACTATATAGTCAATCGACTGATTATCTGTCACCAAAGAAGAATGTAAAGGATTATGGACGCAAATAGAATCGGGATAGACATCGGATCGACAACAGCCAAAGTTGTCCTGTTGGATCTTGCGGGGAATCGTCTCTGTTCCCTATACAGGCGGCATAATGCACGCATCGTCGAAACCGTCTGTGACATGCTGGACGAATTGCCGGTGGAAGAGGGAAAGGCCGTTTCGGCAGGGATTACCGGTTCCATCGGCATGGGAATCTCCCAGCGCACCGGCATCCCTTTCGTACAGGAGGTGGTTGCGGCCACCAAGGCAGTCCCCCTTGTCTGCGGAGGGAAGATTTCCTCCCTGATTGATATCGGTGGAGAAGATGCGAAGGTCGTATACTTCAATGAAGACGGGGAACCGTCCGACCTTCGGATGAACGGGAACTGTGCGGCCGGAACCGGTGCGTTCATCGACCAGATGTCCGTCATTCTCGGAGAACCGATCGGGGGGCTCTCGGACCTGGCGTCCCGCTCGCGCCACATCTATCCCATAGCCAGCCGCTGCGGCGTCTTCTGCAAGACCGATATCCAGAACCTCGTGGCAAAGAACGTGAGCAAAAGCGACATCGCCGCCTCCATCTTCCACGCTGTGGCCGTACAGACCATCGTCACGCTGGCCCACGGCTACGACATTACCCCGCCTGTGCTGTTTTGCGGCGGGCCGCTCACCTTCATTCCCGCACTCAGGGAAGAATTCATCCACTATCTCGGGCTCGAGAGAGAAGATGTCCTTGTTCCCGAGGAGGGAAAATTTCTCCCGGCTATCGGGGCTGCCGTCGGGGCGTCCCAAAAGCAATACAACATAAGAGAATTGAAAGAGAGAATCTGCGCTTCGGCAAGACCCTCGGAAAAAGTTAAAGGTATCCTGGAGCCGATATTCTGCTCTGAAGCCGAATATGAGGCGTGGCAGAGCCGGATCAGGGGAGGCCGTTTGGAGCAGAAAGCCCTTGAGAGCGGCCCGCTTGACGCTTTCCTCGGCATCGATTCAGGCTCTACTACCACCAAGGTCGTATTCACGGACGCTATGGGAAGGCTTTTGTACCGGTATTATGCCCCCAATTGCGGCGATCCCATCGGTGCTGCTCGCGCGGGCATTGATGCTTTCAAAAAAGAATGCAGAGAGGCAGGTGTGCAACTCACCCTGCGGGGCGGCTGCTCCACTGGCTACGGCGAGGACCTCCTCAAAGCCGCCTTCGGTCTGGAACACGGCATCATCGAAACCATCGCCCATTACCTGGCGGCAAGCCGCCTGGATCCCGAAGTCTCCTTTATCTTGGACATCGGCGGCCAGGACATGAAGGCTATCTATGTGGACCGGGGCGTGGTCAACCGGATTGAAATCAACGAAGCCTGCTCTTCGGGCTGCGGCTCCTTCATCGAAACATTCGCGGCATCGCTGGATGTCAGCGTCGGCGCCTTTGCCCGTCAGGCCTGCCTTGCGCAGTATCCCTGCGACCTCGGGACACGCTGCACCGTTTTCATGAACTCAAAGGTAAAACAGGTGCTTAGGGAAGGATTCTGTTCAGGCGACATCGCTGCCGGGCTTGCCTATTCGGTCGTTCGGAACTGCCTGTACAAAGTGCTCAAACTCAAAGATGCCTCTTCCCTCGGGAAGCATATCGTAGTTCAGGGCGGAACCATGAAAAACGATGCCGTGGTGCATGCGCTGGAGAAGCTCACGGGTACGGAAGTTTCCCGCAGCGACGTGCCCGAATTGATGGGGGCCTATGGCTGCTGTCTTTACGCCATTGCAAATCAAAAGCGCAGGGAGGAGGAAGGAAAATGAATACGGGAACTTACACGACACGCACTCTGACCTGCCACGGCTGCGACAACAACTGTCTTGTCGTCAAATATGACTTCGGGGAGGGAAATGTCTATTATTCCGGCAACCGCTGCGAACGGGTTTTCCATAACGGCGGAGAGAAAGTCAAGGCAGGGCGTAATGCTTATGGAGAGAAACTTCATCTCCTCTTCGACCGTGCCCTCGTCCATCCGGAATCCGCCTCGCTCAGGATAGGCATCCCTCGGGTGCTGAACATGTTCGAAGACTTCCCCTTCTGGCATACGCTCCTGACCACCTGTGGGCTTGATGTCATCCTTTCTGAGCCTTCCGATATGCGTCGTTTCGAGCGCAACGCCCGGATGGTGATGTCCGACAACATCTGCTTCCCGGCCAAACTGGTTCACGCCCATCTGGACGATCTCCGGGAGCAGGGGGTGGACCGCATCTTTTTCCCCTTTGTCGTTCATGGCCCAAGAGGAAAAGACCAGAACAGTTACAATTGTCCCATTGTGGCGGGCTATAGCCAGGTGGTGCAGGATTTCCCCGTACCGGTGGACGCCCCGGTCATTTCCATGAAAGACAAGGACTTGTTCCTCAGACAGTGCTCTGCATACCTGTCCGGTCTGGGAGTTCCTCCCAAACGCATCCGGATTGCCTTCGATGCCGCCCTTAAGGAACAAGGGCTGTATGAATTCAGGGTCGCCGGTATCAGCCGCAGCATCCTTGCCGAAAGGGAAAAAGGGAATCTTGTCATCATGCTTGCCGGCCGCCCTTATCACAGTGACCCGCTCATCCAGCACGGCGTGGCGGAAATGATTGCCGCCCTCGGGGCCGATGTCATCACGGACGATCTGGTGCGGGATGAGACCATCCATCTGGACGATGTGGACTTTCTCTCCCAATGGACATATACCAACCGGATTCTTCGCGCCGCCAAATGGTGCGCAGAGCAGGGGCCGGAGGTTCAATTCGTTGAGCTTACGTCTTTCGGATGCGGCCCCGACGCTTTCCTCACGGATTCCGTCCGCGACCTCCTGCACCGCTACGGCAAGAGCCTCACCTTGCTCAAGCTGGACGATATCAGCAACGTCGGCTCCATGAAACTGCGCGTACGATCCCTGCTGGACTCCATCCGGATTTCAGGCAAAGGGTGGAAAAGAGGCTTCGTGGAACCGTATGTTTCCACACCCGCTTTCCAGAAAGAGGACAGGAAACGAACCATCATCGCCCCCTTTTTCACGCCCTTCATTTCCCCGCTTATTCCCGCCATCATGCACAATGCGGGGTACAACGTCATCTGCCTGCCGCAAAGTGACTCCGAAAGCGCGGACAACGGACTGAAATACGCCAATAACGAGGTCTGCTATCCTGCGACGCTGGTCATCGGAGACATTATCCGGGCACTCCAGGAAGGCCATTACGCCCTGGACGAGGTGGCGGTCGCCATGACCCAGACCGGAGGCCAGTGCCGGGCCAGCAACTACCTTCCCATGATCAAAAAAGCCATGGTGGATGCGGGATATGGCGACGTCCCGGTCATTTCTATCGCCTTCACCAGCGGAATCAAGAACCAGCAACCCGGCTTCAAGGTGAACTGGGTTAAGATGCTTCCTGTAGCTTTGTATGCCGTTGTCTTCAGCGACACTCTAGCCAAACTGTATTACCCAGCGGCCGTCCGGGAGACCATTCCCGGTGAAGCCGCTAAGCTCAAGCAGCTGTATCTAAAAGAAGCGTCGGAGTTGCTTGAAAAAGGGGACCACCGTGCCCTGCTTCCCCTTGCTGCGGAAGCGGCCCGGCAGTTCGATGCCATCTGCGATGACTCGGGGCATAAGAAAGTGGGCATCGTTGGTGAGATTTATTTGAAATTCAATCCCTTCGCGCATCACAACCTGCCCCAGTGGCTGATGGACCGGGGCATTGAGGTAGTCCCTCCCATCCTGACGGATTTCTTCACCCACTATTTCGTAAACAGGAAAGTCAATCGGGAAAGGTTCATCGAAAAGAGTGACATTCCGGGGTGGGCCTTGGACGCAGTGTACCGCATTCTGTCGGAAAGAATCGGTGACTTCAATGATGCCTGCCGCCCGTTCCGCCACTTCACCCCGTTCGAAGACGTTTTCAAGGAGGCGGAGAACGCCGCCGAAATCATCAGTCTCAGCACCCAGTTTGGGGAAGGATGGATGCTTCCGGGCGAAATCTCCACTTTCTACAAGCATGGCGTCAAGAATGTGCTCTCCCTCCAGCCCTTCGGCTGCATCGCCAACCACATTGTAGTGCGTGGGGTAGAAAAACGCATCAAGCAGCATTATCCGGACATCAACCTCCTGTGTCTGGACTTTGACGGCGGAGTCAGTGAGGTGAACATCCTGAACCGGATGCTCCTGTTTGAAGATAGTCTGAGATAAATGCTTATGAATCTTGGAATTGACATAGGTTCGACTACGGTAAAGCTGGTGATTGTTCGCTCCGAAGACGGCTCCGTCGCTGCGAGCATGTACCGCCGTCACAACGCTGCGCAGGTGGAGACCCTACGGGAAATGCTCCTTGAACTGCTACCCTATTTCCCTTTGGACGACATGTATGCAGCCGTCTGCGGCAGCGGGGCAAAACCGGTCGCCAAGGCGCTGGGCATCCCCTATATACAGGAAGTCATCGCCAATGCCACGGCCGTCGGCCGTCTGTACCCGCAGGTGAGGACCGCCATCGAACTGGGCGGGCAGGATGCCAAGGTGGTCTTTTTCTCCACCAATCCCCAGACGGGAGCGTGTGAACCCAATGACATGCGGATGAACGGGAGCTGCGCGGGCGGGACGGGCGCATTCATCGACGAGATTGCTTCGCTCCTGAAAGTCCCTCCGGAGGGCTTTGAGACACTGGCTGCGGCGGGAGAGCGCGTCCACAGCATTTCCGGCCGATGCGGGGTGTTCGCCAAGACCGACATCCAGCCGCTCCTGCTGCAGGGTGCACGCCGGGAAGACATCGCCCTTTCAAGTTTTCACGCCATCGCCAAACAGACCATCGGCGGACTGTCCCAGGGACTGGAACTCAAGGCGCCTGTCATCTTTGAAGGCGGCCCGCTCACCTTCAACCCCACGCTTCGCCGCGTTTTTGAGGAGCGGCTTCATCTGCGCGAAGGCGAGGCAATCGTCCCCGATCATCCGGAGACCATCGTCGCATACGGCGCCGCCATCGCCGCTGACCGCCTCCCGGGAAGCACAAGTATCACGCTAAACGACCTGCTGCTGCGTCTTTCCCGTCATGCCGGGGCGCAAAGCGACGAAGCAGATGATGCCGCCGCACCGTTCTTTCCCGATGAAGTGTCCCTGGATGCCTTCCGAGAGCGTCACCTCGCCGAGTTGGGTACTCCGGTCATCCCGAGAAAAGGCGAAGGATATCTCCCCGTCTGGATCGGTATCGACTCCGGCAGCACCACCTCGAAATTCGTCCTTGTCGATGGGCAGGAGCGTGTCATCGACAGTTTCTATGCGGGCAACTACGGCGAGCCGCTGAAGGTCCTGCAAGAGGGGCTTCTACAGATGCGGGACAAGTATCGGCAACAGGGCATAGAACTCTCTGTCAAAGGGCTTTGCACCACCGGTTACGGCGAGCGGATGGTGGCCTCTGCCTTCGGCGCCGACATCCACACCGTGGAAACCATGGCGCATTCCACCGGAGCCCTGAAGACCACCCCGGACGTTAGTTTCATCCTGGACATCGGTGGTCAGGACATGAAAGCCATCTGGATCAAGGACGATGTCATCACGCAAATGATGCTCAACGAGGCCTGCTCCTCCGGCTGCGGCTCCTTTCTGGAGAACTTTGCCGCCACGCTGAATATTCCCGTCACGGAGATTGCCGAGGCCGCCTTCCGTTCCAAGTCTCCCGCCCGCCTTGGAAGCCGCTGCACCGTGTTCATGAACTCCACCATTATCCATGAGCAGCGCAGCGGCAAAGACCCGCAAGACCTGATGGCCGGGCTCTGCCGCAGCATTATTGAGAATGTCTTTACCAAGGTTGTCCGCATCTCCAGTCCACGGGAACTGGGTGACAAAATTGTAGTTCAAGGCGGCACCTTCCGTAATTTCGCCGTCCTGCGGGCGATGGAGGAGTATGTGGGCCGGGACGTAACGCTCGCACCCTTTCCCGGAGAAATGGGCGCCCTGGGTGCGGCGCTCATCGCCAGGCGCAGCGTCAAAGGAGGCTCGCAGTTCATCGGATTCGATGCGCTGGAGTCCTTCACCTGGGAGACCCGGAGCGGAATCCGCTGCGGCCGCTGTGAGAACAACTGCGCTCTCACCACCATGCGTTTCCCGTCCGGCAAACGTTTTGTCAGCGGGAACCGCTGCGAAAAAGGAGCCGGGAAATCACAGGTCGAAAGCCTGGTAAAAAAGGCCGAAAACCTCTTTGACTGGCGGAACGAGCACCTGTTCGCGGATGTGCCTGTCAATAGTCTTGCTCCTTATAAAGGCGTCACCATCGGCATTCCCCGCGTGCTGGAGTTCTGGGACAGCTATCCTTTCTGGAGCGTGTTCTTAAGGAGTCTGGGATACAATGTCGTTCTCTCGGATTACTCCAGCCGGAAAGACTTTGAGAGGGGGCTTCAGTTTGTGGCATCGGACACCATCTGCTTCCCGGCCAAACTGGCCCACGGCCATATCCTGAACCTCGTCTCCAAAGGCGTGGACCGTATCTTCTTCCCTTATGTGATGCACATGCCCCCGGAGGGCGTGGACAAGCAGAGTCCCTACGTGTGCACCATCGTCCAGGGTTACCCGATGGTGGTCCGTAACTCCCAGAACCCAGGGGCGCTCTACGGCATTCCCTTGGACAGCCCGGTATTCCATTTCTTTACGCCGAAGGACTGGCCGGTGCAGATACAGGCCTATGCGGTAAAACAACTGGGCGTATGCGAGAAAGAGGCCAAGGCGGCCTTTGCCGAGGCGGAAAAAGCTCTGCTGGATTTTCGCGGGGCGCTTCGGGAGCAAGGTGCACAGCTTCTAGGAAAGGTCCGCGCCGAAGGCCGCTTTGCCGCCGTCGTAGCCGGCCGGCCCTACCAGTGCGACCCGCTCGTCAGCCACGATATTCCCGCCATGCTTGCCCGTGAAGGCTTCGCTGTGCTTCCTGTGGACGCCCTGCCCGGCCTGTCGGAGCAGGACATTTCCAACACCCGGGTGGAAGTGACCAATAATTACCATACGCGTCTGCTTGAAGCGGCCCTTATCGCCTCCGAGAATCCATCCCTGGAATTCGTGCAGATGGTCTCCTTCGGCTGCGGTCACGATGCCATTCTTTCCGACGAGCTCATCCGCATCATGGGAAGCTGCGGCCACAAACCGCCACTCATCCTGAAAATCGACGAGAGCGACGCAGCCGGGAGCATCGGTATCCGTATCCGCTCTTTCGTTGAATCGGTCCGGGTCCGGAGGGCAACGCCCGCCATCCAGCAGCCCTTCTCACCGCTCCAAAGCGCCTTCCCGGTCAAATACTACAAGAAGGACAAGCAGCTGCGCACCATCCTTATCCCCAACATCAACGCCGAGGTAAGCCGCATCCTGAACGCCGTCTTCGAGAAGGAAGGTTTCCGCTGCCAGACTATCCCGGTAGGGGGGCGGGAGCAAATCCGTCTGGGGAAACGCTATTCCCACAACGACATCTGCTTCCCTTGCCAGATGGTCATCGGCGAACTGCTCTCCGCGCTGGAAAAGGGTGGTTGGAAAGACCGGCAGGGGGAAGTCGCCGTGGGGATGGTCAAGTTCCAGTGCGACTGCCGGATGTCCCACTACTCGGCCCTGCTGAGAAAGGCCTTGGACGATGCCGGATACGGGGCTGTTCCCGTGGTGAGCACCGACCCCACCGACTCCAAGCACAGCCAGCCCGGTGTGCACCTTTTAGGCATTTCCTCCGTTATCGAGGCGGCCAACGGCGCCATGATGATGGACATCCTGCTGGAACTCAGCCGGAAAATCCGTCCTTACGAACTGGAAAAAGGCATCACCGACAAGGCGCTTCACGACGCCATCGAAGATATCGCCCAAGGCCTTGCCCACAGCGTCCGTGCGGCCGAAAAGGCCTTCGAGCGCAGCATCGAGGCCTTCCGGCGGATACCATACGACCGTACCCACTCAAAACCACGAGTCTTCGTGACCGGTGAACTGCTGGTAACCTATCACCCCGGTTCCAATTTCAGCCTGGAGGAATACCTGGAAAGGAACGGCATGGAGACCATCTTCCCCAAGGTGTCAGACCAGTTGCGCAAGGATTTCCTGGCCTCGATGGAAGAGATTTCCAAGTACAAGGCCAATATTCCCAAATATCCGTTCGCGGTCACCTGGCTCTTCGGTCGTATCCAGAAGAAACTGGAGAAGGTTGCCGCCAGGCATCCCCTGTTTGAGGCCGGAATTACCCCGGATCTCGTCTATCAGGGCGTGAAGGATATCATTCCCAAGACGCTCTCCTGCGGGGAAGGCTGGCTCATGGCCGCCGAAATCGCCCATTTCGCAAGGCAGGGCGTGAAATCCCATATCATCCTCCAGCCGTTCGGCTGCATTCCCAACCATGTCTGCGGGAGGGGCACCATCAAGCGCCTCAAAGAAGACTTTCCCCACATCCAGATCCTCCCGCTGGACTTCGACCCCGACACCGGTTTTGCCAATGTAGAAAACCGCTTGCAGATGCTTATCATGAATAACACTTCCACAAAATGAACATCCTTTACTGCGGAGACAGGAATACCGAGAAAGGTATCCTATTGTCCGTCCTGTCACTGCTGGAACACGTCAGCGAGCCGCTTCAAATCTACCTTCTGACAATGACCTGGGAAAAATACCATCCCATCAGCATCGCGTTCTCTTCCCGCCTGGAGGGAATCCTCCGCCGTGACGGAAAGGGCGGCTTTGTGCGCCGCATCGACTGTTCCTCCATTTTCATCTCCGACCCGCCGACAGCCAACCTCGGTACACGCTTCACGCCTTACTGCATGCTCCGCCTTTACGCTGACCTGGTCCCGGGCCTCCCGGACCGGCTGCTGTATCTGGACTACGACGTAGTTTGCCTTGCCGATCCAACCGGGTTCTATTACCAGAACATCGAAGATGTGGAATTTGTTGCTGTGCCGGACAATTATGGGCAGCGAGTGTATTCCCGCATGACGGCATGGAACGGGAAATATGTCAATTCCGGCGTGCTGCTCATGAACATGGCCTTCATCCGTGAATGGGGTCTGCTGCAGGAGTGCCGGGAGCTGTGCCGCAGCGAGAAAATGTTCCTTCCCGACCAGCACGCCCTCAACCGCTGCGCCCTTTCGGCCTTCATCGCCCCACGCCGCTTCAACGACCAGCGCCGCACCCACCCCGACACCGTTTTCCGCCACTACAGCACCACCTTCCGGGCTTTTCCCTGGATTCATACCGTTGCCGTGAAACCCTGGGAAACGGAAAAAATGCACAAACTCCTCAAAGACTATTCAATGGACCAACTTGTAATCCGTATGGAAAAAGAAATGAATGCCGTCTCCGGTTATGAGAATCCCGGTGCGGAAAAAGAAACGATCCCCGTATTCTTCACTATCGACGACAATTACGCACCCTGGCTCGCCGTTGCCGTAAATTCCATCCGTCAGAATGCATCGCCCCGCTATGACTATCACATCGTTGTCCTGCACGAAAACCTATCCGAAGGGCACTGCAAACGCATTGAAGCCCTCTCGGCTCCCGGTTTCAAAGTGGAACTGGTTCCCATGCAGGAAAAGTTCGAGGGCATTGAGTCCGATTTCATCGGCAACAAGCTCCGCGCCGACTACTTCACGCTGACCATCTACTTCCGTCTCTTCATCCCCGATATGTTTCCACAGTACAGCCGGGGTATCTACCTTGACAGCGACATCGTGGTCCCGGGCGATTTGGCCAGGCTCTATGAGACTCCGCTGGGGGATAATCTCATCGGTGCCTGTCCGGATTTCTCCATCCAGGAGGTCAAACCGCTCACCGACTATGTGACAAAGGCAGTCGGCGTGGACCGCGCCATCGAATACATCAACTCCGGTATCCTGCTGATGGACCTCGAGAAACTGCGCCAGGTCGGGCTCGGAAAGCGTTTCCTGGAGCTCTTGAACAAGTACCACTTCGACTGCATCGCCCCCGACCAGGACTATCTGAACGCCCTTTGCAAAGGGAAGATCAAGTTCCTTGCGGAAGAGTGGGATGCCATGCCCAACGACCACAAACCCCAGCTTGAAAACCCGCAGATTATCCACTACAATCTCTTCGCGAAGCCCTGGTGCTACGACAACATCCAGTACGCCGATTACTTCTGGTATTATGCGGCTTCTTCCGGTTATGAGGAGGTCATCCGCCTGTTCAAGGACAACTACTCTGAAGCGCAGAAGCTGTCCGACTCCGAGAGCCTCCAGCGCCTGGTGGGCCGAGGTCAGATGCTCTCGGAACTCCCCGAAGGAACTTTCCGTGGCATCTTCAATACGGGCAAGGAGGCACGGCTATGATTGCCCCGGACAGACTCGCTGTCATCGCGAACATACGGCAGAAAGTCGCCGAAGGCTCCTTCAATGACAAAGTGGAGATATCGGACCCGACTCTCGATGAGGAGGGCGTCCGCAAAGCCCTGTACAGGGTGGTCAAGCAGCGGGAGGGCATTCCTTACGGCATCAAGCATTTCATCGCCAGGAGAATTGCCGACATGCTTACCTGCCGCCTTGCGAAAGATGCCCGCGTGGAAGGGATGGAAAACATTGCCGGCCTGAAGGGGGCGGCCATTGTGACCAGCAACCATTTTGCCCCCTTCGAGAACGGAATGCTCCGGATCATGACTTCCAAAAACGGGAAAGGGCACCTTTGGGCCGTAAGCCAGGACACCAATTTCGTGATGAAGGGTTGGCGGGGCTTCCTGTTGCGTTATGCCGGACTCATCCCGGTGACCCGCGACAAAGGCTTCATGACCTCATTCTTTGACGAGATGCTCCGCGAGCAGCTGGACAAAGGACGCTATGTCCTCATTTATCCCGAACAGGAGATGTGGTTCAACTACCGCAAGCCCCGTCCGCCCAAACGCGGCGCTTACCACTATGCCGCCAAATTCGGAGTACCGGTCATATCCTGCTTCGTGGAAATTGAAGACCTTCCCAGTGTGGGAGCGGACGGCATCGGCAAGACCCGCTGGATACTCCACGTGCTGAAACCCATTTTCCCCGACCCGTCAAAAACGGTGCGGGAGAACAGTTTGGCGATGATGGAGAAGGACTATGCGCAGAAGCGGGAAGCCTATGAAAAAGCCTATGGAAAACCGCTGGATTACGCATTTGACAATTGGGATATAGCCGGTTATGAACAAGGTTTACAAGTATAGTTCCTTCGACGAGGATGTCGTCATCACCTCCGGGCAGGATTATCAGCTTCCGGAAGACTACCGCCACATCAGGGACGGCTGGTGGGAACGGTTGTGGAGTGCAATCGTCTATGGATTCTTTTCCCTGGTGGCCCGTATCTGGCTCCGCTGGGGCCTGCACGCCCGCTTTGTGGGAAGGAAGAAACTCCTCCGCGTTCCACAGGACAAAGGCTTCTTTGTCTATGGGAACCACACGCAGGAATTCGGAGACCCGATGATTGCCCTTGCGCTGGGATTCCGTCCCGTACAGAGAAGGATGCGTGCCCTTTGCGCCCCGTCCAACTTGGGCGTTCCCGTAATCGGGCCGCTGATTCCCTATTTGGGAGGGCTTCCCATTGCCCCGGGCCGGGAAGGACTTCAGAAGACGGAAGATGCCGTTTCCTGGTGCTGCAAGAAAGGACAACCCATTGTCATCTTCCCGGAGGCGCACGTCTGGCCCTGGTATACCGGTATCCGGCCTTTTTCCTCGGCCTCTTTCCATTATCCTGTGCGAGAAAACCTGCCGGTATTTGCGATGACCGTCACCTATCAGAAACGGCGACGTGGGCCCCGGCCGCAAACCACCATCTATATCGACGGCCCCTGGCTGCCTGATCCGGTATTACCGCAGCGGGAGCAAAAAAAGAAACTCTGCGATACTGTACGGCTCTCCATGGAATTGCGGGCTGAAAACAGCACCTGTGCCTATGCCGATTATCTGAAGGAGGAATAGATTTGTAATTTAGAAAAAACTGTCATACATTTGTGTCAAACACTTTTTAAAGATGGATCAGAGCAACATAGAGACGCGTATTCTTGAGGCCGCTACCCAGGTATTCCTTGAAAAAGGCTACGAAGGAACCAACATGACCCAAATAGCAGAGGCCGCTGGCATCGGTCGTCCTGCCCTGTATTATTACTACCGTACAAAAGATAAGATATTCGGAGATATTTTCGGAAATCTGGTCACCTCGTTCGTTCCCCAGATACTCGAGATTATCGGGAAAGAAGTGCCCATCAGCGAGCGGCTGGAATCGCTTGTCGATGCCTATTTTGCCCAACTCGCCCGCAATCCCCGTCTTCCCATCTTCATCATCAGGGAGATGGACCGGGACCCGCAGTTCCTTATCCAGACGGCATCGGAGCTCCACCTTGAAAAGTATTTCATGGCCATCTACGATGCTTACGAAAAGGAGATTCATGCCGGACATCTCAAGAACGTCCCGCCCTATTCCATCGTCCTCAATATGATAGGAGGCGTAGTGACGCCTTTCCTGTTCAAACCCCTGATGGAGAACATCGTCACGGGTGACGGAGGCGGCCCCTGGGGCGGTGCCGAAACCTTCACCGCCCTTCTGGGCCTCTGGAAACCCTACGTCAAAGAGAATCTCAAGAACCTCCTGGTGCCGTAAAAAAGAAGGCAGATGTTTGCCAAATGTTTGCCAAGTAAAGAAAAATACGCCTTCTAGATGTCTAGAAGGCGTATTCCGGTGCCCCGGGCGGGAATCGAACCCGCACGGCCGTTTCGGGCCAAGGGATTTTAAGTCCCTCGTGTCTACCATTTCACCACCAGGGCGATGGGGCGTTCCGGGGGTGCGGAACGGTGTGCAAAGATAAGGATTATTTGGGTCACTTGCAAAATTCCGTGGAAGGACGGACTTTTTTGCCAGCGTCCATCACGAATCCCGAAGTCAATATGGCAAAACACGCGTTTCACGTCATGAAACGCAATATATCCTACTTGGCGAAGTGGGGAAAATGACGTTTTAGCGCGTAGAGTGGTGGTTTTGTAATATTGGGTTCGGAAGAAATGTGTAGTGGGGGGAAGCGGATAAGCTTGAGCGTATTATCCACGAACCTATGCAGGTGAACCGATTATCTCCGAGAAATGTATCGCTTGTGAGAAAATCAGCGGCGGTCGGCAACGGTGAAGCCGACGGAGACGGAGCGGCCGGCGCCGTCCACGACGGTGACGGTGTGCTTGCCGGGGGCGGGGTTCAGGCGCATCTGGTGGATGAGGCGGGTTTCGCCGAGGTATTCCTCGTCCAGGTGCCAGTAGAGGGTGGCGGCGGGATCGCGGTGGACGGCGTAGAAGACGGCGCCGGGGGTGGTGCCGTCCAGCTGGCGGGGGAGGGTGAGGATACTGCCGGGTTCGGGGTAGAGGAACTCCAGCGGGGTCTCATCGCGGGAGGGACGGACCTGGTACTCAGGATGATAGGCCTTGTAATACCACTCCATGGCGGGGGGCAGGCGAAAGACGCCGTCCTTGTGGTAGGGGCAGGCCTCGCTCTCCACCGCCTTGGCGGGCAGCCGCACGCTTTCCCAGGAAGGGCAGTCCTGGCTCCGGAGCATTCCGGAGGCTGTGCAGACGTCCAGGAACACGCCGCCGTCCAGCGGTTCCTCGAACCAGTCGGCCGAGGGCGGGAGGAGGTTCAGCAGGTCGAAGAGCACCGGCCCCGCGGTCTTCGCCCCGGTCATGCCCGCCACGCCGTGCCCGTCGGCATTGCCGCACCAGACGCCGACGGCATAGTCCGGCGTCACGCCGACAGCCCATGCATCCCTGTATCCGTAGCTCGTGCCGGTCTTCCAGGCCGCTTTCCGGACGGAACGGATGAGTTTCCAGTCGATTTCATCGGGACGGTTCACCTCTTTCAGGGCCTCGAAAGTGTACCAGATAGCCACGCGGTCGCGGAGAGGGGAATCGTCCGAAAGACCATCATAGCTCCG
>Ga0310696_10005335_pt1 | contig 15548 bp, 16 predicted proteins | sample AusTroGonzalo_MG_4_FD_203885 | JGI IMG/M metagenome (GOLD analysis project Ga0310696, IMG submission 203885) | Bovine rumen microbial communities from tropical cattle in Woodstock, Queensland, Australia - Gonzalo_02 (v2) (version 2) | ecosystem: Host-associated > Mammals > Digestive system >...
TGGTCTTCCGCCGTGCCGGAGAACCTTGAAGGTCTGACGTTCTATGGCGTTGTCAACGGCCGCCGGTTCAAGTTCAAGGTGGAGAACGACGGTCTTTACGCCCCCCGCAGGGGCATGGCGATCATCGTCCGGTAGGGGGGGCGCCGTAGGCTCGGCTTGGCCGCGCCATCCTGTCATAAAACCATGAATCGGCAACCCAAGGCGCGAAATTTATGGTATAATATACCCCATGTTCGATTTTCTAAAGAGGAAGCGCAAGGGTCCGACCGTCTACAAGCGGTCGGAGCATTGCGTTTCGCGCAAAAACATCGACCCGGACGCGCTTAGGGTGCTGTACAGGCTGTCCAGCCTCGGCTACACGGCGTACCTGGTCGGTGGTGGCGTGCGCGACCTCCTGATGGGCCGCCAGCCCAAGGACTTCGACGTGGGGACGTCCGCGAAGCCGAACGAAGTCAAGAGGGCGTTCCGCAACTGCTTCCTCGTCGGGCGCAGGTTCCGCCTCGCACACGTCAGGTTCGGCGACAAGGTGATCGAGACGGCGACGTTCCGCCAGAACGCGCAGTCCGTCGGCGAGATCATCGAGCACGCCGCAGAGGGCCCGCTGGAGGACAACGTCTTCGGGACGCCCGAGACCGACGCCTACAGGCGCGACTTCACCGTCAACGGGCTGTTCTACGACATCAAGGACTTCAGCGTCATCGACTGGGTCGGCGGCATGAAGGACATAGCGGACAAGGTCATCCGCGCGATAGGCGACCCCTCGATACGCTTCCAGGAGGATCCCGTCCGCATGATGCGCGCCGTGAAGTTCGCCTCGCGCCTCGGCTTCACGATAGAGCGCAAGACGCTCGCGGCCATGCGGAAGTACCACTCGTGCATCCTGACCGCCGCCGTCCCGCGCGTGTGCGAGGAGATCTTCCGGCTGTTCCCCTACGGGAAGAGCGCGGAGGCGTTCAGGCTCATGTGGGAGGTGGGGCTTTTGAAGGACCTCCTGCCGGAGCTCGCGGCGCACATCGACTCGCACGGCGGGCGCAGGAGCTCGGCGTGGAAGTACCTCGCGACGCTCGACGGCTACGAGCTGATGATGGAGGGGAAGGGTCTCGAGGTCTCCAACGGGCTGAGGGCGGCGGTCCTCATGACGTCCATGCTCGAGGCAGACCCCAAGGACGGGGCGGGGCGTCGCATCATGCAGACGATGATGCGGACGCTCAAGATACCGAAGGCGACGTACTTCACCGCTGCGCTACTCATGGAGAGCCGCAAGCGGCTCGCGTCCCGTCCGCTGAAGGGCAAGGGGCGTTTCGTGCACAACAGGGATTTCCTCGACGCGCTGGACTACAACAGGATACTCCTGCGCACCGAGGGGAAGGACGAGTCCGTCCTCAACGAATGGGCGGACCTCTACGAAGGAAAGGCAAGTCAAGATGAACGAAGAACTGATGAATGAGATCAAGTCAACCCTCCCGTGGCTCCTCGCCGCCGGCATCGTCGTCGCAGGCTACTACGGGGTGAAGAAGTACGTCGCCGACAGGCGCGCGGCCGCGGCGGAGTCCGTGGCGAACGCCTACACGACCGACGAGCTGGAGGACGCCGTCGGCAAGTTCGGCGGCTCCAAGGCCGGCGGAGTGCTGAAGCTCCGCCTCGCGAAGAGCTACTTCGACGCGGGGAAGTACGACGGCGCGCTCGCGATATACGAGGAGTTGGACGGCAAGGCCCCCGACGGCTTCGCCGACGTCCCGCCGGTCGGCAAGGCGCAGTGCCTCGAGGCGCTCGGCAAGTTCGCGGACGCCGCGAAGGCGTACGACGCGTTCGCCAAGGACAACGAGAAGAGCCCGCTCGCCATGACGGCGAAGCTCGGAGCGGCGCGCTGCGTCGCGCAGGGCGGCGACAAGGCCAAGGCGATCGAAAGGCTCGAGGCGATGAAGTCGTCCGTCGGCGACGACGAGATCGCGAAGGCCCGCGTCGAATCGACGATAGACCTCGTCAAGCGCTACGAGAAGCGTGCCGAGCGTTCGCTCTTCGACGCGGCCGACGCCGCGCAGAAGCAGCTCGACGCCGAGGCGAAGCCCGCAAAGTAAGTGACGATCGTCCGCGAGCCCATGTGGGACGACGCCCCGCGCAGCCGCGCGGCGGCGGCGACCCGGCATTTGCTCCGGTTCCTCGCGACGCTTGGCTGGGCGATGCGCATACTCGTCGCGTCCGTCGCCGCGTTCCCGTCCGTGCTCGCGAGGCGTTCGGGGCGCAGCGACTTCGCGGCGCAGCTCTACGTCACGGGCATACGCACGCTTCCCGTGATCACGATCGTCTCGCTCTTCATCGGGATGATCCTCGCGCTCCAGGTTGGGCTGGAGCTCCGGCGCTTCAACCAGGAGATGTACCTCGGCGCGGCGGTGATGCTCACGCTACTCCGCGAGATGGGGCCGTTCGCGTGCGGCATCAGCCTCGCGGCGTGCGTGGGCTCGGCGATCGCCGCCGAGCTCGGCACCATGAAGGTGAACGACGAGATCGCCGCGCTCGAGATAATGTCCATATCGCCGATCAGGTTCCTCGCGGCCCCGCGCCTGCTCGCGCTCGTGGTCATGTCGCCGATCCTCGCGTTCTACTGCTGCGTGGTCGGCACGATAGGCGGCGGCATCGTCGGCGAGACGCAGCTCGGCGTGTACTTCAGCCAGTACATATCGAGCGCGATAGGCATTGCGGAGACCAAGGACCTTTTCGTCGGCCTCCTAAAGGCCGGCGTGTTCGGGATGATCGTCGGCGTAGTCGCAGTCTCTGAGGGATTCGGCACGCGCCTCGGCGCGACGGGCGTCGGGCGCTCGACGCAGAGGAGCGTGATCGTCAGCTTCCTTCTCATCCTCATGCTCGGCTACATGATCACCCGCGTGTTCTACAGATGATCCGTGCAAATCCGCCGGTGGATTTGGTATAATATTCCCCATGATGAATGGATATACGTGTGTTGTCTGCGTAAAGCAGGTTCCGGACACTAAGAAGGTGACGGGGCAGGCCATGAAGGCCGACGGAACCATCAATCGTGCCGCGCTGCCTGCTGTCTTCAACCCGGAGGACAGGAACGCCCTTGAGGCGGCCCTGTCCGTCAAGGAGCGCTACGGCGGCAAGGTCATCGCGATAGCGATGGGGCTTCCGGCGGCGAAGGCCGTGCTGCGCGAGGCCCTCGCCTGCGGCGCGGACGAGGCCGTGCTGGTCACCGACCGCAAGGCGGCGGGGTCCGACACCCTCGCGACGAGCTACATCCTTTCGCAGGCCGTCAGGAAGTTCAACCCCGACCTCGTGTTCTGCGGGCGCCAGGCCATCGACGGCGACACCGCGCAGACGGGTCCGCAGATCGGCGAGAAGCTCGACTGTGCCGTCGTCACGTACCTTGAGAAGCTGGAGCTGGAAGGTGACGTCGCCATCGCGACGCGCGACATCGGCACGGGTGTCGAGACGTGCCGCGCGAAACTGCCCGCGCTCTTCACGGTCACCGAGAAGTTCGGCGAACTGAGGCCTTACGAGATGCGCCGCGTCATGAAGTACAAGAACGCGGAGCCGACCGTGCTCGACTGCGCCGCTATCGGCTGCGAGGACGGGCGCTGCGGCTTCGCGGGCTCGCCCACGAGCGTAAACAAGATAGAGTCCGTGGTCCTCGCCGGAGGCGAGTTCAAGGAGGTCCCCCCGACCGACGAGGGGATAGGCGGGCTGGTGTCGGAACTCATAAAGGACCACACGATAGGGTAGGGGGAGCCATGAAGAACACAAAAGGCGAAGTCTGGGTGTTTGCGGAGCAGGAGGAGGGTAAGCTCTCCGACGTCCCGTTCGAGCTTCTCGGCAAGGCGCGCGAGCTCGCGGGCAGGCTCGGCGTCAAGGTCGGCGCGGTCCTGATGGGCGACGGCGTAGAGCCGCTCGCGAAGCCGCTCTTCGAGGCGGGCGCCGACGTCGTGCACATGATCGACGACCCGGCGCTCAGTGTATTCCGCAACAAGGCGTACCGCCACGCGATGGTCGAGCTCGTCAAGGAGGCGAATCCGCAGATCGTCATATTCGGTGCGACGCACATGGGGCGCGACCTCGCGCCGTCCGTTGCGTCCGCGCTCAGGTGCGGGCTCACGGCGGACTGCACGGACCTCCAGATTGGCGACCACCTCGACAAGAGGGGCGCGTGCGAGGGCGAGGAGCCGAAGCTCGTCAAGGACGTGCTGCTCCAGATACGCCCCGCGTTCGGCGGCAACATCATCGCCACGATCGTCAATCCCTACAACTGGCCGCAGATGGCGACCGTGCGCGAGGGCGTGATGAAGCCGCTTCCGCGCGAGGAAGGGCGCATCGGCGAGCTCGTAAGGCACTCGGCGCATCTTGACGGCGTGGAGATTCCGGTCGAGGTCGTCGAGATCGTCCGCAGGGCCTCGTCCGTGAACCTGAAGGGTTCTCGCATAATAGTCTGCGGCGGCGCGGGCGTCGGCTCGAAGGAGAACTTCAAGCTCCTCCACGACCTCGCGGCGGCCCTCGGCGGCGCGGTGGGCGGCAGCCGCGCGGCGGTTGACCTCGGCTACTGCGAGCACGAGCGGCAGATCGGGCAGACGGGCGTGACGGTGCGTCCCGCGCTCATGATCAGCTGCGGCGTCTCCGGCGCGGTCCAGCACCTTGCCGGGATGAAGGACTCCGCCAAGATCATCGCGATCAACACCGACAAGGACGCCCCCATCTTCAAGGTCGCGCACTACGGCATCGTCGGCGACCTCAACGTAGTCATCCCGAAGCTGATCAAGGCGATAAAATCGAAAGGCGAGTGACATGGGCAACTTCTACAGGGACAACAAGGACATCGAGAACGTCATCGACGCGCTCGACCTCACCGAGGTCGCGACGCTGCTCGAGGAGGACTTCAGGTTCGCGAAGGAATACGACTTCGCGCCGAAGGACGCGGCGGACGCGATAGACAACTACAAGCGCGCGATCGACCTGTGCGGCGACATCATGGCGAACCGCATCGCCCCGCTCGCGGAGGAGACGGACCTCGTCGGCAACACTCTGAACGAGGACGGCTCCGTCACGCGCGCGCCCGGCATGAAGCTCGCAATAGAGCTCTTCGGGAAGACGGGGCTCATGGGCGTCACGATCCCGTACTACCTCGGCGGTCTCAACATGCCCTGCACTGTCCTCACCGCATGCAACGACATCGTGAGCAGAGGCGACGCGGGGCTCATGAACCTCTTCGGGCTCCAGGGCATAGCCGAGACGATCAACTGGTTCGCCGACGAGGACATCAAGAAGGAGTACGTGCCGCGCCTCGTCACCGGCGAGTGGACGGGCGCGATGGTCCTCACCGAGCCGGACGCCGGATCCGACCTCCAGTCCGTCAAGACGTCCGCGCACCTCGACGCGGACGGCGTCTGGCGCGTCAACGGCGTCAAGCGCTTCATCACGAACGGATGCGGCGAGGTGCTGCTCGTCCTCGCGCGGACGGAGCCTGAGTTCTCCGACGGACGCGGCCTCAGCTGCCTGCTCGTCGAGAAGGGTCCGTGGGTCAAGGTGCGCCGCCTCGAGAACAAGCTCGGCATCCACGGCTCGCCGACTTGCGAGATGGTGTTCACCGACGCGCCCGCGAAGCTCATCGGGCTCAGGAAGCGCGGACTCATCACCTACGTCATGGCGCTTATGAACGGAGCGCGCATGGGCATCGCGGCGCAGGGCACGGGAATCGGCGAGGCCGCCTACCGCGCCGCGCGCGACTACGCCGCGTCCCGCAAGCAGTTCGGCGTCACGATCGACACGTTCCCCGCGCTCCGCGAGCTGATGTCCACGATGAGCGTCGAGCTCCAGGCGTCGCGCGCGCTCACCTACTACGCCGCAAAGAACGTTGACCTCGAGACGGGCCTCGGCCGCAAGTTCGAGACGCTGAAGGGCTCGCCCGAGGCGCCGGCCGTGCGCACGCGCCTCAAGAAGGTCGCCGCATTCAACAAGATGCTGACGCCGATGGCGAAGTACTACGGCTCCGAGATGTCCATGCGCAACGCGCAGGGCGCGATCGCCGTCCTCGGCGGATCGGGCTTCATGAAGGACTATCCGTGCGAGCGGTACCTCCGCGACAGCCGCATCACGACGATCTACGAGGGCACCTCGCAGCTTCAGGTCGTGGCCGCGATCGCGGGCGTCACGGGCGGACTCGTCCACGACGTCGTCGCCGACATCCTCGGCAAGGAGGACTGGCACGCCGAGCATCCGCGCATGACGAATCTCCTCAAGGCGCTCGACGAGGCGGTCGAGTACGTGAAGGGCCGCGAGGACGCAAAGGCTTACCACGACCTCTCGGCGCGGAAGCTCGTTGACGCGGGCATCGCGCTTATCGTCGCCGCGCTTTTCGTCAAGCTCGCCGAGAAGTATGAGCACAAGAACGCCGCGCTCATGTTCTGGCTCAACAACGAGTTCCCGCGCGTCAGGGGCGAGCTTGAGAAGGTGATGTCCGGCTACGCCGGCGCGGTCTCGGACTTCGAGACGCTCGCACCCGCAGTGCCGGTCGAGGACTGACCGGGGATGGGGGGAGTCAAAAGATGACTGCTACGCGCAGGCAGGCCCGCGAATGGGCCATACAGATGCTTGTCGCGGCGGATATGAATCCGCCGGACGACGTCGCGGAGTTCATGGCGTCCTTCTGGGATGAGCTCGCCTCGCTCGACGAGGACCAGGGGCGGGCGTCGCCGAGGGGCAAGCTCAAGGAATTCGCCGAGGAACGCGCCGCAGGCGTACTCGCCAGTAAGGACGAGATCGACGCCGAGCTGTCGTCCCACCTCGCGAACTGGGACCTCTACCGTCTCGGCACCGTCGAACGCGCGGTGCTTCGGATGGGCGTGTGGGAGATCATGTACTCCGACGTCCCCGCGCCGATCGTGATCAACGAGGCAATCGACCTCGTGAACTGGTTCTCCAGCCCGAAGTCCAGGACGCTCGTCAACGGCGTCCTCGACCGCTTTGCGAAGGGAAGGGCCTCGGAGAAGCCGGTTTCTGCGGACAAATCGTGAAGACGGCTACGCCCCTCCATTCCTCCATTTCGCCCATTTGACATTTCGGCGGTATTTTGGTATAATATCGCGCAAATTGTCACATAGAAGAGGATTAACATGAAGGAAATAAACGGAGACCTGTCCGCGAAGGGGCTGAAGATCGCGATTGTCGCGAGCCGATTCAACAGCTTTCTGACCGAGCAGCTCGTCAAGGGGGCGGAGGATGCGTTCCTGCGCATGGGTGGCGCGGATCGCGACCTTACGCTCGTAAAGGTTCCGGGCGCGTACGAGCTCCCGCTCGTCGCCTCTCGCATGGCGGCTCGCAAGGTTGACGCCGTTGTCTGCCTTGGTGCGGTCGTGCAGGGCGCGACCGCACATGCCGACCTCATAAACCAGGCGACCGCGAAGGCGTTCAGCGAGATATCCATTGCAACGGGCGTGCCCGTCCTCGACGGCGTGGTGGCGGCGGAGAACCTCGAGCAGGCCGTCGAGCGCTGCGGCACGAAGCAGGGCAACAAGGGCTTCTCCGCGATGCAGTCCGCGATAGAGATGGCGAACGTCATGAAGGCCCTCAAGGCCTGACGAATGGCATTTTCAAACAACCAGCACACCAAGGCAGAAAGAGAAGGTAAGAAGACATGGCAAGAGAAGTGAAGAAGGTGGCGTTCCTGACCGCCGGCGGGCTCGCCCCGTGCCTTAGTTCCTCGATCGGGTTCCTGATCGACGAGTACACGAAGAAGGCCCCGGACGTCGAGATGATCGGGTACGTCAACGGGTACATGGGGCTGCTCAAGGGCGAGTCCATCGCCGTTACGGACGAGGTGCGCAAGGGCGCGCTCCTGCTCACGAAGCACGGCGGCTCGCCCATCGGCAACAGCCGCGTCAAGCTCACCAACGTCGCGGACTGCGTCAAGCGCGGGCTCGTCAAGCAGGGCGAGGATCCGCTGAAGGTCGCGGCCGACCAGCTCGTAAAGGACGGCGTTGACGTGCTGCACACCATCGGCGGCGACGACACCAACACCACGGCGGCGGACCTCGCGGCGTACCTCGCGAAGAACGACTATCCGCTCACCGTCGTTGGCCTTCCGAAGACGATCGACAACGACGTCTATCCGATCAGGCAGTCGCTCGGCGCGTGGACTGCGGCCGAGGAGGGCGCGAAGTTCTTCATGAACGTCGTGAAGGAGAACAGCGCGAATCCGCGCTCGCTCATCATACACGAGGTCATGGGCCGCAACTGCGGATGGCTCGTGTACAAGACCGCCCAGGTGTACCGCAAGATGCTCAAGCGCATGAAGTTCCTCCCGGAGTTCATGCTCTCCATGCGCCGCCAGGACGTCCACGGCGTGTACGTCCCCGAGTCGAAGATCGACTTCGCGAACGAGGCCGTGCGCCTGCGCGCGATCATGGACAAGTACGACTGCGTGAACCTGTTCGTGTCCGAGGGCGCTGGCGTCAAGGACATCATCGCCGAGATGACGAGGCGCGGCGAGTCCGTGCCTGTCGACGCGTTCGGGCATCCGAGGCTCGACAAGGTCAACGTCGGCCAGTACGTCGGCCGCCGCTTCGGCGAGCTCCTCGGCGCTGAGAAGGTCCAGGTGTTCAAGTCCGGCTACTTCGCGCGCTCCGCCGCGCCCAACCGGAAGGACCTCAGGCTCATAGAGAAGTGCGCGCGGGCGGCCGTCGCGTGCGCGCTTGCCGGCGAGTCCGGCGTCGTCGGCCCGGACGAGAACGACGGCGCGAAGATCCGCGCCTGCGAGTTCGACCGCGTCAAGGGCGGCAAGCCGTTCAACGTGCGCAAGGGCTCGTTCCGCAAGATGCTGGCCGACATCGGACAGCCGAGGCCGCGCAAGAAGCGCACCGTCAAGGGCAAGTAAGGCGGGCACTGGAAGGACAAGGAGGCAACTGCTATGGCAGAAGGAGTCAAGAAGGGCGTGGTCGTCGAGTTCGACTTCGCCGCGATGGACGGGGCGACGCTGCTCTTCGAGGTGACTAAGAAGTTCCTCGCTGAGCTCGACAACATACCCTACGACGAGATAATCGAGGCCAAGCACCTCGCTGGAGGCAACTACCAGGGCGGCCTTTCAGAGTACTTCGCGATCGTCAAGACGAAGAAGACCGCGGCCAAGGCCGCCAAGGACCTCTCCGTCGCGTTCTCCGAGGCGCTCAACGAGGCGGTGCCGAAGTCCATCACCCCCGGCTTCCGCGAGTTCGTGTCCACCATCGCCGAACACGGCGTCAAGGTCATCATCACGACGCGCGCCGACATCGAGAAGGTCGCCCCCGCGTTCGAGGGACTCCTCGGCGAGAACGTCTCGCTCTTCCAGGAGACCTCGATGGCGTACGGATGCGTCAAGTGGGACGCCTGGCGCCTCGCCTGCGCGAGGAACAAGGTGCCCAACTTCAAGACCATCGGCGTGACCGGCTCCGGGTACGGCGTAAAGTCCGCGCTGCTCGCCGGGATGGGCGTCATAGCCGTCTCGCGCCCGCACGTCGCGTACCAGGACTTCGGCGGCGCGAACGACGTGTTCTCCGAGCTGGGCGCAGATGCGGCGCAGACCGTGCTGGCCCTCCTCAAGGCGTGAGATGACCGGCATAGAGAGGCTGCACGACATCATGGTCCGCCTGCGCGATCCGCAGGCGGGCTGTCCCTGGGACCGCGAACAGACGCTCGAATCCCTCAAGCCCTGCGTTCTCGAGGAGACTTACGAGCTCCTCGCGGCGATGGACCGTCCCGACGACAAGGCCAACTACGTGGAGGAGCTCGGCGACGTGCTCCTCCAGGTCATGTTCCAGTCCGTGATGGCCGAGCAGGAGGGCCGCTTCTCGTTCGACGACGTCGCGAACGCGATTTCCGACAAGCTCGTACACCGCCACCCCCACGTCTTCGGCGACGTTGACGCGAAGGATTCCGCGACCGTCCTGCGCAACTGGGAGCAGATCAAGCAGATGGAGCACCGCAAGGAGGCGCGGCATTCCGCGCTCGACGGCGTGCCCCCGGCGCTCCCGGGGCTCCTCAAGGCGCAGCGCACCCAGGAGAAGGCCGCCCGCGTCGGTTTCGACTGGCCGGACGCCGACGGGCCGATGGACAAGGTCCGCGAGGAGCTGGACGAGCTTTCCGCCGAGATCGCCGCGAGGAAGTCCAAGGCTCCCGCAGACTCCGAGCTCGTCAAGAAGGAGCTGGGCGACCTCCTGTTCGCCGTCGCGAACCTTGCGCGGCACCTCGGCGTGGACGCCGAAAGCGCCGTGGAGCTCGCGAACACCAAGTTCTCCCGCAGGTTCCGCGCGGTCGAGGCCGGCGCGAAGGAAGCGGGCCGCAGCCTCAAGGACATGACGCTCGCCGAGATGGACGCGCTCTGGGACGAGGCCAAGAAGGGCGAGCATTAGGATCGGGAGGCGGGCCATTGCGTCCGCGAACGAATGACCATCACCGCCATCGAGCCGCACGGATTCTGCGCCGGCGTGACCGCCGCGCTCAGGAAGGCCCTCTCTCTATGCCCCCCCGTATATTGCCTCCACGAGCTGGTCCACAACGAGATCGTGGTCTCCGACCTGAAGTCCCGTGGATTCTCTTTCGTCGAATCGGTTGATGACATCCCCGAGGGGGCGACCGTCCTGTTTTCCGCGCACGGGGTCTCGCCCGCCGTGCGCGCCGCCGCCGCCGCGCGCGGACTCGACGTCGTGGACGCGACTTGTCCGTTCGTCGAGCGCGTGCACAGCGCCGCGCGCAGTTTCGCCGCGAAGGGTCTCCCCGTAGTCGTGGTGGGCAATCCCTCCCACGCCGAGGTGCGCGGAATCGTCGGCGAGGTCGGCGACGCGATCGTGCTGAATCCAGGCGACGCGCACCAGCCGGAACTCCCCCCGCGCTTCGGGCTCGTCTCGCAGACCACGATGAATTCGGACGAGGTAGGGGAACTCGTCGCTTCGCTCCGCGCGCGGTACGACGTCGAGACGACGGCGGACGTCTGCAACGCTACGAAGGTTAGGCAGGACGCCGTCAGGGCGTTCGCGGGCGACGCGCTGCTCGTCCTCGGGAGCGCAAACTCATCCAACACGCGCCGGCTCTGCGAGGTCGCCGCATGCCGGACGTTCCGCGCAGGGACGATGGACGAGGTGCGTGCGCTCGACTTCGCGGGCGTAGCGGAGCTTGGCGTAACATCGGGGGCCTCGACTCCGGAGTCGTTCTTCCGCGAGGCCGTCGCATGGCTCCGCGCGCTTCCGTCCGACGGAGGTGCCGGATGAGGAAGGTCGCCGCGCTCTTCTGGGAACTCTTCAGGATTTCGCTTTTTGTGATAGGGGGCGGATTCGCCATAATCGCCGTGGCGGACGACGTGTTCGCGAAGCGCGGCTGGACGAAGGAAGGCGAGCTGGTGGACAGGCTTCCCGTGTTCCAGATGGTTCCCGGGCTCATCGCCACGCATACCGCAGTCTATGTGGGGAACAAGGTTGCCGGGGCGTGGGGCGCGTTCGCCGGCGTCGTGGCTGTGGCGATCCCATCCGTAGTCATCTTCACGTTCGTCTCGGCGGGATACGCGTCGCTTCCGCTCGACAACCCGTGGCTCGTCTCCGCGTTTGTCGGACTGAGGTCGGCGCTCACCGGCATAATCGCCGCGACGGTGGCGCGAAATGCGAAGAAGCTGCTGGATCCCTTCGCGGCGGCGGTGTTCATCTTCGCGCTTGCATCGCTGACGCTTTTGAAGGAGTCCGTCTTGGCCGTGATGGTCGCGTCGATGTTCGTCGGGCTCATGGCGGTATGCATCCAGTCTCAGCGCGGAGGGAAGGGGACCAGGTTCAGGAGCCCGGAATGGATTGGCGTCCTTCTTTTCATAAGGTACGGTCTGCTATGCTTCGGCGGGGGATTCGTGCTTGTGCCCATGTACCTTGACGATTTTGTCGGGGCGAACGCCCCATACCTGCAGATATCCGCCGAGGAGTTCTCCAACCTGATGGCGCTTACGCAGATGACGCCCGGACCTATCGGCGTCAACGGGGCGACCTTCTTCGGATACCGCCTCGCGGGCGTCGCCGGCGCGCTCGCGGCGTCCGCCTGCCTGTTGTTCCCGGGCTCCCTGCTGGCGTTCGTGGCGTTCCGGTCTCTTGACAGGTTCCGGTCGAGCCTGATCGTGAAGGGCATCCTGAAAGGCGTGAGTCCGGCCTCGGTCGCGTTGATGTCCGTCGCGCTGTGGGCGTTTGCGAAGATGAGCGTCTTTGGCGACGGCATGTCGGTCAATCCTGTTGCGGCGGTCCTCGTCGCGGTGTCCGCTTGGGTCGCGTTCAAGAAGAAGATGAACCTCGTCCTGATGATCGTCCTCTGCGCCCTCGTCGCGGTCCTTGCCGGCATGGCGCGCACATGCCTCGAAGCGTGGTAAAATCCAAAATGCCCCATTGCAACTTTCCCATTGCAACTTTCCGAAAATACCCCCTTGCGCTGTGCGTGGGGATTATGGTATAATATACATCCATAAGGGTTTGTATTCCATGCAAAACTACTCATATTCCATATTTTCTATCGTGGCGATAGTGATTCACCTGATCATCAACTTCGATCAGCTCATTGGTCGAGGCGATGTAATGGTGCGTAGTAGGCACTATCGTGGATTCCTCTTTGGTGTCCTTGCCTATTACATTACGGATGCGACATGGGGCTTGCTCGCTGGACTTGGCTGGACACGCCTCTTGTATGCCGATACGATACTCTTCTTCCTCGCCCTTGTCGCATTTGTGTTCGCGTGGAGCCGTTTTGTAATTAACTATCTTGAATTGGGGAAATGGGCGTCACGTGTTCTTATATGCTTCGTGTGTGCGATTTTGGCGTTCAATCTTGTGGCATTGGTGGTCAACCCCTTCAACAACTGTTTCTTCCATATTGATGACCAGGGCATCTACCAAACAGGATGTATGCGCGATCCGGCATTCTACCTTCTTGTTGCCTTCAACGCCCTTATGGCGGTTTTTGTGATGGCAAAGGCGGCAGGAAGTCGGGATGTCGTCCACAGGCGAAGCATCATGGTGTTCCTGTCCTGTCTTTTCATGGCGGTGGCCATCGCCCTTCAGATAATCTGGCCGCTCACCCCGTTTACCGCACTCGGCTGTCTCATAGGTACCTGCTTCATGCATGTGTTCGTAATCCAGGACGAACATACGGCGAAGCACATGGCAGATCTTGAGAAAGCGCTTGCGCGCGCCCGTGCGGCCGAGAAGTCCCGAAGCATGTTCTTCAGCATCGTGAGCCACGACATCCGCACGCCACTCAACGCGATCATCGGCTATTCCGAACTTTTGCGGTTTGGGCTCAAGAGCCAGTCCGAGAGGGACGAGGCCCTGGAGTCTATCCGCGCAAGCGGCACGACGCTTCTGCAGTTGGTGAATGATGTCCTCGACCTCGCAAAGATGGATTCGGGGACGATGACGTTACAGCCGGAGCCCGTGCGGTTGTCCAAGGAGACGGACGACGTGTTCGCTACCTTTCGGTTGGCTGCCGCCGAGAAGGGAATTGAGCTCATCAACCGAACGGCCGATGTGCCGAAGGTCATGCTGGATGAACATCGCTTCCGTCAAATACTATTCAATCTTGTCGGGAATGCTGTCAAGTTTACCGCGCAGGGATCAGTGACGGTTGCGGCGTCCTATTCTCGCATGAATCTCGAGGTCTCCGTCTCCGACACTGGTTGCGGCATCCCGTCCGACATGCTGACGCATATCCTTGATCCGTTCGTCCAGGTTCAGGATCCAAGCCATGTGGCAGATCGGACTGGGGGAACAGGACTGGGGCTTTCTATCTGCAAGAGACTAGTCGAGGCGATGGGTGGCGAGATATTCGTCGAGAGCGAACTCGGTAAAGGTTCGATGTTCAGGGTTCTAATCCCCAGTGTCAAGACCAGCGAGGAAAAGACATGCCTGGCTGTCGAGCCTAAACCGTCGGTTCCGCTGAAAGATCTGCCGAAACATGTACTTGTCGTTGACGACTCTGCCGTAAACCGATCAGTCTTGACCGCCCATCTTAAAAGGGCTGGGGTAGTCTCGATCGATCAAGCGGGCGATGGGGCTGAGGCGTTTTCTAAGATCGAGTCGGAAAGTAAGGCGGGGAGTCCGTACGACCTCGTCTTTTCCGACTTCTGGATGCCGAACATGAATGGACTTGAATTCATCGAGAAACTCCGTTCCAGTTCCCGGTTCAGCCGCCTTCCGGTCTTTGCGGTGACGGCTGATACGGAGTTTCGCGACGATGGCAGGGCAAAACTCTTCACTGGCGTATTGCTCAAGCCGCTTACTTACGGAAAGCTTGTGGAGGTTTTCGCCACAATGGCTTCACATTAAGCCATGAGCATTCCGCGTCTAGGCTTGCAAATGAAATACGCCATTTTGATGTTGTTCGCGGTGTTCGCGGCAACGGTGGCATTCGCGCGCGACGACCTGTTCTGGTTCAACTTCGCGGCCACGGCCGAACCATGGAAGAATGGCGTTCTCCTTCACTTCGACCAGGAGATCGAGTTCGACAACTCGAAGTTTGTGGACGAGGAGACGTACATGTCCGTGGGGTACAGGCTGTGTCCGTACGCCAGCGTATACGTCGGACACCGCATCGTGCGCGACCGCTATGCGACGGTTCGGCTCGTCACCGAGCATCGTCCGACGGTCGATCTGTACCTCTTCGCGCCGGAGTTTTGGACGATCAGGCTCAGCCATCGTTCGCGTTTCGAGTACCGGGACAATAAGGGCGTCCAGCCGTACATGCGATATCGCGAGCTCTTTCAGGTCGGCACGAGCTGGAGCTTTTCCGACTTGAAGTTCTCGCCCTACGCAAACATCGAGCTGTTATTCTCCGACAAGCACGGAGGGCATGCGTCCGACAGCTTGGACTGCTCGCGCACGCAAGTGGGATTTTCGTTCCTCCCGGTTCCGAGCGTTCCGGAACTTTCCTGCACGATGTACTTCATGGCGTTCCACTACGTGTCCCACGGCGCCCGCGACTGGCAGCCCATCAACATCTACGGCCTCTGCTTCGGCTACAGTTTCTGAAACTGCGGGTATCTTGTCCGTTTATGGAAACGGCGGTTCAATTCCGCTGGGGCAATCCTGCTTGAAGGTATCAAGTGGTGAGGGAAAACCACCACTTGCGAGCAGTTGTCCAAGAGCGTGATTTACATGGACGAACCTGAAAAGCGCGATCACAATATGTTGATGGCGCGGATTCGTCCGTCATAAATGCAGATCTTGCGGCGAACGAGACGGGGGCGTTCGATGCCGATGGATTCATGTTCGAGACGTTGGCAGTTCGCGACCTTCGTGTGTATGCGGATGCGCATTTCGGCGATGTCCGCCATTACCATGACGCGAACGGACTGGAATGCGTTGCGGCGTCGTGTCCCAGTCGTCCCGTAAGTCCCATTTGTCCCAGTATTGACACGCCGCCCCGAAAATTTCGCCGCCCCCCTTGACAGCGAAACGCTAAATAGTGTATAATACGTGCCATGTTTGCAACCATGAATAGCAGATTCGCACGGAGCGCGCGCAGGATTGCGCGTGGTGCATTCGCGCATGGTCGCAATA
>Ga0310696_10005336_pt1 | contig 15547 bp, 12 predicted proteins | sample AusTroGonzalo_MG_4_FD_203885 | JGI IMG/M metagenome (GOLD analysis project Ga0310696, IMG submission 203885) | Bovine rumen microbial communities from tropical cattle in Woodstock, Queensland, Australia - Gonzalo_02 (v2) (version 2) | ecosystem: Host-associated > Mammals > Digestive system >...
CGACTGATAGACAGCCACACCGACGGCTTTATCTACATGGTATCATCTGCCTCTATTACAGGTACCCAGAAAAGCTTTGACGAACAGAAGCAGGAGTATTTCCGTCGCATCCACCAGATGCACCTCCGCAACCCTCGTATGATAGGCTTCGGCATCAGCAATGCCCAGACGCTGAAAGCCGCCCAGGACAATGCCGCTGGTGCCATCATCGGCTCCAAGTTTGTTACCTTGCTCAACGAGGCCAATGGCGATGCCGATGCAGCATTGCAACAATTATATGCTACGTTGGAGAAATGAAAAGACAGTATTACAAAACTACAAAACTACATTTTGTTTTTTCGATGTTGTATAAGTAACTTACAAATTGTTAATATCAAAATTTTATCTTATATTAATATTTTTAATATTAATATAAGATAAAGGTAATAATATAGAGACAGTGACTAATAAGTGAAAAAAGTAAATGTAATTTTGTAATGTTGTAGTTCTGGCAAATTGACTGCTTAGCATACCCCTTGAATTAGTTATTCTAATCAAGCCTTTTTGTTATTTTAATCGGGCCGATTACTTTAACTAATTCCCCTACCCCCTTTGTAACCTGTTTTGTTGTTTGAGGGGCAAAAAACGGCTTTTTTCAGGTATTGGTTACAATCTGAATCCCAAAAAGCCGCCTTTTGGCCAAAAAATTTGCAAAACGCCTTTTTATTTTGTATATTTGCAGTACAATTGAAATTGCACTGCGATTGCTGGCTGCGGCTCAGCATAGCTCGAGCGAGCTCGGCTCTGCATTCGCCTTGCACAGCAATTGCACTACAAAATTGATAGCATAATGTGATCACAAAACGGGAGTCACAGCCCGATGTAGTCTGTGGCAATACAAAAACATTTACAACTAAATTCTTTTATTTATGGCTACAAAGCGTATTGCGATGGGGATCAATCTCCGTCAGAACAAAATCACTGGTAACTCTGGTTACGGCAAGTATTATCCTGAGGTGGATGTGCAGAAGACACTCTCTCTGCGTGGCTTCGCCAAGCACATGACCGACCATGGTAGTCTGTTTGGCCGTGACGTCATCGAGGCAGTGCTCATCAAGATTACCGAATGTCTTCCTGAACTGGTGGCACAAGGCGTTCCTGTGCAGCTGGGCAACCTGGGTACTTTCTACCCCACCGCAAAGGTGAAGAAGGATGCTGCTGTGTCAAGCATCGCCGAGATGGAAGGCCTTGACCCTAACGACATCGTGCAGGGCATCCGCATCCGATTCCTACCTGACATGACCCGCGAGGACAACCTCTGTGGACCTGCGTTCAAGAACGCTTGCTCTCTGGAACTGCGCAACATCGTGGATACCCAGAAGGTGACCATCAACGGCAAGGAGAAGGTGCTGCAGACATTGGTGCCTATCGCGACGGCAGTAGCGCAGACACGTGCTGGTGGCAGCAGCAACAGCGGCTCTGGTTCTGGCACCAACACTGGTGGTAACACTGGCGGCAATACCGGAGGCAACGACGGTGGTGACAACGGTGGCGGTGGCGGCGACGACGGCATGCAGATTTAACAGCTTCTCGCTAAAAAAAACAATTAACCTAAACCTTAATATTATGAAAAACAAGAACTTTTGGAAATCCGTTATTCAGTTAGCAATATCGGTTCTTACGGCAGCATTGACTGCAATGAGCACGACCTCGTGCATGGGCTATGGGCCCCTGAGTATCTAATAATAATGCCTCCGCAATTAAGTGGAGGCATTGTTTTTATATTCATTTACCATCCATAGGATGGTAGCTTCTGATTTCAAGATATCGCTTAAAAAGCCACACCATTTTCAGCAAAAAACTTCGTAAATTAAGGGAAATTTTTCCCGATTATAACATTGCATTTTTGCAAGGAACAATTTATATTTGCAGCGGAGTTAAATAATTCAACCAAGTAATATGTGCCGTCACTATCTATACTTTTTTGCTTGCATAGTCATGATTATGCTTGTGGGTTGTAATGATTCTGTGGAACCACTACAACAAGCGCACGACCTGTATGAACAGAGCAAACAATATAAGAAAGAAAAAGATGTAGAACGGCAAGTGACTACGTTGATGCAAGCCTATGACTTGCTGCCACAGATTGACGACCCAGCTCTTGCTTCACAAATATGCCAGGCATTAGGCAATGCCTATATGTATCGTGAAATCTACGATGAATCTTTAGCTTATAGCAGGGAAGCAGTTAATTATGCCCTACAAGAAGAGCCTCACGGCAAGCAACTTTCTTTGGCCTACTCACAATTAGGTAGGACATTTGCAGAATGTTATAAGGCAGATAGTGCACAAGTATATTTTGAGAAAGCACTTGATCAAGCAATGCTGCTGCAAGACACTACAGAGATAGCTGTTGGCTATGGACAGTTGAGTGTGGCTTATCGAGTAAGTAAAGATTATGCTAAGGCCCTAGAGTATGCTAAACATGAACTAGATATATATTTACAGCATGGAGATAGCAGTTACATCCCCCAAGCATATTATACTATTGGTGCCACCTATTATTATTTGGAACAGCTTGATTCCGCTAAAGTTTGTTTTGAAAAGGCTTTAAACACCCAAAACATATATACTATTCAAGGTTCTTACCAGGCACTATATCACATCAACCGCAAGTTGGGAAATCTTGCGGAAGCCATTGAATACAACCAATTAAACAATACAATGAAAGATTCCATAGCCAACATGGCAAGAGATGAAATGTTGGCTGAAATGCAGGTTAAGTATGACAATGAAAAGCTGTTGAGTGAACAACGCCAACAAAAACTACATAACTCATATCTATTAATAGCTTTGATATTATTGGCTACTGCATCTTTGGCTTTTATTGCTATCAACCAATATAGGCTTAAACGAAATGAACATGAACTGCAAAATGCATTCTTAAAGTTACAAGATAATAATCAAGCAATGAGGCATAATCGTCAGCAGATAAGTCAAATCACGCAAGAGTTAAAAGATTCCGAACAGATGGCAGCAACCCAAATTCAGGATTTGAACAATCACCTTGCTGACATTCAAAGTAGTAATAAACAATTGCAAGAATATAATCAGAAACTTGAGAAGATTATTAGCCAAAGAGAGAAGTATGCTGATCAAGCAATAAGCCGCATGATGGACCAGAACAAGCACCTGCAAAAACAAAATGATTCCTTGCTTCAATTCTTTGAACAACATTTCCCAGAGCTGAAGGAGTTGCACAATAATCCTCACCCCATAAAAGATTGGCAGTCATTTTATACATTAACAGATACACTTTACAACTTATTTTATACACGTTTGAAACAAGATATGCCTGATATGCCTGAGTATTCATTGCAAATCTGCTGCTTGGTGAAGCATAGTTTCTCTACGCCTCAAATAGCCCGTATAGTAGGCATAGCTGCAAATTCTTTGTCTAAACAGAAAGGTCGAATTCGTAATAGTATGGTAGAACACCGACCAGACCTTTTTCAAGAGAGATTGACACTTGATGAGTTGCTTTCAAACTATTGATATAACAAATGTCCATCGAGCACAAGTCTCAAAGAAAACGCAAATAATTATTAGGCAAATATTTACGTGCATTTTATAACGATTAACAATGTCCATCTCATAATTAGCATATCTCCTTTATTTTTTTGATTTTTGCAAAGAATTAAATCTTAAATTTTACTATTATGAAACGTAAAGAGTTTTTACAAAAATCATTATTATTCTTTCTTGCGCCAGCTATTGGTTCAATTGGTGCAAAATTGTATGCGAAGACAGAGGATGGAGATGATATTCCTATTCATGGTGATTGGCCAAATGGAGGTGAAGCAAATAATGCTCAAACACCACCATGTAGTGTTGTCGTGACATTGTCGGGTAGTACCTTGTATATCACAGGTGCTGCTTGTGGTTCTCCTGTTGCTGTATCCATCAATGCCATCGGTTTTGTTTATCACGATGTTTTTGCCGATGCTAATGCTAATTACATTGTGATTGATTTGTCTTCAGCTCCATCAGGAGCTTATTCTCTCCACATCACCAATTTGCTTGGCGGTTATTTGGAAGGTTCGTTTAACCTTTAATTATTGTTCCGCTAAAGTGGACAGTAGTGAATTAACAATTAAATACAATAGTACTATGAAAAAGAATCATTTTATAGTATTGTCAGCGATAATGATGCTATCTTCTTGTAGTAATAAAGATGAAGACCTGACTTCGTTTCATGAAGACAATCTTCAAGTTCCAAACGGGTTCGCCATAAGCAATGACGAGGCAAAAGGTTTACTCAATTATTTTATAAACGATGGGGCGACAACTCGTAGTGATGGTAAAACAATCACTGTCAAAGATTATAAGGTAAGAAACATTGAGGTAACAACAGATGACAATACAGAGATTGTTCCTTTATATGAATACACTACCGTGAATAAAAATGGCGATGAGGGTTATTCTATTGTAATTGGTGATAGCCGTATTCAGAAGGTATTAGTACAAGTCGAGAAAGGTTCTTTGGCAGATACTATCAATATTGAACCTCTCAGATGGTATATAAACTCTATCTCTGCTATTGTTGAAAATGATTTGTGCCAATATTATGATTCTCTGAAAGAGAAAGCAACTTGGGGTACTAGAGATTCTTATGTTGAGACCCATTATTGCTTTCTACCTACGTCATGGGGACAATGGGATCCATACAATTTACAATGCCCAGTTGACACAATTGATAATTATGTAATACATTGCCCAGCTGGGTGTATGCCAATTGCTATTGCGCAAATCCTCGCATATCATAGAGTGCCATCATCTTTGAGTTGGACATCAATACTTCAATCACCAATTGTTACATCCAGCTCTCCAAGCACAGTAAAAACAGAAGTGTCTAATCTAATAGCGACACTTGGCACACAGTCTTCTACAAGCTATTCATTAAATGGTTCACCGTCGGACAGTAGCCTTGCTCCGTCTGTAATTCAATCATATTCTCTTTATTCTAGCAGCATATATGCTTTTAATATTGGTGATGTTATAATGAGTTTGAGTAATAGTCGCCCAGTTATTATGATAGGAGAAACATCAATAACAGATCCTAATACAAATATGCCCTACGGACATATGTGGGTGTGTGATGGTTGGAAAAGGCATCATTATGATAATAATGTATATTATGACTACCTGAATATGAATTGGGGATGGAGTGGGAACTCAAATGGCTTTTATTACATTAGTAATCCGATGACATTCAACACAAGCGTAGTGAACATTGTTCAAAATTTTAAAATGATCACCGAGATACACTAATGATAAATCATAAATAATAAATAATGTTAATGTCATGCAATGTTTCACGATTCCTGCATTTAAGGGGCAAAAGGAAAAATTATATTTGTGAATTAATCTAATAAGTTGAGCTATGAAAGCAAAGTTATTATTTATGAGCGTGATGGCTACACTCTGTATGTGGAGCTGTAGCAGTAAAGACGATTTAGCTATTGATAAGCCTTACGAGCCTCAACCAGAAGGTCCTGTGACAAGACACAGCTATACGCCTGTGCAGCTGAACGAGACACAGAAGGCTATTAATGCGAAGCTGCAGGAGTTTTCATGGAAGCTGTTCAAGGAGGTGTATGCCAACCGTAATCCTGGCACCAACCTGATGATTTCTCCTATCAGCCTGGAGGTGGATCTGGGTATGTTTGTCAACGGCTTGGAGGGTGAAACTTTGAAGGAAGTTCTTAAGACGATGGGTCTGGAGAACTACACCAAGGAGCAAATCAACGACTTCTTCCAAACCATGATGAAGGGCATCGAGAAGGCTGACGAGGCTGCCATCTTCAAGAGCGCAAACGCTTTCTGGTATAACCAGAACAAGAAAGCCAACAGCGACTTCCTCAGTATCATCAAAGAAAAGTATGATGCTAAAGCAGAGGCAATGGACTTTGGTGACTCCAGGACTGTGAACATTATCAATAACTGGTGTGCTGAGCAGACCAATGGACGTATCAGTAAGATGTTGGATTTAATCACTCCAGCAGACATTTTTCATTTGATGAATGCCGTTTATTTTAAATCTCGCTGGTCTGCTGTATTCTCTAAAGAAGCCACCAAAGTACAGCCTTTCTATTATGCTAACGGGCTTACAGCTGATATTGCTTTAATGCACGCATATTACGGAACTTTTTATGTGGATACTGATGAGTACCAACTGGCTACTAAATCTTTTGTTGATGGAGCTTTCCAGTTTGTCATGATTCTCCCAAAAGAAGGGGTGGATGCAGCCAAGGCAATCCCTGAAACATATAATTTTGAAAAGTATGTAAATATGGGAATGAAATCTGTAAACTTAGAATTGTTTTTGCCCAAGTTTACTTCAGATTATACGGAGAATAACCTCTTCAATTATTTGGCTAATATCAATCCTACATTGAAGTTTCAGCTTGATGATCTGAAATTTATAGATAATCTCAAAGATGATGATACAGAACTGAAAGCTATGCAGAAGACTTTCTTCCTCGTAGATGAGGAGGGTGCAGAAGCTGCTGCTGTTACTGACATCACGCTTGTTACTGCTGCAGGTCCCTCCATTCAAATAGAGAACGCCTACATGCGTCTTGACCGTCCATTCTTCTATGCTATCGTGGAAAGCAACACTCAGTGTCCACTATTCATTGGCTACTACGGCAACTAACACTTACATTCTGGTTTTAGTTAATAATAGTCTTTTGGGAGATAGAAACAGGCAGGGCGTGATGCTCTGCCTGTTTTCTTGAAGGTCGCATGAAAAAGGCTAGCAAATGTTTGTGGATATAAGAATTTGTTGTATCTTCGCAGGCGTAATGTCTAACTTAATTCATTTATGACGATGAAAAACCCCAATTCCAGCAAAAAGAATGTGGTCGCACAAAGCGGCAAATCCCAAGAAAACAGTAATGAGTGTCTGCCTTTGGATAGTTCCAAAGGGGAGATTGTGTTGTATCAGCCTGATGAGACCATTAGCCTTGAAGTAAGGATGGAGGATGATACCGTTTGGTTGACTCAGCAACAAATGGCGGATCTCTTCTCTGTAAAAGAGAATACAATAACATATCACATTCAAGAAATTTATAATTCTGAAGAGCTTAAAAAGAAGGGAACTACTCGAAAAAATCGAGTACTTCGTAAAGAGGGTAAACGCCTCGTTAATCGCTGGTTAGATTATTATAATCTAGATATGATTATTTCAGTAGGTTATAAAGTAAACTCGAAAAGTGGTGTTAAGTTCCGCCAATGGGCAACAAAAGTATTAAAAGAATACATTATTAAGGGATACGTCGTTAAAGAAGCCCTTGCAGGAGTCAATGATCAACTTCAATCTCATAATAAAAGGATTAATAAATTGGAAGAAAAAGTTGACTTCTTTGTTCGTACTTCATTGCCTCCAGTTGAAGGTGTCTTTTTCGAAGGTCAGGTGTTTGATGCGTATCGATTTGCATCTGACTTGATTCGCAAGGCTACTCGTTCAATTGTGCTGATAGACAACTATGTGGACGATTCAGTTCTGGCCATACTGGATAAGCGACAGCAAGGTGTCTCTGCAACTATCTATACGCAAAAGATCAGTCAACAGCTGCAACTGGATATTGATAAACACAACACACAATATCCTGCCATTAAGGTGGAGCCGTTCAACAAGGCGCACGATCGTTTCTTGTTGATAGACGATGAAGTTTATCACATTGGGGCTTCCATCAAGGACTTAGGTAAGAAATGGTTTGCCTTTACTTGTCTGAAAGACATCAAAGCCAGTGAGTTGATGAATAAGATTCAATAATCGTATGATGATTTGGATGATACACTAGCGAACCAGAATGACATTAATGAAGATACTCGTGCCCAGTTGGATGCCATCAGCCTTGCACTGGCTGAGTTGTAATCAAAAGGAAACGAAAGGAAAGAACGAAAACCAATAGGGTTTATTCAACCCCAAAAAGATTGAGCACCCAAGAAGCCTGTGTAAGTACTTTTTTTAATCTTCCATGAGGGATTAAAATTTTTCTCTCTATTACATTGCAATTATACAAAGAACAGGCTATATTTGCAGCAGTGTTTAGATTATTCCATGAAGAAAGCATTATTATATCTTGTCATTCTGTTGATGACTTTTGGCTGCCAACGTCACTACCAATACCCCCTTGTACTGCAAGAGGCAGATAGTTTGTGCGTGGCCTTGCCAGATAGTGCTGTGGCGTTGTTGAAATCTATATGTGACGACATGCAACAAGCACCAGAATTTGTACAGATGCGATATAAGCTGCTTACCATCAAGGCAAACGACAAGGCATATATCAACCACACCTCCGATAGCCTCATCCTATCACTTGTTGATTATTACGAACATGGCGGTGACCCATCTTATCTTGGCGAGGCTTACTACTATGCCGGTAGTACCTATCGTGACTTGGGCGATGCACCCCGTGCCTTAGAGTATTACCAGAAAGCCCTTGATGCCATGCCTGGTGACGAGAACCTGAAGGTAAAAAGCAAGGTGTATGCTCAGATGGGGCAATTATTTATATTACAAAAATTATATCGAAAAGCGTTTGTCTCTTATAAAAACGCCTATCAGTCTAACTCTGTTCAAAAAGACACCGTTGGAATGATTTATAATCTCCGTGATATGGGATTTGCTTATAGAGGGTTGGATAAACCAGATAGTACTTTGCTTTTGCTAAACCAAGCTCATGAGTTGGCTTTAGATATCAAGAATGAACTCATGGATAATAGTATAACATCCCAGATGGCTAGTTTGTATATAAGATTAGATGATTTGCAAAAGGCTAAAGAGTATATTCAGCCGTCATTGAAACGCCTAAATCGTAATAACTTGAGTAGCGTTTTATCTATTGCAGGAGATATATACTACAAACTAGGACAGGTTGACTCAGCTGCCTATTATTATCAAACACTTTTGAATGTAGGAACCATTTATGCCAAACGCGATGCATATTATAATCTTGCCAATATTGCTCAATTGATTTGGAAGGATTCAAAAAAGGTTTTGAACTATACCAATCAGTATAAACACCTGCAAGATTCGATAAATGACATCACTGCTACTGAAAGTGTAGCGTTAGTGAATTCCTTATATAATTATCAAATACAAGAAAAAGAAAACCATGAGCTTGAAATAAAAAACAATCGTGCACATGTTTTTTTATTATTGCTTACCATTCTTGCCCTGGTGGTGATTATCATTTGCACATTTTTAGTTTTACTTCACAAAAACCGACGAATCAGAGCAGAACTATACATAGAGCGACTAAAGCATGTGCAGGATAAAGTGTATCGTGAAAGTGCAGATATGTTGGCTGAGAACAATAGAAAGATTGCTTCTCTTGAACAAGAATTGGAACAAATGCGTTTGAGTGGCACCACTGACATTCAGAAGGAAGCTATCATAGGAATTCTTGAGAGCGAGAATGAGAATCTAGGAATGAAACTTCATCTAAGAGAAGATGCAAATCTTAGGATGCAAACCTCTCAACTACGTAAATCTCTGCGAGAACGAGCAAAAGTACTTGAGGAAATTCGTGAAGAAGAATGGAAAGGCATAGAATCATACGTAAACATCATCTATCCAGATTTTTTAAATAGGTTGCAAGCTATAGCGCGATTAAACAAATCAGAATACAGGACATGCTTATTGTTAAAATACCAATTGTCTCCTTCTGAAATAGCCTCATTGCTGAATCTTACTCCAGGTGGGATTTCCAATATCCGCCGCAGATTATCCCAGAATATTCTTCAGAAGTTAAAGAATCCTGCTGACTGGGATCATTTTATCCATTCTTTATAGTCCTTTATTATAAAGAAATAAGTTATTCACGCCGATATCGTCATAGTTTATTATTTTAACATACTTTGTTAACTAAAGAACCTTAAAATAACATTTAATTTGCAACGTATGTTTAACAAAAACAAGTTGCATTATGTAAAAATCTTTATTAGTTATTTGTTGTTGTTTATTATCTGCATTTTCTTTTGCAGATGGTATTCATTTGATTGGTGACCCTCCTGATTCACATCTTGGTGGCGATGATAGAGGTATAGTTTCATTCCCTTCTGTTGATTATACGGATGGCGAGGTAACCATCTTTGTACCATATCAAATTGAAGATATGGAAGTGACCATCAGGGATAATCAGGGTGAAGTTCTCTACTCCACCATTATTCCTGTCATCAATGTACAGCATTCCATAGTCCTTTCTGACACAGTGGATGCGGATAAGTATACTATTCAGATCGCCTATGATGACATTCACCTGATAGGCTGGTTTTAATTATTAACCTTTAAATTTTAAAGTATTATGAAAAAGACATTATTTATTATATTAAGTATTGTTTTAGGTTGTATGGCTTCTTCCTGTCAGAACGATATAGAAAATGAGTTGAACATATTCGAAGAAACAGCTACTACGCGTGCAATTGATGAAGATAACGAGATAGAGAAAGATTCTCCTATTAGATCAATTAGCATTAGTGGTGATGACATTATTTCAGGTACTGAGCAAAAAACATATACAGCTCCATCTTACAATCAAACAACCTACAAGATGAACTGGGTTTATGACTCTTCGGCCTTTACGTGTATGGCAGGTGGCGGAGATAATAATTATATAACAATAAAACTGACCGACCCTGAAAGACTTGCAAATGCAGATTTAAGAGCAGAACTCTTATATAGATATAACAACACTCTTCACTCAGCAGACACCAAAACAATTGCATGCAATGGTCCGTTTGCGGGAACAAGTAGCGTACGTATAGTTCGTTCCTCTGATGGAGTAGAGGTGTATCCCGCGTCTGTAGGTCTTAGTCCCAATACTTTCTATTATGCATATTTTACCAATACAATGGCATCGAATATGGATCTAGATTGGGATATAACGAATACAGATACAAGCTATTTCTCTTCATGGGGCTACATTGCGTATTTCAAGACAAACAGTGTGGGTTATTGCTTCTTGACCGTTAGAGGAAAAATGCCCTACTCCAATGTTTATAAGACATTGTTAAATAACATCACACTTTATGGTGGTGCAAAATAAGGATTGACAATCTACCATTCTGCATCTAAATAGTAGATATGGGAATGCTAGAAAACATAGTATTGCTGTATGATAGCATTAATTACATATCTTCTCTAAGAATTATTAATTCCACATAGGTTAATGACAAACACACACTTATATGATTTATAAAAGGGATAAATGTTTCATTGCAGGATTGACTGTACTAACATGCTTTCCGCTTTATGGCCAGGATATTGCTAAAGAGTATGACCTGCAAGAGGTGGAAGTAACTGCTAAACGCCATGACTTTGGCATAAAGAGTTCGCAGATGAGTACCTTGGTCATATCGGCAGAACGAATGAAGCAACTACCCAAGTTATTTGGCGAGGTAGATGTACTGAAATCCTTGCAAACTTTGCCTGGTGTGCAGAGTGGTGGCGAAGGCCGTGCAGGTATCTTTGTGCGAGGTGGTGACTATGACCAGAACCTCTTTATGCTTGATGGCATCACACTTTACAATCCTGAACATCTGCAAGGTTTCACCTCTGCCATCAATGCCGACTTGATAGACGATGTGGTATTGTACAAAGGTGCATTCCCCGCACGTTTCGGTAGCCGTTTGTCGAGTGTGGTTGATGTCAGTTTGCGAGAAGGAGACATGCAGCGATATCATGCCTCCATAACGGCTGGCATGCTGGCATCGCGTATGCAAGTGGAAGGCCCATTATGGAAAGATCATACCTCTTTTAATTTAGGCGCACGAGTGAGTTACTTCAATGTTATCGTAAGTCCGTTGTTAAAGGAAGTAGTGTATGACAATCCAGGGCAGATGAACAACTACAGCCACATGAAGTACTTCGACTTCAATGCCAAGCTGACACACCATTTCAGCGAGAAAGCCAAGCTTAACGCCATGTTCTACTATGGGCACGATGACAACAATTCCACACCCAATGAAACCACCCAGCATTTTTCCTACGACCAATATGGAGTTGACAGATATACGGGTAGATATGATGTCATAGGACAAGGTTTTATTGACAGGACAGATGTGAGTCAACGTACCAACCATTGGAACAATTTGTTGGGAGGACTTACATACGACCACCAACTGACGGCTTCATTAAGTCTAAACGCTTCTGTCAGCTACAGCGGATATGACTATGAGTTGGCGTATGAGAGAGGCACTACAGAGACTAAAACGGTTTCAGACAAATATCTTCAGCAGGAGAAGGTGCTATCGCAGGACAATGGCAGTAATGTGACACGTTACATGTCTAAGGTAAATGATGTCGCCATGCAACTTGGTCTCACATACAACCTGCTTGACAAACATGAGGTGAAAGGCGGTGTGAGCCTCAACTTGCAGGACATTTCCCCACGCATAATAACAGAATTCTCTAACCTTGGCAAGTTGATCAAGGGTAATGAGGCATTGGGCAGCAATAAAGTTTTGCATGATGAAGATTTTACCTTTACCGCAGGTGGCATGAAGAACACAGTGAACGGTAAAGGTACGCTGACCAGTATGGGAGCATATATTGGGGATGATATGACCCTCAACGACTGGCTGAAGATGAATGTAGGCATACGCCTACAAGGTTATCATGCCGACGGCCAGACACATTTTCAAATGGAACCACGTGCCTCTATAAGATTGATGATTGCCAAAGGACTGGCGATAAAGGCATCCTACGCACGTATGTCACAAGGTGTTTTCATGCTCACCAGTGCCAGTCTGATTACTCCTTCGGAGGTGTGGATGCCCTTAACCAAGGAAATGAAGCCCGGCATTTCCGACCAGGTGTCTATAGGCTTGACAAAGGACTTTGAAAACGGTATTCATCTCTCACTAGAAGGCTATTATAAGTGGCTGGACAATGTGGTGGATTATCGTGAGGGCGTTTCTTCTGCTACTGCCAAGAGTTGGAATGATTTGGTAGCACAAGGTGAGGGCAGGGCTTATGGTGTGGAGTTTTTGGCACAGAAGACAACAGGAAAGACACGCGGTCAGATCAGTTATACTTGGTCGAAATCATTGCGAACCTTCAATCGTGAGGGGATGATGCTGAACGGGGGATTGGAGTTTTATGCTGCCGGCGACCGAAGGCATAACTTCAATATCAACATCACCCAACGCTTGAGCAAGAACTGGGATTTCTCGGCCTCATGGACTTACCAAAGTGGCAGACGAGCCAATATCGCTACTACCATCTCAACGGGTGGCATGCTAGATGAGTACAATAACTTCCAACCCGAATGGTCACAGGGTATGCGTAATTATGATTACACGCAAAATCCCAACTACAAATATGATACCCATATTTATTACGAAGGGTCATATATAGAGGATATCGTACGTATGGATACTTATCGTGATCGTAATAGTTACACACTGCCGGCTGTGCACCGTCTGGACATCAATCTAAGTCATCACGGCAGCATAGGCATTGGTGAGTTGATTTGCGACATTGGCATCTATAATGTATATAACAGACAGAACCTGTCGTCTGTGTATTGGGGATATACCAATAACCGTGCCGCATTAAAGGGTGTATGCATCTTCCCCATTATGCCATCTATCAGTCTAACCCTTAAACTCTGACGATTATGAAAGCAAGACTACATATAATAATACAGCATTACACAAAGGGTATATTGCCTATTTGTCTTTTGGCTTTCTTCGCATGTGAGAAGGAGGTGGAATTTGAAAGCCCTTCAGAACAAACGGCAGCTGATGTCGTTATCAATGCCGTAGCCGTAGAGGGCGAACCGCTGAGGGTGTTCTTAAACCATGCATATTCTATTGGAAAACAACCTATCTTCCAATACGTCGACTATCAACATGCCATGTACTCTATCAACGATTATTTGAGTGATTACCGAGATGCATACTATTATAAGAATGCTGGCATATTCAATGCGGAAGTGACGGCAGTGGTAAATGACAGCCAGACATACAACTTGACGTTAGCCGCAGACAGCATGGGCTATGTATGTGATTTTCGTCCGCAAGTAAACGACCACATTTTGGTAAGAGCAAATTATGAATCACATGAGACAAGTACCGAGACGACGGTACCTGCTAAGCCCTGCATTGAAGTACTGAAGCATACGGTGCTGAACGATGATTCATATTATGAGGTAAACAACTTAAGTTCCTTCTCCGATACAATCATGCGAATCACCTGCAACATTAAAGATGCGGGTGGCGAGCAATATTATCGTTTGCGTATAAGGGGAGAAAGGAGCTGGACAGAAAGAGTTAACTTCAACCCTCTTTTATTTGGGAGGGAAACGGCAGATTACACGTATTATTTGATGCAGGATATCTTTTTCTCTGAAAGTGCATTGTTTGTTGACGCTCGTTTGAACAAGAACTTCGGGGGTTGGCCAGCTTATTTCAGCAATGTGTTCGATAATACTCTGATGAAAGGTGGTGATTATATTTTCTCCCTGGATAGCCCGAAACCGCCAACGCTAGTTACTTCCTATCGTCTTGGTGTTAATGTTAATGCTGATGGGTCTTATACTGCCGTTACACAATTAAAAGAAAACAGTGAGACTATTGCACCTCGTGTAATGGTAGAGCTGCAAGCCATCTCGCCAGAGTTTTATCGTTACCTGAAGTCGGTAGAGTTGTATCGCGTAACTGAAAGTGACGCCTTCTCTGAACCCATACAAATATATAGTAATGTAAGGAATGGGTGGGGTATCTTCGGAAGCCTCTCCTACCAACGTATCTTTATTCCATACGACTAAGGTTAAACTTTGTTAATGCCATGCAATGTTTCGGGATTCCTGCATTTAAGGGGCAAAAGATAGGTTATATTTGTGAATTAAACTAAGTTGAACTATGAAGACGAAGAAATTATTAATCGGTTTGATGGCTGCATGCTGCATGACGGCTTGCAGCAACGACAATGAAGAAGACTCTGTAGGTGGCAATGACTTCAAGACAGAAGGGAATATGGAGTTAAGCCGTGTATCGCAGCAAGATTTCAGCGGCTTCGTCAGCAACAACATCTTCCAGTTTGACAGCTATTCATTGTCGAACGTTGAGATTGTGGCAAGTACCAGGGCAGCATTGCCTCCAATGATTTACCAAGACAATGAGGGGAAGTGGCTGGATTATTGTCCTATCTCTTTCTATATCAAAGACAACGAGCTGTATTGCAGTGCCAAGATGGATTATCAGACTTATGAGGAATGGCAAGAATATGCTAAGACGCATAAGATAGAGTTGTACGTTCACTCTACATTCCAGTATAATGATGCTGATGGTAGCTTGAAAACTGATGCCCACATTATGCCTGCCGAGAAGCAAAACCTTGTCTATCGCATGGGGGTAAGTAAGAACGATGTTGAGAATAGTCTCATTACATTGCATCTTATCTTGAATAACCCATTGCTGAGCAATTACGATGGCGCCACGAAATACCATCACATGCTTATCAACTACCGCCGTGTATCTTGTAGCTATCCTT
>Ga0310696_10005337_pt1 | contig 15544 bp, 10 predicted proteins | sample AusTroGonzalo_MG_4_FD_203885 | JGI IMG/M metagenome (GOLD analysis project Ga0310696, IMG submission 203885) | Bovine rumen microbial communities from tropical cattle in Woodstock, Queensland, Australia - Gonzalo_02 (v2) (version 2) | ecosystem: Host-associated > Mammals > Digestive system >...
ATTCGATAACGTCAATGTGTGGTACAGGTTTCCATGAGGCGGTTGAGCAGGGCGTACCAGTCATGGCGACCTCATCCCTGCTCACGAACTTTCCTTCCTGCATAATCAAGCCCATGGTTCAGCCTCCTATCCCGCTTTCGCGCTTGCAGCGTTCGGAGAACGGACAATCTGAACAGGTCATGCTGGATTCGAGCGGGACAAATATGCCGGTGCTGATAGCCGCCTCAATCCGGTTGGCGAGCGAAACGAAGCGAGCAAGCTCGGCTTCCGTGCGGACTGTGTAGAACTGATGTCGAGCCGGTGTCTTCGCTTTCGTGAAGACATCGAAGCGGAACAGCGGCGTCCTGCCGTGCATCTGGTTGTATGCATAACAGAACGCCGTCGCCTGGAGGTCGCGGTCGACTTTCCCGGCAGGCCATTTCGCCGAGGCTGTCTTCCAGTCCACGATGGTTTCGTCCCCGCCATCAGTGACAACGAGGTCGAATTCGCCGATGAGCGGTTTCGACAGACCCGGCACATCCACGGAGAACGCTTCTGCGACTGACTTCACCGTGTAGTCATCCGACCATTCGGCAATCGCGACATCCAGCATATCGCAGCCGCGCTGATTCCAGAACCAGTAGTCCTCATCCGGCTTGTACGAGATGTTCTCGGAGACCTCGGTTTCGCCACGGAAGTACACAGCGAAATCTTCCTTGGCATCCTCCACGGTGTAATCCGTGCCCTTCATGGCGCGTTCGGACAACACGGCGTGGAAGGCTCGACCGAACGGAATGCTTGCGCTTGTGTGTTCGACTTCGGCGTGTTCGATGTACCGAAGATAATACTTCATTGGACACGTCAGGTAGGTCTGGAATGCTGAATACGACCAGTGCGGCGTCTCTCGAACGGTTTCGATAGTCCTTTCCATGTTATGCCGCCTTTCCGTTGAGGATGTCGATGGCGCGACTGCACTGCGTCCGGGAGAGTTCCTCCAAAACGGACACATTGAACCGGGCCTTCAGTTGTTCGATGGTGTAGCCGTTCTGCCGGGCGAGATCGAGCAGGAACTTGATCTGCTTCGGGGACGCGAGAGCATCGGTCGCGGGCTTCTTGCCGTAGGCGGGCTTTGCGGCGTTCTGTGCCGGGTTTTCGTGCTGATCCAGCTGGGACTGCGGGGTCGGCATCTGGCTGGGCACAGAGGACTGGCGAACCGCGTTCCCGTGGAGCTCGGATTCCACGCTATCGCGAACCATGGCGAAAGTTTCGTGGATGCGAGCATTGAGCTGTTCAGGCGTGAGGCCGTCGGGCAATTCGACCTCTACGGAGGCATGGTAGGACTGGCTGCTGTATTCGGTATCAGCCGGGACTTTCTTCGAGTAAGATGCGTTCAATTTGAGCATGGTGGTTTTCCTTTCAGAGTTTGCCCCAGGCAACTGTGTGCTGCCGAGGGCGTGGAGTTGATGTTGATGTATGACAGAGAATCAGAACCCGCTGGCGGTTCTGATCCGTTCGATGGTGCGTTTGGTCTGGAGATAGTCGCGTTCCTTCTGACGCTGTGCAATAGCGACCTCGCGGACCTTGCGGCTCATGACGGCGGATTCATCGTACATGGCTTTGAGCTTGGCCTTCATCGCTTCGATGTTCGCGGTCAGCTCGTCCAACGGGTTCATTTCCTTGGTGGGTTCCTGGGGCGGGGTGTAGGTCTGCACGGGTGCGGACACGGTGTGGGTGATGTGGGTGTTTTCGTTCATGATGGTTTTCTCCTGGTTTGATGTGGTGGTATTGGTGGGTGTGGTGGTTTGGATTTCCTGTGATTCAGGCGTGGTCTCCGCAGTCTTTACCTCGGGCGCGACCTGCGGCTTTATGGGACGGATGGGCATGGCGACGTACTGACCTGTGCCGCCAGTGCCGACGATCGGACCGTATGCATCGTTCAGCTCAATCCGGGTATGCCCTTCGGCCAGCAGATGAGCAAGGAACTCCTTCCTGATGGTAAAGGACAAGTCGCCCCAGTTCTCGTCAAACTCGGCGAGAACACTGAACAGCATCCCATTCGAGCTTTCGAGATGCAGGTTGTCCGGGACTTCGGACAGACGGCTCAGCTTGATGCCGTTGTTGTTCTGCGGATCGTCGGGGACGCTTTTTAGATAGCGCTGAAGCCGTTCGGCTCTGTCCGGCTGGAAACTCACGTAGTGCGTCTTCTCCGATCTTTCCGGTACGACACATTTCCAGTTCGGGTAGTTCTCTTTGAACGCCTTTGCCCGCCAAGTCCAGTGCCCCAGCGCAAGCTCGAAGTGCGTTTCTTCTTCCTGTTGCCAGGTCGTGAGTCTGCCGGATTCGCCGAAGGCTTTTGTTGCGAGCAGAGCGAGCGGGAACGGAATCGTGACACTGCCGGTCATCTCCAGTGAGAGCGGGATATTCGCGAGCTCTTTCCCGTTGGTGGCCGTGAAACCGTCACGACTGAAGTTGATTCCGCCAAGAAGCTTGCGGACGTCCTGCCCTTTGTCTGTGAGCGGAGCGAGCATTGACAGCGCAGACAGTGTATCGGCGGGCAACGCTGTAACACAGGCGTCCTGGTCCGGGATGTCATCCGGTACGGGGAAGCGTCCGTTCACAAGAGCGAGCTTCACGCCTTCGATGAAGACTTCGCCGTTCTCGACTTCCATGTCCAGCGTCTTTTTCTTGCAGTTCCGGACAGCAAGACGGAACTGCTCGAATTCGACAGAGACAGGTGAGAAGTCGTCTTCCAGATCGACAGGCATCCTGAACTCGATCTCTTCGACGACGTTGCGGGTGCGGAAGTAGAGCGTGTTCGCCCGTCCTTCAATCTGGATCGCCTGGAACATCTTAATGAGAGATGTCCGGGAGACCAGCTTGCCCAAAGCTGGCAATGCCATAGCCAGCTCGGTTTTGTTCAGTGTGAGTTGCATGTTGTATCCTTTCGGTTGGTGAGGTTAGCTTGACAGCTTCTGCCAGATGAAGAAGCCGACGACGGGAATGCCGACGACGGCAATCAGCGGGATGAAGAGAGACGACAGCGTGATGGAGCTTAGGAACGCCACCGGGGCTTCCTTGGCTGCCGAGGCAATTCCCTCTTCAAGACCGTTTCCGAGTTTGTAGGCGGTTACGACAGTCCCCGCAGCCGCTCCGCCTGCGGCAATGGCCTTCCAGGAGACGGGACGCGTTGTCTCCACACGGGCGGGCTTCAGCGGCTTTCGGAAGGGACGACGTACAGGCGCAGCGGAGACGAATGCCGTAATAATGGCGAGGAGGCAGACGAGCAGTGCTTTCATCGTATCGCCTCCAGTCGGCAATTGTGCCAATAGGTTTGAATTGCCTGCTGGAGTGCCGCAGAAATCGCACCAGGCAGGTCACGACGAAGAGCAAGCAGGTCATGGACCGACCATGCTGTACCACCGACAGCAAGCGCTACTCCGGCGGCATCCCCGAACGGAAACGGTCCATCAGCAGCGGCAAGGGCGGCTCCAGTTCCGAATTTTGCAGCGATTTTGCCCACGACTGGTCCGATGACGCATTCGACCGATCTTAAAGTCGGCTTCAAAAAAGCCGCTTCCAAGGCCAGTCCGCCGGAAGCATAGGCGGCAGAGACCATCGCATCGCGATGGAGGTCTGAAAGATAGCCACGAGCCAAGGCGGGGTTGATGCCGCAGCCGTAAACGGCCGCCCCCTTCCTGCAATGGACCAGAATAGGACCTTCTATCACGGAAGCGATTTTTTGCTCCAGCTTGTTCGAGCCTGCGACCTTGTCGGTGACGGCCAGAGCGCAGAGATTCAGGAACGTTTCCGTACCGCTGAGTTCTGCAACGACTTGCGAAATGTTTTTCTCGGCGGCTTCAAAGCACGGGCGGGCTCGTTCGTCCATCGTTGTGAGGCTGGCTGCTTTCCCGGCGAGTTTGATGGTGGTCCTGCTGGTCCGCATACTGGCTGCGGCGAGGAGGACGGCGGTTGTCAGTCCGGCGAGGACCAACACGGTTGAGATTGCTTTTTTCATAGATTTTTCTCCTATGAGGGTTGTTTTTGTGCGGGACTTGCGCATCAAGTCCCGTCATGGTATTATGCCGAGAAAAAGCCGGAAATTAAGCTCAAAACGAGCTAAAAAAGGATTTTTGAGCGTTTTTCAAGCCAAAAAAAGAGCGGCATGACCAAGTTGCTTGACCATGCCGCAGTGCTCAGCTCGTTATGAGTGAGCGGTAGGGCTCAACAATGTTTAGCCAGTCTCAGGAACTGTGTTGATTTGAAGGTGTCGCCCCATGGCTTCCCCAGGATTGAAATCCATTTTCTGGTACACCATCTGGCGATGTCCTTCACCTCTTTCCGGGCCAGTCCGGGAATCCTCCGATAGTGCTGAAGGAATCCAGTCATACGGTTTACGGCTTCTTCCAGATCTTCCTCGTCTTTCGACTTGGCGAACCTCTCCAGAGCAGTCAGGTAATCACCACACTTCTCCTGCTCCTTTTCACGCTGGATGTGCCAGTGCCCGTTGTCCAAATAGACGCCGAGAACAGCGAGCTTGCGGATATCGACGATCTTGGTCTTTTCGCGGTTCACAGGGCATTTCATGGTATCCTCTATGAACTGGATCAGTCGATTCTTTATCCGTTTAGCCGCGCTGCGGGAGCGGCAGAATACCGTAATGTCATCCGCATAACGGACGAAGCGATGGCCCCGTAGCGTCAGTTCCATGTCTAGCTCGTGCAGATACAGTTCTGCTGCAAGCCATGGAGAGAGAACACTACCTTGTGGACAGCCTATCCTGTTCCTTTTCCAAGCGCCGTTCGGGCCTGCGATCACCGCTGTGAGAAACTTGCCGATAAGCGAGATCACACTGGGGTCTTTCAGGTGGACTCGGAGCTTTTCCAGGAGCCGGTCGTGAGGCACATTGTCGAAGAAGGCACTTAAATCCAGGCAAATACAGAAGCTGTATCCTTCTTCCCTAATGCGGTTCACTTCAGCAATCGCGTTAGCGACACCAATGCCCTCCTGGTAGGCAAACGAGAACGGACTCCATGTGTTATCCGGCAAAAGCTCGGCCACTTTCTGGAGGATCATCGTTTGCGTGATTCTGTCGAGCACGGTGGCTATTCCAAGTACCCTCATCTTCCTGTTCTTCTTGGGGATTAGCACGGTTCTGACGATATCGGGCTTGTATGTCCCGTCCATCAGCGTTTTCCGCACTTCTTCCCGCCGTTCGGGGGATGCGAGTAAGGGTTCGCATACTTCCCGGACCTTCTTGCGGTCGTAACCAGCGGCCTTGTCAGGCTTGCTGTTCACTTTCCGCAGGGCGGTCAGGAAATTGGCGTCGTCAACGATACGTTCCATGAGGTCCGTACTGTTGCAAATCGGAATGCTGTGTCTGCCGATCAGGGGGTCGTAGACCTCTCTGGGCAGAGCATACCGATGTTTTGAGCCTGCATACCGGGAGCAACCACCAGTCGTATGCTTCTTGCTGGTATCGTTCGGTATGGCTTTCGACTTGCGGTTCCCTCCAACTGACCTGTTGTCCTGTCCTTCCGTTGTCAGCGGGTTGTTGGATGCCGTAGTCTGTTTCGGCGTATGCTTCTTTCGCCTGACGGCTGATATCTTGCATACTGCCATGCTTCCCGTCGTATTGTCAGCGTGACGATGCGGCGAGTGAGAGCCGCCCTTCCGTGTTCCAGCGGGAGTGCGTTCTCCATGGGGATTCATGCCAGGGGCTTTGTGTTGTTTAATGTGTCCCTGGCTGGTTCGGTCTGCGGGAACAGAAACGTCGCCGATGTGTGCAGGCAAAGTATCAGCGTCTTCCTGTCCTTGTGATTCGCGTCTGCTGTCAGCCGCCAGTATAATTCCCTCTTTCTGCTGCGACTGTGGATTGATGACGTGGATCGGTTGAGGCTTGCAGTTCTTTCGCCAGTTGGCCGGTGTCTTCTGTTTGCCGTCGTTACCAGCTTCATCGTCAGTGTGGCGATGCGCCAGCTGGGAGTTTTCCTTCAGTTTGGCACTCTGAGGGGCTTTCCCGTTTGTGGCCGGGAGATGCAGTTTCTTCCGGCTTTCCTGTTTGCGGTCAGAACCGGAGTATCCGGCTGTGTGGTTATTACCGGAGCCAGTCTGGCCTTGCGATTCGCGTTTTTCTTCAGCTGCATTTCCGTTTTCCTCTTTCTGTGGCAGCGGAGGGTTGTCAGCGTGAATCGGTTCTGCGGGGCAGAGGATTCGCCTTTCGGCTGTTTCCTGCTGCTCTACGTCTGGTTTGCCCGCCGCATCTGTAGATGGTGACGCTGGATGGGCTGCGGTTGCCTTCGTCGCGTCCTTGTTGGCGGATAGCGGCGAGGTTTCGGTTGGAACAGCAGCACTGGCAGCGTTGATTGCGGCTGCCTCAATGCCGCGAGTAAAATCTTGTCTGGATAGAATCATTGTTGATTCCTTCGTAAATTTGGCGTTTGCTTTACTATAACTCGGGGCGGTGAACGAAAAAAACGTGTAAAACGGAAGCTGTCGTCAAGGCGGGTGCAAGACTGGAAATGGCAGACAGGGCCAGAGTCGGAAGCAACGGATGTTCGGAAAACCTCTTCGCGAAGCCCCCCTGCAAGTCATCTTCTGGTGCGGGGAGGACTGTGATATAGGATTGCTATTACACTTGTTATTTATAGGTCAGGTAGAATCTGATGACAAAATTATACCAGCAGTATACTTTTTGTCTGAAAAACGTTGCCATGCTTTGTTGCACTGCAGATACCGCTGGATCGGCCCGACGATTCACTGCGCTGCGTGTTCGGGCGATGTTCGGAAATCTCATTCCGAACATCGTTCCGAACATCCGTAGATGACTACGACCGCTTCACCTGGACACCGCCCATTCATAGGATTCCCGCCGGGATCTCTGATCTGTTAAGGACAATCCGGCATCCTTTTTCAACGGATTCGATTTTCTGACCGTTCTTCATCATCACGATCCACCCGCGAATGGCAAGCTCTTTTAACAGGTCTTCGCGCGTGGCGCTGTTCCAGCCTGTTCCGTTGGAATTACGGCTAATCTGAGCAAGGAGTACGCCTGCTGTTCCGGTCTTTTCCTCAATACGGGCGACGTGACGAACCATCTTCCAGAGATTCTCCTCCAGAATTCTTGCATGTCCTTCCAGATTCGTGAGAGACCCCAAAGCGGATTCCGCCATCGCAAGAATACGATGAAGGACGATACCGGCGCGCTTCAGATGATCGGAGGTCAACTTCAACGGCGTTTTGGAAATGGCTGCGGGTTCGTTCGGAATCGCCAGCATTAAGGCAATGCGCGGCAGATACTCGTTCCCGTACCGCAGAACCAGCGGCCTCATCGTCTCGGAAATTTCAGAAAGAATCGGCTCTGTGAACTTTATGTTGTAATCTGGGTCGGGGACCTCCACGGCTCCCTTTATTTCCGAAATTGCCCGGAGCCCCATATATAGCCGGTTCATATCCACCTCGTCGTCTGGATTGCATGGATTAAACGAGAATTTCATGTCGCTCTCGTCCAGCGTGAAGACGAGGAAACGACCGAAGAGCCCCTGAGCGATATCCAGTTGTCGTCCGAGTGTTTTTAACATTTCCGGCTGAATCGCTGCGTACACAGACGGGTAGAACCATTGCGCCGACCGTTCTGGTGCTCCAGTACGCTTCGAGAACTTGTCGTTGAATTGTCCGGCGTTGAAGAGCTCGGTTAGCCCTTTTTTGAATCTTGCAAGCGAACCTTTCCCCTTCAGAAGATCGCTGAACTCTTGAATCTCCAGCACGATATGCGGATTCTCGATGGCGGCGTCTTTGATCCCTTCGGGACTTCCGTCTGTCATCACCGTATATCCAATCGATTCGGCCAGACGTATGCAGCCCAGCCCCTTGCCAGCCCCGGAAGGCGCAACGACAAGAACATAGGCATTCGGTACGTTGCCGTGTCCTGTCTTGATGTGCAGACGGGACAGACGGGCCGGGGTTATGTTGAACAGTGGCGCGGGATTGCCGCTACTGTCCACGAGGAACTCCGGCTCTTCGCCTTGATGCGTGAGTGCGGCCGCCATCAAGATGAGGGCGTGTCCCAGGATCATCGGGAAAGGTGGGGTTCCCCTGTAATTCTTCGCAAGAGCGTTGCAGATCGATTCAAGGAAACAACCGTGGATCGCGGCCTTAACGTCCTCGTCGGATATTTCCCGCCAGAAGAACGGATTCGGCGGGGGGGCTTCCGGGCTGGACACGGAAGCCCCGGTTTCCGTCTCTGCGGGACCGGCATCAAGAACGGGGGCGGAGAAGACGGTTTTGTTTTCAATGTTCTCTTCGAGGCCCCATTGATCCCCGAGCGGCCGGGGCTTAGGTCTTCTTGCGGTTGTGATGCCAATGGCATCTGCGATGGCCTTGTTGGCCTTTTTCGTTTCTTTCATTGGAGAATCCTCCTGTTTAAGTTTGCCGATGCCGACAGCCTTCTGCTCCCGGCATCTTGGCTTACTATATGGGTCGTTTTTTCTTTTTTGCGGTTTTGCACCGTGAAAAACGGGAAAAATGGCAAAAATTCGGAAGAAGAACGACAAAGAACCGCCTCAGAAAAATATTTTCAAAATATTTAATGAGCGAAACGAGAAGCCTTGTGTTGTACCCGGTCCCGAGTTCAAATCGGACCGGGTATAGTCTCTGTCAAGGCTTAGAATTCAAGCGGCTCTTCGGTCCATTCGTTCGTGGTCTGAGATGGCACGGGAAACGGATTGGTTCGGGATGGCGGGAGATTCGGAGCGCCGTTGCTGGCAAAACGCCGAATCTCGTCTTCGTCAAACCGTACCTTCCGCGATGAAAATGCTATTTGTGTGATGAAGCCATGCTTCATGTAGGATCGAAGTGTCGGCCGCGAAACTCCGAGGATGTCCATTGCCTGCCTGGCTCCGATCAGATGGCGGTGTGGTACCGTCGCCTGTCGAAGATTGCGGAGAACGCTTTCAAGTTTGTCCTTGGATACGGTTTCGTCCGCTGCGAGAATGGAACGGACCACGTCGATTGTCTCTTGTTTCATATTTGCTTTCCTTTCCGAACGCGGGTTGTTGATGCGTCCACGATAGCGGAAGCGTCAAGAACAATCCGCGAAAGACGGAAAACGTTCTTCGATGAGCCGTCATCTATTGAACAGGTCCTTGTCGTGTGTCATGCGTTGAGATGCTGTACTGCCGATAATCCCTTTGCCACACGCTAAGACACCATGGGCTTTCCGAAGCGACGGGAGCCTTGTGGCGCATTGGCAACGATGGGGGCGCATAGGAAGTCATCAACTTGATTGTCGTGCGTCAGAAGGGGCTTTCCGGCGTAAAACAGAGAATCCGGGAAGCGACCAGAATTCGCGATTCCAGGTCCTTGCATCATTCCCACATCGTGATGCTTGCAAACGCGCATACCCCGCGAAAAGTTTAAAAAAGGCGAAAGATTCTGGGTTTCCGGCTTGACTTTCTCGCGGCATGGGGATAAATTGTCTGTGGATTCCGGCTCCGCAGCCAGCGGAAATGGGTTTCCAAGCTCTTTTTCAGCAGTATTTCAGCAAAAGCATATGAAAACCGACCAAGTTTCAAAATAAGCTCTTTTGCTACCAGAAAGAAATACCAGCACAGGAAGCATTATGTCTTCGTGTCTTGCTGGACGTTTCTCTGTCGTTCTGGTAGCAGGTTCTTGGTCGGACCTTCATATGCACGCATGGGGAATCGTCCGGCTTTTTTTATGGTCGGACCTCGCCTCATGCGTAGGTATCCAAACTCCCCTGAGGCCGCCATGCTACTGTCCGTTTGTTTCGCCAGTCATCCTTTCTGTCAGCTGGAAGTCCATTCATCCGGCGGGCCTCGACATATTTGCGGTAAGCCCCCGCCCATAATACAGGCTCGATTATTTCTTCAATCACCAAATGTCTATTCTCTGCCTTCTGATGTCCACTCAAAGTGCAATTATCATCAGTTCGCTCAGTTCTAAAACAAATAACATATAACGGTAGGAGGAGAAATGAAAAAAACATTGATTTGTCTGGCAGCAATCGCGATTGCTACGGTTTCATTGTTTGCCGGGGCGGGATGTTCAGCGGCTTCCAGCAACGCTGAAGAAATTGATAGAGTTCTATCGCAAACCTTAAAAATATTACAAACCCAACCCCCAAGTAGTTCAGACAATAAAAGGTTTTTGGAATGGCTTGAATATGCGATAGACCAAATGAGAAAAATAGATACGACTCATTGTCCTCAGGATTTTTGTTATGCCTACGAATGCTTTGCTCGCTCATATGAAGACATCTATAATGAAGGGCGCAAACTTAATGGAGATGAGGGATTCTTAACAAAAGTGTACTCATCAACAGTTAATTCTTCTGCTATGGTCAAAGCTCTTGATCGCAGAGAAGCTACAGCTAACGATTTAAACAAAGTAGCTAAACGGTATGGAGCAAAACTAGGAATTAGTTTTATTCCAAACAAATGAATGACATACCTACAAGGAAACAGCCAAAAAGCAAACACTGCAATGTATTATATCGATTCCAAACGAAATATTTATGGAGATAACACCATGCAAACTATGATTTGTCCGAAATGCAAATATCAAGCTCAAAAAAAAGGTGAGCAGTTCTGCAGTAAATGTGGATCAAAGCTTGAACCCGTTTCAGAAAAGATCTTCTGCAAAGGATGCGGAAAGGAACTGAACAACGGAGAGCAATTCTGTGGGAAATGTGGGACTCCGCGAAAAAAACAACTATCTGGCTGGTGGTATCTTGTGTTTGTTTTGATCGGTCTGACCGCAGTAATAGGTATCAGTGCCACAATCAATTCTTGCATAAGTAATCACGCTTATCGCACTACTGGTAGAGCGATCTAACTTCCAGAGGAATAACAAATGTCAACTCTCATCTGTCCGAGATGCAAATATCAAGCTCGAAAAAAAGGCGAGCAGTTCTGCAGTAAATGTGGAACAAAACTGGAATCAGTTCCGGAAAAGGTCTTCTGCAAAGGATGCGGAAAGGAACTGAATAACGGAGAGCAATTCTGTGGAAAATGCGGGATTCCGCGAAATAAACAACTTTCCGGCTGGTGGTATCTGGTGTTTGCTTTAATCGCTCTAGCCTCAGTAATAGGCATTAGTACCGCAATCAATTCTTGCATAAGCAATCACATTATGAAGACCACTGGCGGCGCTCGCTAACTTCCGAAGGAGAAAAAAATGTCAACTCTTATCTGTCCGAAATGCAATAGTATAGCTGAAAACGGTGAAGCATTCTGCAGTAAATGTGGAACAAAACTGGAGGAAAAGACGCTATGTTTGGCGTGCGGAAAAGAACTGAAACCGGACGAGGAATTCTGTACGCAATGCGGAGCAAAACGAAATACCAGCAAATCTCAAATCAAAGATTATAGCACAATTTCAAAAATACTACCATGGTTAATCGTTACAGCAAGCATAGCTGCTGGGGGCGCTTTTCGTGCTTGCACAACACCGTAGTAAACTCCCCGTCCCATCCTGTTCCGTTGCAACTGCGCTATATCAATTCCAACAGCCCATCCGTGCCGCATCAGCCGGGCATTCAACGGCGGCAAAACGGCCCCGGCAGAGATTCCTTTGAATAAGAGGCGGAGCCGAACAACGTATTCCAGACGGCTTTTATGCTCTCTGTAACTTGAACAACAAAGATAACTCAAACCTTTTTCTTAAAACAACAAACAAGCATCGGAGAATGATCTTATGAATGTCAAATTCCTCATCGCCGATGCACAAAAAAACAAGGACATTAAAAATGCAAATGACTAGAATGTACAACTCAACCATCGTTATACTCACGCTTCTCCTGACGGCCAGCATCTTCACCGCCTGTGGGAAAAATGCTCAAAAAGAGTATGAAGAAGGCAAAAGCTTTTATTTGTCAAAACAGTATGAATCCGCTGTTAAGCATTTTTCTGCTGCGGCGGATCTCGGCCATGCACACGCTCAATACATGCTCGGCGAATGCTATTCTAATGGTGATGGTGTAGAGAAAAACGATCCGGAGGCCGTAAAATGGTATCGTGTAGCAGCCGAGCAGGGAGATGCTTTCGCGCAGACTTGTCTCGGTACATGCTATTTTACCGGTACAGGTGTTGAGGTAGACGAAAAGGAGGCTGTGAAATGGTTTCGTATGGCTGCCGAGCAAGGAGATGCCATGGCGCAAGCTTGTCTTGGTGCTTGCTATTCCAAAGGCACAGGTGTTGAGGCAGACGAAAAGGTTGCCGCAGATTGGCTCCGCAAAGCAGCTGCGCAAGGAAACGAGGATGCAAAGAAAGCCCTCGAACAACTCGGCAACTAAAACAAATTCAGAACACAAATACAGAATAGTTATTTTCCATGCTGTTTCTGGCAACTTTTTGTGTTTTGGAATCTGGAGCCACGAGCAAGGTAGTCCATCGTCTGGAAATGTATAAAACTCGACTTGATGTCAGAAACACGTCTGCCGTGGTAGCCCAGCATGGGCGCGTTCTTCGATGCCACCACGGAGTGCATCTTCGAGGAATCCGGCAAGGGCATCCTTGCAAGCCTGTAAAACAGTCAGAATGCTTGAGATGAAGCGACGAGTTCAAACCATTACAGTTTGTAATGGGTTGAAGTGCGGGGTTTCTTCTCGTACATGAAAACTCGGCTTGAAAACCAGGCGGGCATGGGGTATATTATGCACTGGCGGTGGTGGCTGGCGACTACTCAGGACATCCGTCCCGCGAGATTTGGCTCACCTCGGAAGTTGCTTGACCATTGCTTGACCATTCGTGCATTTTCCAGTTCAAAAACAACGCAAAATAACGGCAAAAAACAAAAAACCAAGAATCATGCATTGTTGGTGTAAGCAACTGATAACCAAGGCATAAAAATGGCGGCGGCGGCGGGAGTCGAACCCGCGACCTGCTCTTTAGGAGAGAGCCGCTCTATCCAACTGAGCTACGCCACCGCTCGCTCGTTTTCCCATCCCGCAGGATGTGGAAAAAGCAATCGGATGGACCGCGTCCCGGGGCCGGCAGCTGCCGCAAAATAAGCGGCGGTCGGCGGCCGTGACGAAACTTCGGCGCATCATTATACTATAGCGCAGTTTCGCTGAAAATCAAGCGGGGAACGGGGCGGTCGCGGGTCAGGCGTCAAGTTTGTGTTTCCACTTCGCGCGGAAGGCGTCGCTGAGTTCCTGATACTGGAAGATGTTTTTCCAGTTCACGCGGTCGGCGAATTTCTCGATGAAGGGTTCGCTGAGCGTCTGGTAACGCGAGACCAGGTCCCAGTCCATGGCGTCCTTGTGGTATTCGATATACGCCTCGCAGTGGATGTGGTATTTGGAGTCGATGTACCAGAAATCGGTCGGTTCCACATTGGTGTCGTTTTCGTTCATGAGTCTCTCCTGGTCCTGTCGGGAAAAAAGCCGCTATACTATACACCTCAAAACCCCCTCTGTCAAGCAGGCTGCGCCTGCACTGTAGTAGTGCCTTACTCCGCGACAGCACGGGGCTGCGCCTGCGCCTCAAATCTTCCCGGTTGCGTTCAATTTAAGCACGAAAAAAGCCTCCGGGGTGAACCGGAGGCCGGAGTTCGAACTGAACCGATCCGACGGATCAGTATTCGCACATGCCGAGACCGCGACGGGCCATGATGGCGGAGCCGTCCTTGGTGGCGCCGACCACGATGATGCGCGGGGAGGTGGTATCGGCGGAGACGGTGCCATTGGCGAGTTCAGCGGCCGGACTGGAGGCGGCCGTGAAGTCGGAGGATTTCAGCTTCGCGAAGTCGGTCACGGGCTTCTTGGAGATCACCAGGGACAGGCCCTTGTCGGTGTTCGCGGAAACGAGGACTCTGCCGTCCTTGAGCGCCATGGCGATCGGGTTTTCGCCCTTCAGGCCGATCTGCTCGGCGAGCTTGGCGGAATGGATCTGCTTGCCGTTCTTCAGCGTGAGGTAGCCGAAGATGGAATCGGGATACGGGAGGATTCTCTGGCTCGGAGCGCGGAGGCTCCAGGACTGGAACTGGTCCTCAGTGGCGTAGATGTAGTTCTCGCCGTCGGAATCGAACACGCTGGCGACCACGACGCCGGCGGGATTGGGCTGCATGCCGGTCGGGGCGGGCGCGATCTGGCCGATGGTGGGCTTCACGCAGCTCTTGCCCTGGACTGCGCAGAGCACGCCGGGGGTCTCGGTCCAGGTCTCGCCGTCGTCATCGCTGGAGACGTACTTGATGACGCGCTGGCCGCCGTCCTCGTCGGTGGAGAAGACGCAGACGAGACGCTTGCTGTCGAGACGGATCATGTAGGCGTCGGAGACGGTGCCCTGTTTGGGCTTGTAGACGGTGCGGGTGTCCTTTTCCCAGGCGATGCCGTCCTTGTACTGGAAGCGGTCGCCGAGGTCGCGGCCGTACATGGCGGCGGCGTCGACCACGCCCCAGAACGCCGGTTTCGGCTTGTTCTGGCGGTCGAAGAGCAGCGGAGCGTTGCGGCGTCCGCCGAAGGGATAACCGTCGAGCCAGGAGCCGTTGTCGGTGAGGCCCCAGAGCGTGACGGCCACGATGTGTTCGCGGTACTTCAGGAAGAGCGCGTAGGCGTCGCGGTAACGGTCGCGGAGGTCCTGCTGGACGAGCGCAGGGAGCACGCCGTTCGGGTAGGGATTCGGGTTGCGGCGGTCACGCGGCAGGATGTCGATGTCGAGCTCGGAGATCAGGATGTCGCAGCCGGTGCTGAGGAACGCCTGAATGGTGCGTTCGACCTGGTCCATGTCGGGATCGGTGTAGCGCCAGTGGCACTGCATGCCGATGTAGTCGACGAGCTTCTTGTCCTTGTTGACCTCGTTCACGAGGCGGACGATGCCGTCGCGCTTGGCGGCCAGGTCGGTGTCGAAGTCGTTGTACACGAGCTTGGCGGTCGGATCGGCCTCACGGGCGGTCTCGAAGGCGAGCTTCACGTAGTCCGGGCCGACGATGTTGTACCAGAACGATTTTCTCATGGAGCCGTCCTGCACGACGGCCTCGTTCACCACGTCCCACACGTGGAAGTTTTCCTTGTCGTGGGCGATACGCGTGCGGATGTGGTTCTGCATGCGCTTGATGAGCGTGGCGCGGCCCTGTTCGCCGGGCTGGAGGTCGCGGTAGACCCAGCCGGGGGTCTGCTGGTACCACACGAAGCAGTGACCGTGCAGCTGCATGTCGTACTGCTGGGCCATGCGGACGAGACCGTCGCCGCCGCCCCAGTTGAAGTTGCCTTCGGAGCGTTCCACGCTCTCCCACTTCATGGCGTTGTCTGCCACGACGCGGTTGAAGTGCTTGCCCGCGAGCTTGCCCGTGAAGGAGTCGGGCTGGGCGAAACCGAGCGCGACGCCGCACAGGAAGTCGTCTTTGAAGATGTCGCGGAGCGCGGGCTCGTCGCCGAGCTCCTGCTGCTGGCCCTGGCCCATGCCAAAGCCGCCGAAGCCGCCCCCGAAACCGCCGAAGCCGCCGCCGAAGCCGCCACCGCCGCCCATGCCTCCTCCGAACTGGGGGAACTGTGCCAGGGCGATAACGGCGGGCAGTGCGGTCAGCGCTGCTGCGATGATGAGGGGGGAAC
>Ga0310696_10005338_pt1 | contig 15544 bp, 18 predicted proteins | sample AusTroGonzalo_MG_4_FD_203885 | JGI IMG/M metagenome (GOLD analysis project Ga0310696, IMG submission 203885) | Bovine rumen microbial communities from tropical cattle in Woodstock, Queensland, Australia - Gonzalo_02 (v2) (version 2) | ecosystem: Host-associated > Mammals > Digestive system >...
TACTTGTCAATCATATTGTCGGATTTTGGGTATATATGCAGGATTTTCATCGGCTTGTCAATTGTCTGAGGGTTATCGGATGTTATGGCACATGATAGACAGCCGTAGCCCTAACAGGCGGCTTAGACTGATGTCTTGTTCGAAAAATTTCAGGAGGTCGTGTGCATAGTCCCGTTGTACTACGATGAAGTCGTATTTACCACGCAGATATTTTAGTCTCTTCCCTTTATGGCCATTGGTCCGTTTGCGCTCTGCCTTCCTAATTTGTCTGTTTGCCTCCCAAACCTCATCGAATATCTGGAGCCGCGTTCCTTTCTTTCGGAAGTAGCCCAGCATGACCTTCGAAGAACCATCAATGGAATCTGCCAGTTCTTTCAGCCAATCTGGAGAGGTCGGCTTTGTGTTGATGTCTGTAAATATAACCCATTCATTCTTAGCCGCTTTTACACCGATGCTTAGAGCCAACCTTCGACGTGTGATATTGCGATTGGGCCTTGGCAGGAAGGTGGTATATAGTTGTGGATAATTCTGTTTAAAGAGTTTCAGCACGTCCTCTGTGTCATCTGTCGAAGACTCGTCGACAACGATTACTTCATATCCTGGCTCATAGGCTTGTGTGAGGAAATCTGGGAGACTTTCCTCCAACTCGCGGGCTTTCTCATAGACCGCCATGATAACAGAAAAACGGCATTCTATTTTTTTCATATTTTTATATATCGTCACTCATATAGCCTATAGGCAGTTTGCGGCAGTTATATTGTGAGGCCATGATCTCACCATAGGCTCCTGCAGAACGGATAGCCAATAAGTCACCGCGATGGGTACCATTCAGGTCAATCTGCTTGGCGAATACATCTGTTGATTCGCAAATGGGGCCAACCACGTCATAGGTGTCATTGGGTTCCTCGCTGGTTATGTTCTCAATTTTGTGATACGCCTGATAGAGAGCCGGACGGATGAGGTCAGGGAAACCTGCATCGACAATAGCGAACTTCTTTATGGCTCCTTTTTTTATATATAAGGTACGCGTGATAAGACTTCCGCACTGGGCCACCATTGCACGTCCGAGTTCGAAGTGAAGTGTCTGTCCCGGGCGCAGTTTCAGTTTCTTGGCGTAAGTGTCGAAGTATGACTTGAAATCCGGAATAGGAAGTCGGTTGGGGTGCTCATAGTCCACGCCGAGTCCTCCCCCCACATTGATATGTTCCACTCGGATACGGTGACTTTCTAGAATATTCTGTAGTTCATTCACACGGTTGCAGAGGGCTTCAAAATCACCCATGTCAAGAATCTGCGAACCAATATGAAAGTGAAGACCCACAAATTTCACGTTTGATAGTCTTTCGGCTTCTGTAATTACATCGAGCATGTCACGCATGGCAATGCCAAACTTGTTTTCTGCCAGTCCCGTGGTGATGTTGGCGTGAGTGTGTGCCCCGACGTTCGGATTTAGGCGGAAGGCTACACGGGCTATCTTGTTCTTGGCCGCAGCCAGTTCGTTAATGACTTCCAATTCGGGAATGCTCTCCACGTTAAAGCAGAAAATATCATTGTCCAGTCCGAGATTGATTTCCCAATCGGCCTTTCCCACACCGGCATAGACAATCTTGTTGTTGGGGAAGCCTGCCTTGACGGATGCCTCTATCTCACCGCCACTGACACAGTCGGCTCCCATGCCTGCCTCGCGAATAATACGAAGAATTTTGGGGTTAGCATTGGCCTTGATGGCATAATGAACCACAAAGCCATCATGCTTGCCAGCCTCCTCGTTGATGGTGCGCAGCGTCTGGCGCAACACCTCCGTGTCGTAGTAGTAGAAGGGCGTCTGTATGGCTTGCAACTTCTCTATTGGGAATTTTCCTTTGCCCATAATTAGTCTGTGTTGTGTTTCTGACGATTTCTATTTTTTGAAGATTGTATCGCTGAGTTTCTGGAGGGCGCGCTTTTTGTCTTCCTCACGGATGAGGAAGGAGATGTTGTAGTTCGACCCACCATAACTGACCATGCGTACAGGAATATCTTTGAGGGCATCCAGTGCCAATGTTTCGAAACCGATGTTTGACCAGTCGAGGTCACCCACCACACAAATGATGCACATACCTGTATCCACTGTTACCGTGCCGTATTTCTTCAATTCATCCACGATTTCACCTAAGTGGGCAGAATTGTCGATACTCATCGAGACACCCACCTCAGAGGTACACACCATATCAATAGGAGTCTGGTAACTCTCAAAGATTTCGAAAACTTTGCGCAGGAATCCTGTGGCCAGAAGCATGCGGCTCGACTTGATTTTGATGGCGATAATATTGTCCTTAGCAGCAATGGCCTTGATTTTGCCGTACTCGGTGGCGTTGCTGATAGTGGTTCCCTCGGCATCGGGATCCATCGTGTTCAGCAGGCGTACGGGGATACCGGCATACTTGGCGGGCTGTACACACGTCGGGTGCAGAATTTTGGCTCCGAAGTATGCCAACTCGGCGGCCTCCTCGAAATGTAACTGGTGTACGGGCTCTGTGTGATCTACCACACGGGGATCGTTGTTGTGCATGCCGTCGATGTCTGTCCAAATTTGGATTTCCTCGGCACTAATGGCAGCACCCACGAGTGAGGCTGTATAGTCAGAGCCGCCACGTTGCAGGTTGTCCACTTCGCCATAGGCATTACGGCAGATGAATCCCTGAGTGATATACACCTGAGCACCCTCGTTGTCAGCAAGGATTGCGTTCAGTTTCTCCTTGATATACACGGGGTCTGGCTCCGAGTTTTTGTCTGTGCGCATGAAGTCGAGAGCATTCAGTAGCACGGCGTTGATACCCTGCTCCTTCATATAGTTGGCTACCATGTTGGTTGATATCATCTCGCCCTGTGCCACGATACTCTTCTCTTCAAAACTGGTGAAAAGTTCTTTGGTAAACGAGCGCAGGTAGTCGAACTCTCCCTTCAAGAACTCGCGTGTCTGCTGTTTTGTCTCGTCCTTGCTGTAAAGTTCCTCTACGTGGCGTAGGTATTTCTGTTCCAGACGGTTAATCACCTCGTTAGCACCGTCGGGGTTCTTCTTATAGAGATAATCGGATATCTCGACGAGCGAATTAGTGGTTCCTGACATGGCGGAGAGCACTACGAACACGGGTTCTCCTGACTTGGTGACCAACTTGGTCACTTCTTTCATCCTCTCTGGGCTACCGACGGATGTACCGCCGAATTTCATGACTTTCATATTCCTATATTTTTATTTTTCACTTTTCACTTCCTAAATTTCTTCTCTTTCCGAATATCTGACGATTATTTCATCGGTGTCGGGTTCATCCACCAATTGTATCTGGTTGAAGTCGCTGGTGACCTCTTCCATCTGGCATTTGGCACAGCGGTAGACAACCCCTGGGTACTTGTCGAGCAACGGCATGTTGTGGGTTGCCATCACCACAGCGGTTCCCGTCTGGCAGATCTGTCGGAGCAGTTCAATGATGTTCTCGGCAGTTTCTGGATCTAAATTACCCGTAGGCTCGTCGGCGATGATGAGTTTCGGCTTGTTGAGGATGGCCCGTGCAATGGCCACACGCTGTTGTTCTCCGCCAGAAAGTTCATGCGGCATCTTGTCTGCCTTGTCTTGCAGACCCACGTTACTCAGCACCTCGTCGATACGCTGATCTATCTCTTCCTTCTTCTTCCAGCCCGTTGCTTTTAGTACGAACTGGAGATTCTTGTATACGGTACGGTCGCCCAACAATTGGAAGTCCTGGAAGACAACGCCCATCTGTCGTCTGAGACCCGGAATGTCCTTCTGGCGCAGGTTGAGCAGATCATAGTCAAAAACTTTTGCCTCGTCGGCCTCGTCCATGTCCAGTTCGAAATACAGGGTTCGTAATAGACTAGACTTTCCGGATCCTACTCGTCCGATGATATAGACGAATTCTCCTTCCTCTACATGAAAGTTCACCTCTTTTAGCACACAGATTCCGTGCCGCTGAAAAATATTTGCGTTCTTATAACTAATCAGTACTTCACTCATTAATTCTTCACTTTTTGGCCTTTTCACCTTTATTCCATTTCTCCCTTGGCTTTTGCCTCTCGGCGCTTTTTGTCCCAATTGGGATCGTGGCGCTTCTGCAGTTCAGTGGCAATATCCTCAATGCGGAGTCCCTTGCTGGTCATCAGCACAATCAAGTGGTATATCAGGTCGCTGGCTTCATACACCAACTTTTCCTTGTTGCCGTTGGTAGCCTCAATCACGGTCTCAAGCGCTTCTTCACCCATTTTTTGGGCGATGCGGTTTATGCCGTCCTTGAAAAGCGAGGTGGTATAACTGCCCTCGGGCATCTCTTCATGCCGCTTGTCGATGAAGTCCTGCAACTCAGTTAGGAAGAGTAGGGGGTTAATTTCGTTATCCTCGCCCCAGCAGGTGTCTGTGCCTTTATGACAGGTAGGGCCGTCTGGCAGTGCCTTCACTAATAGCGTATCGTTATCGCAGTCGACAGCGATGCTCACCAAGTTCAAATAGTTGCCACTGGTTTCACCTTTTGTCCACAAGCATTCGCGACTGCGACTCCAGAACGTCACCTTCTTTGTCAGCAATGTTTTGTCGTAAGCCTCCTTGTTCATATAGCCCAACATCAGCACATTCTTTGTCCTGGCATCCTGTATAATGACGGGCACCAGTCCGCCGCTCTTTTCAAAATTTATCTCCATTTCTTTCACTATTTCTCACGATTTGGCTGCAAAGTTACAAAAAAAGGGGATATATCCCCCTTTTTCTCGTAGAAAATCTTATTAAGACCTTACTTTTTTGTTATTCCAGGCTTACTTAGGGAGGTGAAATGAAAATAAATCGTGAAATCTTTGGTGATTCGCTCAAATTACATTATCTTTGCACACTGATATGAGTATAAGTGATAAGAAATCGGAAAAATGCTTCCGGAGCAACCTCACTCTTCCTAATAATGTACAGGAGGTGCCACGGTTGGCGGAGTTCGTCGATGCAGCCTGTGAGGCTGTCGGTTTCGATATGTCCACGACCATGCAGATGAACCTCGCTATTGAAGAGGCTGTAGTAAATGTGATGGACTATGCTTATCCCCCAGGGACAAAGGGCGATGTGTGCATTGAGGCTGTGGCCGGAGAAGAAGGACTGGTCGTTATCATCTCTGACACTGGAGCGCCTTTTGACCCCACTACACGTGGTGAGGTGGATACCACGTTGTCTGCTGAGGAACGTAGTATCGGTGGTCTGGGTATTATGTTGATGCGTCGCTATATGGATAGCACTGAATATAGGCGTGAGGGCGACCGTAATATTCTTACACTCACAAAAAAACGAACAAATTAAATAACAAAGAAATATGAAGACGACATTCAAAGAAGAAAACAACCAACTCGTAATGGCTTTCTACGGACGGCTTGACACGGCAGCCGCAGTGCAGACAGAAAAAGATATGCAGGTACTTTACAACTGTGACGGGCGTGACATCATGCTTGACTGCAACAATTTGGAGTATATCTCATCGAGTGGACTGCGTTTGTTCCTTGGTCTGCTGAAAGTTGCGAAGCCTAAAGGCAGTCGCGTCTGTATCTCTGGTCTGAGCAACGATTTGCGCCAGGTGTTCAACATGACAGGGTTTACCAACCTGTTTGAGATTGTTTGAACCCGTCAGCCAAAGCGATGAGATACCACACAGGATTCAATCGTGAGGGCGAGTATGACCACTATGTCGTAGATGAGTCGATGCCACTATTGGAATGGCTGTTGCAGAACGTGCAGCAGTCGAAGTCGAAAATTAAGGCGACATTACAGGGTAGGGGTGTCCATGTGAATGGAAAGACTGTGTCACAGTTTGATTTCCCCTTGGAACGTGGCATGAAGGTTGCGGTAAGTAAGACTAAGCGCAACCAACAAGGATTCAAGAGTCGTTGGGTGAAAATTGTGTATGAGGACAAGTGGCTGATTGTTGTTGAGAAGGCTGAAGGCATTCTCTCGATGGCGGCAGGTCATTCTGCACTGAATGTGAAGACGGTGCTTGACGACTATTTCAAGAAATCACGTCAGAAGTGTACGGCACATGTGGTGCATCGGTTAGACAGGGATACGAGCGGTTTGATGGTCTATGCTAAGGACATGGACACGGAGCAGATGTTGGAGCATAATTGGCATGATATCGTGTATGACCGTCGTTATGTGGCTGTTTGCTCTGGTGAGGTTGAACAGGATGAAGGAACGATAGAGAATTGGTTGAAAGACAACAAGGCTTACGTTACCTATTCTTCGTTTGTGGACAATGGAGGAAAGTATGCTATTACCCATTGGCATGTTCTGGCTCGTACGGCAGAGCACTCATTGGTGGAGTTCAAATTGGAAACGGGGCGTAAAAATCAAATTCGCGTCCACTCAGCAGATATGGGTCATCCAGTGTGTGGTGATGTGAAATACGGCAATGGCGACGATCCACTCCATCGTTTATGTCTGCATGCTTGGCTGTTGTGTTTCCATCATCCTATGACAGGAGAACCGATGGAGTTTGAAACCCCTTTACCGACAGCGTTTAGGAAAATGTTTAAGTAATGGAGATGCAAATGCAGAATATAGGATATTACATTTTTATTTTGTTGGCCATCATCGTTGCCTTCCTGATTATCAAGAAGGTAACGACATGTCTAGTCAAGTCGATTGTGTTGATTGTGCTGGCTGCCGTGCTGGGTTATATCTATTGGATGTATCTCAGGTAGTTTCTTCGTAAAAGATGTGCTCAAAGACCTCCCGAAGTCGTGGAGGATCAGCAATCAGGTTGCGCAGGTCTTTGAGATTCTTCTCATTGGGCGACTTTGGTAACCACAGCCGGATATAGCCGTTGACAGAATACTTGCTGTCAAGGTGTTCCTTGAAGCGATTCCAATGTCCTTCTTTATCAAGTTCTGGATAGTTACTCAGACCGTACTGGATGGTGCGGCGGATTACTACTTCTACATCGATGTCCCTATCGGCCTCAGCGATAATTTTCCCGTAGAGACTTCGGGGGGCACGACTGGCAGAGGCCCGGTGATCTTCAATGGCTTCCTTCATAATCTTGATTTGCTCAGCCGAGAACCATTTCTTCAGACGGTTATCCGCTGCGAGTATCTTTCCGCCAGTGAGGTGGTGAATAGCACGTGGCCCTGACATGCCGAGGTCATGGTAGGCAGCAACGGTATAAACCATATTGATGTCGGCGCCGGTGGTTCTCACTAAGTCGAGCGAGCGACGGATGACACGAGTGACGTGTTCCAGATTGTGGGCACGGTCGAATTCGGCGTACTTGGGGAGTATCTTGGTCTCGATGAACTCCACCAAATCAAGACTGGGGGCGTTGTTGATCATAAAAAGTTGGCTTATTGTTTGCAAAATTACGAAATAATCCTTACTTTTGCAAGCAAATGACGAAAAATATGAAGGAAGAAAAAAGAATCAAGACCGATTCACCGAAAGCGTGGCTGTTGGCAGCACGTCCTAAGACCCTCTCTGGTGCTGCTGTACCTGTGATGATAGGCATGGCTTTGGCTTATACCGATGCTCCTTTGTATGGTGATGATGTTTTCAGTTGGACAGCAGTTCTGTTGTGCTTGCTCTTTGCCTTCACCATGCAGATCGATGCAAATTTCATCAACGACTTCTTCGATTTTGCCAACGGTACCGATAATAACGAGACACGCTTAGGGCCTCGGAGGGCTTGTGCACAGGGATGGGTGAAACTTGAATCGATGAAGCGGGCCATTGCCTTGACCACCTGTCTGGCATGTATCATCGGGTTGCCTCTGGTCTGGTATGGTGGTTTGGAGATGATTCTCGTCGGTATTATTTGTGTAGTGTTCTGTTTCCTTTATACCACCCATTTCTCCTATTTGGGATTAGGTGATCTGTTGGTACTTGTGTTCTTTGGCTTGGTTCCAGTGTGCATCTCTTACTATTTGCAGTTACACACGGTGACGTGGCAAGTGCTTCTCGCTTCTTTGGCTTGTGGACTGGTGATAGATGCACTATTGATTGTGAACAACTATCGTGATCGCGACACAGACAAGGAGGCGGGCAAGAATACTATCATTGTACGTTTGGGTGCCAAGGTGGGATTGCAACTCTATATGGGTGTGGGTTTGGGTGCCGTGATTTTAGGTGGCACCTTCTGGATGAACGGTCATCCGTTGGCGTTCTTTTTGCCTTTTATCTATTTCATTCTCCATGTGTTTACCTATCTGAAAATCAAACGCATTGATAAAGGTAAGGCGCTGAATCTCTGTTTGGGAGAGACTGCACGGAATATCTTCATCTATGGGCTTTGCGTGGTAGTGGGACTATTATTGGTATAGGATTACTTTGTTTTTCCTAAGGAGTCCTGTTTTTTCTAGTTAAAGAAGGGCCATGAAACTCCGAAATGTATGACGCTACCGTTAACGGGGTAGTGGGGGGTAAGGAATTTCATGTGATTGGCTTTGCCGTTCAAAACATTGCTCATCATGATGAAGAAGCGTACACCTTTCAGTCTCAGGTTGGCATAGACATCAATGAAAGGGTAGCCACCTAGTTCTACACGACTCTCGCTATTTTGCTGTATAGCAAATTGGTTAATCATCGGACAAAAGTCGGGAGCATCGTATTCCGTGAAGTAGGTGGCATCAGCACCGAGTTCTACATCGAGTACCTTGGCAATCCTGAACTTCAGATAGAGGTTGGAGAAAAAGTTCCATGCTGGCAGGGGTATAGCCTCTTTGTTGCTTGCGTTCTGATAGGTTACAATATTCTCCCAGTTCAAGGGACCTAAGCGGAAGTTCTGATGCAGTTGAGCCGTAAGGATATTGATATTGCCTGTTTCCTGGTAAATTCCTGCTGTCATATTGGTGCGAGCACTTGTTGTAGCGTCATAACTCATACCGAAATAGGTGTAGTTTTGTATCTCTTCTACGGCAACACGCAGTTTTGTATCCGTCTTCTCATAGGAGAAAAGTCCCTCGATACGGGTGCGAGTCTCCATTGACAAGTCGTCACGGTCCCACCAAATATATTTGGAATGGTATTTACGTTGGTAAAAGGTGGGGTTCAGTCTGTGGAAATAGGCATTGGCTGCCAGCCGTACAGTATCGCCAAAGAGTTTGAAGTTCAGGTCGGTACTGAAATCTAGTTTCAATTGTCCGGCATCTTCTCCCACGACCCATGCCTCTGCCTGTGCCTTAAAATGGAGGGTCTTACCCTGTGTCTTGTTGATGAGTCCGCCCACACTGATATTATTCTCGCTCCATGAACGCTGGTAGGAAGAGTCGGTGTTCTCAATCAGGTCAGGCATTTTGTATTTTCGGTGTTCGTGGGTGACGAATCCTTTCAGACCAGCCTTCATATATTTGTTGAAGCCTTCGAGCAGGGCAATACCGACAGTGTTTTTGATTTGTAGGTGTTTTGTCTCGTCAGAGATAGAGTCGTTTCCATATTCTTGTCCCCAGGTGTAGTAACTGTTGTTCAGATAATAGTCCTTCGGGGTTTTATAAGCCAGATAGGTACGTTTGTAGTTGTGGATTTCCAACGTGTGGATGAAACTGGTGACAGGTACGTACTCCTTTTTCATAGTGGCATCGATGGAGTCTTGGATGGCCTGGACACGGTTCAGGCTATCGATAGCGGCCTGTCCTGCCACTTGGATACGAGTTGTATCAGTGGCTGCCATTGTAAGAGAGTCTATCTTGGCTTTCGGCTCACTACCTACTATGGTTGCTCCTGCCGGACGCCCTTTGGGAGCAGTTGATTTATCATTGCGTCCTTTTAACTGCAGTCCGTCCAACTTTAAATTGTCCTTCTCCTTCTCTTTCTTCGACTCCTCGGCAAACTGGCGTGCCTTTAGTTCTTCTTCAGTCATCTTTACCTTGCGGTAGAAACCTATATTGTATCGGTGACTGAGAAAGATGTGCTGGTTGTCGTTACGGTTCCAGTTCTGACTAAGTACCGTCGGGATCTCGTTCTCATCATACTCTTCCTGAAATGACTCAGGATGTGTGATGTACTCATCATTGGTGATGCCGCCATTCTCTGTGGCCTTCTGGTGATTAGTAGAGAGCAGGATATGCATCTGGTAGCGGTCGCCAATATACGAACCGAAAAGTGTCCCATTGAAATGCGATATATTATGGTTGTCGTAATAGCCTCGTGTGTAGTCATAACTCAGATCGAAGCCGAATCCGAGCCGTTTGTTGGCATTCACGGCAAACTTGGCATTAAGTCGGTCTTCGCCGTTCTGCTTGTCACCACAGTTGTCGTAGGTGACACAGGTATAGGGCGAGAGTGTGTTCATAAAGAGAAATTCGTCGGGTTGCTTGAAGAAGAAACTGTAGGGGTCGGTAAAGATGAACGAACTGTTCTCTCGACGGTCAATGAAGATACGATTCTGGCGGGCTGTATAGTTGTTGCCAAGGGTATTGTATTCGCCGTAGACGCCTGTGTTGAATGTGGTGTTCACAAACAGATGGTGCACGGTATCTGGGGTGGCGGGGATGATATCGCCGAATTTTCTGTCAACCGTCCATGAATAATGCCCTTTGGGAATCTCCTTGTGTTTGGTAGTGTCGTTGTTGTTTTTGTTGAAATTTCTGTTGTCATTGCGCTGTGTGACGTTACCGTACTCGTCAATCTGATTAAAGGTGCGATTGTCTTGGGCGGAGGCTGTAAGAAGTGAGAATTGAAAAGTGATAAGCAATCCTACCACTTTAAGCATCCATTTTGATTTTACTTTATATAAATACTCAATTATCAATTTTCAAATTATTTAATCATGCGCAGCGACGATTCAGCAATTTTAAAGCACATGGATATCAGGATGATGTATGTACCAATGGTCTTGTCCTTGGTGAGATACCAGATGACACCAATGACGGCTCCAATCATAAAGATGAGATTCAGCCAGTTGCGTATCTTATCTTTATTCATTTCTAATCGTTTAATAGCGTATTGAACTTGTTGAAGATGAAGTCCTTGCGGTCGATGGTCTTACGACGGAACTTACCAGAGATGGGCAAGAGTTTGGTGTGTTTCTTGTTCACACAGTATTTGTCGGTGATCCATTGTTCTGCTGCGTAGCGAATGGGGTCGCGCTCCACATCATAGTCGTAAGTAATGCGGGTCAGTCTGATATCAGCCTTACCGTCGCTGCAGTCGGCGATGAGTTGGTAGTTGAAAATAGTCTGATCGAGCGAGAGGGCGGCTTTCTTGAAAATGAGCCATTCGTGGAAAACTGCTCCTATCTCATGTTTCTCAGTATCTTTGATGGCTACGACACTGTTCTCTTCTTGATTCGATTCTTTTGTCATCTTCTCTATCTGGGCCAGCAGAATATCGTAAATCTGCTGAGCCGACTTGCCTGGTGCCTGGATGGTTGTCTTCCAACACACCTTTCCGTCAATAACAGGTACAGCATTCTCTACCAAATACTTGGCATCTTTATTCTCTTTTGAGACGGGCTCTTGTTCTACTCTCTCCCAAGTGTTGTCTTGTGCTGAGGCCATCATGGGCATAACCATCAGCAGGGTTATCAGAATCTGTTTCATCTTGTCTTTAATTAAAATTATGGGTGCAAAGTTACAAATAAAAGTGAAAAGGTGAGAAGGTAAGATTGTGAAATAATACCAACGTCAGATACTTTTAACGTTTTGCATCCTTCTTTTTTACTTTTTTACTTTTTTATCTTCTTATTTTAACTCAAGTTCTTTGTGGAGGCGGATAATCTCGTCTCGGTATTGAGCGGCTTGTAGGAAGTCGAGTTGTTTGGCGGCCTCCTTCATCTTACGGGTTGTCTCGGCTATCAGTTTCTCCATTTGTGGACGGGTCATGTGCTCAATAATCGGGTCGGCGGTGGACATACTGCCTGTGCTGCTGCTTTCTGCCGCTATGCTGATGTCGCGTATCAGTTCCTTCGTGTCAGCACGATTCTCCTTCTGCAGGTTACTCAAACTTATGTTTTTGATGATCTGCTTGGGTGTGATGTGATGCTCTTCGTTGTAGTGCATTTGTTTCGTGCGTCGGCGCAGGGTCTCGTCGATGGTCAGTTGCATGGAGGGGGTGATGGTGTCGCCATACATGATTACCTTGCCGTTCACGTTTCTTGCAGCACGGCCTGCCGTTTGTGTGAGACTACGGTGACTGCGCAGGAAACCCTCCTTGTCGGCATCGAGGATGGCCACTAACGAGACCTCAGGCAGGTCGAGCCCCTCACGGAGTAGGTTCACCCCCACCAGCACATCGTAGACACCCTGTCGCAAGTCCGATAGGATTTTCACTCTGTCGAGTGTTGCCACGTCGCTGTGGATATAGGCGGTACTGATGTTGTGGTTCAGCAGGTATTCCGTCAGTTCCTCTGCCATGCGCTTGGTAAGGGTTGTAACCAGTACTCGCTCTCCGCGATGACTGCGCGTCAGGATTTCGTCCATTAGGTCGTCAATTTGGTTCTCGCTCTTACGTACCTCGATCTCGGGATCTAGCAGACCGGTGGGTCGGATCACCTGTTCTACCACAATACCTTCTGCCTCAGCCAGTTCATAGTCGGCAGGGGTGGCACTCACATAAATCACTTGGTTAATCATCTCATGGAACTCTTCAAATGTCAACGGACGGTTGTCGAATGCTGCTGGCAGACGGAATCCGTACTCTACGAGATTGGTCTTGCGAGCCCTGTCACCACCGTACATCGCATTGATCTGTGGCACACTGACATGACTCTCGTCGATAATCAACAGATAATCGTCGGGGAAGAAGTCGAGTAGGCAATAAGGTCTTTCTCCTGCCTTGCGTCCGTCGAAGTAGCGGCTGTAATTCTCAATGCCCGAGCAGTGCCCCAGTTCCTTAATCATCTCCATATCATACTCTACCCGTTCCTTGATGCGCTTTGCCTTGATGTCATCGCCTAGTTCTTGGAAGTATGCAATCTGTTGCATCAAGTCGTCTTGGATATTGCGGATGGCAATGTTGGTCTGTTCCTGCGAGGTCATAAAGAGGTTGGCTGGATATAGTTTGTACTCCTCGAAGCGTGCCAGACGGTCAAAAGTGATGGCATCCACTTCCTCTAGTGCATCGATTTCATCATCCCAGAAGGTGACACGCAACACAACCTCGCTGTAAGCCATTGCAATATCCACGGTGTCACCCTTTACACGGAAGTTACCTCGTTGTAGGTCAATGTCGTTGCGAATATAGAGGGCAGAGACGAGATTTCTTAACAAAGCATTTCTGTCTAGTTTCTGTCCTACGCGCAGTTCAATCACATTTTCCTGCAAAGCAACAGGACTTCCCATACCGTATATACATGAAACCGATGATACAACGACGACATCATTTCTTCCTGATAATAAATTTGATACGGCTGATAGTCTCAACCTGTCAATCTCTTGGTTAATAGCCAGATCTTTTTCGATATAGGTATCTGTCGATGGGAGATAAGCCTCTGGCTGGTAGTAGTCGTAATAACTGACATAATACTCGATGGCATTCTGCGGAAAAAAGCCCTTCATCTCGTCGTAGAGTTGGGCGGCAAGGGTCTTGTTATGGCTCAGGATGAGGGTTGGGCGGTTAATATTGGCAATGACATTTGCCATTGTAAAAGTCTTGCCGGAACCCGTCACACCTAGTAACACCTGCGACTTGTCTCCCCGTCGCACACCTTCGGTCAGTTCCCTGATAGCCTCCGGTTGGTCGCCAGTGGGCTGATAGGATGAAGTCAGTATAAATTCGCTCATAACAAAATGTAAAGGTAGTGCAAAGATACGAAATAATTCATAATTCATCATTCATAATTCATAATTTTGATAAAAAACTTTGTTATTTTGCCGAAAAGTCGTAACTTTGCACCCCGAAATGAAGAAAAGTCTTATAATAGGTACGTGTATGACGCTATTCCTGTGCAGTTGCGCAGGTGAGTTTAATAAGGTCTATAAGTCGACGAATAACGATTATAGATACGAATACGCTAAAGAGGCCTTTGCTATGGGGAAATTCCAGCAAGCATCGACCCTTTTGGAGGAAATCATCACTCTTAAGAAGGGCTCTGAGGAGGAGCAGGAAAGCCTCTATATGCTGGCTATGGCCCAGTATTGTAACCGTGACTACGAGGCAGCCTCTGCCACTTTCAGGAAATATATTAGCCGCTATCCCCGTGGCATCTATGCCGAGTCAGCAGCCTATTATGTGGGTCAGACGCTATATGAGAGTTCGCCCGAGCCCCGACTTGACCAGTCGCCTACCATCGGTGCCATGAATGCCTATCAGCAGTTCCTCGACCTTTATCCCGATTCCAAACTGCGTGCAGCCGCTCAGGAGCGTCTCTATGAACTGCAGGACAAATTGGTGCAGAAGGAACTGCTCTCTGCCGAACTTTATTACAACTTGGGGGGCTATTTCGGCAATATCAACAAGAACGACGAGAGTAACTACACCTCGTGCATTATAACTGCCCAGAACGCTCTCAAACAATATCCCTACTCGAAGTGGCGTGAGGATTTTGCTGTGCTCATCATGAAGAGCAAGTTCCAGTTGGCAGAGAACTCTACCTTGGAGAAGCGTTTGGACCGTTATCGTGATGCTGAGGACGAGTGCTATGGCTTCCTCAACGAGTATCCCGACTCCAAAAATATCTCACTGGCTGAGAAGTACATTAATAAATGCAAGAAAGTTATTAAGGATTAAAATATGGATTACAAGAAATCAAAAGCACCGGTGAATACCGTGACCCGTAACATTATGGACCTCTGCAAGGATACCGACAATATCTACGAGAGCGTTGCCATCATCGCTAAGCGTGCTAACCAAATCAGCGTGCAGATTAAGGAAGACTTGTCTAAGAAACTGGCTGAGTTCGCTTCCTATAACGACTCACTTGAGGAGGTGTTCGAGAACCGTGAACAGATTGAAATCTCACGCTATTACGAGAAACTTCCGAAGCCCTCTCTGCTGGCTACACAGGAGTTCATCGAGGATAAGGTGTACTGGCGTGATCCTCAGCGTGACAATCTCAATCAGGATTTTTAGTTCGCAATGATACAGCGTAAACAGACTTTATATCTCATGGCGGCCATCATATTGACCGTCATGTGTCTTTCTATGCAGATTGGTTCGTTCCGTGCTGCAGGCATGGAGGTGGCCCGTGTCTATAACCTCTGGTTTACCGACCCGCTCGGTAAGCATCATTTTGACACATGGCCGCTGATGGCCATTCTGCTGCCAACTGCCGTGATAGCCTGCTATACCATCTTCCTTTATCACAACCGCAAGACGCAAGCCCTCTTCTGTGGACTCAACGCCTTGCTGGTCGTAGGTTGGTATATCTGCTATTTCGTGGTAGGACAGACGGTTGGCGATAAATCGTGGGGAACAGTTAGTTTCCGTCCGGAGTGGCCAGCCGTACTCCCTGCCGTTGCGCTCATCCTCTATCTGATGGCCATGCGAGCCATCCGGGCTGATGAGCGACTGGTCCGTTCAATGGACAGGATTCGCTGACATCCGTTTGCGGCTCCTCATCTTTCCATTCGCATCTTGATACTGCTCGATGACGACACC
>Ga0310696_10005342_pt1 | contig 15534 bp, 12 predicted proteins | sample AusTroGonzalo_MG_4_FD_203885 | JGI IMG/M metagenome (GOLD analysis project Ga0310696, IMG submission 203885) | Bovine rumen microbial communities from tropical cattle in Woodstock, Queensland, Australia - Gonzalo_02 (v2) (version 2) | ecosystem: Host-associated > Mammals > Digestive system >...
GGAATCTATAGGAGGCAAAAATTTAAAACTTCAGCCTCAACGAGACTTCCGACAAAATGTCATGATGCTTGTAGTTGTCGGAAGGGACACGGCTGCGGTATTCGTAGGCGAACGAAAAGTCAAGAAACAGCTTTTTCGTGAGTTTTGTCTGTAGTTTCGTCGTGCTATGGATGATGTAGTCGCCAAAATCGAGCACCGAAGGCTGATAAAAGGTGAGGTTCAACAGGGTAAGGTTTTCGGCAAGCCTCTGCTTGATTTTGGGACGGATTGAGATGCGGAAGTTGTTGTTCGGAAGGACGGTTTCATCGGTGAAGTCGGTCCAATCGTAAACAAAGGCAGCACTGATGGAATAATCACAAATAGAAGGTTTTACGTAAATCCTGTACTTGAATCCAGCAAGCCCGCTCATCTTGATGTTGTATCCTTTATACTTGTTGGTAAGTATCTCGACTGCCAAAAACGGTGAATATTTTCCGTATTGCTTATAATCCAGCTTTATTCCGCCGTTGACTTCAAAATTCGTTTCTTTCCATTGTTGCCCGACATCGTTCCTGTCGATGAGCGAACTGTAGAGAACCTTGTGATGGAAGTCGAGCGCGATAAGGCTGTCGTTGCGGTTGATTGAGGCGTAGTGGTTGAGGTTGAAAGTGTTGACATTGCCTGTGTGAAGGGATGTGCCTAAACCAAAATCGAAGTCCCACTTTTTTTGTCCAAACAATTGTGTTGTACTGAAAATCAGTATGATGAACAGGAAAGCTTGTAGTTTTTTGAGGTTCATGATGTAATATTTTAAAAGCCAATGAAATAACAAATATAACCGATGATAGCCGCGACTAATGTGTTGACGATTTTCGCTTTCAAGAAGCTGCGTTTGCTCTCGGCCAAAAGAGGTAGCGATGCATGACCATCCTGCGAAATGGAGCTGGCCAAAAGCACTGAAAACGGCACCGTGCCTGTGGCAAACAAAGTGACAAACAGCAAGTGTGGCCCCGATTCGGGGATGATGCCGACAAGGACGGCAAAGAGAATCATCCAGGGAATGTTGTTGCTTATAAGCGTCTCAATATCAAAATAATGCAATCCGATTTGAATGACGAGCAGCGCACCAAAAGTCCAAAGGAAAATGCTCAGGAAGTGTTTGCGGATGATGTGCTCCCAAAGGTGTTCTTTCACGATGTGCTCAGGTGCCGTGGCGATGAACCACACCACAAACAAACTGATGGCAGCAAAGATGAGGTTCATCCAGTATTCGTCGAAGATATTGAGTTGATTGTGAGCGACTTTTTCATGCTCATGTTCGAACATCCCGAAAGCCAGAGCAACGATGAACAAAATCACCCCTAAAAGCAAGGCGATGCGTTCTGCGCTGGCATGGCGCATATTGTCCCAGGTGGGCTTGTCGTCGCTTTCCTCCTTTTCATCCTCCTCGTGAATCTGATAGCCTTCTTTGCAACCATCGTTTTTCGCTTTCCCTACCTTTGAAAACTTGTCCACAAGCCATCCGACCGCCACAGCCACCACAAACAAAATACCCATCAACAGCAAAGCCTCCTTAGGAATCATGGCAAGCATGACGAAGGCTTCATCCCCCGACGAGGCAATCATCATGGCAATCAACGCGCCGAAACTCAGCAACTTATGTGAATACATCGAAACAGTAGCAAAACCGCCCATGCAGCCCGGAATGATGCCCAAGCCTGCGCCCAAAACGACTTGTCCAAAGCGGTTCTGGCGTAGTTTCGTAAACCATTTCCCATGCGAATGGATGTTGACATACTCAATCATCAGCATCATAATCATCACTAAACCAGTGATTAAGACGCTGTTTCTCAGTACATCCAAAAACAAATGCAAAAACTCGTGCATGGCATGAAATTGAGCAGCAAAAATAAAAAGTTTTATCTTTGCGGCAAAATCCGAGACAATGAAAAAAGAAGATTGTTTTTACTTGGGTAAGGTCGTCAAGACCCACGGCCTGAAAGGGGAGGTGACCCTCAAAGTGGAGGCCGACGACCCTTCGGTTTACCTCGAAATGAAGCATTTCTTTGTGGAAATCAACAAGGTACTAACACCGTTTTTCGTGGACAGAATCACCATGAGTGGCGACAAGTTCTTCATCGCCATTCAGGATGTGAAGACCATTGAGGCAGCGCAGCATCTGGTAGGGAAGGCGGTGTATCTGCCTTTGGAGATGCTGCCCAAATTGAGCGGAAAGCAGTTCTATTTCCATGAGATTGTGGGCTTTACGGTGGTTGACACGGAGAAAGGCGAACTGGGTCCCATCAGTCAAGTGCTGGAATATCCCACGCAAGCCATCCTGCAAGTGATGAAAGGCAAGAAGGAGATTCTGATTCCCATTTTGGACCAGGTGATTCAAAACGTCGACCGCGACAAGAAAATTCTCACCATCACCGCTCCCGAGGGCTTGATAGACATGTATTTGCAATGACCGACGCGCGTCCTTTCCACTTCAAGCATTTCAGCCTCTACCATCACCGCTCGACGATGAAGGTGGGGACTGATGCCGTGTTGTTAGGGCGTTGGGTGGAAGTGTGCCCGACCGATGTGGTTTTGGACATCGGCACAGGTTGTGGAATCCTTCCCTTGATGTTGGCGCAAAAAGGTGTCAGTCAAGTTGATGCCGTGGATTTGGATACCGTCTCCATCGAAGAGGCTACCATCAATTTCAAGGCTTCACAATGGCGCGACCAATTGCAGGCGTATTGCTCGGATATTGCAGATTTTCAGACGGATAAGAAATATGACCTCATCATTTCCAATCCTCCGTTTTTCATCCGTTCCTTCAAATGTGATGCCGACCGCAAGAACCGTGCGCGTCACACGGACGTGACTTTGTCGTTCGATGCGTTGTGCGAAGCCGTCTACCGTTTGATGGAGGCAAGAGGTCGTTTCGCTGTGGTGTTGCCTGTCAACGAGTCAATGGATTTCCTGAAAGTGGCTGATTCATACGGACTTCACCTTTGCAAAAAAATGACCATCATCCCGATTGAAGGCAAAGAGCCGAATCGCGTCAATCTGGAATTGCAATTTGCTCAAAGTGCTGCGATTCAAGAAGAAACCTTTGTGATTCGCGGAACAGACAACCGCTTTACGAACCAATACGATGAATTTCTGAAGGAGTATTATTTGGGGCTTTAAGAGGAGGTTCCCCTTCGGGGAATGGAGTTTTTGCCTTTGTTTCCAGCGGCGGATTCAACGGGTTGGTTGTATGTAGCTGTCTCCCACCGCCGCTTTAACCTATTATTCTACACTCCATTCCCTGAAAGGGAATCTCTCAATTCTTTTTCGCTCCCTCCAAATTCGCCTTGCTCCGATGCTCGTTGAAGATATATACCACCCTCAGCGTGATGGTGTTGTTGTATTGCAGCCGGATTTGGTTGGCAAGGACGAGGTTGACATCCTCGTAGAACATCCTCGTGCGGATGGGGCGCAGCGAATACTGGTAACGCAACTCGGCGTGGATGCCTTCCCAGATGCGGAAACGCAGGTCGGCGCAGATGTTGAAGTCGTGGGCGCGGTAGCTGTTGGAATTGGCCACCACCGAGGAGATGTAGGCCGTGTCGGGGAATCCCGCCGAGTAGACGATTTCGGCCAGTTCGTTGAGCTCCCTCACATGGCTGATGTCGGGGAGGTTCTCTTCGTTCTCTCTCCAGTGCAAATGTCCGTCACCCAAGGCGATACCAGTGGAAATGCCGTCGTTCTTTTCGTCAAGGCCAACGACACGTCCGTAGGAAACGCCAATGCCAACGCTGTATCTGTCTTTGTCGGTCAGATAAATCATGAGGGGAATCTCCGCATAGTTGAGTTTCAGGTTGTAAGCGTAAGGATAGGTGCTATTTGAGGTGATGGCATCGCGCTTGTATGCACCTTTTTGGTTGAAAAGCACCTCAAGCCCGACATCCATAAAGCTCGTGATAGGCACCAAGGCACCTGCGCCGGCATGAACGCCAAGTTTCTTGTAACCAAAACATTCGTCGCCATCCACCTGACAGAGGTTGCCGCCCAAAAACAGCTCGCCTTTGATGATTTGCGCATGGAGCAGGGTGGGGGTGGTGACCAAAAAAACTAATAGAAGGGTAAGTATTCTAAACCTTTTCATTTTACTCAGTTTTTAGGATTAACTGAATTGTCGTGGATTTATTGCAAGACAGGATGCAAAATTACAATTTCATCGTCAAACTGATGCGGTTTCTGTTGACATCCACCTCCAAAACCTTCACGCGAACCTTTTGATTAAGGTGTACCACCTCGTTCGGGTCTTTGATGTAATGGTCGGCCATCTGACTGATGTGGACGAGGCCGTCTTGATGCACGCCGATGTCAACAAAAGCGCCGAAGGCGGTGATGTTGGTCACGATGCCATTGAGGGTCATGCCAGAATGTAAATCGTTGATGGTGCGGATGTTCTTGTCGAACTCGAAAGCCTCGAAGGTCTTGCGCGGGTCGCGGCCAGGCTTGTCCAACTCAGTGAGGATGTCGTTGATGGTCTCCAATCCGAAGTCCTGCTCCACGAAGTCGTTGGGCTTGATTTTTGCGATGAGTTCCTTGTTACCTATGAGGTCTTTGACCTTCACGTTCAGCGACTTGGCCATCTTTTCAACGATGTGGTAACTCTCAGGGTGGACGGCACTTTGGTCCAAAGGGTTGTCGCCGTTATGGATGCGCAGGAAGCCGGCGCATTGCTCGAAGGCCTTGTCGCCGAGACGTGGCACTTCGTGGAGTTGCTTGCGGCTCTTGAAACCACCGTGCTCCTCGCGGTATTGGATGATGTTGGAGGCCAAACTTGGACCGACACCGCTTACATACGACAACAGCTGTTGGCTGGCGGTGTTGAGCTCCACGCCGACGGCGTTCACACAACTCACCACGGTCTGGTCGAGGCTCTCGCTGAGTTTCTTTTGGTCCACGTCGTGCTGGTACTGGCCTACTCCGATGCTCTTTGGGTCGATTTTTACCAACTCGGCGAGTGGGTCCATCAGTCGGCGACCGATGCTGACTGCGCCGCGCACGGTGATGTCGTAGTCGGGGAACTCGTCGCGGGCAATCTTGGAGGCGGAATACACCGACGCGCCGCTCTCGCTCACCATTACGGCCATTAGGTCGCGGTCGAACTTGATGCTACGGATGAAATCCTCAGTCTCGCGTCCAGCCGTGCCGTTGCCGATGGCGATGACCTTGATACGATAGGCATCCACGAGGCTCTTGATTTTGCGCATGGCACCCACCGTGTCCGACTTGGGCGGATGGGGATAGATGGTTTCGTTGTGCAATAATGCACCAGTCTCACTCAAAACCACGACTTTGCACCCCGTGCGGAAGCCCGGGTCGATGGCGAGGACGCGCTTTTGTCCCATGGGGGCGGCGAGGAGCAGTTGTTTCAGGTTCTCGGCGAAGACGCGGATGGCGGTCTCGTCGGCCTTCTCCTTATAATAATTGCGGATTTCGGTCTCAATGGAAGGCTCTAAAAGGCGTTTCCACGAGTCGGCAATGGCCTCGCGCACGAGTTCTGATGATTCGTTGTCGTTCTTTAGGAAGATGCTCTCCAAGGAACCCAGCACGAAGTCGTCGTCCACCTTGATTTTTAGTTTCACCATGCCTTCGTCCTCGGCGCGGAATAATGCCAAAAGCCTATGCGAGGGTGCCTGCGAGATCGGCTCGCGGAAGTCGAAATATTGCTGGTAGGTCTTACCTTCCTCCTCTTTGCCCTTGACGACGGTGGAGCTGATGTCGCCCTGGATATGGAAGATCTTGCGGATGCGGTTGCGTCCGTTGATGTTCTCCGAGACCCACTCGGCCATGATGTCCTTTGCGCCTTGCAAGGCTTCCTCTACATCGTTGACACCCTTGCCTGCATTGACATAACGCGCAGCGAGGCGGTCTACAAAGTCCACATTCTGCGCCATGATTTGTGCGGCGAGGGGCTCGAGGCCTTTCTCGCGGGCGATGGCAGCGCGGGTGCGGCGCTTGGGCTTGTAGGGAAGATACAAATCCTCAAGTTCTTGCAAAGTTTTGGCATTCATTATCTTCTGCTCCAGTTCGGGCGTAAGTTTTTCCTGCTCGCGGATGGAGGCGATGACGCTTTCCTTACGTTTTTGTAATTCAACGAGTTGTTCGAGGCGTTTCTGCACGGCGGCTACGTTCTCCTCGTTCATCGTGCCTGTCATTTCCTTGCGGTAACGCGCGATGAAGGGGATGGTGGCACCTTCGTCCAAAAGCCGTATGACATTGCCCACATGATGCGCGGCCAGATTGAGTTCTTGCGCAATCTGTGGGGCGAAATCCATTTTTTCCATAATGCTCAAAATTCGGTGCCACAAAAATACGTTTTTCTTTGTAAAATAAGGCCAGTTTTTGCATTTCCATATTTGAATATTGTTTTTTAATTCATATTTCAATATTGAAATATTGTTTTTAGAATAAATTTCCATATTTAGATATTGATTTTATGGTTTAAATCAATATTTGAATAGTGATTTCTGATAAAAATTTCCATATTTGAATATTTTTTTCTTCAAAATTATCCATATTCCAATATTGTTTTGTATCTTTGCGGCGAGAAAACAAAGGAGGAAACCATGAATGAAAGTCCTGACATACTCTATAGAAACTCACAACGCAGCGTGCAGCAGGTGAGCATGAAATTCCAAAGGGAATTATTGCACAGCATCAACTGGAACGCCCGCATCATCGGCATCAAAGGGCCTAAAGGTGTCGGAAAGTCAACGCTTCTCAAGCAGCGCATCAAAGAGGCTTTCCCTGACGAAAGCAAGGTGTTGTATGTGTCGTTGGACAACATGTGGTTTGCCAACAACACCCTCGCCGATTTGGTGGAGTACCACTACACGCACGGCGGCACCCATCTTTTCCTTGACGAGGTGCACAAATACGAGCATTGGCAGACCTACATCAAGAATATTTACGACGATTATCCCACGATGAATGTGGTGTTTACAGGCAGCTCAATGCTGAAACTGACCAAGGGCGAAGGTGACCTTTCGCGTCGCGTGGCCATGCACACGATGAACGGCCTTTCGTTCCGCGAATATCTGATGTTTGAGGACATTTTGCATCACGAGAAGTTGTCGTTGGACGATATCTTGACTCGCCATGTGCAAATTGCCACCGAGATTGCAGAAAAAGTGCGTATCTTGCCCCATTTTGAGCGTTATTGCCGCCATGGCTACTATCCTTTTTATAAGGAGGACTTGGAAGGCTTCCACGCCAAACTCATGGAAGTGGCGCAGCAGACCATAGAATTGGATATGCCCGCCGTGGAGAAGGTGGAGTACATCACGATTCAGAAGTTGAAGAAATTGCTGGGTATCATCGCTTTGCAGGTGCCTTTTACGCCCAAAATGGAAGAATTGTATCGCCAACTTGAAACCAGTCGTGAACAGGGCCTCAAGTTGTTGGATTTGTTGGAGAGAGGCGCCTTGTTGGGGCAGTTGAAGACTCGCGCCAAGGCCCTCAAGCAGATTTCAGCGCCTGAGAAGCTGTTTTTGGACAATCCCAATCTGATGTATGCTTTCAATCCCCATCCTGAGATTGGGACGGTGAGGGAGACCTATTTCTATAACCAGACCTGTCACAATCACGAACTCAACGCGCCCAAGCAAGGCGATTTTCTCATCGATGGGAAATACACCTTTGAAGTGGGTGGGTCTGACAAGACTTTCGACCAAATCAAGGACTTACCCGACAGCTTTTTGGCCATCGATGGGGTGGAGTTTGGCCGAGGGAACAAGATTCCTTTGTGGCTGTTTGGGTTTTTGTACTGACCTTATTCCAGCACCATCGTCCCAACACGGTTATCTGTCGTCAGATAATAGGCTACATCGGGGAGAACCAACTGCATTCCAACGAGTTCCTTTTCAGGAAGGGTTATTTCGGTGTCCGAGAATTCCTTTTGGCCTTTTCGCCAAACGAGGTAATGGCGTTTGCTCCTTTGGTTGTCCACGATGTCATCGTAAATCACGCCGAGCGTTTCCCCGTCGAAAGCCCAATCCACGAGATGAGCGTCTTGGGTCATTTGAATGTTGAAACCACCGTTGTCCACCACCTTGGTGTTGTATTTGAATGGCAAATTGAAAATGGTATCACTTTGAATGTCAACAAGATATTCTGTAAAAAACAAATTCAAAAAACCATCTTTCAATTTGGGCTTGTACCAAAGCATTTTCTGTTGCTCGAACTCTGGATAATGAACAGGATGTTCGTCTTTCAAAATGAGGCTGTCATTCCGCATTTCGCAAATGGCTTGGTCGTAGATGCTTTGCCCTTCCTGATCGAACTTTTGTAAAACAGTGTAGGTGTTGTGTAAGAAAGAGAGCGTTTTGCCATCGTTGGAACTGTAGAATAGCATCGTGGTGGCTCCGTTTGACCTTCCGTCAAAGATTACTTTGAAGTTCTGCGTTGTGTCATTAAGCGGGAAGGACAGCACTTGGTAATGGGAATACAGGCTGACTTGTCCGTCTTCGAAGGTCGGACATGAAACCCTGAAACCAGCCCAAATCTCGTTTCCGTTGATGAAGACATCTTCGATTGAACTGCGGTAATATCCGTATGCTTTAATGGAGTTCAGTACAGAGGGATCAAAATCCTTCAATTCGGGAAAGACATCGGCTGGATCCACAAGGTTGCCGTTGATTTCGCGGATGAGTTCACCATCGGAGTTGAAGACTTGGCAAAGGTTCATTGGACTGTTGCACAAGACAAAATGTTTGCCTTGCACCGAAAAAACGATGCCATTGTTGTTGTAGTCGGTTTGTAAGGTGATGGGTTCCTTTTGCATCAAGGCTTTTCCTTTCGTCTTGATGGCGTTGAGGCGGTCTTGGGTCGCATTGTCGAGCCTGAACTGGAACACCATGACTTCCTTGCCTTTCTTGTCTATCAGATGTCCTTCTGAAACGGTGGGAATGGTGTTCAGTCTGGCGTATTCCTCCTTGTCGGAAACGATTTTGAAGTTGTCATTTCCCTTGACATATTCGAGCGCGTTGGTCTTGAGGAACTGTTCGATGGTTTTTTCATTCAAGCCGTTGAACACGATTTCCACATTGGCCACATCCGAGAGGTCGCGCATGGTGATTTGTCCCTGCACACAACGGAAGCAGTCGGTTTCTTTCATCTTCACCTTGAGCGAATAAGGTTTTTCTATCTTTGTCGTTTCTTGTTGGCCGTAGGAGGCCAAAACCAGCATGGCGAGAGCCGCGAAAAATAAAAAGTGCTTTTTCATTGTTGTCCAATTTGTTTGTTAAACTGCAAATTTAGGGTTTTTGTTGTAATCAACATGATTTTTCAATAATTTTGCCGCAAAATAAGAGAAACGATGATAAAAAACATCATATTTGACTACGGTGGCGTGCTTTTAGACTGGAACCCACATTACCTCTATGACCCTTATTTCGGTGACGTGGACAAGGCCGAGTGGTTCCTCACAAACATCTGTACCTACGAGTGGAACGCCCAGCACGACAACGGCAAGCCGATTGCGGAAGGTGTTGCGGAACTCATTGCCGAGCATCCTGAGTGGAAGAAGGAAATCGAATTGTATTACGGCGAGTTCATGAAGATGATGGGCGGACAGATTCCTGGTATGGAGGGGTATATCAAGCAACTGAAAGATAAGGGCTATCGTGTTTTTGGGCTTTCCAACTGGTCAATAGAGACTTTCTCCTTAGTGCGGCACGTTTATCACGTTCTCGACCTTATGGAAGACATGGTGATTTCGGGCATCGAGCACGTGATGAAGCCCGACCCAAGGATCTTTGAATTGGCTTTGCAGCGCTTCGGCATCAAGGCTGAGGAAACTGTGTTTATTGATGATAACCCGAAGAATGTCGCAGCCGCTAATGCTTTGGGGATTACTGGGATTTTGTTTGAGGGGAAAGATAAATTGGTAAGGGATTTGCTTCGCAAAGAAATCTTTTGAAAATCTTTATGAAAAATCGTTCAAAAATCTATAGTTCAATAAGAAATCTTGTCCAGAAACATATGATTCTTTCTTTCTTGCTTTTTTCCTTGGCTGTGACCGCCTTTGGCCAAGAAACGGGCTGGGAGTTTGATCATTTGCAAGGCAAGGTGAAAACATTTGCGGAGTATGACTATGAATTTGATATTAGCGATTCCATCAACCACGATGAATTTATGAGACAGTTTTATATCTGTGGATTTGACGTAGATAAAATGCTCCGTTTTGCTGACAGTATCAAAACAGAAAAAGACTCTTATTACAATACAAGTTGTGAATACGACTCGTTGGGACAATTAACGAAATTGCATGATGCCCATTATATAAATGAATATGATGATTCGGGGCGGATATTGAAAAGGAGTATTGTGGAGGAGGATGTGCCAAAAGACACCATTTTTTTTGAGTATGATGAAGTTGGTCGGCTTGTGGAAAGAAAATATCGGAATTGTATTCATCAATGGAGATATGATTTGGATAGTCGTCTTTTGGAATACATATACAAGGATACTGAAATGGATTCAGTTCTTATCCTTGAAAAATATGACTATGACAAGGACGGTGTCTTAAAGAAAAAAGAGAGTTTTGATAACAGGAAAGAAGGTAACAGAAGTGGATATTGCGAATACGACTCAAAAGGCAATGTCGTTTTTGAAAGGACATATAATTGGGGCACTTTTACCCCTTATTTAGAAAGAACAACAAGTTACCAATACGATAAGAATGACAGCATAATAAAAGATATATGGAGGGAAACGAGATGGGTCACTTCCACGGTTAAAGATACCATATGGAAAGAGATAGACTCAACAGGACAAGCCATTGAACGTTTTGGTATAACGACCAATCATTCCAAAGTAAAGATGGAGTCGAACTCTGTAAGGATGATTTCTCGTAATGAAGATGGATTTCCTGTCGAAGAAGTGTTTGAAATTTATGATAGTATTGACTCGAAACCTCGTTACACAAGCACAAAGCAATATGATGAATTGGGAAGGGTGGTTGAAGAAAAGATAATAGACAAGCATGTTAATCCAGGGCATTTTAAAAGGGTTTGGAAGTATTATCGAGATACAGAATTATGGTCATATTATGCTGTTTATTTAGGCGAGAATCATGAGTTTGACCATGAAAGCCTGTTTTTCTACGATGAAAGAGGCAATTGCATAGCACATATTCAATGGATGCCCGGCAATAGTTCGGAGTATTATTTCGATGTGTATCGCTATGAGTATTATGAGTAAAACCGACAATAATAATTTTTAAAGATTTTTGAATTGATTTTTGAACCATTTCTTGCCGAAGGCAATACCAAAATAAAAAATCATGAAAATCCTCTCAGTCAATCAAATCCGCGAAGCGGACAAATACACAATCGAAAACGAACCCATCGAGTCGATTGACCTGATGGAACGGGCGGCCACGAAAGTCTTTGAATGGCTCTATCGTCGCACACCGCGCGAGAAGACCATCAAGATCTTCTGCGGCATGGGCAACAATGGAGGCGACGGTCTGGCCGTGGCCCGAATGTTGAACGAGCAAGAGATTGTCCCGCAGGTGTTTATGGTGCGCTACTCCGACCGCATGAGCCACGACTGCGAGGTGAACTACTACCGCCTGATGAACGAGACCAAGGTGCCGATGTTCGACATCCTCACCGAAGACGACTTCCCGAAGGTCGGGGCGGACGATGTGATTGTCGACGCCATCTTCGGCTCGGGTCTCAACCGTCCGCCACAAGGCGTGGCTGCCGACTTGATTGCCTACCTCAACCAAACCAAAGCCATCCGCGTGGCCATCGACATTCCTTCGGGCCTTTTCGCCGACCAACCCAGTGCCTTGGGCTTCATTTTCAAGGCCGACTACACGCTGACCTTCCAAAACCCCAAGCTGGCTTTCCTGCTACCCGAAAACGACCCTTACGTGGGTCGCTTCGAGGTCTTGGACATCGGCCTGCACCCGCGCTATTTAGAAGAAGTGAAGACCAACAACCTGCTGACCACCAAGGCAATGGTGAAACCCATCCTGCACAACCGCACGAAATACTCCCACAAAGGCACTTATGGTCATGCATTGCTTATCGCTGGCTCGGAAGGCAAGACGGGTGCAGCTTTGCTCGGCGCGAAGGCTTGTCTGCGCACAGGTGTCGGCCTGTTAAGTGTTCATCTGCCTAAGGTGGCGCAGTTGCCTCTACAAACCGCCATTCCCGAGGCCATGATTGACGGTGATGAGTCCGATACTTGCTTCACGATGTTCCAGCATTTGGATGCCTTTACTGCCGTTGGCGTGGGTCCAGGCTTGGGCAAGGCCGACGACACCGTCCGCGCCTTGAAACGCCTAATTCAAGAGGTGCAGGTGCCACTTGTCATGGATGCCGATGCCTTGAACATCCTCTCCGACAATCCGACTTGGCTGCTGTTCCTGCCCGCCAAGACCATCCTGACACCACATCCCAAGGAGTTTGAGCGTCTGGTGGGGAAGACCTCGACCTCGTTTGAACGGCTTGAAAAACAGTGCGAACTATCGGTGAAGAACAACCTTATCGTCGTGCTGAAGGGTGCACACACATCCATTACTTTCCCGAATGGCAGTTGTTTCTTCAACACCACAGGCAACCCCGGAATGGCCACGGCAGGCAGCGGCGATGTGCTGACAGGCATCATCCTGTCACTTTTGGCGCAACGCTATTCGCCCGAGGAGGCCGCTGTCTTGGGTGTTTATCTTCATGGTCTCGCTGGCGACCTTGCCGTCGAGGAGATAGGGCAGGAGGCTTTGATTGCCTCCGACATTACGGAGCATCTGGGGAAGGCATATTTGGTGCTTCACGCGAAGTGATTTTGCACGCAGAATACGCAGAATCTTGAGAAAATTATTTGTCGCATCGCGATTCTCATAATTCAGCGGATTCTGCGTGAGATAATTTTCATAACTTTGCGGCATGATAAAATCCACCGTCACCAACAAGGAAATCTGGCGCATAGCTTACCCCATCATGTTGGGTAACCTCGCGCAGACTATCATTACCTTCACCGATACAGCCTTCCTCGGTCACCTCGGCACCAACGAACTGAGTGCCTCCATGATGGCAGGCTTGTATTATTTTGTCTTCACCACCTTGGCGATGGGCTTTGCCGTGGGCATCCAGATTTTCATTGCGAGGCGTTACGGCGAGGGCGACTACAAGCGCATCGGCGTGGTGTTTCAACATGGGGCGCATTTCGTGTTGGCGTTAGGTGTGTTGTTATTTTGCATCCTGTTTTTCTTCAGTCATAGGTTGCTGGAAATCATCATCGAGTCGGAGAACATCCAAGTGGCGGCGAATGAGTACTTGAGGTTCAGGCAGTTCGGCATCTTCTTCGTGGTGTTCAACTTCCTGTTCCGCTCGTTCTATGTGGGCATCAGCAGCACCCAAGTCATCACTTTCTCGACCCTCATCATGGCCGTGGTCAACATCTTCTTCGACTGGGCCTTGATTTTTGGCAACGCTGGTCTGTCCGAAATGGGCATTGGCGGCGCGGCCTTGGCTTCGCTTTTAGCGGAAATCACAGCATTCTGCTTCTTCTGGATTTATACCTACATCAAGATACCGCACGAGGAATACGGCATGTTCCGTTGGCACAAGAAAGAGCCGCAACTCTTGACTGACCTCCTGAAAGTAGCCTTCCCGAGCATGATACAGCGTCTGTTTTCGTTCGGTGCTTGGTTCATCTTCTTCGTCATGATCGAGAAGATGGGGGAGACGGCCATTGGTGTGTCATCGGTGGTGCGCAGCACCTATATGATTCTCATTATCCCTGGCATCGCCTTCGCTGCGACTGCCAATACTTTAACAAGTCGCATCATCGGCGAGGGCAAGAGTAACGAGGTGATGGCAACTGTCTGGAAAGTAGTGAAAAATAGTTTCTTGTGCAGTGCCGTTTTGGTTGCAGTGGTGGCAGCTATTCCTCAATTGGTTTTGCAAATCTACACTGACGACGCGGCTTTGGCGCAGGCCGCCATCCCTTCTGTCTATGTGATTTGTGTCGCCACACTGTTGGGTGCTTTCTCCATGACCTTCTTCGAGGCCGTCTCTGGCACGGGTAACACCACGGCAGCCATGGCCTTGGAGTTCGGCATCCTTATCGCTTACATCGTCTATGTCTACATCATGTCCAAGACCTCCACTATCGCTGGTGTCTGGACCGCCGAGTGGGTTTATAACATTGCCATTGGCTTGATTTCGTTGGTTTACATCTGGAAGGCGGACTGGGGGAAGAAGAGGATATAGTTTTTTTTATTTACTGAAAACCAATACTATATCCGACAGCAAACGACAACAAACGACTACTGTCGACAACAAACGTTTAATCAACGGCTTTTTCTTGACAATCGTTATACTTTTGCAGCATGAAAATTAATTCAACGCAAAATGAAATCACCATATCGAAAATTACTATCTTTGTCCTTTTAATTAATGAATCGCGCGAAGCGAATAAATCTTGAATCTTTACATCTTAAATCATTAAATACTAACTACTTAAAACCCCACAATCATGACTACAGAAAAAACACAAGAAGAAGCTGCAAAACTTAGGCAGGAGAAACTGAAGGCTTTGGAAGCCACATTGGGAAACATCGAGAAGAGCTTTGGCAAGGGAAGCATCATGCGCCTTGGTGCCGAGGCCGAGAAGATGGAGAGCATCTCTACCGGCTCCATCGGATTGGACTACGCCCTCGGCGTGGGCGGTCTGCCGAAAGGAAGAATCATCGAGATTTATGGCCCTGAGAGCTCAGGTAAGACGACACTTGCCCTGCATGTCGTGGCCGAGGCCCAAAAGAAAGGTGGCATCGCCGCCTTCATCGACGCGGAACATGCCTTCGACCGCTTTTATGCCGCCAAACTCGGTGTGGACATCGAGAACCTACTGATTTCTCAACCCGATTACGGTGAGCAAGCTTTAGAAATCGCCGAAAACCTCATCCGCTCTGGCGCCATTGACGTCATTGTCGTCGATTCCGTCGCTGCCCTTACGCCCAAGAGTGAAATTGAAGGCGAAATGGGCGATAGCAAGATGGGCCTTCAGGCGCGTTTGATGAGCCAGGCCATGCGTAAGCTCACCGCCACCATCAACAAGACAGGTTGCGTCTGCATCTTCATCAACCAACTGCGCGAGAAGATCGGCGTGATGTTCGGTAACCCTGAGACTACTACAGGCGGCAACGCTTTGAAGTTCTACAGCTCCGTGCGTATCGACATCCGCAAAATCAGCCAAATCAAGGATGGTGAGAACGTGTTGGGCAGCCGCGTCAAGGTGAAGGTCGTCAAGAATAAGGTGGCCCCGCCGTTCCGCAAGGCTGAATTTGACATTCTTTATGGTGAAGGCATTTCGCGCTCGGGTGAAATTGTCGACCTCGGTGTGGAGATGGGCATCATCAAGAAAAGTGGCTCGTGGTTCAGCTATGGTGAATCTAAGCTTGCCCAAGGTCGCGACTCGGTGAAGAAACTCATCGAGGACAACCCCGAACTCGCCGACGAACTCACTGCCAAGATTTTCGAGGCGTTGGAG
>Ga0310696_10005346_pt1 | contig 15524 bp, 14 predicted proteins | sample AusTroGonzalo_MG_4_FD_203885 | JGI IMG/M metagenome (GOLD analysis project Ga0310696, IMG submission 203885) | Bovine rumen microbial communities from tropical cattle in Woodstock, Queensland, Australia - Gonzalo_02 (v2) (version 2) | ecosystem: Host-associated > Mammals > Digestive system >...
ATAATCACCAGATGCCATGCGGATGCCCTTGTTCATGGCATTATAAATGGCTGTATCTGGTTCCGATACCCATTTCAATTGGGCAAACTCAGGCTCATGTGATTTGACGACCTCAACACTACCATCAGTAGAGGCTCCATCAATAATGATGTATTCAAACTCTTTAAAAGTTTGAAGAGCCACACTTTGCAGGGTTTTTTCAAGACCTGTAGCGTTGTTTCGGTTGATTGTGATGATGGAGAGTCTCATGATCTATTCCTTAACAAATGCCTCAACATCCCAAAAAGCTCTTTCAACCTTCTTCAATTCCTCTTCCGACCCATTCCACCATTGCTTATTCAACAACGCCTCGATGGTCTGCTCGTCAAAACGGTATTTCACTACTTTAGCGGGAACGCCGACGGCAATGGCATAAGGCGGAATATCATCTACGACAATAGCTCCTGCCCCAACAACTGCACCATCTCCAATCGTCACTCCATCAAGCACTGTAACATTGGCACCGATAAAAACATCATTTCCAATCGTTGTTTGCTTTGACTCCCCAACCTTGTTTTCCTTGCTCAATGTTACCCCATTTTGTCTAGCAGTGGAATAAAACATCGGAGAAGTGGAAATCCCATTTGTAGGATGAAGCCCTAAGCCACAGCAGAAATTCGGACCAATGGAGCAGAATTTCCCGATAATGCAATTTTTAACATTTGAATTTTTGGAAATATATGAATAATCTCCCAACTGGACATCATGCAAAAAAAACGGAGCCGCAACTCTTGTGCATTTCCCCGACTTTGTATCCACTTTTTCGGAACGCATTAAAGAATAGCCTATCGTTTTGCCAGCAGGAATGATTGGCCGTCCTAAAATAAGACCTACAAATTTCTGAAGGTAATATTTTATTCTCATGACAAGTGAATCTTTTTGGACACCATGGAAAAAAACCTCCGTCTTCTACGACGATTGTACCAATGCCCCTGATAAAAATCATAGATAACCCTACTTGCCTTTTTACTGACCACCAAGGGAGATTGTTTCACACTAACATAATCCACAGGCACCACATCAAACTTTGTAGTTGAATAGCAATTGGTTGCCATTTCATCAAAACCAATATTGTTCGTTAAAGAGCGTCCAGGATACAGCGTCAAGGCTTCTTTCTGCATCATTACAGCATGCCATTTTATGAACCATGTGTTCATTGTTCCATTGACATTCCTTTTCAACTGTTTGGATAGATAATCTCCTCCAAACACATCAAAAACATGCCACTTATCTTTCCAATATTCATAGAGCTCTCGTGAATTGTCATTATAACAATCCCATGCCCGTTTCCACGTTGCCCATCCTCCTCCCGGATATGGAACCGGATAAAAAAACGATTCTGGCAACCTACACTTGTGCGGATACATATATGCTGAAACATGCATCACTCTGTCTTCATCAGCATACAACTCAAGTGCATCATTCATATACTTCAAAAAGCCAACAGACGATACAACATCATCTTCCAAAGTGATAACTCGCCCATATTGATTGACGATTTCAGTTACAGCACCGACAATATTGTCTTTAAGGCCAACATTTCGTTCCCGCTCCACCACATGCACTTCCTTGAAGCCTTTCACGGCATGGGCAACCTCCCGATTCTTAACCACTCGCATACATTGTTCTTCTGAAGCATTCTCTTTAGCTCCATCACAATAGATATAGAGAATCGATTCGCGAGCCAAATCATTCTTGGAAAGTGCATCCAAAGTTTGTCTCAGATGTTCAGGTCGATTGTAGGAAAAAACTATGATGGGAGAGATTGTCATCACTTCATCAAATTGTCAATCATCATGTCGGCTACCATGCTATTGAAAAACACATGGTCGGACTTAAATTGTTTGTATTCATATTTGCTGCATATTGTCCGTATGAACTCAAACGGCGGCTCAAAGCCATGCTTCCTTATGTTCAAAATATAACTGGGAAGGACATCTGTCATTATTTCCCGTTGAAACACTTTAGGTTTTTCAGGGTCGAACTTCATTTCCAATGGCAATGAGTCGAGAAAAGCAACCAAATCAACATCTAATAATGGATAGTGGATATCGATACCACAGGCTGCCGATAGTTTATTCCCCATATAAACACATAAAGTACTGGCAAAAGTGGAAAACATATAATCATAAATCGCATTCAGGTCAGCATCGTCAGAGAAATGCTGAGTCACATCAATGTCCGCAAATTTAATCGTCTCGCCTTTATACGACAAGACTCCCTTAGATGCAAACTTCCGATAATCATCATACGTCCACATCGTTGGATTCCTTCCACTGAGGATGGCAGCCTGAGTTGGTAACAATAGACTCTTGAGATTATGCAAGATATAGTTTAATATCTTCTTTCGATTTCTGCTAGTTGGATAAAACTCTACAAATGCTCTATTGCTTTGTATAGCTTTTACCAACTTTTGCATGTCTCGATAACTGTAGAAAAGCTCATCACCTCCCAGACCGCTCAATATCGTTTTGAATCCCAAGTCGGCTGCCTTCTTATATACGGCATATTGCACCATGCAGTTCACATCGAAAGCAGGTTCATCCAAAAATGGTATCAGTTCCTCAAGATAATCCTGAAAGTCATTTACATCCATTTCAATGTCGTGGAAAACAAGTCCATTGTCTTCCGCAAATCTCCTCGCCGTCGGTCGTTCATCGCAAATCGTATTTCTGTTGCCTTTATATCCCGCAGAAAACACATGTATTTCTTGCTCTATTTCTTTGGCAAAAGCGGCGATAGACGTTGAATCGATTCCACCGCTCAACATCAAAGCCACAGGCCCAGGAGAAGTCTCAATACAACGGCGCACCGACTGTCTCATGAGGCGCAAACAATTCAAAACAGCCTCTTGCTTTGTCCCTTTGAAGGCTGGTGTATGGTCACGTCTGAAATATGTATGTAATTGCAATCCGTCTTTATCCGCTACGGCATATTCACCTGCCCGCAGTCGCATAATTTGCTCAATCCAAGTACGTTGTAGCTCTATCGGATAATTATGTCTTATAGGCTGCGCCAATTCGTGCGGTCTAATCGATGGGTGCGCAATCTTTGGGAGAATTGTTCCCAATTCCGAGGCAAATTGGATGCCTGTCGGCAACTGGGAATAATACATAGGACGCACTCCTAATTTGTCACGAACGACCAATAATCTCTCCTCTTTCTTGTCAAATAAAACAAAAGAAAAAGCTCCCGGAAGATAATTGACACAATCCGCTCCGTATTGATTGTATGAGGAAATGATTTCCTCCGAAGTGCAATCGGCCTGGTCAATAACCAAAGTGACATTTTCGTCCTCCTTTGTCACCAATCCGTTGCTCAATGAGAATTTTTTGTTTATGAAATCAAAATATGCCTCTAACATGGTAATTTAGTTATTGTATAGATAATAAAGTTATGTAGTTTTCCCCATCAATACAAATCCTGTCCATAGTATTCCTATAATTCATCGAACCTCCTGTCAAAACAGTTGTTAATCCGAACTCTTTTAAAACAGCATCCGTGTAATTGTTATGGTGTCCCCATGTGTATGCAAAGTACGGTATATACCGAGGATGCCAATCTAACTCTTTAATACAATCCTCAACATTATTCCTAAAAGCTTCTTCCGACACTTTCGTAGCATCAATATGCTCACTCCCGTGCAACCCTATCATTACATTTTCAGATACAATGTTGAACAATTCTTCTTTTGACATGTACAAATCTGGACACACTTCCATTATCATATTAACATCTGGTTTTGTCTTTCGTGCTTGCCTTTCGTTTATAACACTCCATGATTTCTTATCTAAATATTTTGTATTGACAAATAACGTAATTGGAATCTTTTGTTGCTCCAACCACGGCAAAACATCAAGAACAGAGCGGTAACCGTCATCAGCGGTAAGCACAGCATAGTTTTTAAACCGCATTTTATCCTCCTTCAGATGTTTTTGCGCATTAGGAAGTGCTATAAATTTATATCGTTTCTTCAGATTCAATATGTTTTTCTTGAACAGTTCCGTCTGCGTCCAGTCACACCGACACCAAAGCATAGGATTATACTCCTCACTTACGGAGTGGAACACAAAAATCGGAATCGGTTTAAATCGAAATCGAATCCATCTCTGCTTTATCTTGTCGAAAAGATTGGTCTTTTGCATATTTCCAATTTCCTTCACTTATTCATCAGCTTTTTTACTTTTCTTTTTCCAATAACGAAATACACATTTAACATGATCATCGGATTCTTTCTAGCAACACTTCTCATTGTCTTGTGGAAACAGCCCATGTCTAAATCATTATGAAACACATCATAGTTCCATAAAAGTATGTTCACAAGATGGTCTTTCAACTCTTTCCCTCCAATTCTTCTAAACAATTCCAAGGCATGTTCCCTTTCCTCGTCACATCTCTCCTTAATAGAAGCTACAGACGAACTAATTCCACCTTCATGCAAGACATACACCCCTCCCACAAAAGCGAACAAATACCCCTTGCCTTTTTTCAACAGATGATAGATCTCGTATGTATCACGATAATGCTTGTACATTTTCTGCCATTCTAGGCTAAAATCCGACTTTCTAAACACCATCGTAAGAGGCTGGGTAACCCATTTTTCAAAAAATATCTCAACCGTAATATCCACGCCCTTTTCGTTGTTGGGAAACAGGAAGCCACAACCATCGTCTGCAAAGCGATTTTGTCTGGCATACCAATGCTTGCACCTATGCCAACAGACGCTATATCCGGGATTTGCCTCCATGAAATCAACCTGTTTTTGCAGTTTCAACGGGTCAGTCCAATAATCATCACCCTCACAATAAGCAATATATTTCCCTCGAGCCCGATTGTAATTGAAAAAGTCCACTTGTACGCCTTGAGAATACTGGTTTTGTTCCTCATAAAGCGGGAATACCTTCTCGGGATAATTGTCGGCATACTCACGAATAATGTCATCAGTGCCATCAGTGGACGCATCATCATGGATAAGTATCTCCACAGGGAATGTAGTCTCTTGCATTAGGAAACCGTCTAAGCACTTCCTAATGAAAGACGAATGGTTATATGTAACGCAGCAGATGCTGACCAAAGGTGATGTCATATCAACGTATATTCATCCAAAAGCTTCTTTGTCCCCTCTTTCCCGTTATGCATAAGAACATCAACAATGGACAAATTGGGTTCAAAACAATGTCCATATTGAGGATAAGTGAAAACGTTCATTTGGACAAAATTCAAAGTTATCCCATATTCAGCAAACTCCTCTTTACTATATAAAGCCTTTCCCCCTATCGCATTAACAAAAAAATCGCATCCTTCACGACGGCAAATCTCCAAAACTCGCGCCACTTTTTTTATTGGTCTCGTTTTCTCCATGTAAGGAAAAGAAGAATAACTAGAATCTATTGTTTCAAGTTCTTTCTCCAGCTCGAGATAAGCACTATTGTCAGACTCAATCACAGTTGAAATATCCAAGAACTCTGATATTCCTTTAATCGTCAACGCATTCAAATCTGTCAATCTATCAACATCACTATTCAGCCAATACTCCAAAAGAGGATAAATCTCTTCGAAGTATTCTGATTTTTTATAACTCATGAATACCGTGTTCAAGATGTCTTTACGCCAATGCTTTGTATTGTCGATAAGCGTGTCAGAGATAAGTGTGTTAGAGCTTTTATGTTGCAAAGGAACAAGAATGTAACACAAACGTCCATCTTTAAGTCTGACGCGATTTCTATTCATCCATGCTTCCTTGATAAAAGTAAGATTACTATATAGAATATACTTGTCAACCGCTTTGATTGCCTGAAAATACCCGATATACGGCATAAAGTATGGTTGCATAATTGCAAGCTTCATAGTTCTTCGAGAATTGAAACGATTAATTCTACATCATTTTCTTGTAAAACATGATGCATCGGTAAACAAATCACTGAATCTGCCCATCTGTTTGCCATCGGAAGATTCTCCTTCGAAGCCGAAAGATAATTCCTATAAGGTTCAAAATCCGTAATCAACGGATAGAAATAGCGACGGACAAAAACGCCTTTCGATTTCAACTTTTCATATAATGCATCTCGTGTCATTCGATACTTCTCGGCATCAATGAAAATCGGGAAATAACTATAATTGAGTTTAATGACATCGCTATCAAATGAGTCCACAATCGGCTGATATAAGCCAATCCCCTCAACTTCTTTCAAAACTTCAACATACTGCCTCGCCACTTCCTTGCGATGAGCAATAGCCGCATCCACATGTTTCAAGTTGAGCAAGCCGTATGCAGCACGCACCTCATCCATCTTACTGTTGATGCCAGGTGCCACCACTGTCACCTCATCCTCGAAGCCGAAATTCCTCAAGTAGTCAATCTTTTGCTTCATCTCGGCAGAATGACATATCAAAGCTCCACCTTCAATGGTGTTGTATGTTTTGGTGGCATGAAAGCTCAAGGTAGCCACATCGCCTTCCAGAAGAATGGAGCGTCCGTTTTTGCTTACACTAAAGGCATGTGCCGCATCATAAATCACCTTTAAACCATATCTGTCAGCAATTTCCCGAATGCGAATTGTGTCGCAAGGCGTACCATAGACATGAACCGGCATTATGGCTTTCGTACGCGAAGTTATGGCAGCCTCAATCCTTTCGGGGTTCATACACCCAGTTACAGGGTCGATATCAACAAATACTGGCTGGAGTCCGTTCCACCAAATGGCATGAGAAGTGGCGACAAAGGAGTACGGCGTGGTAATCACCTCGCCATCCCGAATGTCCAATGCTTGCAACGCTGTGACGAGCGGCAAAGTGCCATTGGTGAAAAGGGAAATAAACTCCACACCAAGATAATCGGCCAAAGCCTTTTCCAGCTGTTCATGGAACTGCCCCATATTGGTAATCCATTTGCTCTCCCAAATCTTTTCCAAATATGGGACAAACTCCTCAAGAGGTGGAAGCAATGGGGACGTAACTGTAATCATTTTTAACTCTTTCATTTCATAACATCGTGTGTTTGGCAAGCCTTAGCCATCCTTTGGAGGTCAATTGATGCTTGTTCATCAACAAAAGCAGATCCCGAATAGCTTTATAACGTATTAGTCCAAACACACTATGGAACTTTTCGGTATAATACTTATAAATGAAACCACTTTCCAAGGACAAATAACGATGATACTGTTGACTCAATTTAGGATACTCCGGGGCATGCTTCATCATGTGAATCATGGTTCCCAAGCCTTGCCTCAGGAACAGATACTGAAGCGAAGGTATCATTTTTGCATGGTGCAACGGCAAAAGACCGTATATAATCAACATATCGTCTTTTGTCATGTCATGGCTGATACTTTTTGGATACTGTACCCACACATAATCGGCCCTATCCAAGAACACAACCGGGCCATACTGCACATAATGATAGGTAATCACCGTGTCGTCAAACCATTTATCATATAAGGCTTGCATGTCATCTTCGAAATGTCGGCGAATCATATAGCTTTGGTTAAGGCCACGAAGCTCCAGCAAAATGAAATCCTCTTTGTTAATCACAGCACCCTCGTGTAATTTAGGATGCTTTGGCCACACCTTACCTCGTTCAAAAGGCTCACCCTCGTTTAATGACAATACACGTTGCATACACATGGAACATTCGGGATGCGTCTCCAACATATCAATCTGACGCTGATAGATGTCAGAACTGCGCAAATAATCATCCGCATCAATGTTCACAAAGTATTTCCCCTTAGCTTGCTTGTATGCATTTAGCTTGTTCCAGCCGCAACGTTCAGATACGGTAGATGGGTTGCACTCATCAGAATTACAATACACATAATTGATTCCGACAAGATTTTCCTTATTCTTTTCCCACGATTCTTTTTGTTCAAATATCCATTCCTTTGTGCCATCGGTCGAACGGTCATCAGACACAATGATCTCAAAAGGTACTCGAAGTTCTTGCGCCAATACACTATCCAAACAACGCTGCAATAATCCGCGCTGGTTATGGGTGATAAGTAATATGGATAATACAGGATCCGTCATTGCTTTCAATGTCAGAAATCAAAAGCCTCACCAACGAATTGGACTCTTTTCATTCCCCAATCATAAACCATGTCAATCATCGGAGTGATGATACCTTGTTCGTGAGAAAGAGCTTTAATCCACTTTAGCCCAAAAGGAAAATCCTCGGTGAAATACCTACTCCCAAAATCTATAACCCAGCCTCCATTAACTTGCTTCATCGGACTAGTAATGGTCTGAAAAGCAGGTATAAAACTTATTTTACTCGTTAATGAAGAAGCATCTGTACATCCATAATACTCCAATAATGTCGGAAGCTTACGAATTCTCAGTTTGTCAAGCAGGAGGAAGAATTCAGCATCCATATTTATCAACAACTGTGAGGCTTCATCCGTCCACTCTTTATAAAACAAGATATTATGATCAAAAACTTCATTCTCCCGACCATTGAACATCGTGTAGAGCCTCCCAGTATGCAAAATCGGATTTGAATTGCTCAACGCCACTTCATAGAAACTATCCAACAGGATAATAGGAGTAATAAACAATCGTTCCAATTCCTTTCGGAAACTTTCACGATTCTCAATATTTTCCAAAACAACCTCCAATCTTGACTTGTATCCAAGCAGATTGGCAGTTTGACCATACTTAACAACTCGCGATATGAATGGCACACGTTGGAAACCGAACAACTTTGCGCAAGTCCCCAAAACATCATGAGCAAAGAAAAAAAATCCCGTACTTGAAACTACTGAACCAACCGCCGCATCGCCAACAAAAGGCTTTATTAAACGTAATGTGCTCTCAATCATATACCCAGGAAGGCACAAAAGGATGATATCCTGTCCCACAATCACTTCCTCTGGGTTCGAAGATACATAACTTATTTTTGCCACAAACCGCCTACCATCCCCATCTGTAACCATAATAGAATCACCCCAGCTGTCGGGATGTCCAGAAAGAACACTCAGCTCAACGTCTTGCTGTGAGGCAAATATGCCAGCACATACATGTCCCAAAGCCCCACCTCCACATATACAGATCTTCATTTCATATAGTATTAAGAATCTCAGTTAGATAATGATTATCAATACGGTCTCGCACTGCCAAACGGATATAATTACCACCATTGAAGCCTTTCTTTGTACTGCAGTCCTTGATTAAGATTTTATATCTCATAAGCTGCAATGCCAGTTCATGCGAAGTAAATCGACTCGTAACTCGGCATAAGAAATAGTTAGCTTGGCTGTCATAAACTTCAAGATAAGGTATTTCGCGGAGTTCTTTTAAAAAAGTACTTCTTTCAGCACGAAATTCTTCGCAAGCTTTCACATAACTATCATGATACTTCTCAAAAATCTGCATGTAAAACTCGCCGAAAGAGTTAATATTCCAAATAGCCACATCTTTCTTCATTTTGGCAATAAGTTCAACATTACCAGAAGCCAACACTCCCAAGCGGAGCCCAGGAACACCGTAACTCTTACTGATACTTTTCACAATCACCAAATGAGGATTACTTGAAAGCAGTGTGTTGTCGAATAAAGAATTTCGCCCCTCAACTGAAACAAAGTCCACAAATGACTCATCCACAACAAAACGAATACCCTTTTCCTTAGTCCAAGAAATTAAATATAGCAGGTCGTTAAATGGTATATAATTGCCAGAAGGATTATCTGGATTGATAAGCAAAAGCGTATCTATATTCTTATTGCTAAAAAAAATTATTATATCATCAACGGAATATTTGAACCCTTCTTTTTTGGAAATGAATTGTACAATATTCTCTGCGTCGCAACGATTGGGATACTCTTCGAATGTAGGTAAAACATTACCTAACACACCCCCAATATTTTCCATCAATGCCTTAATCAGTTCAGCAGCACCATTGCCAACAAGAATATACTCCTGCTTTACTCCAAAGTTTTTTGATGCCAACAAAGAATTAACCCCCATGCCAGAAGGGTACTCTCGCATTAAAGTCTCAAAACTAGCTTTCATTTCATCTATCATGCGCTGAGGGGGGAAAAAGGGGTTCACTAAATAACAGAAATCAAGCATCTGCGGATAACGCCAGTAACCACCATATCGCGAGGAAATAGCTGCTAAACGCTCATTTTCAGTTGGTGCAAACATACCTTTTGCAATGTCCAGATCTTGTACATCATCAATCTCGTACCACACTTCACCTGATAATGGCAATGCTTTCAAAGGAGCTTCATGTAGATGAAGAATCACACGAAGTACCTGTTCATAATATTCATTATTGCCTAACGCGGTAACATAAGCAGTTAAAAATGGCACATAATATTTGGCAGAAAACTCATGACTGAACTTATAAATGTTCACTGTTTTGAAGTAATCTTTAATCTCTTCAAACTTGAACTTATCCTTATTAATAAAATGTGTAATGCGATTCTCTTCATCGATTTTTACTACCGTGCCATCCATCCAACTTTCATATTTATCAACAAGAGCAATGTTCGGACTAGTATCCTCCAACAGTTTCTGAACCACCCTTGTTTCATAAATAAGATCACTTTCCAACAAAAGAGTATCATCCTCCAACAAATAATCCTTAGCCAAATACAGGGAATAAATATTATTAGTTTTGTCATAGACAGTATTCTCCACATAGACTAATGGAATCCCTTTGTAGTTGGTTCCAATATAGTTTCTCACATTCTGACCTTTATAACCAATGACGAGGATAATGCGAGATACTTGTACTTTATATAATGTCTCCAAAGCACGATCAATAAGACGCACCCCATTCACCTCCAACATGCATTTGGTGTTGTTTTTTGTATAATGTCCCAGCCGCTTTCCCATACCAGCAGCTAAAATTATTGCCTGCATACCTTATAATATAATGATTATGTTCACAGTAAACACTAAAAGGATTTTAGTTTACACAAAAAAGCTTTGATTTCCGATTTCAGTGAAACACAATATTGGTATTTCTTATGTAAAGACTCAAAAACCCGTTTTGCTTCCGAATCGGATATACGGCGATTGTAGTCAACATATTCTGGGTCATGACCTTTACGTTCCTCAATAGGTGGGAGAATCATATAATCGCCATAAACTTGCCTTAAATAGCCATCAGTATTAGACGGCACCCTATACTCTTTGCCTTCAAAAAGCATCAACTTTCCTTCGCCAAAATACTCTTTCGGCATTGGACTATCCATCCAAGAAGAGTGATAGTTAACAACACAAGCACAATCTTGGTCGACAAACGCAGAGGCCAAACGCTCCCATTCATCTAATACTTTGGCATCGCTATTGTTGCGGCGAAGCCTACGAAGCTTCCATAGTTCCACGAAATTTTGACAAGCGACATCTGGCAAAAGATAAGCATCCAGATAAGTACGAAAGCATTGACGAATTCTCTGTAGTTGCTCAATACGAGTCACTTCATCATCAGGAACGAGATCCAACGGGAAAATATCCAAAAAGACGCCTCCAACATAGTCTGGATAAATACGCTCAATAATTGTCGTATTTAATAGTTCAACTTTAAGAAAATCATAACGATAGTTGGGTGTTTTGCGCCACGAAACCAACCGCATTTCGTCGCCCCACGTAGAGTCAGGCAACTGTTGCAAAGCCTCATAATCCCTTCGTAGCATATACACATCAATATCATCATCCCAAGGAATAAAGCCCTGATGCCTAACGGCACCTAAAACACTACCCCCAGCCAAATAATAATGCAATCCATTCCTATTGCATACTTCCACAAAAGTATCAAGAAGAAATAATAATTGCTTTTTAACAACATTATCCATCACACCAATTCCCAGTTAGAAGCCAAAACTACTTTCGAAGACGAATCGTATGGAGTTTCCCGCTGTATGAAGGTTTCGTTTTGCTTCACATAAAAACGGACACACTCCCGTAGCCAGTCATACATCTCATATGAACTACCAATCCAAATATTAGAAGTATATGTGCCAGGTGAAAGATTTATATTCTTTATCAAGCAACGTACAAAATAGGATTCACCAGCTTTTACATTCAAAAGATGGAACTGGCTATCATAATTAGAAACATGAACCACCTGAGAATAGCCTTCATCTTTTACATCAAAGCTAATATCAACCCTGTCACAATTACGATAGACATGGAGAAGCATTTTTACTTCCAAATCCTGTCCTAATTCAATTCCATCCGCACTAGTTTCAAACCCCTCCACTCGTATATAACCATTACCTTTTCTTTCAAAATCGTACAAAGTCTGCTGCCCTTTCAAATAATAATCCACTATTTCATCTACATCTCCTCTTTTTTCTATTGACCCATTGTTCAACAACACAGCGTTTTTACACAATCGTCTTATACTAGCCATATTGTGACTAACAAATAACACCGTCCTACCCTCACCTTGCGACACATCTTTCATCTTTCCAATAGCTTTTTTCTGGAACTCGGCATCACCCACGGCAAGCACCTCATCTACAACCAAAATCTCAGGGTCGAGATGGGCAGCCACTGCGAAACCAAGACGAACAGTCATACCACTACTATAGCGCTTAACAGGAGTATCAATGTAGCGCTCACAGCCTGAAAAGTCCACAATTTCATCAATCTTCCTATCTATTTCTTTCTTGGTCATACCCAAAATGGTACCATTCATATAAATATTTTCACGACCTGTTAGTTCTGAATGGAAACCTGTGCCCACCTCCAAAAGACTGGCTATACGGCCTTTGGCCTTAATGGTGCCCGTAGTTGGTCCCGTCACTTTCGAGAGCAGCTTCAGCAGTGTGCTCTTACCAGCTCCATTCTTGCCGATGATGCCCACCACATCGCCTTGCTCCACTTTGAAGTCGATGTCCTTCAAAGCCCAAACGTATTCGCTGTCGGCAGCTTTGGAACGGTCGTTCACCGAACCCACTTTTAAGAAAGGGTCTTCTTTACCCAAAATGCTCATCTGCCACCACCGCTTCAGGTCATTGCTCAACGTTCCGCTTGAAACCAAACCCAAGCGGTAAAGCTTGCTAACATTGTTAAATTCTATTGCTGTTGACATATTACTTGATAAAATTTTTCATTTTCATCACCTGCTCAATCACAGGTGCCATATCATAATACTTGTATTCCGCCAAGCGACCGCCAAAGATTACATTTTCCTCTTGGTCGGCCAAGGCTTTATATTTTTGATACAATTCATTGTTTTTGTCATCATTGACTGGATAGTATGGTTCCATTCCTGGTTTCCATTCCGTGCTATACTCACGCGAGACCACTGTCTTGGGGCAATCATAAACTGCTTGTCCGAACATCTCAAAATGCTTGTGTTCAATGATTCTAGTGTAAGGAACATCGCGTTCTGTATAGTTGACCACAGCGTTGCCTTGCCAGTTGGGTGTGTCCTTTATCTCTTGTTCAAACGACACCGTGCGAAAATCAAGATGTCCGAACCGAAAATCGTAGAACTCATCAATTTGGCCTGTAAAGACTATCTTGTCTGCTAATTCGGTCAATTCGTAACGATGTGCGAAGAAATCGCAATTTGTCCTTGTTTCAACGTCTTCAAGCAAACCGTCAATCAATTTGTTGTAACCACCGATTGGGATGCCCTGGAAACTATCGTTGAAATAATTGTTGTCGAACACAAAACGGAGCGGCAACCTTCGGATAATGAACGCAGGTAATTCCATGCAGCTCCTACCCCATTGTTTTTCGGTATAGCCTTTGATAAGTGCCTCATAAATGTCTCTTCCAACCAAGCTCAAAGCTTGCTCCTCGAGGTTAGCTGGTTCTCGACCCTGCAAGGCATCGATTGCCTCTTTCCTTTGTTCCTCAATCTTGGCCAAGGCTCCTTCAGGTGTGATTACGCCCCACATCTGATGGAAGGTGTTCATATTGAACGGCAAGTTATAAAGTTTCCCTTTGTAATTCGCCACAGGACAGTTAGTATATCTGTTGAATGGCACAATGCCGTTCACAAAGTCCCAAACCTCCTTGTTGGAGGTGTGGAAGATGTGTGCTCCGTATTTATGGACATTGATGCCTTCGATGCTTTCACAATACACGTTGCCGCCAAGTTGTGGGCGCTTGTCGATGACGAGGCATTTTTTGCCCGCTTGCTTGGCATAGAAGGCGAAAGTGGCTCCATAAAGACCGGCACCTACTATAAGGTAATCGTATAGCCTCATTTAACTCTTATCTCATTTTTACCAACGGGATAGCAATACCCATAAGCGCAGTAACCAATTTACGATGTTTTAGACAAAGCCGAGTCCATCTGGTCCAACAGTAAGCTGGCTCTCGGTATCCAAGCAGCAATTTTCGGTCGTAATAAGAATCAAACCGATTATAAAAAGCACGAACCTCTGATTGCGACTTCAACCGTGGCAACTTACATAACGCCTTCATGATGTTAAAGCTACCACCTTCAAGGATCGTTTCGGCATATTTATCATTCTTATTATCAAGGCTTTCGTAGAAATGCAACATCCTAGTCCCCAATAGCGCATAGTCTGCCAAATGTTTGTATGACATCGTGCGAGTTGTTGATTCCGCATTAAAATGTACAGCATATCCACATTCATCACAATACATCATTCGCTTCGCATAAAACAGATGCACATTGACAAAATCAGCGTCCTCAAAAAGCACATCTTCAGCAAATGGATAGTTTACCTTGTCCATGAATGTCTTCTGATAAACATAAGGCCAAGGCGCCGTACCCCAAAAAGGAAATTGCGTTTGCATTTCCTTGCCAGTAAACAAATCGGTTTGACTGTATGGGAGGTTCTCCTCTCTTCCAACAATTTCATCCCTGTCAATTTTCACATAGCGCATCGCAACCATATCCAATCCATTCTCCTCAGCCAATTGGACTGCACTTATCACACCTTTTGAAGATTCATCATCACTATCCACGAAAACAATATACTTCCCTTGGGCTATGACAACTCCTCTGTTTCTCGCCGAACCTTGCCGATGGTTCTCAGGCTGGCAAAGCAAAACCAAGTTAGGACGTTGTAAAGCGTAATCCTTAACCACTTCAACCGTGTTGTCTGTTGAGCAATCGTCAATGACGATTACTTCAAAATCCAACTTGTTAATTATTAAGCCATAGATACTGTCCAAGCATCGTCTTATTGTGCCAGAAGAATTGAAAGCCGGAATAATAAATGAAATCAACATGCTTTAATCTGTTTGAACCACTCTAACTCTACAACAACACCACATTCTTTTTCCGCGTCAACCATGGTTTAGCATACTCATTATCACATAGAACAAGCATACTGTTTCTGTTCAACATTGCAGCATACTTACCAAAACTACCCTGACTTGCAACTATAATATCACACTTTGATATAAGCAATAAATCTTCAAAAGCTTTATTTGTTTCTTGAATCAATACATAATCTACAGACAAATTCGGGACAATATTAGTTTTCACGTACACCATTTCATCCGAAAAGAAAAAGAAGCGCGTCTGAGGATGAAGTCGTTCCACATAT
>Ga0310696_10005347_pt1 | contig 15523 bp, 19 predicted proteins | sample AusTroGonzalo_MG_4_FD_203885 | JGI IMG/M metagenome (GOLD analysis project Ga0310696, IMG submission 203885) | Bovine rumen microbial communities from tropical cattle in Woodstock, Queensland, Australia - Gonzalo_02 (v2) (version 2) | ecosystem: Host-associated > Mammals > Digestive system >...
GGCGTCCACCTTCTCGCCCCGGTCGCCAAGGTCGTGGCGCACGTGGTTGGCCCATCTGACGCACCTCTCCTCCCCCGTCAGCGGATCCCTGTCGCGCAGGGAGTTGTGTCCGGACGCCTTCAGCCGCCCCATGGCGGCCCTGTGGAAGGCCGCGGCGCTCCCCTCCTTGAAGGTCATGGAATAGCGCCAGCCGTTCCGCCTGCACGTGTCGATCACGCCGCGGTTGAGGTACAGGCTGTCCAGCAGCAGGCACATCCGGGTCCGCGGGAAGTCCCTCTTCATCCTTTCCGCCAGCCTGTGGAACGCCTTGAGCTCGCAGTCCTGCTTGTCGCATTCCCCGTCCGGGTTCTCGATGCGCTCGGACGCGATGGAGAAGACCATGCCGGACGGCGAGACCAGCTTGGCCTCCAGCGCGTTCAGGTGGTACTCGACGGTCCCGTCCTTGCGCGTCACGTGGGTGGAATGGGCAAGCCGGCGGAGGGAGCGGCAGCACTGGATGCCGTCCACGGCGACAAGTACAGCCCGCGCACCCGCATGCCCTCCAGGACCCTGCGGCCAGGCAGGTACTTGACCATGCGGCGCCGGAGGTCCTCAGGCTGGCCGTGCCCCAGCTTCCGCATCAGGTACGCGACCGTGGTCGGATGCGGCAGGCCCGCCGCATCGCATTTCGACAGCAGGCGCAGGTTCTCCAGGTACAGCGGGGCGTCCCTGAACTGGGCGGTCTCCATGTTGGACAGGCAGCCGGCCAGACGGGAGAGCATGGCCTGGAACAGCAGGAGGGGCAACGCGTACACGATGCGGTCGGGCCGCCTCGGGTCCGGCAGGAGGGACAGCCAGGCGTGGAGGCACCTGAGGCATTTCAGGACGCCGCGGATCAGGTTTCCGCAGTTCCCGATTCCAGGCTCCCGCTCCTGCGCCTTGCGGCCAGCCTTCGCGGCACGTGCAGGCGTATGAGCCTTTCCGCCAGGACGCCGATTTCCTTGAGCAGTTCCTTTACGCGCTTGTGGTTTGCCACCCATGTCTCCACCTCCGGGATCATGTCAACCGGTATGTAGACGGCCTTGGTCCTGCCGCAGTCCTTCGAGGTGACAGTGCACGCCGGATGGAGCGGGCCGCCGTTCGCGCAGGCGCACCTGGGGTTCCCGCACTTGCGCGACTTGCGGACCAGCGTCCCGGGCATGCAGATGCCCGTCTTCGCGATGGTGGCGATTTTTGCATGGATCTGCCGCCTGAGGCCGGCCTCGGATTCCTGTCTGACCTTGGTGTTCATTCCAGTGTCCTCCATTTGAGCCGTATAAGTACGGTTCAGATAATATAATGCAACATCTTTGGAATGCAAGGGTCGCCGCAAAAAAAACGCTGAAAATAATTTAGCCGTATGAATACGGTTCAGAAAGAATGAGGGCGCGGGACAAAAAATGGCCTTCCGGAGCTATTTGTTCGGAAGGCCGTTACGAATTACTCTCAAAAACAGCCGCACTTATTTTCTGATTCTTCAGTGCTGCATTTTTTATAACTTTCGATGACTTTTTAAGTTATTAAATACAAGAATGTTGAATTTTTCCTGTGCGGTGGCTTGCGGTACCACATTTACGAGATATGACAGCACACCTTCCCACGGACACCTTGGCCGAGCAGACGCTCGGCCCTCCCTATCCCTTTTCTCCTTCTTCTCCTTGTTATCCTTATCTCTCTTCATCCCTAAAATCCCTATTATCCCAGCCAGAGGTCGCCACGGCGTGCCTACATCCGGGCATCACGGCGGCCAGGGGCTGGCCGCCCTACCGAACTGTGGTGCATTTTCCCACGGGCACCTTGGCTGAAACAGCCATCCCCGCCCTGTTATCCCTGGCCAGAAGCCGCCTTTCCGATGACAGCATATTTCGTGGAAATTGCATTATAACGGCTATTTGACGGAATATATTATGAACTTGTTGCTGTGGACAACCCAAAATGGCATTCTGGTCATTGGCCGTGATTGGCGACCATCGACCCGCCTGCGTAGCAAAGGAACAACTATCATGGAATTTACTGAACTCGTTTCCGACTTTGCCAAGCGCCACGCCGTGGAGGGCCTCGACGCCAAGGACGGCGAGGTCGGCCTCGACATCGACGGCATCCCCGTCCTCTTGATTGAGGATGGCGAAAATCTTATTGCCACGGCAGAAATCGGCGAGCCGCCCGCGGATGGGCGCGCCGACTTCGCGGATATCCTGCTGGAAGCGAACCTCTCCTCCGCCATGTATTTCGCCAAGACGCGAGAAAGCGGCAAATATGTTCTCATCTGTCGCCACGCACTGGCCAATCTGGATTCCGAGTCTTTCGACGCGGTTCTCGAAAGGCTCGCAAACATGTCCGAGACCTGGCGGAACCTTCTCGCAGACTTCCGCCCTGCCGCCGCCCAGGCCGCTGCCGAGGCCGCAGAGGCCCCTGCCTTAAGTGTCGGCGGCTTCATGCAGGTATGAGACGAACAACGGCAATTTTAGCGTATTTTTGAGACGTAATGCTTATTTCTGAGCCTAGTTGACCAAGTCGCCCTACAAGGACTATCTTCTTATGAAACAATTGGCAATTATCCAGTATCTCAATCAAAGATAAAAGTAATGTAACTATTCAGACTGTTTACAAAACGCTCTTTTCCCCAGGAGGGTAGGTAGTGCTGGCCGTGTTCTGACAAAATGTTGCTTTTGCTGAGCGGCTTTTCTTCTTGCCGCGCGTCGAAGCGTCGATTGTCGCCCGCGCGTCCCACAACGTCCCACGTCTCAGCCATGCCCACGTCCCACGTCCCACGTCCCATGTCCCACGTCCCACGTTCCGCCTTGCTGCTCAATTACCTTCCCGCTAGGATAAAAGAGCGAAATCTAAAATCTCAACAAAAAAAGACCGGAGCCTCGGGAAAGGTTCGGTTCAATCCCAAGACTCCGGCTGAAAAACCGCACTGCCTGATAAAGCTTAAGTTCCGAGTTTTTATTGCTAAGTCTGTAAAACACGCTCCGCCTGGGAGCATTAACTTTTAACCCTGAAAGACAATCTCGTTCTCGGCATACCTTATCGGTTCCCTCACGACATGATTCCTCATAGCCGGACTAGCTGGGAGTGGCCATGCGGTTTTTCAATCGGCGATTCGGCAGTCAAGGCTACCTAATCGCCTAAATCATCATTTACGTACGGCTGAGCGGAGAATCAAAGTCAATCTTTGTACTGGCGTTGTAGGCATCCAGTTCGTCCTGGATGTCGTTGCATTCCTGCTGGACTTTCTCCCGCATCGCGTAGACCTGCGCGGCAGTGAAGACAACCGTGCGCTTGAACTCCTTGAAGTTGGAATCGCCTATCGCCTGGAAATCTGACGTTTCGTCTGTCCGTATGTCGTTCAGTCGATTGAGTTCGCTCTTGCATTCCTCGAGTTTGTAGATTCGTTCAAGATTGCCGGCGTTAGCCAGGCCAATCTTCGTCTTGAGTTCGATCAGTTTCTCCTTGTAGAGTTGTATTTTCTTGTAGGTTTCCGCCACATCAATCACGCGGGAAGAATCCTCTCGCTTGCTGTTTTCGCGGGCGATCATCGCCCAGTTGCGGGAAAGTTCTCCCGCCAGACGGTTCTTTTCCTTCAGTGCTTGGGCCAAAGTCATCATCATAATCAGTTTCTCCTTTTGCGGGTTTTCTTCACTTGGTGTTCATTGATAGTACGCCATCTGACGGACAGAACTTTCACAATCCGTCATGATTTTTGTCATTTATTTCGACCAGCCATCTTCGCTGTCTTTTCTTAATCTTTTGCCTGCCGTTTTCGTAACCGATAAAGTAGCCTTCAAAGAAGAAAAATACAGCCTCGTCGGCCTCCAGCCTGGTGGCCAACCAGTGCTTTTCTGCCTCTGCAATGTGATGCCCCAAGAAACTGGCGGGATTGCCACGGTATGGACGCAAATATTGCGGGAGATTTTCAAGGCCTCCCATTCCCAGCAACTTGGACTCTTCCTTAGAATCCGTCTTGAAAACCAGGCGTCTCCCGAAACTGTTCAGGATTCGGGAAGTCAGAACATCCGTGCGGATTCTGGAGGCCGAACAGAGAACATACATGCCTACACGCCGGGAACGTGCACAAAGCTGCACGAGAAGTGCCTCCGTTTTGGTGGCCTCGACTTCCATCAGATCGGCGAGTTCTCCAATGACGATGACCAGATGCGGCCATGTCGCATCTTTGTGCTTCTTGTTATAGCCGTCTAGGTTTCTGCAGTTTGCCGCAGAAAGCATATCATAGCGTCTGGACATTTCTTCGTTGGCCCATTCAAGTTCTCGAATCGCTTCCGATGCCGAGGTGTTCAGAATGCGATAGTATCTAGAAACTGAAGGGGAATGGGCAATCGATCCTGTGCCATCATAGATGGAGAACTGCAGTTCTTCTGGGCTGGCGTTCTTCACGAGTTCCGCCATCATGATGTTCAGGCAATCGTCTATCGTCTTTTTCTCTTTCCCCGCCAGCAGCAGGGGGACCCCCAGATGTTTTTTGACGACTGGGAGCAAGAATTTCTTCCTGTTTTCTGGTTCTTTGTTCATCATCATTTATCCTGACAGGTGTGAAGGACTTCTATGGACAATACGCTTTTTGCGGTGAAAAACTTTCAAAAACGGTTACTGTTCAGAACAGCCAATGCCCCAATCTTCTCCATTTCTGACGCAAAGTGTTTTTCCCTGGTTTGCCAGCATGACAAAGATTGCCGCCTGGTTTTACGGATGAACGGAAATAGCCGATTTCTTTTTTTTGCCATCCGGCAAAAACAAGAATTTGGCGGTTTTTCAGGCATTCCGCAAACTCTATACGGCAGTCATGGAAAAGAACTGCGGTTTCTCTGCGTTCTTTGCGGCTCTGCGTTAGAATGGTTTTGAACATTCATGTTTTGTTGAATCGACGCCTCAACAATACCACGAAATCGGGAACATACTGTCACCCTTTGCCGTCATCAAGCACGCTTCCGTAGGAATCCTCCGTCACTACGAACATCCTTCTCCTTACTGGAGGGATTTACGCAGACTTCGCCCCAGTGTCGATGCCTTGCACGACGACATCGCCGTTCCTCAACTCATCAATTCTCATTTCACAATCTCCTTGCCTGTCAATTGACAGCACAAATCACGATACTGAAAATTGATGGTAGCCTTCTCGAACCACTCCTTTTTCAGAGGGAAACGACTTTCAAAGCACCATGGATGACCGTAAAAATGCGAGACATTCCTGCAACAGTATGCTCCGTCTCCATTATCGCAGAAAAAATGGCATGCCCTGCACACTTCAATGTCCCGTTGCCTTTTCAGACAGCCAAACACCTTTTCATACTTCCGTTCCAGTTCCTCTTCCATTCCTACAATCTCCTTTGCGGTAACGCTTTATTCCCCATGAGGGTAGGCAGTGCTGTCCTTGTTCTGACAAAATGTTGCTTTTGTTGAGCGGCTGTTCTCTCCTAGTCGCACGTCGAGGCGTCGATTGTCGCCCGCATGTCGCGCGCCCCACGTCGCTCGTCCCATGTCCCACGTCCCAGCCATGCGCGCGCCCCATGTCGCTCGTCCCAAGTCCCACGTCCCAGCCATGCGCGCGTTTCACGTCGCTCGTCCCATGTCCCACGTCCCAGCCATGCGCGCGCCCCACGTCGCTCGTCCCATGTCCCACGTCCCAGCCATGCGCGCGCCCCACGTCGCTCGTCCCATGTTCCACGTCCCAGCCATGCGGCTCTATTACCTACCCTCATGGTGAATACAGCGTAAAGAAATTGGCTATTTGTCTTGAGATAGCAGTCTGCTTCAGCCAACCTGGCACAGTTCGCGATTGCGTTTCCGGCCACTGCCATGACGGAACTCCGCCGCTCTGGAACAAAGCCGTGCCCCCCACGCCGCGTGGAGACGAGCAAATGCTCGCCTTTCCACGCGCGTGAGGCCTTTTGCCCGTACTGGGACCAAGGCTGACCACTACAATAGTTTTACCAGTTCTTCAGGAACTTTTCGAGAGAACTGATATCAGTCTTGCTCAGTTTGAGCGCACCGTCATAGTCATCACGAATCACCCTGCGGATCAGAATCTTCCAGATATCATACCAGCGATTCTTCACAACACTGACATAATCTTCATCGACCCCATACTCTTCTGCCAAGGACTCCCTGCTCTCCTTATTGAGGATATACCTGACGAGAATTTGAATCTTCTTCTTGTCGCGACATTCCTCGGCAAGGCGCTTCAGGGATTCCCTGATGACGAACTGAATATCCTCCTTGGCAGTCTGACAGTGGAAGCCGTGACTGGAGGCAATATCATCCCATTCCTTGTCTTCCAAATTCTGGAAGATATCCTTGCGCTGTTCTCTCTTGACGTCTCGGGCGCAATTCCCGGCGACGATGGCAATAAAACGGGTATATTTGGCAACTCGTGCGGGATCGCACTCAAGCTTGCCCGTGGCGAATCTGAATGCCATCTCATTGAGAACAATGTCCCAGTGACAACGGGCAAGACGTGCATTCTTACAGCCAGAATAAATAATCAGCTTGTAGTTCTCAATGAAGCGAGCAATTTCAGAGTCAGAATGAACAAATTCAACATTGAATTCAGGCATTTCTCAAGTCTCCTGTTGGTTTTTTTGCCATGCAGGAGCCTTGAGGAAAGGACTTTTTCCTCAGCCTTAGTGACCTTATTGATTGAATCCGCGCGCCTTTGCGTGCGTCCCAAACACATCTGTCTTATTAAGACAAACCACCGTTGGGGTCATGACACGGTTGGCCATCCGGCTAGCTCCTGCATTCGCCAGACAGTCTTGATGCTATGTGCAGAAATTATTACATCGTAAAGTGAACTCCTTTGTTATTGTGGTTTTTACTGAACGCCATATTCACTTGGGAATAAGCGCCATGACATGTTTCTATCCGTGCTCTCACGAGCATTGCCGCTTCGCTACTTCTGCCATCGGTTCTGCCTTTGGAAAAATTGTTGAAAAAAAAAGCCCCTTGATGACTTGCATCAAGGGGCCGATTTGACAGATGTGGCGCGAATTGTTTTTGCTCATGCCACATCGTCTTTCGACAACCACCTTGGGATTGCGCGATCCTAGGCTGGTACGTTCGCCTATCGGCGAACTCATTCAATCGTCTATAGCCGACTGAACTACTCTTGATGCTATTCCTTTCGGAACATATATAATATAAACCATATTTCCATTTTTGCAAGTCGTTTTGTCATAAAAACCGGGAAAAAATCGGAAATTTTGTCAGATTTTTGTAATGACCCCCTTTTGTCAAGGGGCATCATTACACCAATCATGCCTAGAGATCTTGCAACGTCCAACCAATGGCGAGGCATGGGAGATAGACCAAGATGAATGCCATTGGATCACCCGTCTTGATCTCCAAGATCGATCCAACCACGCAGCCGAGCAATTGCATGATGGCGGTGAACCAATTTGGCTTGTAATCTGGTTGGTAGTTTCCATTTTCATCCAATTTGTAGCGCATGCTCTTTCTCCTTTCTGTCACTTCTTCGAGTTCACAAACTCGATGATCTTCTCTTGAATCTCGCTGTCCAGCTCGCACCACCAGTACAGAAAGTCATTTGGTTTTGAAGGTTGGTGTTGTTGTTTTTGGGTTCGCTCTTTTCCCCAGGAGCGTAGGTAGTGCTATACGTGTTCTGACAAAAAGTTGCTTTTGTTGGTCGGCTGTTCTTCTTGTCGCGCGTCGAAGCGTCGATTGTCGCCCGCATGTCGCACGTCTCTCGTCGCTCGTCGCACCAGCAACCACATCGCATGTCGAAGCGTCGATTGTCGCACATCGCCAGTTTGTCAAAACCGCTTTGCGGATCAATTACCTACCCTCATGGGGAATACAGCGTATGGAAAATGAATGAATTTACAATATGATGTTCTTACCGAGGGAAAAGAGTGGGGTATGGAAGAATACTTCGTTAGGCGACTCATGGTGGCTCTGGAAAACGAAACAGTCTAGTCAATTAGGTGGTGAAAAAATGAAATGTTTTTATCCATTCTACAGAGATAATAAATGCGGTTTCATAGACAATTTAGGAAATGAAATAGTTCCCCCGATGTATGAATACGGAACACATTCGACTGAAGGATTTGCCGTGGTGCGGCAAAACGGAGTTTACGGTTTCATTAATTCAAACAAAGATATTGTGGTACCTTTTTGCCACAAAGACGTCAATAACGTAAGGGATGAAGCTTTCTTCTCATGGGGAAAGGGCTTTTTCAATCTTGACAACAATTGTTTTTTTGAATGCAAAGAGGAAAATATTATCACCTCTGGTTTTCATGATAATTTCGCATGCATCACACGTGTCTCACGTATGAAGATAGGCAGACAGGTTTCAACGCCAACGTGTGGACTAATTTCAAGGAAGGGAGACTGGATAATAGCCCCGCAACAAAAATATTGTTTCAACCAAGAGGTTTGCCAAGGATTACTGGCAACAAGTATGCGATTGGAAAATGGGACGATGTTGTCTGGTTTTCTCAATACATATGGTGAAATTGCCATTCCTTTCATTTTTGCTGAAGCTCGTTCATTTTCGGAAAATTTGGCACCTGTGCGTGAAGCTACATATAATGGAAAATGCGGTTATATAGACCTGAAAGGAGATTATGTAATCAAGCCGAAATATAATGATGTCTGGGAGTTCTCGGAGGGGCTGGCCGCAGTGGCAATCGCAAGAAAAACAGTTAAAATCGGTTTCATCAACAAAGAAGGCGAGTTTGTCATTCCTCCGCAATTCAATATGGCAGGAAAGTTTCATGCAAACTGTGCCCCCGTTTTGAATGGCCGCAATCATAAGTTCGGATTGATCAATAAAAAAGGCGAGGTTATTCTTGAACCCTGTTTTTCTGATATTAAATATTGCAGTTCTGATATTTATAAGGTAGTCGACAACCAGAAGAAGTTATACTACATCAACAGCCTTGGAAATTGGATATATAAGGCAGATTAGCCCGACACTGGTGCAAAACTGCCAGCGGTTGGCCCCGCACTATATTCTCTAAAGGTAGGGCTAGTCCTACCCCCGAAGTCCAACCCCTTTAAGGACGCAGACGCGAGCGCAGCGAAGCGGATAGTCTGATAGCCGCGAATGCGGCGGCCCTAGGAGCGCAGCGACGACGGGTATAAAATGAGAGAGATATGGCGTTTTCTCGGAAGAACAGTTATGGAAAACCGATTCGTGGTCTCCCGAATTGCGAAACACTGTTCCTACTGCCGCATTTCCGTTAAGCACCGAAAATCTTCTCTTTTAGCACTTAATATGCCCTAGATAAGGCACTTGGATATAGGTCGAGCAAAACGCCGTTTATTTGCCAAAGCCAATTTTACCTTGGTGGAAATGATATGAATCCAGTTCCTATATTGGAGAAAACGCACTTCATTCCAGACGCGAAAAAGGCCGCCCGGCATTGCTGCCAGGCGACCTTGTGTTCTTTCCAATGATGCGCTAATTCTCTCCGAGCAGCATCGCCTCCTGTTCGCTCCACAGGTCGGGGAGCTTCTTCTTGAGGCTGTTCAGCGTCAAGGTGCTTGGATAATCCCCCGTTATGACGGCGTGGATTATCTTCGGCGAGAGTGGCAGAGGCCGATTATGTTGGCGACGTGGCTCTGGTCAAAGCCCGATCTGCCGCGCCAGCGCCTTTGCGCTCGCCACCTGTCCCTCGTCGATGAGCTTCTGCCAGCGCCGCGCCCTGGCGAAGGCAAGCAGCATCGCCTCGCGCTGGGTGTCGCCGACCGGCTCGTCCCCGTCGGGAATGATGATGCGCCTTCCGCTGCCCCGCCTGGTGATGACGAACGGTATCGTGATTCTTATGTTGCCGTCGGGCAGCGTCTCAATCCTTTGCTGATTCATTCCACACCTCCTGCATCAGCGGAGCGAAGCCCGCCGTGTTGAGCGTTATCTCGACCTTGTCCTCGTGGACGTCACGATGCTCGCCAGAAGCCGCTGTCTCTCGCCGTTCCCGATGCCGTCCCAGACTCTAGTCGGTGGTGCCAAGTTGATATCCTCCAATACTTTTTTATGCGGGAAACGGGAAAAAAGCGTCATCTCATTTGACTTACAGTAACTGTAACGTGTAATGTATGGGAAAGGCAGAAGAGAACAACCCTGTTTTCACTATAAAAGACATGATCAGGAAAGAGAAAATGAAGAAGAAAACGTCATTGGCGAACCTCACTGACCGAACGCCCCACTACACCGTCAAGCAGATGGCGGAGAAGATGGGATTGACGGCCTACGCCGTCCGCTACTACGACAACGCAGGGCTAATCCCCGAGGTGGGGCGGTCCAGCGGCAACAGCCGCCTGTTCTCCGACTACAATCTGGCCTGGCTGAAGATCGTGCACTGCCTGCGCTCCACGGGGCTGCCGATAACGGAGGTCCGCCGCTACATCCAGATGTGCCAGGAGGGTGATTCGACCATCCCCGAACGCGCGGCCATGATCGCCGCCCAGGAGAAATCGCTCAAGGCGCAGCTGGACGAGCTGAAGCGCCAGATGGAGATCCTCCAATACAAGAAGCATTACTACGAGGATCTTCTCGCGAGGAAGTCCAAGGACAGGTGCAACCCCGCAAGCCTCCAAGAGCCTGACGTCTCCCCCGAGAAGGCAAAGTGAGCATTTCAATTCATTCAATCAGGAGCACACCATGAAGAAGGTACTCATCATTTCCGCTTCGCCCCGCAAGGGCGGCAATTCCGACACGCTCTGCGACCAGTTCGCCAAAGGCGCATCCGAGGCAGGTCACAAGGTCGAGAAGATTCGGCTGGCCGAGAAGAACGTCGGTTTCTGCAGCGGATGTTATGCCTGCCAGAAACTGAAGAAATGTGTCAAGAACGACGATGCCAACGAGATTGTGGAGAAGATGCTCTCCGCCGACGTCATAGTACTGGCGACACCCGTCTATTTCTATTCTATGGACGCGCAGTTGAAGGCGCTTATCGACCGCACCGTCTCCCGCTGGGACGACTTCGACCGCTTCAAGGGGACGGAGTTCTGGCTGGTCATCACGGCGGCGGATGACAAGCGTGAGATGATGTCCGCCACCCTGGAGGGTCTGCGCGGATTCATGCGCGACTGCATGGAGGGCTCCGTCGAGCGCGGCGTCATCTACGGCACGGGCGCATACGAGAAGGGGGCAATCTGCAATCTGCCTGCCTTCCAGGAGGCATACGAGGCAGGCAAGTCCTGTTGAGCAATTCACGCTTGCGGAGAACCACAATGAAGAAGACCATCATACTTTTAACCATATTATTGACTTTGCAGGGGGCATTCGCAATGAACACCACGCTTACCCAAAAGGAACTCGCCATAGTTGACCTTTCCGCCGCCACCGCGCGTGGCGACCAGACCGCGTTGGCCGCCGCGCTGAACCGTGGCTTTGACGCAGGACTCACACTCAACGAGGCGAAGGAACTTGTCGGCCAGCTCTACGCCTACTGCGGCTTTCCCCGCGCCCTCAACGCCGCCGTGACGTTGATGAAGGTCGCCTCTGAAAGGAAACCTGCCGAGGGACGGGCTCCGAATCCGCCGCCGCAGGGCAAGCCCATCGAATTCGGGACCGCCAACCAGACGAAGCTCTGCGGCGGTGAAGTCAAAGGCGGGCTTTTTGACTTCCATCCGCAGTTGGACGAATACCTCAAGGCGCATCTATTCGGCGACATATTCGCGCGGGACAACGTGGATTGGCGCACTCGGGAACTGGCCACCATCGCCGCGCTGGCCGCCCGACCCGAGACCGCCCCGCAGATGGCCTCGCACATCGCCATAGGCAAGAACAACGGCGTCACGGACGCGCAGGCCAAGGAGATTGTCGCCCGGGTGCAGCGCCCCGCGAATCCCGAGCAGCTGCCGCCAGACTGGTCGGCGATACCCGTGGGCGCCCCCAACACGGCATACGCGAAATACTTCATCGGAAGGAGTTTCCTTCACAAACTCACACTTGAATAAGTGCCCGCCTTCGGAGTGACCTTTGAGCCTGGCTGCCGCAACAACTGGCACATCCACCACGCGAAGACCGGCGGCGGGCAGATTCTCATCGTCACGGCTGGCGAAGGCTACTATCAGGAGTGGGGCAAGCCAGCGCGGCGCATCCGCAAGGGCGACACGGTGAACATCCCCGCGGGCGTCAAGCACTGGCACGGAGCCGCACCAGACTGCTGGTTCCAGCACATCGCGCTGGAAGTACCAGGCACGGAGCAGTCCAATGAATGGTGCGAGCCCGTCGATGACAAGGCGTACGCGGAGGCAACGAAATAGCAACGATATTTATAACTAAGGAGTCAAGAACATGTTGAAACATTCAACCTTAATCATCGAGCTTGTTCTGGCCGCGCTGCTGCCGCTTTGCGGGTTCGCGAGGGAAAATGCGTCTTCTGAAACTGGAAAAGGATCCACCATCATGAACAACACCACCAAGTCACTCGTCGTCTGCTTCTCAGCCACAGGAAACACAAAAGGCGTCGCACAGCGGCTCGCCTCGGCAATCGGCGCGGAATTCGTGGAAATCGTCCCTTCAAAGCCCTATACCGCAGCCGATTTGGACTGGCGGGACAAGAAAAGCCGCAGCTCCGTCGAGATGGCCGACCGCAAGAGCCGCCCAGCCATTGCAACTGCCGTACCCGGCCTGGCGGACTATGCGACGGTGTTCATAGGCTTCCCGATATGGTGGTACCGCGAGCCGTCCATCATCGACACCTTCGTCGAATCCAACGCAGAAGCACTTGGTGGGAAGACCATCGTTCCCTTCGCCACATCAGGCAGCAGCGGTATGGGCGATTCATCCGCCAACCTGCAGGTGCTTGCCCCAAAGGCGAAAGTCGTCGAAGGCCGCCGTTTCAGCACCTCCGCCGATGCCGAAACGCTCAGGAAATGGGCGGCTGAGTTCACGAAATAGAAGCATCAATATCCCTTGACTGACATGAACAGACGCGATTTCATCAAGAATATGGCAGTCGTGGCTGCCGGCGCGACCGTTGTCGGCGCGGGAGGGCTTGCGTCATCACTGCTGGCCGAAGAGAAGAAGGAGAAAGGCAAAATGAAGATACTCGTTCTTACAGGGAGCCCTCGCAAGGGCGGCAACTCCGCGACTTTGGCCGATCATTTCATCAAGGGCGCAAAGGATGCGGGCCATTCCGTTGAGCGGTTTGACGCGGCGTTCAAGAAGGTGCATCCCTGCATCGCCTGCAACTCCTGCGGGATGGACGGTCCGTGCGTGTTCAAGGACGATTTCGAGTTTGTGCGCAAGCACATCATTGACGCCGACTGCGTGGTGTTCGCCACGCCGATGTACTATTTCGGAATCTCAGCGCAACTCAAGGCGGTCATCGACCGCTTCTACGCCATCAACGGCTCGATTCATGTCCCGAAGAAGGCGGTTCTCCTGATGACCTACGCCAACACGGCGGCCTCGGAGGCAGTGCCCATCAAGTCCCACTACGAAGTTCTGTTGAAGTACCTCGGTTGGACGGACGCGGGGCAGGTCATCGCGCCTGGCGTCTGGCCCGTCGGGGCAATCGACCGCACGAGGTATCCCGAACAAGCCTATCAGCTGGGGAAGAGCATTTGACAAGACATGCCCTAACGTAAACACGGAGACAAGAAAATGAAAAGACATTTGTGGATGATTTTTACGGCGGCAGCGCTGTTTGGATGCGGCAAGGTCGTGGTGGACAACGCACCGAAACAGGCGGCACAGCCATCCGCCGCAACGCAGCAGGCGGCGACGGAGACGTGGGTCTCCTACGAAACGACGGACGAGAACGCACCCGTCGTCTATTTCACCAAAGACATTTCGCCCGAAGGACTTGTGAAGGCTTACAAGGCGCTCGGCTGGATGCCGCAGGGCAAGGTTGGCGTGAAAATCAGCACAGGCGAATCCGCCAAGACAAATCACCTGCGACCAGCCCTCATCAAGGATCTGGTGCAGATGCTCAACGGGACGATTGTGGAGTGCAACACCGCCTACGGCGGCAGCCGCGCCACGGTCGCATTGCACCACCAGGCCGTCAAGGAGCGCGGATACCTCGACATCGCGCCGTTCGACCTGCTGGACGAGGAGGGATACATCACGCTACCCGTCAACGGCAAGGTGCTCAAGGAGGATTATGTCGGCTCCCACTTCGGAAACTACGGCTCCTATCTGGTGCTGTCCCACTTCAAGGGGCATCAGATGGGCGGCTTCGGCGGTGCGCTCAAGAACCTCTCCATTGGCTTCGGCAGCGGAACCAGCGCGAAAAAGTCGGGCAAGGCGATCATCCATTCGGGCGGCAAGAGCGACACAAATCCCTGGGGCGGAGAACAGATTCCCTTCCTGGAGGCGATGGGCGAGGCCGCCGTGGCCGTTTGTCAGGCTATGGACGGCGGACGGAACATAGCCTTTGTCAACGTGATGAACCGCCTAAGCGTCGATTGTGACTGCAACGCCAACCCCGCCGAGCCTGACATGCACGACATTGGCATACTCGCCTCGCTTGACCCGCTGGCGCTTGACCAGGCCTGCATTGACAAGGTGTGGCAAGCACCAGACTCAAAGAGCCTCAAGGCGAGGATTGACCGCCAGCAGGGCCGCCATATTCTGGAATACACGGATACCCTCGGCGTCTATCACCGCCGCTATCGCTTGGTCAATCTGGACAAATAACGGCCAATGCTTGACATTCTGCAGCGCGAGGCAATATACCTCTGGTACTATGCCGACCTCCAGTTTCGCCAGATTTTCTGGTACTGGGTGCTCGGCATGGCAATGGGGTCGCTTGTCTCCGTGTTCGCCAAGGAGGGCCTCCACCGTCTCTGCGCCCGTCTTGGGCAGCGTCTGACGGGACCAATCGGGTGGATTGCCGCGAGCATCCTCGGCATCGCTTCGCCCCTGTGCATGTACGGGACCATTCCCATCTGCGCGTCCTTCTCCCAGAAGGGAATCAAGGAGGATTTTCTCGCTGCCTTCATGATGAGCTCCATCCTGCTGAATCCGCAGCTTATCATCTACAGTGCCGCACTGGGCTGCACGGCTCTGTGCGTCCGTATCGTCGCATGTTTCCTGTGCGGCGTCGCTTCAGGCGCGTTGATTCACTATGGCATCAAAGAGAAGAGTTTCTTCAACTTCAAGGGCTTTGCGGAAAAATCGGGACGGGACATCCACCCGAATCCGTTCCTCCGCTTTCTGTTCAACCTGGGGCGAAATCTGAAGGCGACGGGGCCGTGGTTTGCGCTCGGTATCCTGCTCTCCGCGCTGTTTCAGCGCTATGTCCATGCCGAGCTGGTCGGGAAGCTCTTCGGTCCACAAAGGCAGTTCGGCCTGCTGCTTGCGGCGACGGTGGGCGTCCCGCTCTACGTATGCGGAGGCGGCACAATCCCCATGCTGCGCGACTGGCTAGCTGAAGGGATGAGCCTGGGGGCGGCGACCGCCTTCATGGTGACGGGACCCGCCACGAAAATCACAAACCTCGGCGCACTGAAGATTGTCCTTGGCGCAAAGAACTTCGCACTCTACCTGGCCTTCGTCCTGCTC
>Ga0310696_10005348_pt1 | contig 15520 bp, 16 predicted proteins | sample AusTroGonzalo_MG_4_FD_203885 | JGI IMG/M metagenome (GOLD analysis project Ga0310696, IMG submission 203885) | Bovine rumen microbial communities from tropical cattle in Woodstock, Queensland, Australia - Gonzalo_02 (v2) (version 2) | ecosystem: Host-associated > Mammals > Digestive system >...
CGCGAAGCTGCACCAGGAGCACCTGACGAAGTTCTGGAACCGCATCGAGGCGACGGACGCGTTCTGCCGCAACCGCAAAGGCGGCATGAGGATGCTCGTCAAGCAGATGATGAGCGCGCAGTCGCGCGTCTACTCCGTCCACGACATCTGCTGGAAGGTAAACGGCGACGGCACGCTCACGGCGACGTTCACGCACGTCCCGGCGTGGTGCTTCGAGAACCGCACCGGACGGCTCAGGTACATCAGGAACGACAGCGACACGGCGGGCGTTGAGATGCCGGACGGCGAATGGCTCGTCACCGTGGGCGAGGGCGTCGGGATCGCCGCTGCCGTGATCGCGATGGCGAAGCGGCTTTCCTGGAACGACTGGCTGCTCTTCTCGGAGAAGTGCGGGATGCCGGTCATCCTCGGCAACACGAACGCGCAGCGCGACACGCCGGCATGGGCGGCGATGTCGCGCGCTATCCGCGCAATCGCGCCGAAGACCGGGCTTCTCGCCGACACCGGCACGACGCTGAACGCCGTCTCGATGGGGGCGGGCGGGCAGAACACCTACCGCGAGCTGGTCGACACGGTGGACCGCGCGATATCCGCGCTCTACCGCGGCGGCGACCTCGCCACGCAGTCGAGCGGCCCGGACGCCGCGGGCGTCAACGCCCAGGCGGGCGAGTCGGAGCTGATGGACGACGACGGCTGCAAGATGATCGCCGAGACGCTGCGCGACCAGGTGGAGAAGTTCGTGATCCGCTTCGAGCTTGGGGACTTCGATCCTCTTGCGGAGATCGTCATCAACCCGCCTGCCGACACCGAAGACGTCGAGCGCGAGATGAAGATCGACGACCACCTCGCCGGGCTCGGCGTTAAGCTGTCGAAGAAGGACGCCCTCGCCCGGTACGGCCGGACGGAGGCAGAGGACGAAAACGACGCGCTCGTCTTGCCGTCGGCACCTGTGACGGATCCCGCCTCGCAGAAACTCACCGCTCAGGACATCGCGTCGCTTATCTATCCCCTCAGAGCTGGTGGATATAAAATCTCCCAGCCGGTAGTCGAGAGAGCAATTGGTCTCAAACTGGAGGAAATCACCCCTGGAGATGGAGTTGACAACGGCAAAACCCAGCTTGCGAACGAGAAGCCAGGCAAGACCCCCTTGCAAACGCGCGAGAACCGCTTGCAAAACGCTCCGCGCGTTTCGGACGGACAAGGAGACCCCTCCGGCCTACCCCCCTCTCAAATCGCAAAAAATCGGCCTTCTGGCGCGGACGGGGTTTTGGAGGCGTTCGTGAAGGACACAGGTCCAGCCGCAAAGGCGGTTGAAAAGTTCTTGAAAGCCCCTTCAAAGGAAGCTGCCGAGAAGCTATTGGCTGATCTGCCGAAGCTCCTTCCCGACGATCCCGCCATGGCGGCGGTCATCGCCGACGAAATTGCGAAGGTGTACGTCGCGACCGTCGCCTCGTCCCGCCCGTCCCAGAACGGAGAGGAGATCACCCAGGAGCAAGCCGAGGAACTTTACGAGGAGATGATGGCGAAATGAGCGAGCACTGCCCACAGGACGGAGGGTTCATCGGCGACGCCGGCTGCACCCACCCCAACCACCAGCACAGCGAGCTGGTGAAGGGAATCATTGTCAACGCCATGCCGCGCGGGCATTTGCACCTCATCAGCGAGGCCGACGCGGAAGCCGCGCTCAAGGAGGGATTCTACGTAAACGACCCAGCCGGCAAGCGGGTCGGCTTCGGCAAGGGGCTCCTTGAGCACATCGACAACGACACAAACCACGCGCCTGAGGACGCCAAGGCCCGCAAGCAGCGGCTCATCTATGCGGTTCAGACCGTCACGCATCCAGACAAGACCGAGAAGAACCACCGCAGCATTCCAGGGCGCACGGCCTACGCAAAGGCATTCGACGACTTCGGCATACTTGCGATCACGGAGCCGGAGTCAGACGTGATCGCAAAGGTGTTCACGTACTTCCCGAGGCGAGGAGCAAGAAAACGGTAAACGGTTTGCGGCACCCTCTCGGATGCCGCACCGCAGAGAATTATACCACAAACTTCTGAAGAAAGGCAAGGAGGCAAATGAAGTTCAGATTTGGCAGCGATGTAATTGACGATGATGCGTTCTACGCACTCATCGGAAACGAGCTCGTCTTCAAAGACGGGACAAAGCACTGCGTCGACGACGCAACCGCCGACGCAGTGCGCAAGGCGTTTACGCCTTATCCTGCGCCCGAACCGCAGCCAGACACTCGCGGTACTGCTGAAGGAACCCGTCCTTCTTCAGCGCCGCAGTCTTCATCTCTGCGCACTTCTCGAGCGCGAGCTTCAAAAGCTCAAGCGCGACTTCCGCGTCACTCATCGTAATCACCTCCTTCCCAAGAGGAATTATACCACAATGAAGAACCTCAACTTATACGCGCTGGCTAACGAGCTGAACATCGGTGACCCGAAGTCCGGCACGATCCGCGTGCCGTTCGGTCGGTGGGACTTCGGCGAGAAGAAGCTCGCAGACGGGCGCACTGTGTTCTTCGTCCAGGAGCTGACGCGGGACGGGGCCGAGAGGATGGCCGCGAAGATAAACGCGGGCGTCGCCGACGGCGAGAAAGGCGTCCCTGTGTACTGGGGGCACCCCGACGTTCCGGAACTCGCGCACAAGTACCCCGACAAGCGCGCCAAGGGCTGGATCAAGTCCGCGGCGGTCGAGGCTGACGCGCTCGTGCTTTCCGTCGAATGGCTGGAGGAGAACGCGACGGACGGCTTCGGATGGTTCTCGCCCTTCTGGGGCGGTCCGGCGAAGGACCTCGGGCAGGGCCGCTACCTGAAGCAGCTCGACTCGCTCACGTCGGTCGCGCTCGTCAACATCCCGAACATACAGGAATTTCGCCTTGCAAACGAGTTGCAGGGCGGGTTAAACCATGAACAATCCGGCGGCATCGCCGGGGAAGGAGAAAAGAAAATGGATCGAGCAAAGCTCATCCAAGCCCTTGGTCTCCCGGAGACCGCGACGGACGAAGACATCTTCGCGGCCATCGAGAAGAACAAGGCCGCCGCGGCCGACGCCGCGACGAAGCAGGCAGCCGCCGAGGCCGAGAAAGGCCAGGCGGAGAAGGACCGCGACGAGGCGAAGGCCGAGCTCGCGAACGAGCGCGCCGCGCACCGCGGGCTGCTGCTGGACCAGGCGATCGCCGAGGGCCGCATCAGCGTCGCCGGGCGCGCCGCGTGGGAAAAGCGCCTCACCGACGACTTCGCCGCCGGCAAGGTCGCGCTCGCGAACGAGAAGCCGCTGAAGACCGAGACCGCCGTCACGACGACTCCCGGCAAGCAGGCCCCCGTCGATCTCGTCGCCCTCGCCAACGAGCGCATGGCGAAGCATCCCGGCATGACCTATCCGGCGGCGTTCGCCCAGGTCATGAAGGAGCACCCCGAAGTCAAGTAACCAAACAGAAAGGCAAAGCAAATGAAGGCAATCACACCCAACGGCAAGGCCACGTTCACGGCCGGTGCCGCAATCGCCAAGGGCGAGTTCGTCAAGTTCTCGTCCGGAAAGGTCGTCAAGGCCGCCGCCGCGACCGACGTCTGCATCGGCGTCGCGCTCGACTCCGCGTCCGCTTCCGGCGAAATCATCCCGGTGCAGCTCCTCACGAGCGGCGACACCGTGATCGTCAAGGCCGGCGGAGCTGTCGCGCAGGGCGGCTCCGTCTCGTGCCTCGGCACGACCGTCTCCACGGCCGGCACGCTGCAGTACGGCTACGCGCTCGAGGCCGCCTCCGCAAGCGGCGACCTCATCGAGTGCATGGTCGGTCTCCCGGCGGTCACCAAGATCAGCTAAGGTCAAATCAAAGAAAGGCAAAGCAAAATGAACATGAATCCATTCGACATTCTCGCATCCGGCGCGGCTGCAAAGCCCGGCCAGGTGTTCCTCGCCAACGAGGGGTCGGTCGACAACCAGTTCCTCTCCGAGGCGCTCACGCAGTACTCCGTCGGCTGGAAGTCTCCGGACGGCAAGCTCGAGGCGACGCTCCGCACGCTCACCGGCGAGCCGATCATCGTCCCGAAGCGCTTCAGCTTCAAGAAGATGGACAACAAGTCCGCCTTCGCCGCCCTCGAGAACGACGAGGACGTGCGCGCGATCGGCGCTGACTTCAAGCGCGTGACCGTCCAGGGCACGGTCGTGGACGCGCACACGGTCTCGAAGGGTCTCACCATTCGCATCGACCGCGACGAGGCCAACGACAACCCGCAGGCCGAGCAGGACGCCGTCGCCTACGTGAGGACGCTCCTCTACCGCGGCGAGATCATCCGCGCGTTCAGCGGCCTCGCCGGCGCGGCGACGGGCGGCAACGCCACCACCGCGACCTGGACCGCCGCCGCGAAGGCCGACGCCGACGCGGAGGTCCTCGCGCACCTCCAGACGCTCGCGGGCGACTCGGGCCTCCTCCCGAACCGCGCGTGGTTCGGCGCGACCGCCTGGACGAAGCGCTTCACCACGATGCGCGCGTCCGACTCCGTGGCCGTCGCGAACGGCGCGGGCCTCACGCCCGAGCAGCTCGCGGGCCTCTACGCCGTCGACACGGTGAGCGTCTGCAACGAGCGCTACCAGTCCGGCAGCAGCAAGTCCGCGCTGCTCTCCAACAACCTGGTGCTCTTGTTCAACGCGCAGACGAGCGGCGTGAAGGACGACCCGTCGAACATCAAGCGCTTCGTCACGAAGGTGAACGGCCAGGACTTCGCGGTCTTCCGCGAGGAGAAGGCGGCGTTCATCGACATCACGGTGGCGCACCAGTCGCTCATCGCGATCACGTCCAGCCTCGGCATCGGCAAGATCACCGTGAGCTGATAGAAAGGAACCGCGCCATGTCGAACTGGAGAACAGTTGACGAAAACGACCTCGCGGCGACGCTCTCGCAGGGCGAGATCGACGCATTCCGCCAGGACGCCTCGCTCGACGGCTCCGATCCCGTGGCGCGGCTCCTCACGCGCACCGTCGCGATGGTTCGCGGCTACATCGCCACGAACGGCAAGGTGCGCCGCATGGGGCCCTCCGGGACTCTCCCGGAGAGCCTCATATCCCCCGCGATGGACTACGCAGCGGCGGACGTCCTGAAGCGCATCAATGTGCCGCTCAACGACGACCGTCGCAAGGCTCGCGAGCGCGCGGAGGACCTTTTCAAGGACGTCGCAGCGGGGAAGTACACTCCGGAGAGCGACGACGCCGACGACACCGCGCCTACGGACGGTCCGGCGATCGAAGTAGTCTGCACCGTCCGCGACCGCGTGAGCGCGGCGAAGCTGGAGGGACTGTAAACCTATGACCCCCGCAGACATAGTCCGCCTGAAGAACCTGCTGCCGACTTCGCTCGGCAGCGCGGAGATCCGCCAGCGCATTGCGGCGGACATCCTCCGCCGCGCGGTCTTCTCGGCAAGGATGGCGTCTGCTTCGTACCTCGCGAAGATACGCGAGGTCTGCATTGAGATTTCGGAAGGACGCATCAGCCAGGCGGACGCACGCGCCAGGCTGCTTGAGGTCCTCGAGCAGATGGGGCACTCGCAGCAGGATCCGGGCGGGCTGCTGAACCCCGCGTCGCAGAGGCGGCTCGACCTCATAATAGACACCCAGCGGCAGATGGCCGCTTCCGTCGCGCTGCTCTCCGAGGAGACCGAGGCGACGGTGGAGATGACGCCGGCGTGGCGTCTCGAGCGGATGGGGAACCCCGACCATCCGAGACTGGACTGGCCCGCGCGATGGCAGGCCGCCGGAGAGGCGTGCGGCTGGCAAGGCGCGTGCAAGGGCGACTTCGTCGCTCTCAAGGGCTCGCCGATATGGCAGGAGATCGGCAACGGCGCGGGAGGTTTCCGCGACACGCTCGGGAACCCCTTCCCGCCCTTCGCGTTCTCGTCCACGATGACCTGGGTCCCCGTCGGCCGCGACGAATGCGCCGCGCTCGGGCTCGACCCGGACGGCGGCAAGGCGGCGAAGGCGACGCTCTCGCCTTCCGAGCGCGAGATCGTGGACGCCGCGAAACGCTTCGGCTTCAACATGGGGGACTACGAATGATCGAGATGGAAGTCAACGTCGGGAAGCTCGACGCCACGATCGGCAGGATCCTCGCCGCCGTAGGGCCGCAGGCCCGGCATCTGCTGCTCTCCGCAGCGGCCGAGGGCGTGTGGACGCTCTGCCGCAGCCATCTCGCGGCGCTCTCCGGACGCCGCCACCGCTGGGCGCGAATGCTCGGCGCTAAGGAGACCGGGCACATCTCGAAGGGAGCGAGGGCCACGACGTTCCACTCTTCCACGACGAGCGCGACGGTGAGGATCCCGATCCCGGGCATCTCGCGCGCATGGCACGACCTCGACATCCGGCCCGTCAACGCGAGGAAGCTCACGGTGCCGGTCAACGCGATCAGCTACGGCCACCGCGTCAAGGAACTCCGCTCGCGCGGCTGGAAGTTCTTCCGCGCCGGCGACGCGCTCTTCGGGTACAGGGGCAAGGGCGGGAGGCGCAAGACGCTTCCGCTCTACGCGCTGAAGGACAGCATACGGCAGCTGCGCGACCCGGACCTCCTGCCGTCCAAGGCCGACATCTCGCGCACGGCGTCGAGGTCGGCGGCGCGCTACATAGCGCATCTCATCGGAAAGGAAGAGGCGGCATGAACACCGGAAGCGAAGGACAGCTCGTCGCGGAGATAGCGAAGTTCCTCGAGGGACGCGAGGAGTTCTCGAAGGACCACGTCGCGTTCATCATGGAGGACGTCGGCTCGACCGACGCAGAGACGGAAAAGGCGAGGTTCGCGCAGGCGGGGCTCGCGGTCGTCGTCGCGACCGACTCCTTCACGCGCGTCTCCGACTCCGGCGGCGAGATGACGGGCCCGCTCGAGCTGACGATCTGCGTCTTCGAGAGGCCCAAGCTCAACCGCAAGAACAGGGGCGCGATGACCGGCGCGACGGCAAACGAGCTGCTGCGCTCCCTTCTCCACTGGCATCTCTTCGAGGGGCTCGGGCGGATGCGCTTCGCGTCCTATGCCCGCTACGAGGTCGACGAGTACTACGTCTGGGAGTCGCGCTGGCGCGTCGAGCTCGGCGCGGACGAGGCGACGTGGGGAACGGGGGAGAGCGCGTTCGGCGTAGTGCGGACGCGGCGCATCCGCCGCACGGGGACCGTCGTCACGGAGCCGGACGGCAACGGCGACGCGTTCCTCTTTGGCGTCCGCGATCGGCATCTCGAGATCGACCTCACGTGCTGGTCGAACGGCGAGACGCCGCCAGACATCGGGGAGACGTTCTCCGTGCCGGTGAACGGCGTGGAGACGGTCTTCGAATGCACGGAGTCCGACGACACCGCCTCTTCGGAAGAGGGGCTCACAATTCACATCGCGGGAAGGACCTTCCCGAAAAAACAAGGAGACTAAAACATGGCACACGGCACACTGGCGATATTCTCGCCGACGAACCTGATCGGCGACCTGACCGGCTGGACGTTCCAGAACGGCGGGGGGAAGAACGCGTCGAAGGAGCGCGCAAGCGAGCTCGGCGACGACGGCGACGAGCTCATGAGCGCCCTGCACAACGGCAAGGAGACGGCGACGCTGGAGTTCGTCGGCGCGCTCACGACGGGGAACTACAGCTTCCCCGCGGTCGGCGCGCACGCGAACGGCTGGCACATTGACGAGATCCAGGTCAAGTGGGACCGCGGGAAGATCCGCCCGAAGATGACCGTCACCGTGCACAGGCACACGGAAGGCGCAATGCACACGACCTGCCGCACCTACGTCTCGTCGCTCTCCGGCAAGATCGCGGCGCAGGTGTTCGGCTGCCCGAGCGACTTCGACGACGCCTTCGTGCTCACGCAGGGCGCGGTCGTCGGGATGCGCTCGGCGACGCTCACCGTCCGCTGCAGCCACGTCGACGAGCCGAACGGCACCGGCGGCAACCTCATGGGCGACAACTACGACGGCGTCGAGACGCTCGTCGTGGAGCTCACGGGCGCGGCCACGGCCGACGACTACGAGACGTCGTGGGACGAGCCGGACAGCGGCGACACGCCGTCCAACACGGGCGCGACCACGCACTCGCTCAACTTCGAGCACCACATCGCGCACACCGTCCAGGGCAGCTGATGGAAGACAAGGCCACACTCCTTCTCGCGGAGGCGCTCGCCGACATGAAGTCGCGCCAGGGCGTCAACCTCGCCGACCTCGAGCCGGGCGAGGTGGTCGCCCTCGTCCGCGCCGTCGGGCGGGTGGCGGAGCCCTACGCGGAGGTGAACGCGGACGCGGCGGGGATCCCCGTCCGCGTCGCGCCCGGAGTGTGGTTCTGGCACCTTACCTGCGGCGCGAGCGTGTGGCTCGACGAGGTCGAGCGGATCCTGCCGAGGGGAACGGCGAACGAGCTGTACCGGCTCTGCCTCGTCTACGCCTGCTGCAACGCGAGAAGGCGCGACGCCTTCCCGCCGGTCGGGGGCCTGCGCGACCTTGAAGAGCTTGTGCAAGGCCATTTCAGGACGCTTGCATGCACGCCGCAGGAGATAAACGCGGGGCTCGACGCGCTCTTCGGCCTGAAGCCGCGCGAGACGGACGGGAACGACGTCCCGGAGGCCGCCTCGTGGGCCGCGATCTGCTCGCGCCTCGAGATGCAGACCGGCATCCCGGCCGACGAGTGGATGTGGGAGAGGAGCGGCAAGTACATGCTCAGGTGCTACCGCGACCTGAAGAAAGTATCGGACGCGCTCGGGCGCGGCGGCGACGACGCGGACTCCGGCGACGAGCTCGACTACGCGGTGAACGCGCTGCAGCGCCTCAAGCTCGACATCATGAGGAGGGTCAAGAAGAATGGCTGAGAAGGCAGGAGTCGAGATCGAGCTGACGGCCAAGGACTCCGCGAGCGAGAAGGTCGAGGCGGCCGGCAAGTCGATGGGCGAGGGGCTGAACCCGCTCGGTGCCGTCACCGCGGCGCTGAACGGCAACTTCGCCGCCATGGGCCGCCACCTCGTCATGCTCGCGCAGAAGATGAAGCTGCTGCACATGACGATGATGCAGTTCACCCTCTACGCCGCGCTCGTCATGGCGCTGGTGAAGGCGGTGCAGACGCTGCGCGAGCACTTCCGCGCGGCGAACGAGGCGGCGAACCTCCACGAGCTCGAGGGCTCGAAGGCGGCCCTGGACGAAATGCGCGAGTCCGCCGCCGACTTCGCGAAGGAGATGGAGAACGCCAGGAAGCGCGGCGCGGACGCGCAGAAGGTCTTCGAGGACAACGCCAAGGCGATCAACGCGATGGCCAGGGCGCAGAACGAGTTCAACAAGGCGCAGGAGCTCGCGCTTGCCACGACCGAGGAGGAGCGCGCGGCGATCGAGCGCAAGTACCAGGCGTCAGACCGCGCCGACAAGGCCGAGGCCGACAGGCAGATCCGCGAGAACCGCCGCAAGGCGCTGGAGGAGGAGCGCGACCGCCTCACGCGCGAGCTTGCCGAGAGCGAGGCCGCGCAGGGCGACTACCTCGCCGAGTCCAAGCGGACGGGCAGTCTGAGTCTGAAGGCGGCGCACAAGTCCATCGGGTTCTGGAGCTGGCTCGTCGGATCGGTTGACGACAACCTCGAGCACGCCCAGGGCATGGGCGACCTCCAGCACGAGAACCTCACACTCGCGCAGAAGGAGATCGAGCGCCAGGCCGAGCTGAAGCGCAAGCTCGCCATGAACGCGCACGAGCTGGAGATGAACGCCCGGGAGGCGGAGACGGCCGCGGTGGAGGAGATGGCAGCCGAGCAGAAGGAGCTCAACGCCGAGAACGCCGAGATGGACCGCCGCGAGGCGGAAGAGCGCGCAGCCGCGGAAAAGGCGGCGGCCGACGCCGCGCTCGACGCGGAAAAGCGGCGGCACGCAGAGAAGATGGCGAACCTCGCGGCGGAGAAGAACGCGCAGAAAGTCGCCCTCACCGAACTCGCCCACGAGGAATCCGCGGCGCAGCGCAGGCTCGCTGCGGCGCAGGCCGAGGTCTCACGCGCGTGGGGATGGTACCGCGACAAGGACTCGATGGCCCGGCAGCTCGAGGAGGAGAAGGCCGAGGCGGCGGCGCAGGAACAGTTCGAGAAGGACTTCGAGAAGCTCAAGTTCCAGCGCGACTGGCGCACGGCGAAGAACCTGAGCGTGGACCAGGAGGCGGTCAGGCGCGTCGCGCTCGCCCGCGAGGAGGAGGCGGCGGCAAGGCGTGCCGCGCAGGAAACAGCCGAGAACACGGCGCGCGCCGCCGAGGCGGTGGAGCGCATCGAGGCGATGATCGGGGAGGAGGGCTAAATGGCAGTTTCACCCGTAACGGTAAAGACGCGCGTCAGCTGCCCCGAGCCGCAGATGCTCGTGGAGTTCGACAGGTACTGGGGCACTCACGTCATCAACGCGGACGGCACCGAGACGTGGTCCAACCGCGACCACGTCGTCGCCCGGCTCAAGAAGAAGGTCGTCGTCGAGGAGATACGCGGCTTCACGTCAGATCCGTCGGCCAACTACGCCAACTCGTCGCACGCAAGCGCCTTCCCGGTCTACGGCACGGGCAACGAGCTTGTCGGGACTTACACCTACGACGACACGATGACGACCTACGAATGCTTGAGGATAAACGAGGCGGGGTTCTGGCGCGTCGTGAAGACGACAACGACCGCGACTCCGGAAGTGCAGGTGGTGAGCTGATGGAAATACCGCAGAACATAAAGAACATCCTCTCCAAGCGCGCAAGGGCCGCCCTGAACGCCTGCGCGAGGTTCTGCAACAACCTCTGCATGGGCTTCGGGATCAGCTTCAAGCGCGGCGACGGCTACGTCGCGATCGGCATCGACCAGCCCGCGCTCCTCAAGTGGCTCAAGAACGAGAAGTTCGTCCAGGGCGGCGCAACCGCCGCGGAGGACGCCTATTCCACGCAGGCCGCCGACAAGGCGTCGGTCAGCTCCTCGATGCTTTCCGGAGACCACTGGGACGCGGGGCAGTTCACCGACGTGGACGGGAACGTGGTGCGGTCGAATCCCAACAACTCGTCGAGCGCGCCGAAGAAGACAGGCGTCTCGTTCTACGCGATCTCGAGATCCCAGAAGGTGGTGGACGTGGACTACCTCTTCTTCCGCAAGGTGACGGTGAACGAACACGGCGTCATCGCGGCCATGTCGGCCGAGGAGTTCGCCGTGGCCGTCGCCGACGAATCCGCACTATAGGAGAAACGAAGATGAAGCGAATCGCAACACTGCTGGCCCTGTCCGCAACAATTTCCGCGCTCGCCGCGGCAACGCCCTCCCCGCTCGCAACGCAGGCGTGGACGGCCCACGAGTTCTTCCGCGCCATCCAGGAGACCGGCCGGACGAACGTCCTCACTGCAGCCGACAGGCAGATGATCTCGAACTACGTCGACGAGGTCTGCCACCTCTACGCCGTCCGCATGGCTCCGCAGGAGGACGAGGCGACGTTCGAGAACGGCAAGCTCGTCTACACCGTGGGCGACACCGTGGTGACGAACTCCGTCTCCTTCGGCTTCCGCGCCTACTCGAACGCCGCCATGCGCGTCTCGTCGTCCACGCTCCCGGAAGCGCCCGCCGGCACGCTCTTCGCGTGGGACGGCGCGAACAGGCGATACGTCAACGCCTCGGCCGCGCCCTACGCGCTCGCCGCGTCGTGGACCTACACCGAGACGACCGGCGTCGTGTGGCGCACGACCGCCGCCGGGCGCTACGCCACCACGAACGTCTCGACGAAGTGCTTCATGCACCTCTCCGCCTCGACGAACTCCTGCGGCTGGACCTCGCAGCAGATCGGCGACACGTGGATCGTCCGCAAGTTCGCCGACGCAGACGGATCGCTCCTCGGCTCCTTCACGCTCGTCCCCGCGAGGATCTCCGACGCAGACCGCGCGGCCTGCCTGGGCGCGGCGTCCGCATCCGCGCGACGCGCGGCCCCTTCCCTCCTCTCCCTTTTTTTTCCAAGCGCCTACGCGTCGCCCTACGACGAGCCGCCCTCGTCGCCTAACGCGGGAGACTTCCTCCTCTCCGTCGAGATCGACGGCCTTTTCTACGAAGTCCTGATGCCCGAGCCCAACTACTTCCGCGGCGTCGGCGTCGTCGACGCGTCCGGCTCGTACTACAGCGGCGACAAGATATTCGCGCCCGCGCCGTGGGAGTCGCTCGCCGACTGGTGCAACCCCGCGAACCGCTGGGGCGAGAGCGTGTCGCTCTCCATCCCCTTCAAGACGCCGGCGGGGAACATCGACTACGTGCAGAAGAACATGAACGTCAAGCGCCTTGCAAACGCCTTTCCGGAGCTTGAAAGCCGCCTTGCGGCGATGTACGTCTACCCGCAGGAGGTGGTCGCGCCGGAGCCGTGCAGCAGGGAGGCGGGAGGCCACACCTGGGGCACGGACGAGTTCGGCTGCGTCTGCACCGTCTGCGGCGAGCGCCGCGCCTGCAGCTTCGGCCACCTCGGAGGCGACACTTCGAAATGCCAGACTTGCCTCAACTTCCTCGGCCCGGAATACGAGACGACCTCGCCCTACGACGCCGTCGCCCACGCAAGCACCGACCCGCGCTGCGGCGCTGTCTCGTATGACAGGGAGCTGCACACCGGATGGCACCAGGGCGCGAGGATCACGAACGACTCGGGCGACGTCAACTACTTCCTTTATCAATGCACGTGCCAGTGCGGCTACTTCGGCGGCGACACGATGAACATGCACGACTTCAGCGACTCTTCGCGCGGGGAGTGGGAGCCGGGCGAGGACGACAGCGGCGCGAACTCCGACAACTACCACCACGCCGCGATCCCCTGCGCGCGCGACGGCTGCGACGGCGAGATGGTAGTGAAGGAGCTGCACGACTGCATCGACGAAAGCGGCAAGCTCGTGCCTGGCGCCATCGTCTATCCGGTGAAGATCTACGAGGGCGAGGTAGTCCAGTGCTCTCCCGACGACCCGGACGCACGCAGGGACTACCACCGCCAGGAAGGCGAGTGCTCGAAGTGCGGGGAATACGTGACGAACCTCGTCGGGCACGCGCCGGACAGGAACGACGATTGCCTCTGCCCCTGCGGGATGCACCTTCACGACGAGCCGGACGAGCCGGACGAGTGCGGGAACTACCGCTGCCGGAACTGCAGCAAGTGGCTCAGGCACGCATGGGCCGAGGAGGAGGCCCACTTCGGCGCGAACCAGCGCGAGGGCGACGGCGAGAACCACTGGTGCGACTGCGGCCGCATGCCGGAGAAGCACGAGGAGTACATCCGCGTGAAGGCCGACGGCTCGAAGTACTGCGACGCGTGCGGCTACGAGTTCGACCTTGCGGACGACGGCGGCAACAGCGTTGAAAGGTACAGCGCCAGGCGCTATCCCAACATCCACGACGGATCGCCGTCGGGAACCGCGTATTCCGTCTGGTCCAACATCGGCGGCGACGGGGCGTCGCAGGGCGGCGACATCAAGGGTACGATCCCCGACGGGCTCACCGCTGCAGACCTCGTTCCCGATCCGCCGCCCGGCCCGACCGTTGACGAGAAGCTCCGCGCGAAGGGATGGACGCCGAGGAGATACGGCGTCACCACCCGCCGCTACTGGTTCAACTTCTGGGCGAAGACGTATGTCTACACGACCACCTACGTGATGACGAACTCCGCAGGGAACAAGGTCGAGTTCACGTACACCGTCGACCTCGGGCTCACATTCTGGGAGGACAACCAATGAAAACGCTCCGCACCCTTGCACTTTCGGCACTGGCCCTCGCACCCTGCCTCGCCGCCAACGCGACGGCGACCTTCTGGGGCGACGGCTTCGGCGACATCGGCTTCGGCCTCTCGGCCCGACCTTCCGGCGGCGAGTCCGTCGCGTTCGGCGACTACGCGGGGAATCTCGCAGAGGACGCCTGGCGGACGGCCTTCCTCGGCGCATACGCAGGGCGCCTCTCGCGGTCCATGCACCGCTCCGTCTACCTTGGCGACGAGGCGGGGCAGGGATCGTCGCTCCATGACGGCGTGGTCGCGATCGGCAGCGCGGCCGCCTCGTGGTCGCGCGGCATGACCAACGTCGTCGCGATCGGCGACTGGGCGCTTGCGGGATGGGGGAACCTCTGCGACGCGACCTGGATCAACGGCCAGGTCTACATCTCGAAAGGCGACGGCATCTTCATCACCGACGACCCGTCGCGGCAGTTTGCTGACGCGCCGGCGTTCTACACCAACGGATGCTGGACGCTGCAGGGCAGTCTCGTCGTCAGGGGCGAGATGCTGCGCGAGGACCCGGGAACCGGCGACGTCGTGGATCCGCTCGGCGTGTGGCAGGGCGACTACGACTACTACGTCGACGGCTATCGCGGCCTCGACACCAACTCCGGCCGCCTCGGCCAGCCCTTCCAGACACTGACGGGAGCAGTCGCGCGCATCGCAGCGGACATCGACACGGGCGCGTTCACCAACGGCGTCCCGACGGTCGCCGTCTCGCGCGGCAGCTACGAATACCTGGGCGAGATCGCGACGACCAACGCGATCAACTTCGTCGCCATCTCCGGCAAGGGCTCGACCTTCATCGAGCCGCAGACGTCCGGATCCCCGCACCGCATGGGGATGCCCAACAGCGACGACGTGACGTCGCTTCCCGTCTTCAAGGGCTTCACCTTCAGGGGCTTCAACGCGAGCTCCGCATACGGGGGCACGGTCTCGTCCAGGCCGTGGTGGCGCAACGCCTCGTTTTTCCTGGTTGCCTTCGAGGACTGCACCTTCGAGGACGCACCGTTCTTTGTTGTCGACGGGAAGAGTTCGACCGTATACTGCTATGTCTTCAGCTATTGCATCCTCGAAAAGTGCGAGGTTAGGCCCACTGTCAGGTTTAGATCAGTTCCGCAGGGTCCCAACCCCGGCAATGCCGGAGCTCGCGATCCGTTCTTCTGCTCAGAGTTCTATTCGTCCGTCATCCGTTTCGGCGAAGACGTCAGCGACACCGAAAGCTACTCTCACTTGCTCTCGTACAGCTGCCATTTCGACAACTGCTTTGTCGAGAAGCCGAAGGTCGGATGGAGCTCTGTCATGCGGCGCAACGCCGGCTATCCAACCGTCTCGGGGCTCTACCCCAGCGTGACAAACTCGACCATCCGCATCGGAACCAACGTCAACGGCTCCTCCTCCGTTTCTGCTAATTACCTGTGGAACTCGATCTACTCCGTCGGCAGCAACTCTTCAGGCGTCTCGGGCACCAACTTCTTCCCCGCCTACGACGAGATCGCGTATGGCGACGACTTGCGGCCGACGGACTTCTCCAAGCGCTTCTTCGGATACATGAGCGGCAACGACAGGGGGCTCAAGAACGCCATCCTGTCCGACGTCGCCGACGCGCTCTCCAACGAGGGCTATCCGTCGAACGTGGTCGTGCGGCTGCTCGCAAGGCGTCAGCCGGCCGCCGTCCCTGCCGCGGCCCCGGCAAGGCCGATGCGGATGGTGACGCCGATCTGCCGCGATCCCGAAGACATTGATCTCGAATACGAGGAGTAACGCATGAAGAACATAGTCCACACCATCATCAGG
>Ga0310696_10005349_pt1 | contig 15514 bp, 14 predicted proteins | sample AusTroGonzalo_MG_4_FD_203885 | JGI IMG/M metagenome (GOLD analysis project Ga0310696, IMG submission 203885) | Bovine rumen microbial communities from tropical cattle in Woodstock, Queensland, Australia - Gonzalo_02 (v2) (version 2) | ecosystem: Host-associated > Mammals > Digestive system >...
TATTACTCAGGTTTGATACAGCATCTTGTTTCCATGCTGTCGCACCGCCACTACATCTGGTTTAAAGAACTCTCCTCCAATACTTCATATTCTCCGTACATCCTGTTAATCTCTTCCTTAAGGGCATTGTATCGCCTGGTCGTGTCCGCTGCGATCTCCGGATCTTTCCAAAGGTCCGGGTCAGCCAGTTCCTTTTCCAGCGCCGCGGCATCCGCTTCCGCCTTTGTAATCGCCTGTTCCAGCGCCTTCAGGCGTTCCTTCATCTCCCGGGCCTTTCGCTCCTCTTCCCTGCTTTTCCGTTTTTCCTTCTCCATGGCGGTCCGGGTCTGCTGGGGCCCGCTGCCGTCCGGCGCGGCGTCCCTGCTGACCTTTGCCAGATAGCTGTCATAGTCGCCCAGGTACTCACGGATTTCGCAGCCGTCCAGCACGCAGACCTTCTCCGCAAAGCGGTTGATGAAATACCGGTCATGGCTCACGGCGATAATCGTTCCCGGGAAATCCCGCAGGGCGTTTTCGAGTACTTCACGGCTGTCCATATCCAGGTGGTTCGTCGGCTCATCCAACAGCAGCACGTTATCCTTCCGCAGCATCAGCTCCGTCAGGGCCACGCGGCCCTTTTCGCCGCCGCTGAGCGTGCTGACGGGGGCGAACACATCGTCCCCCGTGAACAGGAACAGCCCCAGCGCGCCGCGTACCTCATACTGCTCCATCCGCGGAAAGCGGTCCCACACCTCGTCCAACACGGTCTTGCTCTCATGCAGTCCCGCCTGATGCTGATCGTAATACCCGATGTCCACGCCTGTGCCCCAGCGGATGACGCCCGCGTCCGGCTTTTCCTCCCCGGTCAGGCAGCGCAGCAGCGTGGATTTGCCCGTGCCGTTGTCGCCGATCAGCGCGATCCGGTCTCCCGCGCGCACATGCAGGTCCAGATCCCGGAACAGGACGCGTTCCCCGTATCCCTTCGTCAGCCCCATGGTGATGAGCACGTCGTCCCCCGTCCGCCTCCGGGTTTCAAAGCGGAAGCGGACCGTTCCCTCTTCCTGCGGTTTTTCCAGCCGTTCGATCTTTTCCAGCCGCTTTTCCCTGCTCTCCGCCGCCTTGATGCTCTTCTCCCGGTTGAACCGGCGGTACATGGCGATGATTGCTTCCTGCCGGGCGATCTCCTTTTGCTGCAGTTCCCAGGCTTTCATCCGGATTTCATACACGGCGGTCCGCTTTTCCAGATATTCGGAATAATTCCCCTCATAGGTCTCAACGGTGCCCAGCAGCAGCTCTGCCATCCGCCCGCAAACGCGGTCCAGGAAATACCGGTCGTGGCTGACCACCAGCACCGCCCCGCGGTATGCCGTCAGATACTCCTCCAGCCAGGCAATGCTCTTCAGGTCCAGATGGTTGGTCGGCTCGTCCAGCAGCAGCAGGTCCGGCTCCGACAGCAGCATTCGCCCCAGGCACAGCCGCGTCCGTTCCCCGCCGGAAAGCAGGCCGGTCTTCATCTCCTGATATTCCCGCAGTTTCAGCCCCGCCAGCACGCCCTGGACTGCGGACCGCCAGCCGTAGCCGTTGCTGCGCTCGAATTCCCGGGTCAGCGCGTCATACCTGCCGCCCAACCGCCGCAGCGCCTCCGGATCCCCGGCGGTTTCGGCCATTTCTTCCTCCAGGCGGCGCATTTCCGCTTCCATCTGCCGCTGGGGTTCGAAAACGCTCTCCAGCGTTTCGATCACCGTTTCCTCCCCGGTCAGCTCTCCCTGCTGGGCCAGATACCCGATCCGCAGGCCCTTCTGCATGTTGACGCTGCCGCTGTCCGCGGTTTCCTGACCGCAGATGATCTTCATCAGGGTGCTCTTGCCGCTGCCGTTCACGCCGACCAGGCCCATCCGCTCGCCCTCCTGGAGCGTAAACGAAACAGACTTCAGCACCTCGTGGGTCCCGAAGCTTTTCGTGATGTCCTGCAGGGCGAGTATGATCATCTGTCTGTCCTTATTCTTTCAATATATACACGCTGCCGGGCTCGTCCCGCAGCGCCACCTGAAGGCGCAGATCGACGCCCTCGCGGATGCCTTCCCGCTCCAGCGCCTTTCCGGAAACCTTTCGTGCCAGCGTCGGCGTATTGTTTTCCCCGCTCAGATGGCCGAGGATCACGTCCGCCGTTCCCGCCGTGATCAGCCGCAGCAGCGCCTCCGCGCAGGCTTCGTTGCTCAGGTGTCCGTGATCCCCGAGGATCCGCGCCTTCAGCGCCGCCGTATAGCGGGGATTCGCCCGGAGCATGTCCGGATCGTGGTTGCTCTCCAGCAGCACCAGCGTGCTGCCGGCCACGTTCGCCCATACCTCGTCCGAAAAGAAGCCCAGGTCCGTCGCCGTCGAAACGCTGACGCCGCCCCCGTACAGGCGGAAGCCCACCGGATCCGCCGCGTCGTGGGGGATGGAAAAGGGGACCACGCCGATATCGCCGAGCCAGAAATCCCGTCCGGCCGTGATCTCGCGCCGCGTGTCCGGCGGGATCTTCCCGATCTTGCCCTCCATCGCCTTCCAGGTTTCCGCCGTGGCATACAGCGGCAGGTGATACTTCCGCGCCAGCACCCCCGCCCCGGAGATATGGTCCGAGTGCTCATGGGTGATCAGCACGCCGCTGACCGTCCGGATATCCGCGCCGATCCCCGCCAGCGCGTCCTCTATCGTCTTTCCCGACTTGCCCGCGTCGATCAGTAGCCGGGTCTCCCCGTACTGGCAGAAAAGCGCGTTCCCGCTCGACCCTGAATACAGGGGACAAAAGTACATCTCCACACGTTCTTCTCCTTATCCGCAGGCTGTTTTACGAAAGAGTGGAGTTTGGAGAGTGGAGAGTGGAGTTAAAGTAACTTCATCTCCACTCTTCACTCTTAACTCTCCACTCTAAAGATGCTCTTCACTCTGACCTTTTACAGCAAAGCCGTCAAAGGTCCAGATGCTTCGCCACCCTCTCCTCGACCGGCGGCGGCGTCATATAGTCCGGCCCGAACAGGACCGTCAGCACCTCGTCATACTTCTTCGGGATCAGGCATTCGACATCCTCAAACGGCGCCCGGATCTTCTCCCGGAACTGCTCCGGATGCCATACGTGTGTCATCAGCTCAAACGCGCCGTTGGACATATGCAGGTCGTTTCCCTCGCGGATCCGCGTCGAAACCTTCTCATACCGTTTCGCCTTCCACTCATAGGAAAACGGCAGCCCCATCACGTGGGTCACCCGCAGCAGGATCCGGTTTTTCAGCCCGAAGCGGCTGTAGTCGACCTTCTTTTTCATCATGCCCTGCAATAGGTGCAGGTGCAGCAGATGCGCCTTCCGCCGGATCCCTTCCGGGGGCAGCGGATCCAGGATAAAGAAATCCGTAAAGGCCGCGGCCTTTTCCGGATCCCTGTTCATGACCCGCGGCGTCCACGTGTCCAGATACGTCAGCTCGAACCGCCGGTCGCACTCCTCCGGATAGATCTGCCGGAACTTGGTAAACTCCTCGCGGGTCATCAGCAGGTCCACGTCGTCGTCCCAGGGGATAAACCCCTTGTGGCGCACGCAGCCCAGCAGTGTTCCGCACATCAGGTTGTATTCAATGCCGTAACGGTCGCATACCGCGGTGATATCCCGCAGCTGCTCCAGCAGCTCCGCGTGGATCTCCTCCAGCGTCAGTTCCTTCTTCATCTTTCAATTGCCTCATCTGTCATCCCGGGGTTCGGAGCGCCCGGAGAAAGAGCCAGTGGCTCTTTCTCAGCGGAGAACGGGCGACAGCCCTGGGCTGGCGAAGCCAGAGTCGAGGGATCTCCTCCTTCACTTTTCATTCATCAGCGCTTCCGCTGCCGCCGCGATCGCCGCCCCGTCCATTTCATACGTCTGCCGCAGATACTGCTGATCGCCCACTACCGTGGCAAAACAGTCCCGCAGGCCGACCCGCCGGACGCGGCAGCCGCTGCCTTCCTCCGCAGCAATCTCGCACACCGCGCTTCCGAAGCCGCCCGTCACCGTGTTTTCTTCCACCGTCACCAGCCCCCGGAAGCCGGCCAGCACCTCCCGCACCGTCTCCCCGTCCAGCGGCTTCAGGCAGGGAAAGCTGATCACCTTCGCGCTGATTCCTTTCGCTTCCAGCCGCTGTGCCGCGTCCATCGCCTGCGTCAGGATCCCGCCCGCGCTCAGCAGCGCGATATCCGTCCCTTCCCGCAGGGTCAGCGCCTTCGGGAAAACCCAGTTTTTCACCTCTGAGACATGGACCTTCGGCTCGTTGCCGCGCCCCAGGCGCAGGTAGCATGTGCCCCGCCTCCGCAGCATCTCCCTCGTCACGGCTTCCGTCTCCGCCGGATCCCCGGGGGTAAAGCACGTGATCTCCGGAATCGCCCGCATCACGCTCATGTCCTCCGTCGCATGGTGGCTCATGCCGAGGCTGCCGTACACAAAGCCTCCGCCCACGCATACGATTTTTACGTCCGCCCCGTGATACGCGCAGTCGTTCCGAATCTGCTCCAGCGGGCGCAGTGTCGGAAAGTTGCCGATGGAGTACACGATCACCGTCCGGCCCGTGGCGGCAAGCCCCGCGGCCATGCTGACCATTCCCTGTTCCGCGATCCCGGCGTTGATCATCCGCTCCGGAAAGCGCTCCCACAGCAGCCGGAGCACACCGAATCCCAGGTCGCCCGTGATCAGGGCGATCCTGTCATTCCGCTCCATCTCTTCCGTCAGCACCCGCACAAACGCGTCTCTCATGGCCTGAGCGCCTCCAGTTCCTTCAGCGCCGCTTCGTATTCGTCCCCCTGCGGCGTCCGGTAGTGCCACAGGATGTTGTTTTCCATAAAGGATACGCCTTTGCCCTTCACCGTATGGGCCAGGATCACATACGGCTTTCCGCTGCCGGCGTTCTCCTTCGCCCGGGCGAAGGCTGCCTTCAGCGCCTCCGTGTCGTGCCCGTCGATGCTCTCGGCCCTCCAGCCGAAATCCCGCCATTTTTCTTCGAAGGGTTCCAGCTTCAGCGTCTTTTCGACCGTGGTCAGGCTCTGCATGTGGTTGTAGTCGACCACCGCGGTCAGCCGATCCAGTCCGTACTGCGCCGCCTGCAGCGCGCTTTCCCACACAGCCCCTTCGTCGCACTCGCCGTCGCCCAGCACCACATAGGTCCGCCAGTCCGCCCCGTCCATCTTCGCGCCCAGCGCCATCCCGACGCCGATGCCCAGCCCGTGCCCCAGCGCGCCGGTGGAAACCTCCACCCCCGGCACACCCTTGTGGCTCACATGCCCGCTCAGGCTGGATCCGTTGGCATAGTGCGTTTTCAGCTGTTCCACGGGAAAAAAGCCGGTCTCCGCCAGCGCAGTATAGACCGCGCTGCCCGCGTGCCCTTTGCTCAGGATCAGGCGGTCCCGGTCCGGCTTCTTCGGATCCTTCGGGTCCACGTTCAGCACAGAAGTATAGAGCACGGCAATGATCTCCGCCACGCTGAGCACGCTGCCGATATGGCTTCCCCGGCTCAGGTGGGTCATTTCCAGGCCGCTGCGGCGGATCAGCCAGGCCAGCACCCGGGGATCGCTCACATCCGGCTTCCCCTCCGGGAATCCGCTGTGGATCCGTGCCTCATAGCTTTCCATGCAGTCTTCTCTGTCCTTTCCGTGTCATCCCGAGGGATCTCCTTCTTCTTCCCGTTTATCCCTCGTTTTTCTCTTTTCTCATGTCTTCCGTGCTTTTCGCCGAAGGGGTTTGGGGGGGGCGTCGCGCCCGGAAAACTGTCCAGTGGACAGTTTTCAGCAGAGAACGGGCGGCAGCCCAGGGAGGAAAGCCCCCTTATTTATTTCTTGCTTTGCGGAAAACTCCCAAAAGGGTTTCCGCAAACAGCTTCGCGTCCAGCCCGAAGCTCTGATTCCTCGCGTACTCCACCCTCAGCCGGTTCTTCTCCGGCAGAATCAGCCGCTCGAAATTCGCCACCGGGTCCTCTTCGCCCACGATCTCGTCCTGCGCGATATACACGATGCTGCTCCGGTCCGTAATCCCCGGCCGCACCCACATGATGCACTGCTGTTCCTCCGTATACCGTTCCGTGTAGAGCAGCAGCTCCGGCCGGGGCCCCACAAAGCTCATATCGCCGGCGATGATGTTGAACAACTGCGGCAGCTCGTCCATTTTCAGCCGCCGCATGATCCGCCCGGCCCGGGTCACCCGGCTGTCGTTCTTGGCCGTGCACCCGCCGGTCTTGTCGGCGTCCACCACCATGCTGCGAAACTTGAAAATCCGGAACGGCTGGTTATGGTATCCGCCCCGCACTGCCCTGTAAAACACCGGGCCCTTCGAGTCCAGCTTTACCCATACCGCCAGCGGGATCATCAGCACCAGCCCGGGAATCAGCAGGATCAGCGCCAGCAGCAGATCCAGCACCCGCTTCACCACCTTGCTGTAGAAGGGGTGGCTCAGCGGCCCGTCCCAGTAAGGCTCCTCCGGCAGCGCTTCCTTTTTCCGTATCATTCCGTTCTTTCCTGCGTCCTTCTTATACTCTCAGGTTTCAGCGCGCTGCTTACCGCCTTTATATCTCCACTCTTCACTCTCAACTCTTCACTCTCAATGAATGAGGTCCAGCACGTCGTTCAGCCTTTCCAGCTCTTCCCGCGTGCTGTACTGAAGGACGATCCGGCCTTTCTGAATGCTGCCGGTCAGCGTGCTTTTCAGCCCGGTCTTCAGGCGGATCTTTTCCTGCAGTTCGTCCAGTTCCGCCGGCAGCGGCTTCGGCCCTGCCTTTTTCTTCTGCGGCCTTCCGGCGGCGGCCCTGGCCAGCTGTTCCATCTGGCGCACGTTCAGCCCTTCGTCCACGGCCTTCCGGGCCAGGCGAATCTGCTCCGCAGGGTCGGAAATTCCCGCAAGCACCCGGGCATGCCCCGCGCTCAGCCTCCCGTCCTTCACCATTTCCGTCACTTCATCCGGCAGCTGCAGCAGCCTCAGCATGTTGGCCACCGCCGGCCGGCTCTTTCCCAGCCGCTCGCCGATTTTCTCCTGGGTGTATCCGCACTGATCCATCAGCGCCTTGACGCCGCGGGCAGCTTCGATGGGGTTCAGGTCTTCCCGCTGCAGGTTCTCGATCAGCGCAACCTCCCGCTGACGGATCACGTCGATATCCTTCACGATGCAGGGCAGCGTCTCCAGCCCTGCCATCCGGCCTGCCCGGAATCTCCGCTCCCCGGCAATGATCATATACCGCCCGCCGTCGGAAGGCGCCACCAGCAGCGGCTGCAGAATGCCCTGCTCCCGGATGCTGTCCGCCAGCTGCCCGATGCTCTCCTCGCTGAAAGTTCTCCTGGGCTGGTCCGGGTTCGGATCCAGCTCACCCACCGGAATCTCCTGGACCGTCGTCGAGCTGCCCCAGTCATCAGTCCCCGCGAAAAGGGAATCCAGCCCCCGCCCCAGTCCGTGCGTTTTCTTTGCCATCTATGTCAGTCTCCCGTTTCCTGTTCTCCCCCGTGTCATCCCGAGCGTAGTCGAGGGATCTCCTACTTCTTCTTTTTGTTCCGCGCAAGTACTTCCTTCGCCAGTGCTTCATAGGCTATCGCGCCGCTGCTCTTCGGGTCGTACAGGCAGATCGGTTCCCCGTGGCTGGGCGCCTCGCCCAGGCGCACGTTGCGCGGAATCATCGTGGCGAAAACATCCTTCCTGAAATGCTTCTTCACCTGGTCCACCACCTGGATGCCCAGGTTTGTCCGCCCGTCCAGCATCGTCAGCAGAATGCCCTCGATCTCCAGCCGGGGGTTGAACGTATGCTTCACCCGGTTGATCGTGTTCATCAGCGCCGTCACACCCTCCAATGCGTAGTACTCGCACTGGATCGGTACCAGTACGCTGTCCGCCGCGGCCAGGGCGTTCAGCGTAAGCAGACTCAGGCTTGGGGGGCAGTCGACAAAAATAAAGTCATAATCATCCCGCACAGCCCCGAGCAGCTTTTTCAGATAAAACTCCCGTTCCTTCACGCTGACCAGCTCGACCTCAGCCCCGGCCAGGCGGATATCCGAACCGATCAGGTGGAGCTTTTTGATTTCCGTCTGCTGGATGCAGTTCTTCAGCTGCGCCCGGCCCATCAGCGCATCATAGATGCTGGTGCGCTCATTCACGGTCCGCCCCAGGCCGCTGGTGGTATTGCCCTGCGGATCCAGATCCGCCATGAGTACTTTCTTTCCCGCCTGCGCGATGGCAGCGGAGAGATTTACGGCAGTGGTAGTCTTGCCCACCCCGCCTTTCTGATTCGCAATCGCAATGATCTTGCCCATTTGTTTCTTCCTTATTTCATCAGGATGCTCCGGACAGCACTTACGCTTCCGGAGCTTCCCCGTTCTCAATCCGTTCGATCATATCGATCCGGCGCTGATGACGGCCGCCCTCAAACTCAGCTGTCAGCCAGTGCCTGGCAATCATCTTCGCCAGCTCCGTCCCGACAACCCGGGCGCCCATGGTCAGGATATTGCTGTTGTTATGCCGCTTGCTGAGCTCAGCGCTGTATACGTCGCTGCAGGTACATACGCGGATCCCCTTTACCTTGCCGGCGGCGATCCCGATGCCGATCCCGGTCCCGCAGATCAGGATTCCCCTGTCACACTCCCCGTCGGCCACGGCTTTCGCGGCCTTGTAGCCGTATACCGGATAATCGTCATCCCGGTTGTTCGCATCAAAGTTTCCGAAGTCCTTCCATTCCAGCCCCATCTCATCGAGCATTTTCATCAGTTCATGCTTCAGGGCAACCCCGGTATGGTCACATGCCAGCGCAATCATGGTTCAGCACTTCCGTTTCTTTCGTAAAATAATTCTCCGAAGGGGTTTGGGGGCGATCGGAAAGCCCCCAATTTTAACATATATTCCTTGATAAAGGAATATATGCTATAATACATCATCAATCGCCGAATTTCAAGGAGGCATCCCGACCATGCACGTGCACAGCTGTGCTCTCTGCCACATCGATCTGGACCGGATTTCCGTCCGCCGCGGCGGGCAGGTTCTGCTCCAGGATGTGTCCATGCATATCCACTGCGGTCAGCTCACCGTTCTCATCGGCCAGAACGGCGCCGGCAAGACCACGCTCATCCGGGCACTCCTGGGTGAACTGCCCCACAGCGGAACCATCCGCCATGTGGACGGCCGCGGTCTGGATATCCCGCACCTGCGTACCGGCTATGTGCCGCAGCATTTGCAGTTTGACCGGGAGATGCCCCTTACCGTGTGCGACTTTATGGCTGCCTCCCTGTCCCGTCGTCCGGTCTGGACCGGTGTCGGCAAAAAGACCCGTGCCCAGGTGGACGAAGCACTGGCCTCCGTGAATGCGGAAGGTCTGGCCGATCTGCCTCTGGGCCGCTGCTCCGGAGGTGAACTGCAGCGCGTTTTGCTGGCGCTCGCCCTTACCCCCGCGCCGGATCTGCTCGTCCTGGATGAGCCGGTCAGCGGGATCGACCGGAACGGTCTGAAGATGTTCCTTGATACCCTTCTGGATCTCCGGCGCACGCATCACATGGCCATCCTGCTGGTCAGCCACGATCTGCGCTTTGTCCGGGAATACGCGGATCATGTGGTCCTGCTGGACAAATCCGTGCTTGCCCAGGGCTCCGCCGAATCGGTCTTCTGCTCGCCGGAATTTACGTCCGTTTTCGGTTTCAGCGGAGAGGAGGCAGCGGAATGAATACGATTTACAGCATTCTCGGCACAATCCTCCCCTTTGAGGCTTATCAGTTCACTTTTATGAAAAACGCCTTCCTGGCGATCCTGCTGCTCACGCCGCTGCTGGGTCTGCTGGGGACGATGGCGGTTAACCATCAGATGGCTTTCTTTTCCGACGCGCTGGGGCATTCCGCTCTCACGGGCATCGGTCTGGGCATCATTCTCGGCCTGCGGAATGATCTGGCGGCCATGCTCATCTTCGGCATCATCTGGGCCGTGCTGATCTGCCTGATCAAGCAGTCCGGTTCCGCTTCAACGGATACCGTCATCTCCGTTTTTTCTTCCACCTCGGTGGCAGCGGGTCTTCTGATCCTGGCCCGTGGCGGCAAGTTCGCGAAATATTCCTCCCTGCTGATTGGCGATATCCTCGCCGTCACGCCGCAGGATCTGTTCTGGCTTCTGATCGCGCTCATTGGAACCCTGATTCTCTGGGCGCTGCTCTATAATTCCCTCCTGCTCACCAGCGTGGACGCCTGGCTTGCCCGTTCCCGCGGCATACGCACCCGCCTTGTGGAATGTGTGTTTGTGATCATGGTTGCCGTTGCCGTCATGCTTTCCATCCGCTGGGTCGGCGTCATGCTGATCAACGCCCTGCTGATCCTGCCGGCCGCCGCGGGGCGCAACCTTGCCCGGTCCTCCCGCCAGCACGCAGCCTGGTCCGTGGGGCTGGCCCTCCTGAGCGGTCTGGTCGGCCTGACCCTCTCTTATTACCTGGATACGAGTGCCGGCGCTTCCATCGTGCTGGTTTCCGCCCTGTGCTACGCGGTTTCCTTCGGTATCAAAAAAATAAGAGGCTGAGCCTCTTACCGAAAAAAACACAATCGGTTTTATCGTGCCGCTTTGGTCCAGCCGGCCAGAGCGGCTTTCAGTGTTTCATACCGTGCTTTTTTCTCCTCTTTCATAAAATGGTCGTGCCGGGTCTGCTCCCACTTCAGGCTGTACTCCAGCTTTTTCCCGCCGAACTGCTCGCTCGTCAGGTCAAACCAGGTGTCCCCGATCACGTTGAAGCAGTGATAGCCACCTTCTGCCAGCGGCACCCCGTACACCAGGCCGCCGAAGATATCCTGCGCCAGAAATGCGGTGATGGAGCATTGCCCCAGCGTCCGGTTCTCCTCGCTCCAGTCCTTCTGCATCCGCGGCGCGCAGGTCTCCCGTTTCCATAGATGCCACAGCGCGTTGTAGAGGTCCCGCGGAGTCCCGATTCCCGGATAGTCCGCGATCCGCGCCGGCATGTCAGCCTTTTCCCAGCCAAAGAATCCGTAGGTATTCATCCGGTAAATCCGGCTGTCGTTATCCTTCTCATTTCGGAGTATCCGGTCGAATACCGCTCCGTACTTCTCATACAGGCCGGTCTCACCGGTGGAAATCCAAATCGTGTCAAATCCGTCTTCCCGGGCAAAAGCCTTTACTTCCGCGATCAGCCGGCCCATCAGCCGCCGCCCCCGGTATTCTGGTGCGGTATAGACAAAACCCATCCACGGGGTCAGTTCCGTGTCCGGAATGTCGTCCCGCGCCGCGTAGGTGCAGAAAGACACCAGCTTTGTCCCGTCTGTCAGCAGCAGCAGCCGTGCCTCCTCCCCGTAGTGCTCGTGAAAGGTTCCCTCTTTCAGCTGCTGATGGAGATACTGCCCCGCTGTCCAGTCGCACTGGCTCAGCCGGTTCAGCCAGAATCCGGGGTTGACTGTATTTTCATAATCGATAATAACCATACTTCCTGTTTCCCTCCCGTTCCGTTTTTACGGGAATAGATTACCCGGCATCTTTTCTGTGCTGTTCGTCCGCCATTCCGATCTCATTCAGGCGGTTCAGGCGATTGATTTTTTTCAGCACTGTTTCTCTTTCCGATTCGGTTACTTTCGGATTCTCCAGAAAGCCCTCCAGGCCATAGCAGTTCAGTGTGAGATCTTCTGCGTAAACCCATGCGTCCGGGTTGGTCATGCGGCTTGCGTACTCATGCATCGCGGAAGGATCCTCCGCGATGGAGCGGATGCATTCCAGTTCCATGCTTTCAAGGATATCATATTCATCGTTGCATTCGTTCAGCGCCGGCTCCACCAGCAGCGCCGCATTTCCGACGTTGCCCGCGGCAGCACACCTGAGGCTGCGGATCCAGTAGTCATCCAGGGCATCCTCCCGTTTTCCGAGTTCCGCCATAACCCAGAGCAGCCATTGATCATCATGAAGACGCTCAATCGCCCGTTCCGAAAGATCGGCCTCGTCCACGCGGGCAGCGGCGGTCCTTGCCAGATACTCCGGCACTGTCAGCTGCCGCACGGCAATTCCGGCAAGGCCGATATCGTGCAGTATATCGTAGTTGGCATTCATCGCCCAGTCGAAGAGGATCTCCTGATCCGTCACATGCGTTGCCGCGGCCTCCCGCAGGCAGTGCATCAGGCAGTAATCCTCCGCCACGGACTTCAGGTACGCCTGATCCTCAATATGCTTCAGCGCTTCTTCGCCGATGTCATACGGCGCAAGCTTATGGTAATAGGTATCCGCCAGTTCCCGGAGCGTTTCCTGGTCTCTGATCTGCCCTGCGGCAGCCGCCCGGACCACATCGTATTCCGTCTCATCCCGGATGATCCTCATCAGCACTTCCGGGGTCGTCACGCGGGCAGTCGCGGCCCGGCGCGCCTTATAGTCCGGATCGTTCAGCGCAAGTTCCGTGAGCATATCCTGGTCATCGATCGCAGAAATCAGGAATACCCGCGGCGTCGGGAAGTCCTCATGGTCCGACGGCATCCCCTGAACCAGTTCCTTTGCCACCGCCGGATCGGTAATCGCAAGCGCTGTCTCCCGGCGAAGCTCCCTGTCCTCCGATTCCGTCAGGATCCGGGCGAGCAGCCGCTGGTCCCTGATCTGTTTCATGGCGTTGATGCACACGGCGGGAATCGGATGACTCATCGCGGTCCGGAAGCAGAGAGCATCGTCTTTCAGCGCCATGCTCGCGGCAATCCGTACATCATCGGACGGATCGCTGAACAGCATACGGAACAGGTATTCCTGATCCGTCAGCCTTTTCGCAGCCTCCGCGCGCACAGTCTCCTTCGGATCCCGCTCCGCGGCCTGCCGGAGCAGCGCCTGGTCCGTAAGACGGCAGACAGCTCTCCGCCGGACCTCCTCTATCGGATCCGCCGTCATAACGTCAAAATATCGTTTTTCATCCACGATCTTTTTTTCCGCGGCAATCCGGATCCGTGTCAGATAGAAAAGCCGGGAAAACCATTCGGGAACAGGAGGATTCACGGAGATTTCGCTCATCCTTTTATTTCCCCTGAAGCGGATTCGTTCCGTTTACGGCGAGGATGAACCACGCGCAGGGCCCGACGGAAGGCCAGTCCCTGAAAACCGTATCCTTTTCACCCGTTTTCAGTTCGGCAACGCTGGCCTGGGGGAATGTGCCGGAGGACAGCTGTGTCCCTTCCATCATCGCAAGGGCCGCCTCGGCCTTTTCCTTCTCTCCGATCCGGTTCAGGGCGAGAGCCGCCATGGCGGTATTCTCGAGCACAGACCCATCGGTAAAGGCATTGTCATATGCATAGCCGCCGTCTGCAGCGAGGCACTTCTCAATGTTGTCCATCCCGGAATCATCACCCATGCACAATTCCGCCAGCACCTGCACGTCCGTCATGATCAGATTGGCTGACGGCGTCACCCCGTCTTCCTTCGTCCCCTGGAAAAAGCGGCTGTCCCCGGAAGAGTACATGTTCTCCTTCACAAACTTCAGTGCGGAAGCTTCCGCCTCACTGTATTCGTCAAATCCAGTGGCCTCGGCCAGCATCCGGCAGGCCGCTGCCATCCAGAGGTTATCCGACGTAGCCTTGTATGTCAAATTTGTGGATGCGTCTCCGTCTGCCGCATTCGGCCACCCGATATAGCCGGCGGTAAAACCCGGGTTCCCGTCCTGGCATTTGGCCAGGACCCACTGAATGCCCTTTTCCGCAGTGCCCAGGTAATCACTGTTGGGATGCGCAGCGTGATAAGTCAGCAGCGCTACGGCCGCCGCCGCGCTGCTCTTCGTGCCCGTCCCCACCTGATAGGCATCCTGCAGCCACTGGCCCATATCATTGTTCCAGTATCCAGGCAGACCCGCCGCTTCACCGACCATATGTGCATTCCGGAAGCGGTCCTTGAATTCACTGTCTTCCTTCATTCCGGCCACCATGGCATCCAGGATCTTGGCCGCGTCCTCGTCATCCCCCTCCGACATCAGGGCCAGCGCCGCCAGGGCGCTTTCATAGGTATAGGATGCCGTGGAGATCAGGGGATCATCCGTTTCATAGGTCTGGATCGGGCAATTCTTCGCCACAGCCTTTTTCAGGTATTCGGCCGCGGCGACTTTCGCCTGCTCATGCCCGCCTTCCGCTCCCGCAGCGGGGATCAGGGCCAGCACAAGGATAGCTGCCAGGACAACAGCCAGGATTTTTACCGTTTTTCCGATACGCATTACCGATTCCTCCTATTCATGTATGGTTAAAGCCAACATATTCCTTTCCGATCTTTTTTGCCGCTTCGGTTCCGGTCAGGGAACCAGCGGATTAAACCCGTCCGCCGCCATAGTGTACCAGCCGGCCGCGGACGTCTTTGCGGCGAATGAATAAGTCCTGCCCTGCCCGTCGGTCAGATCCGCCGTATCTGCCTCCGGAATGCCGCCGTTTTCCCGCTGCAGCCCGTATGCCGCGGCCATGGCCTGGGCTTCCTTCTCCACCATGCCGAAGGCCCGGAAAGCAAGCGCCATCAGGAGCGTATCCTCCGTGCTGATGCCGTCGGAGGACCGGTCGTCCGGCGGGAACCCGCCGTTCCTGCGCTGCGCGTCCGCGGCAGGGATGCCTGTGCCGTCCTGCAGCGCAATGGCCGCCAGGGCCTGGGTCCGGACGGAAAGAACGTCGCCGCTTTCATCCCCTGCCAGGAAGAAGGTTCCGCCTTCCGGCATCATGGACCGGATATACTTCTTCGCGTTTTCGGCCGCCTCTGCATAGATGCGGTTGCCGGTCCGGGAAGAGAGCATCCCGAAAGCGGTATACAGCCAGAGGTTGTCCTCCGTGGAGCGGACGCCCGCGCCGGCACCGCGGTTGAACCCGCCGGCACTGTTTTCACAGGTTTCCAGAACCTTGTCCAGGATTTTCTTCGCAGCCATGACATAGGATGTGGCTGGCTTGATTTTGTCAAACTGCATGAGGGCCACCGCGGCCGCGGCCAGGCTCCTCGTCCCGATCTCCTGCGTAAAGATCGAACCGTCGTTCACCCGTTCGACCAGGGAATCCAGAATCTTCCGGACGTTCGCGTCGCTGTGGTTTGAATGCTTCCTGAGATCCGACAGCAGGGCCAGGGCAGCCACCGCGTTGTCATAGACGTTGTCAGCCTCATCCGCGCCCGCCCGGTCGTAGACAGGAAGCGGGCAGCCGGCTTCCACGCGCCCGGAAAGATACTGCAGCGCTTTTAGCCCGGACTCGGAAAGTTCCTCCGGCTTCACCGTCGGCAGCGGAGCTTCTGTCGCTGTCGACTCCGCCGGTTCCTCCGTCGCGGCGGTTTCCGTAGCAGGTGCTTTCTCCTCCGTTACGGTTTCCGTAACCGGATCATTAGGCGTCGTCGGTTCCTCCTGTTTCGGCCTTGTCAGCAGGAACGCTGCAGCGATACCTAATACAACAACTACAGCAATCGCTATAATAATCGGAATCCATTTTTTCCAGGGCGGAGGTGGTGGTGGCAATTCTTCCGTATGTTTTTTTTCAGGCTGTTCTGGTGTCTTTTGCACTGGTATTGCCGGTTCCGTTTCCGGCTGCTTTGGCTGTACCGGTTTCACCTCATCAGCGTTAACTTCCCGGC
>Ga0310696_10005350_pt1 | contig 15513 bp, 13 predicted proteins | sample AusTroGonzalo_MG_4_FD_203885 | JGI IMG/M metagenome (GOLD analysis project Ga0310696, IMG submission 203885) | Bovine rumen microbial communities from tropical cattle in Woodstock, Queensland, Australia - Gonzalo_02 (v2) (version 2) | ecosystem: Host-associated > Mammals > Digestive system >...
GGCGGTCATACCGATACCGCGGTCGATCACGTGGATGGTTTTGTCGTCTTTGTTAACCTTCACCTGGATGGTGAGGTCGCCTAATTCGCAGTCGGCTTTGCCCAAGCTGACAAGAGTTTTCAGCTTTTGCGTGGCATCCACTGCATTGGAAATCAGTTCTCTAAGGAAAATCTCGTGATCAGAATACAAGAATTTCTTGATGACGGGAAAGATATTTTCTGTCTGTACATTAATTTTACCTGTCTGCATAATTTTTGAATTTTGACAGGCGTTTTCGTAGCAAATATTGTGCCAGAATGGATGGGCGTGGTCAGTTTTGTCCATTGTCATCCTCAATCACATCCAGCACTTCAATATTGCCTGGATGGTATCGGAATTTCACAATGGTGGCTTTAGTGGTGAATTCGCCATTTTCGCAGCCGGCAATAACGAGTGTGTATTCGGTGCCGTCTTTGATATTGTCCTCAAGCGAGAGGTACCATGTGGTCGGACCGGTATAGTAGTAATACTCCATGAATCCGTATTCTTGATACATCCCCGCCATAGAATACAGGTAGTTGGAAGCGCTGCTGTAAGTGTCATAAATCATTTCGGTTTCATCGTACTCCCAAAAATAGGTGAGGTTATCGTCAGAGGGGGTGATGTGCAATTCGTCGGCCACGAAATCCACTTGAAAGTGCAGGTCGCGCTGCGGCACTGGCAGAGTGTGGAATTCACAAACGACGGGTTCGCCGAGAAGTTCGTGGGTTTTGGGGTTGATTTGGAACACTATGAACTTGAAATCCATGTCGCTGGCGAGCATTTTCATGGTGAGCTGCCGGTTGCCCTGGTAGCAGAAGATGTCTGTGAACGAGCCGTTGTCAAAATAGTCCATGCTTTCTTCCATCCTTTGGATCTCGTCGTAGCATAGGTCGATGGCCGCTTTGTCGAAGTTCTCGTCATTGCTGCCCACGAGGACGTAGGAATAATAGGCGCGCGAATTCGCCGGCGCCACCGTGAAGCGTGCGCGGGAACCGGAGACCGACTCTGCCTTCACTTTTATTTCCGTGGGGAGGAGTTCCCCCTTTTGGCATCCGGCAAGCAGGAACAAGCTCAGTACAATAAGGATAAATTGCCGTTTCATGACTTGACTTTTATTTGATTATAGTTGTTGATATACTTTGAGAATGAATTTCACCGCTCCGGCTTGGTGAGGACCGTAATGGTCGAAGTCGTAGATGACGTTTTCCCCCTTGAAATATTCCTCTGCCTTAGTGGCATTAACGAAAGGCACCGTGTTGTCATCTATACTGTGGAAGATATAGAGAGGAGCCTCAGGGGTAAAGATGAGTATGGAGTTCCACATCAAAGACCGATAAAGTTTTGCGGTTTGCGGGTTGCTCTTGTCACGTCCCACATCCGTCATCAGGTCGCTCACGTTATGGGCATTCAACATGGCGTTGATTTCACCCACGGTGTATTTCTTCGAATTTACCCAATCGTCAAGATGTTCCATCAGTATCGGTTGGAAGAATTCGCTAAGATCCAAGCCCAATTTTTCACCTTCATTGAGGCCCTGCACAATCATCGGTATAGCACAGGGGATGCCAGTCTTATCTTCCAACATGGCTAAATCAAACGTTGCCGCCATGTCGTAGGGACCGCCACCTGCAAATACCTTCTTGATGGGAAGTTCTTCTCTGTAATAATACTGTATAATATTCATCGCACCTAAGGTGGTGGAGCCTCCTTGGGAGTAGCCGACCAGAATAACTTCTTCGCTTTCGGGCTCTCGGCCGATAGCTTTCAGGTAGGGCTTCACCGCCAGAGCCATATCCACCACGCTGGTGGCGGTGCTGCTAAGATGCATATAGGGGTGAATGCGGTTTGCAGTGACACCGTATCCGATGTAGTCGGCCATCACCACGGCATAGCCTTTTGATGCCAAAATGCCTTCCAGTTGGAAGCTTTCCGACGGACATTCGCGGTTGGAACCTATGGTCCAGTGACTCACCACAATCATGTTCTTGATTTTGCCTTTAGCCGGAAGGATCACTTTGCCCGACAAGGTAATGGGGTCGTCGTTGATATCGTGGCCAGTATAGATGCCGGCAATCTGTATCACTTTGTTGCTCTGCATCGTGGCAATCAAATTCTCCACCAAACTCACCATGGAGACACTGGCGGTTTTAACGTCGTTTTCGTCACCCAACTCCATGGTGCGGATTTCGGGGTTCATATCCCCGTTCACAATCACGTCGCTGTATTTCACGTTTGTCACGTGGAAGGAGTCGAAATCCACAAGCTCGATTTCCGGTTTCTGGCAGGTTGACAAAAGCACTGCCACAAGGCTAAGGTATATCCACTTTTTCATCATTGTTACCATTTATAATAAAAACTCAAGGAAAAAATGCGAGAAAACACCTGATAGATGGTGCGTGGGTTGGCAAGGGAGTTTAGGGCGCCCAACTCGAAAGAGCCGCCCCAGGGACCTTTGCCCACCTCTACGCCAATCCAGTTGAGATTGACGGCCGGTGCCACACCGAAGTTGCCTAAGTTGTCGAAAGCAAAGAGCGCGCCGACCCCCAAACCCGAGTAGAGCCGCACCCAATCGCGGTTGAAGTAGGTGAAGCGTGCGGTGAGCAGGAGGTCGAGATCCCAATTCCGGACGTTGGTGGCGGGCACTATCAGCTGGTGGTATCTGTCGTAAATACCCTCCTTCCAGAAGATGCCCTCCAAGTCGGCCTGAATACCCAAACTGACCACCTTGGAGACTCGGTATTGGTACTCGGCGAAGAGGTGGCCGGTGTACCCCACATCGTAAATCTCATCGTGCATGTAGTTTTCAGGCAGCGATTCGGGAGCGGGCCACTCACCAGACAAACTCGGACCGAAGGCCATTGTTTCGAATAGCATGTCTCCCCAGCCGATTCTCACGCTGTGACGGTAGTCGAGGGAGGCGTTGTTGTTCTGACAGAAGGCCGAAAAAGAGGCCGCTGCTGTCAACAACAGGACTAGAACTATGGTGAATCCTTTTCTCATCGTTTTTGCGAAATTATTCTAATAAAAATCAACTTGCAAAATTACAGTTTTTTTAATCAATATCTCTTACAATTTTCTTACAAACAGTTGCGCATTTTCGAATTTGCTGACTTTTACCTTTTCGCCAGCTTCGATGTAACCGTGTTCAGCGGTGGCGTCTAAGATGTCGCCGTTGATGTTGATTTTGCCGGAGGGACGGAGAATGGTCTGCGCAACGCCCTCTCTGCCAACGTATTTCTCATTGCGCATATCTTGCGAGGTGAAGCCTTTGTCGCTCTCCAGACCAGTGCGCAAAGCCAGCGAACCGAAGCGCGTTTCCGCCAAAATCAGCTTTTTGCCGAGCCACAGCGACAGGAAGAAGCCCGCCAAGCTGCTCACCAATACCAATATGGTCATCTTGCTGACGTAGGCAGAGGCGTTGAATTCGGGGTCGAATTTGAACTTGAAGCCGACGTTGAAGACCAAGGTCAGCACCAGGGAGGTGACAATCAATATGATGCCGGAGATGCCGGTGACCCCGAATCCGGGCACCACGAAGAACTCCAGCATGAGGAGGATGAGTCCAGCGAGGAAGATGAGGATTTCCCAGTGAGCGGCGAGACCTTCGAGATAGTGAGGGGCGAAGAAGAGGATGGCGGCAGTGATGGCAATGATGGAGGGCAGTCCGATGCCGGGAGCCTGCAGCTCGAAGTAGAGTCCGCCCACGATGCACATGATGAGGATGCCGCTGACAACCGGGTTGACCAGGAAGTTGATGATTTTGTCGATGGCGGAGAGCTCCTGTTCGTGGATTTCAGGGTGGGGGAGTCCTGCCTGCTCCAACACCTCCTCGCGACTGCTGGCAATACCCTCGCAGAAGCCGTTCTTCACCGCCTCTTCGGAGGTGAAGGTCAGCACTTTGCCGGAATCGCTGATGTTGGGAATCGTCACATCGGGATCCACCATTGCCTGTGCAATGTTGGGATTGCGGCCGTTGTGTTCAGCGGTGGTGCGCATCAGCGAGCGCATATAGGACTGGTATTTGTCGGGCATGATTTCGCCGGTTTGGTTCACCACCGAGGCGGCCCCGATGGAGGCACCGGGCATCATGTAGATGCTGTCGCACGCAATGGAGATGAGCGCGCCCGCAGAAGCCGCGTTGTTGTTGATATAGACGATGCTCGGCACCTTGGTGTTGAGCAGCAGCGTGCGGATTTTGTCTGCCGCATCGAGCTCCCCGCCGAAGGTGTTCAGTTCCAGAAAGAGGTAGTCGTATTTGCCCTCTTCGGCCTCCTTCACCGCCTTTTCGGTCAACCGAAGCGCCGGTTTGGAGATGTTGTCGTCGATTTTATAGTAATAGACCTGTGTTTTCTGCGCAGAAACGCTGAAATTCATCGCAAAAAGGGCCACTGCCAAAAGGGTCAGTATGAATGCTGTTTTTCTCATAATACGCTAGTTTCAAAATATGGCTGCAAAAATATAAAATATGTTTACACGTTTACACGCTTACACGCTTAAGCTCCTAAGCCCAAAAAAAGCCGCCAAACAAACCGATATTTTTTGTACTTTTGCCGGCTAATTTTTTAGAGATGAAAATAGACAAAGTAGATCAGATTTTTGACGAATTCAAAAATGCTAAAATATTGGTAATCGGCGATGTAATGATCGACTGTTACCTCACCGGAAAAGTTTCCCGTATCAGTCCGGAGGCGCCGGTTCCGATCGTGAACGTGCAAAGCCGCAGCTATCGTCTGGGCGGTGCCGCCAACGTGGCGCTCAACCTCAAGTCGCTCGGTGCCGACCCTATCCTCTGCTCGGTTATCGGTAGCGACTCGAAAGCCAAGGTCTTCTACAACCTGATGGAAGACTGCGACCTTACCTCCGACGCCATCGTCCCGATGTATGGTCGCCGCACCACCATCAAATACCGCATCATCGGCAACAACTGCCACATTGTGCGTGTGGATGACGAGCGCGTGCAGCAGCTCAAGGAGCGCGAAAAACGGCAGTTCCTGACCACTGTGGAGCAAATCATCGACCATAACGAAATCGATGCCATCATTTTCGAAGATTATGATAAAGGTTTGTTCTCCAAAGAGTTGATTTCCGAGATTATCAATTTCGCCCACAAGAAGAACATCTATGTGGCCGTTGACCCGAAGGAGAAGAACTTCAACAACTACGGAAATGTCAACCTCTTCAAACCCAACATGAAGGAGCTGACCAAGGGGCTTCACATGGAGGAGAACGTGGAGCTCACTTTGGACGAGATTCACGAAGTGGCCAAGGATTTTGCCGAAAAGCAGAATATCGACAAGGTGATGGTGACGATGTCGGCAAAGGGAATCGCCTTCTACGACCGTCAGAACGACAAGTTCTACCACCAACCGGCTTTCCACCGTCGCGTGAGCGACGTTTCCGGCGCCGGCGACACCGTGATTTCCGTCTCCACCCTTTTCCTGCTCAAGGGACATTCCGTGGAAGAGACCTGTCTGGCCTCCAACTTGGCTGGCGGTCTGGTGTGCGAGTATGTGGGTGTGGTACCCATCAACGGTGCACAGCTCAAGGAGGAGATTGCCCGCAACACGAAATAAGTTTTTCAGAAATCACACTAAAACGCTCTGAATCTCGTTCATACATCTTTGATTTAGCAAAAATGAAACGAAAAGCAACGGTAATTCTCACCCTTTTGATGTTGGCCATCCTGCATGCGGATGCGCAGTTCGGTGTGCCCAACTTGCTGAAATACGACAAAAAACCTTTCCATTTCGGATTCGCCTTCGGCTATTGCAATTTCAACTACCGAATTGCCGCAAAGCCTGATTTGGCTGAGTATGACTCCCTTATGATGATTCAAACGCAACCCATGAGCGGTTTCAATTTGGGTATTGTGACCGATGTGGCCATGGGCAAATATTTCGACTTGCGTTTCATCCCCGGCCTCTCTTTCGGCGACCGATATATCAACTACACGATTCGATATTCCACCGGCAATGAAATTGTCACCACCAAGAATGTGGAATCGGTCTATCTGGATCTGCCCATCCTCATCAAGTACAAATCGTCCCGAATGCTGAACAACATCCGGGCCTACGTGATTGCGGGCGGACAATACACCTTCGACATGATTTCGGCCAAGAAGAAGAAAGCCCCTGAACACGGCGATGTGGTTCTCAAGCTGAATCCTCACGACGTGCAGGCGCAGGTGGGGGTAGGTTTCGATTTCTACTGCACCTACTTCAAATTCACCACCGAGCTCAAGATGTCGTTCGGCTTCCTCAACATGCTCGTAGCCGAGGATAATATGTACGCCACCAGCGTCACCTCCCTCAAAGCCAAAAACCTGCAAATCTCATTCATTTTCGAATGATGCCTAATAACCTCCTAACCTTCTAACCTTCTAACCTCCTAACCTTAAACTATAAACCTTAAACCTTAAACCTTAAACCATATATGGCAAACAACGAAGACCTTTTCAAACAAATCATCTCCCATGCAAAAGAGTATGGTTTCATTTTCCCCTCCAGTGAAATTTATGACGGCTTGAGCGCGGTGTATGACTACGGTCAAAACGGCGTGGAGCTGAAGAACAATATCAAACAGTATTGGTGGAAAGCTATGGTGCAGTATCACGAGAACATCGTGGGTTTGGACAGCGCCATCTTTATGCACCCCACCATTTGGAAGGCTTCCGGACACGTGGACGCTTTCAACGACCCGCTTATCGACAACAAGGATTCCAAAAAGCGTTATCGTGCGGACGTGCTCATCGAGGATCATATCCAAAAGATTGAGGATAAGATTGACAAGGAGATTGAGAAGGCGAAAAAGCGCTTCAACAACTTCGACGAGGTGCTCTATCGTCAGACCAACACCCGTGTGGTGCAATACCAGGCACAGGTGGATGACATCCGCACCCGTTTTGCAGAGCTGATGAACAACAACGACCTGGTGGGTTTGAAGGCCCTCATCGAGGAACTCGGCATTGCTTGTCCGATTTCCGGTACGCGCAACTGGACCGACGTGCGTCAGTTCAACCTGATGTTCGCCACCAAGTTGGGTTCTGTGGCCGACGGTGCCGACACGATCTACCTTCGTCCCGAAACGGCTCAGGGTATTTTCGTGAACTTCCTCAATATCTACAAAACCGGTCGCATGAAACTGCCGTTTGGTATTGCTCAGATCGGTAAAGCCTTTAGAAATGAGATTGTGGCGCGTCAGTTCATCTTCCGTATGCGCGAGTTCGAGCAGATGGAGATGCAGTTCTTCGTGAAACCCGGTGAGGAGCTCAAATGGTTCGATTACTGGAAACAGACCCGTCTGCAGTGGCACAAGGATCTGGGCATTCCGGCTGAGAACTACCGTTTCCACGATCACGAGAAATTGGCGCACTATGCGAATGCCGCCACCGACATCGAGTTCAAATTCCCGTTCGGTTTCAAGGAGCTGGAGGGTATCCACTCCCGCACGAACTTCGACTTGTCGCAACACGAGCAGTATTCCGGCAAGAAACTGCGCTACTTCGATCCCGAATTGAACGAAAACTACGTGCCTTACGTCATCGAGACCTCCATTGGTGTCGATCGTATGTTCCTCGCGGTCTTCAGCCACGCTTACACCGAAGAGACGTTGGAGGATGGCTCCACACGTACGGTGTTGCGTCTGCCCGCGAAGTTGGCTCCCTACAAGGTGGCTGTGCTTCCGTTGGTCAAGAAAGACGGTCTGCCGGAAATCGGCCAAGAGGTCTTCGATATGCTGAAGAAGGACTTCATGGTGCAGTACGAGGACAAAGACGCCATCGGTCGTCGTTATCGTCGTCAGGATGCTATCGGAACCCCGTTCTGCGTCACCATCGACAACCAAACCAAAGAGGATCAGACGGTTACGGTGCGTGAGCGCGACACGATGGAGCAATATCGTCTGCCCATTGCCGATCTGACGATGGAGCTGATGAAAAAGCTGCGTTAATCCCATATCACCTATGTAGAGACGCAAAATTTTGCGTCTCTACGTGTTTTAAAAAAATCGTATTTTTGCGGTGTACAATTTAAATAGTAAGAGATGAAGAAATATTTTCTCCTCATAGTGATGTTTTTGGCGATGATGGCCTCCCAAGCGCAGGGACTCAAGGCATTCATCAGCCACAAGGCATACTGCACCAACAATCTGCAGCCCTATATTGAATTCACCTTCATTGTGGGCGGCAACACGGTGCACTATGTGCCGAACAAGCAGAAAAAATATGAAGCCGGGGTGGAGATTCAGGTGGACATGATTCAGCACGATACGCTGGTGAACCGACTGCATTACATCCTGAGCAGCGACCAGTTTGCGGATTCTGTGCGTGCGGGGAAACCCGATTTCGCTGATATCCAGAATGTGCCCATGCCGCAAGGAGAGTATTTCCTCTACTTCTACATGAAGGATGTGAACGGCGACACCACCCGTCTTTCGTATATCGACCATATTGTGCTCGATTTCCCGGAGGATCGTATTTCCACCTCGAAATTGTCGCTCTTCAAAAGCATTTCCGCGCCTGAATCACCTGGATTGTTCGTGAAATACGGTTACTATCTGCCGCCGTTGTATTCGAATTTCGTGCCTGAATCGCAATACACGCTGCCCTTCGCGCTGGAAGTTTACAACTCGGATCGGATTCTCGGGAATACCACTTTGCGGGCAAAATGTTACATCGAATATGCCGAGTCGCATATTGCCGCCAACCCCAACAACATCATCACCATGGAGTATCCTACCAAGGATGTGGTGCTGGTTTTCAATGAGTTCAATGTCTTCAGCCTGCCTTCCGGCAACTATTTCGCCGTGGTGCAGCTGCTGGACACAAAAGACAGTCTGCTGTGGGTGGACAAGGTCTTCTTCCAGAAGAGCAATCCTTCCGTGCAGCTCAATATCAACGACTACACCCTCACCCCTGTGAAAGGCACCTTTGTGGAGGCCGACACCGACCGTAAGGTGTTGATAGACATGGTGAAATGCCTCTATCCCATCAGCAATTACGCTGAGCGGGACTTTTACGAAAACCGTCTGAAGACCCTGCCTACCGAGCAGATGCAGCAGTTCTTCTACAGCTTCTGGTTGAAACGCAATCCTGGAAATCCCGAGCAGGCTTGGCTGAGCTACAAGAAGCGCGTGGATGAAGTGGAGAAACTGTACGGCAGCAAGCAAGTGCGTGGTTATCTGACCGATAGAGGCAGAGTGCGCCTGCAATACGGTCCGCCAGACGACATCAAGGAGGAGCCTTCCGACCCGGTGACCCTGCCTTACGAGATTTGGCACTATCACTACCTCAACGGACAGTCGAACGTGAAGTTCGTCTTCTACGATCCCGTGTTGACCGGCAATGATTATGAGCTCCTGCATTGCAATATGTTAGGCGAGCGCCAAAACCCCAGCTGGCAGATGCAGCTGGTGCGAAACATCGAGACGCAGCAGGATATCTACCAAACCACCCCGACCGACTATTGGGGCAACGAGATGGAAGATTACTGGAAATATCACTGATGCCTTGGAGGGATGAAACGGCTGTTTGACATACTCTTTTCGCTGCTGGTGCTGATTATCGGGCTTCCGTTCGGGTTGCTGGTGGTCATCTGCATCGCGGTGGATTCGCGCGGCAACGTTATCTACAAACAGAAAAGGGTAGGGCGGAATAATGTCGATTTCCTGCTCTACAAGTTCCGTACGATGTGTACGGATGCCGACAAAGGGAGTCAGATCACGGTGAGCGACCACGATTCGCGCATCACGAAAACCGGGGCCTTTTTGCGGAAGTACAAGATCGACGAGTTTCCGCAATTCCTCAACATTTTGAAAGGGGAGATGAGCATCGTGGGACCACGTCCCGAGGTGCGCAAGTATGTGGAGATGTACACCCCCGAGCAGATGCGCGTGCTCAGCGTGCGTCCCGGTCTCACCGATTACGCTTCCATCCGCTACGTGAACGAGAACGCGCTGCTCGCTGCTTCCGACAATCCGGAAGAGACTTATATTCATGAGATTATGCCAGATAAATTAAACCTCAACTTGAAGTATGTGGATGAGCAATCCTTATGGGTTGACATGAAAATTATGTGGCAAACCATCATGGCAATTCTACGTTAACCCCTAACCCTTAAACCATAAACCATAAACTGAAATGTATACAAACGAACAAGGATTATACGTGGCGCATTGCGAGGAAGGCGCCCTTTCGATTCAAGGAAAAATGGCCAACCGTCACGGTTTGATTGCCGGTGCTACGGGCACGGGTAAGACTGTCAGTCTGCAAGTGCTGGCCGAAACATTCTCACAAGTGGGCGTGCCTTGCTTCATGGCCGACATGAAGGGCGACCTCTCCGGTATCAGCCAAACGGGCAAGATGAGCGGCTTCATCGAGAAGCGTCTGCCGGAGTTCGGACTGGAGAATCCCGAGTTCCAGGCTTGTCCGGTGCGTTTCTACGACGTGTTCGGTGAACAGGGACACCCGATTCGCGCCACCGTTTCGCAGATGGGACCGCAGCTGCTGTCGCGTCTGCTCGGTCTGAACGAGACGCAGGACGGTGTGCTCAACATCGTCTTCCGTATTGCCGACGAGCGCGGTCTGATGATTATCGACCTCAAAGACCTGCGCGCCATGCTCGAATATGTCTCCAAACACGCTAAGGAGTACACAATGAAATACGGTAACGTCTCCACGGCCTCTATTGGCGCTATTCAACGTGCGTTGCTGCAGCTGGAGGCGCAGGGTGCCGACAAATTCCTCGGGGAACCGAGTTTCGATATCTACGACCTGATTCAAACGGAGAACGGCAAGGGCGTGATGAGCGTTTTGGCTGCCGACAAGCTGATGATGCAGCCCAAATTGTACAGCACCTTCCTGTTGTGGTTGCTCTCCGAACTCTACTCCACGCTGCCTGAAGTGGGCGATTTGGAGCTCCCGAAGTTAGTGTTCTTCTTTGATGAGGCGCATACCTTGTTCGAAGATACCTCCAAAGCCCTGATTGACAAGATTGAGCAGGTGATCCGCTTGATCCGAAGCAAGGGCGTGGGTATTTACTTCATCACCCAATATCCGAACGACATTCCCGACAATATTCTCGGTCAGCTGGGCAACCGCATCCAGCATGCGTTACGCGCCTATACGCCTAAGGATCAGAAGGCTGTACGCGCCGCTGCTGACACTTTCCGTGCCAATCCGGCGTTTAAGACCGACGAGGCCATTATGAACTTGGAGACCGGTGAAGCGTTGGTAAGCTTCCTCGATGCGAAAGGTGCACCTAATGTTGTGCAACGCGCGAAAGTGCTCTTCCCGCTGTCGCAAATCGGCGCTATTACGGAAGGTCAGCGCTTGGACATCATCAAGCAGAGCCGCGTTTACGGCAAATACGACACGCCCGTTGATAACGAGAGCGCCTTCGAGATCTTGATTAAGGAGATGGAAGAGGAATTGGCCGTTCAAGAGGCCGAGAAGCAGGCCATTGAGGAGGCTAAGCAGGAGAAGAAAGCGGAAAAGGAGAAATCCACGAAGAAGCAGGGCGTTTTCGGTAAGGTCATCAAAGCGGTGATCACGGCCATTACCGCCACCATCGCTTCCGCTTTGGGCACCGCCGTCAGCAACAAGGTGACCGGCAAGAAGTCCAAATCGAAGACCTCCACCACCGAGAAAGTCATCAAAAACAGCACCTCAGCTGCCACGAGAACCATCACGAGAGAGATTTCCCGTGACATCCTCGGAAACATCATTAAATAGTTAGCAGTTAGCAGTTAGTAGTTAGTAGTTAGCAGTAAACCTGAAACCTGAAACTTGAAACTTGAAACTTGAAACGAATAACCTTCTAACCTTCTAACCTTTTAACCTTATAACAACATGCGTAAAGTACTAGTCATATACACCGGCGGAACCATCGGTATGATGATGGACCCGGAAACCAAATCACTGAAACCGTTCGAATTCAAGGACGTGCATCAACAGTTGCCGATGTTGTCGCTGTTGGACACGGAGCTGACATTTGAGTCGCTGTTGCCGTTGATTGATTCCTCAGACACCAATCCGGATTTCTGGATCCGCCTGGCGAAGGTGATAGGGGAGAACTACGACCATTTTGACGGCTTTGTGGTGTTGCACGGTACCGACACAATGGCCTACACCGCATCGGCGTTGAGCTTCCTGTTGGAGAACTTAGCCAAACCGGTTATCCTTACCGGTTCGCAGTTGCCGTTGGGCGTGATTCGCACCGACGGTCGTCGCAACATCCTGAACGCCATTGAGTTCGCGTCTGCTGTGCAGGACGGTCACCCGATGATTCGTGAGGTGTGCGTCTATTTCCAGAATGCGCTCTACCGCGGTAACCGTACCTACAAGGACGATGCTGCGCGCTTCAACGCCTTTTATTCGCCCAACTACCCGAAGTTGGCCGATGTGAACACCTTCATCGACTACCATAAACGCTATTTCTTTATCCCGAACAGCAAGAATCCGCTCATTGTTCACGACAAAATGGACACCAACGTGGCGGTTTTGAAGATTTTCCCGGGCATCAGCGATGTCTTTTTGGAGAATGTCTTCCAGACAAAAGGGCTGCGTGCGGTGATTATGGAGACCTTCGGTGTGGGCAATGCCCCCACCAATCCCAACTTCTCCCGCATCCTGCAAGATGCGGTGAATCGGGGAATCGTGATTGTGAACGTCACCCAGTGCAAGGGCGGCGGCGGTGTGCTGATGGGACGTTACTACACTGGCAAGAACCTTTCCGATATCGGCGTCATCAGTGGTCACGACATGACCACCGAAGCTGCTATCACCAAGCTGATGTACCTCCTCGGCTGCTTCACCGACGTGAAGAAGATCAAACAAGCGATGGAGGTGCCGTTGCGTGGGGAGCTTACATTGGAAGATGATGTTTTTGAGGAGTAATGAATAGAAACCACATCGAAATATGCTGCGGAAGTATTCAGTCTGCGGCAAACGCGAAAACCGGCGGTGCTGTTCGCGTGGAACTCTGTCAGGGTCTGGTGGAGGGCGGTACCACACCGTCGCCCGCCACAATTGACTATGCCGTTCGAGAATTGGGATTGCAGGCCTTTGTGCTGGTGCGTCCCCGTGGCGGTGACTTCTGCTACAACGAGTTGGAAATCAAAACGATGGAAGCAGATGTGGAATACTGCAAAAAGGCGGGCGTTGCCGGCATTGTGGTTGGATTTCTGCATCCCGACGGCACTATCGACACGGAGCTGACCCGCAAATTTGTAGAGCTTTCAGCCCCGCTGCCAGTCACCTTCCACCGTGCTTTTGACGAATGCTCTGATCCGCTGAAAGCCCTGGAGCAGATTATCGACTGCGGTTGTGCCCGCATCCTGACCTCCGGTTGTCAGCCTACGGCTGTGGAGGGTGCGGATTTGCTGCAACAGCTTGTGAAACAGGCGAATGGTCGCATCACTATCCTTGCGGGCAGCGGCATCACTCCCGAGAATGCTGCTTCGTTGAAACAGAAAACCGGCGTTCTGGAAATTCACGGTTCCTGCAAGATGACCCGTGCCGACGGGGCTTGGGAGACGGATACGGAACAGGTAAAAAAGTTGTTAGAACGCTTGGGGTAAACGATGAAACTCTCAGGGTTGTTTTCCTTCGGTCATCAAAAGCCAGCATTGGACGCACATTTCATGCAGTTGAAAAATGTCGTGAATGCCCGTGATATCGGGGGGTACGTAACGACCGACGGTCGGATGGTCAAGCGGGGAATGCTTATCCGCAGTGCCTCGTTGGCAACGGCAAGTGATTCCGATCTCGCCATGTTGGCAGCTCTTCCAGTGGTCAAAGTCATTGATTTCAGAACGGAGTTCGAGAAAAAAGGCAAGGAAAACAGGATTTTGCCGAAAGCGGACTATCTCAACCTTCCCATTCAACCCGTTGACAATGGGGAGACCCCGACGGAAATAGCCAAGCTTAAGACGTTTGACATCTCCAAAATCATCATGTTTGCCGCTTTCAATGAGAAAGCGAAGACCATCGCAAGGGAGATGTATCCTTTGATGGTGACGCGGCCCGACTGTCAGCAACAATTCGCTGCCTTCCTTCGGGAGGTGGTTGATACTCCTGAAGGTGCCGTTTTCTTTCACTGCACTCAGGGAAAAGACCGCACGGGGCTTGCATCAGCCTATCTGTTGTCGGCCTTGGGCGTGGACAGAGAGACCGTTATTGCCGATTTCGACAAGACCAATCAGGTTTATGCCCATGATGTTCGCAAATATTGCCGCAGGGTGAAGTTCTTTGGCGGCAGGGAGGAAGAACAGACGGTGGTAAAATCGTTCATCGGTGCCAATACGGAAAATTTCATCAGCACCCTCGACTTGATAAACGCGGAATATGGTTCAATGGACGCCTATTTGCGCAACGTTTTGGGGGTGACGGATGCGGATTTCGAAATTCTCAGGGAACGTTATTTGTTATCAAGCTGAGATAATTTTGTATTTTTGCATCGTGAACAATAATGATTTCGAAAGAAGATAATGACATTGTTATGAATAAGAAAACGTCCGCCATTGTGGCTCTCTTTTTGTTTATATCGCTGATTATTAGCTCGATGGGGCTTCTCTCCGCGCAGAACGACTATTGGACTGCCGTGCGACAAGATTACCAGAATCGTACCGATATCCCGCAGTCTGTGCGTGAGAATGTCGGTTTCTATAACTTGAAATCTGCGGAGGAAAGTCGCAAGATGTATCAATATCTCATGTTTCTCTACGCCTATATGCCGATGAGCGACCTCGCAGACTACGATTTCGAGTTCTTCGAGGATCAGGTCAAGGTTGCGATGGAAGCACGGAAGACCTTCTCGTGGGGCAAAACCATTCCCGATGATATCTTCCGCCATTTTGTGGTGGTCTATCGCGTGAACAACGAGAACTTGGATACGGCGCGGTCGTATATCTTCCATCAGCTGAAAGACCGTATCAAGGATATGAGCATGTATGATGCCGCTTTGGAGGTGAACCACTGGTGCCACGAATACGTGGACTATCAGCCGGCTGATGCTCGCACCTCCGCACCGTTGGCCACGTTGAAGACCTCGCACGGACGTTGTGGTGAGGAGAGCACCCTCACGGTGACGGCCCTTCGTGCGGTGGGTATTCCCGCCCGTCAGTGCTACACCCCGCGCTGGGCGCACTGCGACGACAACCACGCCTGGGTGGAGGTCTGGGTGGACGGCAAATGGTGGTTCCTCGGTGCCTGCGAGCCCGATCCCGACCTCAATATGGGCTGGTTCGCCTATCCCTCCACGCGCACGATGATGGTACACACCAACGTGTTCGGTCGCTACGAGGGCCCCGAAGAGGTGAACAAAAAGACAAAATACTACTCTTGCATTAATGTTTTGTCCAACTACGCCGACACGGTGCGCATGACCGTTACGGTGGTGGATGGTCAGCACCAGCCCATCAAAGACGCTTTGGTGCGCTTCAAGCTCTACAACTACGCTGAATATTACACATTGGCTTCCAAGCTGACCGATGAGA
>Ga0310696_10005351_pt1 | contig 15510 bp, 12 predicted proteins | sample AusTroGonzalo_MG_4_FD_203885 | JGI IMG/M metagenome (GOLD analysis project Ga0310696, IMG submission 203885) | Bovine rumen microbial communities from tropical cattle in Woodstock, Queensland, Australia - Gonzalo_02 (v2) (version 2) | ecosystem: Host-associated > Mammals > Digestive system >...
GGACAACTCTGTGCTCAACATTTTCTACCAAGGTGTGCGACAAGGATGGTATCCACCCCTCATCTTCCTAGGTATTGGTGCCATGACTGACTTTACCGCCCTTCTTGCCAACCCCAAGTTGGTGCTCATTGGTGCTGCCGCTCAGTTCGGTATCTTCGGTGCCTACATGTTTGCGCTGGCTATCGGTTTTGAGCCTAATCAGGCCGCAGGTATCGCCATCATCGGTGGAGCCGACGGACCAACTGCCATCTTCCTGTCTTCGAAGCTGGCTCCCAACCTGATGGGCGCCATCGCCGTGTGTGCCTACAGCTACATGGCACTCGTACCCCTGATTCAGCCGCCGTTGATGCGCCTGCTCACCACCAAGAAAGAACGTACCATCAAGATGAAACCGGGACGTCAGGTGTCTCAAACAGAGCGCATCCTCTTCCCCATCATTGGATTGCTGCTCACCACATTTATCGTGCCTTCAGGTCTTCCCCTCTTAGGCATGCTGTTCTTCGGCAATCTGCTGAAAGAAAGCGGCAAGACCACCCGACTGGCCAAGACGGCTGGAGCTGCCCTCAACGATATCGTGGTGATGCTGCTGGGTTTGACCGTAGGTTGCTCTACACAAGCCAGCGAGTTCCTCACACTCAACACGGTGTTTATCTTCGCCATCGGTGCTGCTGCCTTCGCCATCGCAACGATGAGTGGTGTGTGCTTCGTGAAACTGATGAACCTGTTCTTGCCTGAAGGAAAGAAGCTTAATCCGTTGATTGGCAATGCCGGTGTATCGGCTGTACCTATGTCGGCTCGCATCTCTAACAATCTCGGATTGGAGTACGACCGCCACAACTTCCTTCTGATGCACGCTATGGGACCCAACGTTGCAGGTGTGATTGGTTCTGCTGTAGCAGCCGGTGCTCTGCTCGGATTCTTGTCATAGCATCCGGATAGAAAGACAACACTTCAATCAGATAAGAAAAAAGGAAACCAAATTTCAATGGTTTCCTTTTTCTTTATCAACATCTGACAAATAAAGATTGCTACTTCTTTTCCTTTACCAGATTATCTTCTTCATCCTCATAGTGGTCGGTTTTGTGGAAAATGCGTCCAATGCCTTTCATCTGTATCTTCACATGATTCACAAAGCTCTGCCACATGGATTGGTTACCAATGGTTCCATAGCCGGTAATGGCTCTACAGCGGCGGTCGCGTACAAAGACAATCTTTCCATATTTCTTCAGGTTTAACGCCATCGAACCATCTTCACCTCGAATAATATCCACCCGATAAGGTTCCTGTCGACCGTAGTCGGCATTATAGGCAAAAACCAATCCACGAACAGAAAGCTCAGGCCTCTTGAAATGCTGCACCCACAAGAACAGATCGCGTGCCATCTCAAACAATCGCAATTCCAGCTTCGAATGGTTCGCATCTGGGAAATAGCTCCAGGTAGCCGATGCACACGACACTCCCGGCTTCAACAACCGTTCAAGCATTAATTCGTAATACTGCGGAGGATATAATGTGTCGCTATCCACATCGAAATAGAAACGGCCTTTTGCGTGCTGCAAACCACAACGGCGCGCATATCCACATGAATGCTGATATTCGGTATAGAAAGGAATACCCGACTTCTCATAGATTTCTGCCGTTCGGTCTTTCGAATCATTATCCACACCTATAATCTCAACAGGATATTTGCATTGAATCTCACTGATGGCCCAAAGACAAGCCTGCAAATGCGTTTCTTCATTATACGCAATCACAACGATGGATGCCAATGGCTCAGGACTTTGTAAACGAGCCAGCCGCTCGCGCGTACCCTCAATAATATCCTGCGGAACCTCACTAAAAGGTTTGCCATAGATTGTTAGATATTTATCGTACCAGTTTGCCATATTCGTATTAGTTTTTTGCAAAGGTAGCAATTTTTTTAATATCCACAAGCATTATCCCACAAAAAGAGTTGGATTATTCAATTATTATATGTAACTTTGCCCAACCTATCAATTTATACCCCCAACAAAAGCCCATGGATAAGATTGATTTCGTTGTAACCTGGTTAGATGCTTCCGACCCAGTATGGCAGGAACAATGCCAATACTACATGTCGGGCAACAGAGGCGACAAGTCCATGGCTCGATTCAGGGATATGAACATTTTCCGATATTGGTTCAGGGCTGTTGAAAAGTATGCGCCTTGGGTCAATAAGGTGTATCTTGTTACGAATGGAAAATTTCCAGACTGGATCAACAAGGATAATCCCAAGCTGGTTCTTGTCAAGCACGAGGATTTTATGCCAAAAGAGATCCTGCCCACCTTCAATTCTTGTGCCATTGAGCTCCATCTGCATCGGATAAAAGGGTTATCAGAGCATTTCGTTTACTTTAACGACGACATGCTATTAAATGGTCCGGTCACTCCTGACTATTTCTTCAAGAACGGATTACCTTGTGACCATAATAAGGAAACCTGCTTTAACGTGCCCATCTACACACAGAAGGAGAGATTCAACATTTATATGTCTATGTTATCCGACATAGGCATTGTCAATGCGCACTTCAACAGATGGAAAACCGTATGTCAATCACCTTGGAGATGGTTTGGTCTTCATTTAGGATTCAAGGGGGTACTTATGAGCATCATTTTGATGAAGCAACGACTGTTTGTCGGTTTTTCCACCTATCACACAGAACAAACCTACCTAAAATCCACATTTGAAGAAGTATGGGCAAAAGAACCTGAATTCCTACAATCCAGTTGTACCCGGTTTAGGGAAGATGTCATTGCCAACCCCTACCTATTCCGCTATTGGCAATTGGCTAAGAATCAGTTCTATCCTCAAAAGAAAAGGAACACTACAATCCATCTGTTGAGTAGGAAGAATATTGAACATATTGAAGATACGCTCAACAACCCCAGAATTGCATCCATCTGCCTTAACGACACCGCACTATGCCCTGACGATGATTTTGGCTTTATTTGTCAACAAATCGCCAAGTTCATGGACAAAAAATATCCCTCCAAATCCACATTTGAGATTTAATCAAATGAAGATTTGAGGGCTAATTAAAATTAACTAATTCTTCTACTGAGCTTCGCAAACCGTCAGCAATTGCAACCATAGGCTTCCAACCCAGTGATTCAAGTTTTTGGGTTGAGAATACGGATTTTGTGACAACATTAAAGCCACGTTTTTCATCAGCATCAGGCAAGTCGAAAACAACTTTACGTCTTCCGATTTTTGCAATCAGCTCTGCTAACTCCTTGATGGTGATATTCGAATTCTTATCAGCAATGTTATATGCCTGGCAGTTCTCCCCCTTCAGCAATACATGGAGCAAAGCTGATACACAATCAACCACATAGCACCAAGAACGATACTGTTCGCCCGTACTTTTCATCACAATATCTTCACCACGAAGAACATTGCGGATAAACTGAGCATAAACACGATTGTCTTGTTCTGTAAAATAAGGCCCGTAGGTATGGCAAGGCCGAGCGATAACAACGTCTGCTCCATATTCTGAAGCATAGCTCACACATAAAGTTTCTGCTGCCCGCTTGCTCGAAGGATAGCAAGATCGAGGTGATATTGGATCAACATATCCGCTATACTCTTCTGAAAACTCCCGTCCTCCGCCCTCACCATAAACCTCACCAGAAGAGATATAAAGGAAACGCCTCATGCCGTGACCAAGGCCGTAGTCCATCAAATGCGCCACGCCATCAATATTAGACTTTATGACCTCTACAGGGCTTTTAGCAAAAAAGCTGGGACTTGCATTACTCGCTGCATGAATAATATAATCGAAACGAACATCGCTTTCCAAAGATTTCATTACGTCATACTTGAGAAAATGAAAAGCCTTATCTTCAGAATATTTTTCAAAGCGCTTTAAAGCACGTTCTTCATTGCGACCAGATGCATAAACATGATAATCCCGATTGGGGTTCAACATCAAAGTCTCAATGAGGCAACCTCCAATTAAGCCTGTTGCTCCTGTTACAAGGATGTTACATCCCGACAATTTTTCCCAAGGCAAATCGACCTTGAAAATCGAAGCTATATTCTCCTTATATGAACTCATTTTACCCATGACTCTTTTGATGTATGCATCAACGCCTTTAGTATCTCAAGATCCTCTACTGTTGTAACCTTGATGTTCTTTTCTGAACCAGGAACAATATGCATTTCTATGTTTTCTTCCAACTCAGCAATAAGCGTGCAACTGGCAACAGAATCTGTTATTCCTTTAGCTTTTGCCATCTCGTGTACATTGATAATATTCTCCAAACTGAAAGTCTGAGGAGTTTGGGTGCGTATCAATCTATCGCGAGAAATACTAGTCTTTGTCGTAAACCCGTCACTACTTTCCAAGATTGCTTCACGACATTTAATGCCTGTAATAGCATATCCGTATGCTTTGCAGGTAGCAATATTGCTCGAAATAATATCTTGAGACAACAGTGGACGAACGGAATCATGAATTAAGACCAAATCATCATCATCGCATCCTGCCTCCTTAAGGCCATAAATACCGTTATGAATAGAGTCAAAGCCACTTTTGCCGCCCTCGAATATCCACTTTAGTTTTGTGATATTAAACTGATTGGCATAGCTCTGCAATACCGTCTCCCAACCTTTCAAGCAAACTACAGCAATCGCCCCAATATCAGGGTGTTGCTGAAAGCACTGAATGGTATGGATGATAATAGGTGCTCCATCCAAGTACATAAACTGTTTGGGGATGTCTTGTCCCATACGGTTTCCCGTTCCTCCTGCAATGATTAGCGCAATATTCATATCACATGATTTTTCAGGTTCAATCTTTCCACCATGCTTCAAATGTATGGTGAGTCACTCTATGTTCTACTGGTGGCAACTGCATATAGTCACCATAAATACTCCTAAGCCACTCATCATAACCGACAGGTACTCGGAATTTTCTACCCTCAAACTCTTGATAGACATCGCTATCAAAGACTGATTTTCTCACCATTTCTCCTAATCCCACAGGATTTTCTATCACGCCAGCCATTGGCAAACTGCCAAATGCATACTTGCGTGCCTCATTGTCTATCCATGTGGCTATTGTATGAGCCGAGAAAGGCAATAGCAACATTTTTCCTAATGTATTGATAATCTTTTTGGAAATAGTCCTATTAAAATAGTTGGCCCTCTTGGTATTTAGGAATTTACGGAGCAGCATGATTTTCTTTATCTGAGACACTTTCTTAATTCCATCTGCAGGGAAGACATCAATATAAACGCCGAAAGTATCTCCTGAATAATGGAGTTCATTCAAAATGGTGCGATTATCATATACCTTTGCAAAAGGACATGCATATTTAGGGTTCGTGTCCAGATTCACTACCTGCCAATAATTATCCGGTTGATTAAATATCTTTACAAACCGATCGTAGTCTGGCCTCGGCATAGCGATATCAATGTCATCATCCCAGGGTATATAGCCCTTATGACGAATCGCTCCAATAAGTGTTCCACCACACAAGAAATATCGTATTCCGTTATCCTCACAGAAATCTGCTGTCTTCTGTAACAAATCCAACTGGATGTTTCTCAGTTCTTCTATAGAAATAGCTTTCATATTTAGATTATTATTCGGAAAGTTAGTAATTAATTCGCGATAATCATGAAATCATTTGATTTGTCATAAAATGAATCATGCCATCTTTTCAAGCAAGATTCTCATCATATTAAAAATGGAACTACTGACTTGCTTCGACAATTCTCCTTATGATGCTGTTGAAATGTCGACGGAATGGCCTCAGCATTACCAAATAATAGAAGGGTTTGTAGGTCGTTAAGACCAAACAGGAGAGCAACAAATACCTACTTTTCCATGTGGAATGCAGCAAACGGCTCCGCAACCGACGAATTTCATTACGTACTGCATCAGCATCTGCCAGGTCTATTTGATGCTCTAAGACATCCACAGTTCTATGTATGATGCAAAATAGATAGCCATAATAATCTGGGATATCAATTCGTGGCGGATTTGAGAAAATCTGATTGCATATAAATATCCTGCTTTTCAAAAACTTAATAATCTTACTCTGGGTATTCGTATTGGTAATAGACTGCTGATTGGTATCCTCGTAATGATAAGTGGCTCGAGGCAACAGCAAGATATGCTTTGCATGAAGAAAAACCAGATAAGACCATAACAAATCCTCATTGATAATACCCTCTGAGAAGTACAGTCCTTTTTCTGTAAAGACGCTCGCCTTGACAAGTTTGTTCCATGAAGTATTAAAAATACAACGATTCAATATTAGTTTCAAACCCTCATAGTTAGAATTGTCTATCAATTGTTTCTCAGGTATTTTTGACAATAACCTTTTGTCTAAACAAGAAATAGCATTTGCCATTATCACTTCAGGTTGCTCGTCAACAGCATCAAGTTCCTCAATAAAATACTTCACAGAGTCTCTCTCCAGATAATCATCTGAATCTACGAATAGATAATAGTCGCCCGATGCCATCTTTACGGCAGCATTCCTTGCTGAACAATGCCCGCTGTTTTGGGGAAGGCGCAACATTTCAAATTGAATTTTCCCCCCTCTGCTATTATATTCACCAATCATCTTAGCAGCAATTTCCATGCTATCGTCTGGGGAACAATCGTCAACTAATATACACTCAATTTCCACCTCAGAGCATTCCTGCATGAATATTGACTCAACACAACGGCCAATATAATCACGAACCTTATAAACTGGAATTATAATCGTTACTTTATAACTCATAGTCATATACTTTGTGATGTGCGATTGCACTTCCAACAAAAATTTATCTTTACATTAGGATAGTAGTATTTACCACATGCAAAAATACATTATTTCCCTGACTATGCCAAATAAATAAGCAAAGAAAATGAAAATATGTATAAAAAAATATCAGAAAGAGAGGAAGATGAATGAAAAAAGTCAAAAAATGTGTGTTTTGGATTTAATACGCATTTATGCAGTAAGAAATTCTACACACACATTATTCAATATGTTAATATCATTTCCAGTTTTGAACAAAACTGCCGAAGTTTCGTTCAAAACGAAATGTCAAGAAGCAAGAATTTAATTTTGTGTTGATGTTACTACACTTTTCATTCTTAGTTTCTGTTTTCTTAGCTTTCTAATCAATACAAGTATATCAGTCATCTTAAGGAACAACTTGAGAAATGCAACTGACAATCGTGGTGGCCATATCCCAAAGAAGCCATAATACAGATTTCTCATCACCTTTTGACGCGATTGTACTATCTCTCCAAATGTCATTGGATGGCGCATGATATCACGAATTTCCCTGTCTGTGTATCGCGGCTGAGCTTCATTACGACGATATATAATCTGTCTGACAAAGCTATAATCATACATCATCAACGTTGCGCAAAGCAAAGAGTAGTAAGGTTTGTCTTTCAATTCAGTACGCTGTTTTTTCTTAGCAATAGCTGCTATTGAAGCATCCATGAGGGTTCTATTCATTGCATGCTTGCGTTTTTTCTTGTGATCTTTTTCCTCAGTATAATATTGATAAGTTATCTCTGGCAAAAGAACAGCTCTGGTGATATATGTAGACAAATCAACTGTAAACGTGAAATCTTCCCCATAGCCATGTCCTACAGGAGCTAGCTTCAGATTGTTTCCACGAATAATATCAAGGAGTATCAGAAAGTTCCAGTTCATTACCTGGACGCCTGTTGTGAAACAATACATAGCATATTCATCAGGTTTCGTAAAAACACGATGAGGATAGACATATTCAATTTTGCTTGTTCCATTACTGCCAACAAACACTCGTTCATGACTTCCGTAAACTATCTCTGCCTTATGTTCGACCGCTGCTTGATAGAGAAGTGCAATCGTATTTTCAAAAATCTTATCGCCAGCATCAAGAGAATAGAAATAATCCCCTTTTGCCTCAGCAATCATTCGGTTACGAGCTTCGCCTATTCCCATATTATGCGGCTGACGCAGAATACGGATATCCTTTCCACGAGGATGATTCTCTTGGTATTCTCTAACAATCTCAATAGAATTGTCAGTACCGCAATCGTCAAGAACAAGGAACTCAATATCAGGAAAAGTCTGAGCAAGTGCCGTGTCCATCGTCATTTTAATATGTTTTGCAACATTATATACAGGAATACCAATCGTTACTTTATAGCTCATAGTCATATATTATTTGTTTGGTGCAGTTGCACTTTCAATAATTACTTTCCATTGTTCTGCAATATGTTCAATACAGAACCGTTCCACATTCTTTCGTGCACAGGATGCAAAATCATTACGCATTTTTTCATCTCCCATCATTCGTGACAATGCCGCTGCTAAAGCATCCGTATTCTCATTCTCAGCAAGCAGACCGTCCTCACCCTCAGTAATAATACTTCGTGGCCCCCACGGACAATCAAACGACACTACAGGCAACCCACAAGCCATTGCCTCAATGAGCACCATACCAAAGCCCTCGAAACGCGAACTGAGTACAAAGATACTGCTTCGACAGTATTCACTTTCCACATCGTTTGTACGCCCATTCAGTTGACAGCGAGTACTATCTATTCCAAGAGATTTCATCTGCTGCAAATAAGGTGCAGTATCACCATCTCCATACACATCAAGCCGCCATTCTGGATAACTCTTTTCCACTTTTGCCCATGCCTCAAGCAACAAATCAATACCTTTCTCATGAGAATAGCGGGCAATCGCTACCACACGTTTCTCTTTGAGCGCACTTATATGGTTTGGCACAAACGGCAAAGGATCAGGAATCGTTAGCACATTATCCAACTCCACCCATGCTTCGCGATCTTTATCTGTCAGCACAACAAGCTTATCCAATTTCTTCAGATGGCTCAACAAATTGCCCGACCAGAATTTTGCGAATAAACGCTTCACAAAGTTTGCATCCTCTGAGTTGAAATTACGGTAATTGGCACGATTGATATGAATCTCGCCTATCTTCCTGCTCCCATCCTCAATCTCATTTATGAAGTTGATTTCACGTCGCAACAAGCTAATGGTAACATCAGGTCGAATACGCATGAGTTCAGCAGAAAGCTGTTTTCTGAACCTTCGCTGTTTCTTCAAATACACGAAAAGCTTTTTTACAAAAGAACAAGTCCACAATTCCTCAAAGTTAATGTCGAGATTTACCACTTTTATCTTGTCGGAAAGGGGATAGAAGAATGGTTTGCCTTTTCCTTCTGTAAGTATGATAGTGATATCATATCCATAATGCTCTGCAAAATAGTTTGCCTTCAAGGTAAGCACACGCTCTACCCCACCCGCCATATAAAGGGCTGGAGTGCAATATACAACCTTCAAAGGCTTTGCATTCACCTGTTCCATCATACGGCCATGACTTGTTTTACCACTTTTTCCATCTGTATCTTCCAGGTAAGATGCTCTACGGTTCTGCGGATTTCTTCTGGCTTCTGAGCAAATTGTTCCATGAAATCAACAATGCGCTGGATATCAATGGGCGATTCATCAGCAGGTGCCTTCAGCACATAGGACTGATGATCAAAATCGCTGTCTTGTTCGCTATAGATAAATGGTATGCCGCGGGTAGCATATTCGCGGTTCTTCAACGTTTTGATCACAGTAATGCCACTACGATGGCGACCCAGCGAACCAATGGCAAACTGGCATTGATTGAACACATCGTCTAATTGCTGACCAAACAGTTGTCCATGAAAAATGACTCTGTCCTGCAAGCCATATTTCTGAATAATCGGAGCGAAGTCAGAATTCATGCGATTGGGGTGTACACCTCCTACTACATGGAAATAGACTTCACGATTTCCTTTATATTCGCCAAGACCTGACATCACTCGATCAAAGCCATGCCAGGCATGCACCTCTGCCACTCCAATCAGATGCAGGGGGCCATCACCCATTGGCTGCTGACATTGATGCAGCGGGATACTATCAAAGTCCACACCATTACTGATGCGAATGGTGCGTTGTCCAAATATCTCTTCGGCATCGCTAAAAGTGACCATTGCATCCATATAGCGATAAAGACGATTGCGAAATAACTGGTCGATTTTCAAACCCATACGCATTTTCCACTCAAAGTTCGTGAACTCATCATCATAAGGATAGGTGGGAATCTCCGTCACGGCATGAATACCTGCTTTCTGCATTCGTTTGAAGAAACGAATTAGCCAAGGATTGGCGTTCTGGAAACAGCGGGCATAAACAAACTCTATTCCTTCACGCACACAATAATCATAAATACAGTTATAGTCAAGACGCTGACGAATAGCTGCCCATGATCCGGTACCATAATCCTTGATCACCTTGCCATCCACATACCGGCAACGATGACCTTCAGGTGAGAAATCATAGTAGCAAAGGCGCACATCGTGACCATTCTCGCGTAATCCCTTTACTTGATAATGTATCTTTTTCGAGATGCCACTATGCGCTGAGAAACCATGATAAACTAAGAACAGAATTTTCATTACATTTGTAACTGTTTGTTTTTACCACATGCAAAAATACATTATTTCAACGATTAAGCCAAATAAAAGGCAAGGAAATATAACATCTGAATCAAAATGTTTAAAAAAAATGATGTCAGAATGAAAAAAAGACAGAAAATTTGCTCGTTCGGGAGTAAATACGTATTTTTGCAGTTACAAATTCTAACATACATTATCCTATAATGAAGCTAAATGAAATACTGAGCGGCCAGTTTAATGCCGCAGAATGGGAAGCCAAGGGTTATGAGCTTCCAAAGTTTGATATCAAGGCCGTTCGCGAGAAGACAGCCAAGGAGCCCACGTGGGTACACTTCGGCGGCGGCAACATTTTCCGTGCTTTTCCTGCTGCCATCCTGAACGATGCATTGAACACTGGCAAGTACGACCGCGGTGTGATTGTGGCTGAGACCTTTGACTTCGAAGTCATCGACAAGGCATACGCTCCTTACAACAACCTGTCGCTCTGTGTGAACCTCTGCTCTGACGGTTCGATTGAGAAGAAAGTCATTGCCAGCGTTACTGAGGCATTGAAGGCCGACCCGCAGTTCGCCGATTGGAACCGTCTGGTTGAAATCTTCAAGGCCCCCAGCCTGCAGATGATTTCGTTCACCATCACCGAAAAGGGTTACACCTATAACGAGGCCGACTTGGCTCGCGGCCTGAAGCCCCTGTTTGCGATGGGCAAGGTGTGTGCCTTGCTCTTGGAGCGCTTCAATGCCGGTCAACTGCCGCTCACCGTCCAGTCGATGGACAACTGTTCGCACAATGGCGACAAAGTGAAGGCTGGTGTGTTTGCCTATGCCGAGCGCTGGGTAAAGGACGGATTGGTACCTGCTGCTTTCCTTGATTATCTGAAAGACGAGACAAAGATTACCTTCCCTTGGTCAATGATTGACAAGATTACGCCTCGCCCCCACGAGAAGGTGAAGGAGATGCTGGCTGCCGACGGATTCGAAGACAACGACTATATCGAAACTGAGAAGCACACCTTTACCGCTCCGTTCGTGAATGCCGAAGAGGTGCAGTATCTGGTCATCGAGGATCACTATACCAACGGTCGTCCCCCATTGAATCTGGGCGGCGCACTCTACACCACTCGCGAAACCGTAGATAAGGTGGAGACCATGAAGGTGACCACTTGTCTGAACCCGCTGCATACAGCGATGAGTATCTATGGCTGCATGCTGGGCTTCACATTGATTTCTGCGGAGATGGCCGACGAGGACCTGCGTCCGTTCATCCAGAAGATTGGCTATATGGAGGCCATGCCTGTGGTGGTAGATCCTGGTGTGTTGAATCCTTACGAGTTTATTGGTGCCGTAATTAACCGTCGCTTGCCCAATCCTTTCATGCCTGATGCTCCCCAGCGTATCGCAATGGACACCTCACAGAAACTACCCATTCGTTTCGGCGAGACGCTGAAGAAATATGTGGCTCGTGGCCTCGATAAGTCCAACCTCGTGCTCATTCCCCTCACGCTTGCTGGCTATGCCCGCTATCTGAAGGGCCTCAAGGACGACCTCACCACTTTCGAGCCCTCCCCCGATCCCATGCTGGCTGAATTGCAGGCCATCGTTGCTCCCCTTGAAATTGGCAAGCCCGATCAGGACTGGAGCCCGCTGAAGAAACTGTACAGCCGCAAGGATGTATTTGGTCTTGATCTCTATGAGGCTGGTCTTGGCGAACAGATTGAAGGAATGGTGAAAGAGCTGTATGCCGGCAAGGGTGCCGTTCGTGCTACACTCCACAAATATGTGTGGGCACGATAACCCTGCATTCATTCTGAGACACTACTGAATCGTTTCATTGCAGAAACAATTCATTGCAAACAAAAAGAGAGCTGCCCATTCGTGAGCAGCTCTTTCTTTTTGTATCGTTGTGCGAATGCAACTTTGCTTTCGTCTTTTATTTCTTCAGCCAACGGTCGAGCCATTCGAAATAGGTACGCTGCCACAGAATACCGTTCTGGGGTTTCAGCACCCAATGGTTCTCGTCAGGGAAGATGAGCAACTCAGCCTCAATGCCGCGCATACGGGCAGCATTGAAAGCACTCATGCCCTGCGTAGCGTTGATGCGATAGTCTTTCTCGCCATGAATGCAGAGAATAGGCGTATCCCATTTATCCACGAAGCGGTGGGGCGAATTCTCGTAGGTTTTCTTCGCGCGAGCCGTCTGATCCTTGTTCCAGTAGGCATCGTCGTACTCCCAGTTTGAGAACCAGTTCTCTTCCGTTTCAGTATACATTGCTTCGAGGTTGAAGGCACCATCGTGAGAAATGAAGCACTTGAAGCGCTTGTCGTGATGACCAGCCAGATAATATACTGAGAAGCCGCCAAACGAAGCGCCTACAGCACCCATGCGGTCTTTGTTGACAAACGGCAACGTTGCTGCATCGTCGATGGCTGCCAGATAGTCTTTCATGCATTGACCAGTCCAGTCACCGCTGATTTCCTCCAGCCATTCCTGACCGAAGCCAGGCAATCCACGACGGTTGGGAGCTACGATTACATAGCCCTGCGAAGCCATGATAAAGAAGTTCCAGCGATAGCTCCAGAACTGCGATACAGGACTCTGCGGACCACCCTCGCAGAACAGCAATGTGGGATATTTCTTGGTTTCGTCGAAGTTCGGGGGCAGGATAATCCATGTGAGCATCTCCTTGCCATCAGTCGTTTTCACCCAGCGCTGCTGCACAGAGGGCTTGCCTAACTGATCCAGAATTTCCTTGTTCACCTCCGTAATCTGCTCCACCTTTGCAGTGCTGTCGGCAGGCGTCACGACATACAGGTCGGCAGGAGCAGTAAAGCTGTGACGCTCCATCAGCAACTGCTGGTCGTTCAACATCTGCAGGGCACCAAAGTCAGCCCAATCGTTGGTCAGCTGTGCCACCTCGCCTTGCAGATTGGTGCGATAGAGGTTCTCCGTAGCATGCCACACACCAATATAATATATGGTACGCGAATCGGGAGCCCAGCAGAAATCATCCACATTCGAATCGAACGATTCTGTAACATAGGTCTTGGTATTCTCTTTCAGATCATAGACACAAAGACGGTTACGGTCTGCCTCATAACCATCACGCTCCATTGAGAGCCAAGCCACATAGCGTCCATCGGGCGAGAACTTGGGATTGGTGTCGTAGCCAACATTACGGTCTTTTATATCCTTGTGTTGATTGACGTATTGGTTCTTCAGCGTCTTTGTAGGATCTATGAGATTGTCTGTCTCATAAGGAACAGTACCATCTAGCACCACGCCAAATTCACAGCCTTTGCAAAGATTCTTGGTTGTATCCAAGGTCTTGCTCTCTACATCATAAAGGAAGATGTCAGAGTCTGTACTGATGCTATAGGCCAGACCTGTCTTGCATCGACAAGTAAAGGCGATGAACTTAGAATCGGTGCTCCAAGCCAACTGCTCCATACCGCCGAAAGGCTCCATCGGACATTCGTAGGGTTCGCCCTCCAGGATATCAGTCATTTCAGTAGCAATCTTATCACCGCTCACCTCAGCCACAAAGGGATGCTGGATGCTCTCCACATAGTGGTCCCAGTGACGGTACATCAGATCGGTCACCACACGCCCCGTGCTCTTGGGCAGGTCGCTGGGGCGCTCCTTGATAATCTCGTTGAAGTCAATACTCTTCAGCACAATGACCTTCGTGCCATCGGGTGAGAACTGGAAGCCCTCCACCTTGCCTTCGGTCTCTGACAACTGCTTGCGACCGCTGCCATCGAGTTTCATCTTCCACACCTCGCCACCTTTTAGGAAGGCGATGGTCTCGTTGTCGAGCCATTGTGCGTCGGTCTCGTTGTCGGCATCGGTGGTCAGCTGCTTCTGTTCTGAACCATCGGCATTCATCATCCAGAGCACCTGATGGCTCTTGTTTTCTTCCACGCTGTAGTAGCCCTGCTGGAACACGATATGCTGTCCGTCGGGCGAAGCGCTATGACCACCGATACGCGCCATTGCCCAAAGGGCTTCGGGCGTCATTCGTCCGTCTTCCACCTTCACGGTTTGTTTCTCGATATTCACTTGCTCCGTTTCCTTCTGTGTGCCACAGGCCGTTGTCATCATGAGCGCTACGCTAACTAATAAACTACAACTGATGAATGAAAAATTCTTCTTCATAACTCTCTTATTTCAAATCAGGAACAGTTATTTTTTCTTCACGGGGTCGCAGGTCAGTCCGCAGCCCAGTTTCTTGAATATCTTACGGTCCACCTCGCTCAGCATCACAGTGGTGTGTACCTGACAACCGCGTAGTTTAGGCAACTGCTCCAGCGCTTTGCGACAATTCTCGTCGTCGTTTGAGAGCACGCTCAGTGCCACCAATACCTCGTCGGTATGCAGGCGTGGGTTCTTACCTCCCAGATATTCAATCTTTGTTTTCTGAACAGGTTCAATCAAGCTCTGTGGGATGAGTTTTACCTCGTGGTCAACCTCAGCCAGATACTTGGTGGCATTCAGCAGGAGGGCTGCACTACAACCCAGCAGGGGTGATGACTTGGCGGTGATAATCGTGCCATCTTCCAGTTCGATAGCGGCTGACTGTTGGCCCGTCTCCAGCTTCTTCTCGTAGGCAGCTGTTGTAACAGGACGGAAGGCGGTAGTAATCTTGGCCTGATTAAAAAGCATACGAATCTTGTTGACCTCACTCTCGTTGTCGGCACCATCAGCCATCTTGTTGGTGGCATCGTAGAATCGACGGATAATCTCATCTTTCGATGCTTTGCAGCAGACCTCATCATCGCTGATGCAGAAACCAATCATATTTACGCCCATATCCGTAGGCGACTTGTATGGATTCTCGCCATAGATACCCTCAAAAAGTGCATTCAGCACAGGGAAGATTTCGATGTCGCGATTATAGTTCACAGCAGTCTTGTCGTAGGCCTCCAGATGGAAGGGGTCGATCATGTTCACATCGTTCAGGTCGGCCGTAGCAGCCTCGTAGGCAATGTTGACAGGATGCTTCAAGGGCAGGTTCCACACGGGGAAGGTT
>Ga0310696_10005352_pt1 | contig 15510 bp, 13 predicted proteins | sample AusTroGonzalo_MG_4_FD_203885 | JGI IMG/M metagenome (GOLD analysis project Ga0310696, IMG submission 203885) | Bovine rumen microbial communities from tropical cattle in Woodstock, Queensland, Australia - Gonzalo_02 (v2) (version 2) | ecosystem: Host-associated > Mammals > Digestive system >...
GCCAAACAAGGTGCCGAACGTGCCTCCGAAAGCGCAGAGCGGACACTACGCGAAGTAAGACAGATTATAGGTTTCCATCCCTGATCCGACAAGAGGGCAAACGTCCTGCTCGCAGTGACAACACAACGGTCACAACAACGTGCAAAGGCAAATAAAACTTAACAACTTGACAACTATGAAGAAAACGTTTCTTACCTTGTCTCTCATTCTCTCATTGGCTTTTTGTCCTTTGTTGGCGGATGACTATGTGGACGATGTATACTATTGGGACGGGGCAGTGCGTGTAGAGCGTTCTGCCACCCCTGCGACAGATGCGGCTTCTTCGACAAGGGCATCGAAAGATGCAGTGACGACCAAGGTAAAGAAAGTACCTGTCACTATTCGGGAGGCTGAACCTAAAAAAGCCGCGCCTGAAGTTCAGTCCACCAACCGACCCGTCACTCCCAAAGTGGAGTTTATCCAAGTCAAAGACACTGTTGTCAAAGCCGTTATCCACCGTAATAATCAATAATTCATTACTGCTATGCGTTCCCGGTTCTTCCCTCTCATCCTCCTTTTTGCATCGGTTTTCCCGACCTCGTTTCTATATGCGCAGGATGCTCAGATTTTTGACTCGCGTGACTACGTAGGTACTGCTCGTTATACTGCTATGGCAGGCGCGATTGCAGCAGTCGGTGCAGACCCATCTGCCGTCCTTGATAATCCCGCAGGTTTGGCGCTCTACAGACGGTTGGGTGTGTCACTTACTCTTCACGAACAACTTGATTACACACGCCAGCGCGGAGACAAAGACAGCGAGTTCAAGTCATCATTCATGCTTCCTAATGCTAATTTTGTACTCGCGTTTGAAAACCGTAACGATGAGGCGGCACTGCGTTTCAACAACTTTATGTTCTCTTTCAACCGGCTTCATACATTCAATCGCACATCCCTCGGTCACGCTGATAACCAGCCTACCATAGCTAACGTTATGTTGGATCAGGTGTGCAATGACGATGGTTCGCCCCGGATCAAATATGCCGACTTCGTCGGTGACAACGCTTACGATGACCCGGATATAGGATGGCTCAGCAAACTCGGTTTCGAAACGTATATGATCGACCCTTACGACATAGCATCCAACGGCGATACCATCTGGGACACTTGGACCTCTTATTATGACATCGTTCCAGCCAACGCCGTCAAAATATATGAGAAAGGCGGACTTGACGAGTTTAATATCCATTGGGCGGGACTGTTCACCCACCATTGGTCTCTTGGCTTGGGACTCAATATACGCTCGCTGTCTTATAGCAAAACATCTGTCTATGAGGAAGCATTTTCTGCTGACAACAAAAATTATATGCAGGCTAATACTTATCTCACAATGAGCGGAGTAGGCGTTAGCGGTACTGTCGGACTTCTTTATCAGCCTGTCCGGCCTGTCCGCATCGGTATCTCTTTCCAAACGCCTGTTGGCATGAATCTCACCTCCCGCACTGATGCCGATATGAAAGTCAAAGACTCACCCATTGACGCTTACCACCAGACGCTCATCTACCGCTACTCAACCCGTCTCACGCAACCTTTGCGCGCTACTGCAGGTGTGGCCTTCATCGCCGGACAACGGGGACTCGTTTCTTTACAATACGATTACCGGCATTCGCGGCTCACACACGATATGCACACTATGAAAATTGGCGGCGAACTCGTCATTCACAACAACCTCTTCCTCAACTGCGGATATGCCTTTGAATCGGCTTTCCAGCGTAACGAGCAGCCTACACTCCTCGCAGATAACGATGTACGCACAGATGCCGAATACCGCACCACCGGACTGAGCCACATCGCAGGTCTCGGTATTGGCTTCCGTAACCAGCATTTCATTGCCCAGCTCGCCTACCGGTTCCGCTACCAAGACTTCCAAATATATCCATTTGTCTCTAAAGTGGTTACTCCAACTCCTTACGATATGACAGCCATGACTCACAATATAGTACTTACCATAGGCTGGCATACAAGCGACTGAATAATATAGCATTGCAAAACCAACGACCGGAAAACTCAACACAATTTTTTAACCGAGGTCAATGTTGCGCCGATGGCGTGCCGATACACTTTGCCGTGACCCGCTCTCCTTACGGGCTTCGCCGGTGCAGAGAACGGTAGCAAAAGTGGTGGTCGGATTACAAAGGTTCACCACACCTCAAATCCTTTCATTAGGAGTTTTCACGTGCAAGGCGTTTTGCAGTGCTTTTTTATGCTCCTTACCGTGCCTTTGCCAATGCAAACACGCTGATTCCCGCTCCGCGAAAAGCAGACATGGCCTCCATACACGACTTTATGGTGCTTCCGGTCGTTATCACATCATCCACTATCAGTATCCGCTTTCTGTACATCTCTTCCGGATGATTGACCCTGAAAATCCCCTCCACGTTTTTCTCACGCTCCTTGCCTTGCGTCAGCGCCTGCTGCTTGTTGTTCCTCACACGCTCTATATGGCTCGTGTCTATCGGTATATGCAGTACCTCACTCAGACCGAGCGCAATATAATCCGACTGGTTATAACCGCGTTCACGATATCTGCGTTTATGAAGCGGTATAGGTATAATCACGTCTATCCCCTCAAAAAAATCAGACTGCAATCCGTCCATAGCAGCTCTTCGCGCTAACTCGTAGTTGATTTCCGGCTGCCTGCGGTACTTGGCACTCTGTATCAACTCACTTGCTATATCCTGCTTGTCGTAAAAACAATATGCCGCGCCACGCTCGAACTGCTCATTCCCCGCAAACAAGTCTTCAGTCACATTGTCCCTCAGTTCAAACTGCTCCGTCAGTTCCAGACGGCCAAGACATTCATCGCATATATGGGCATTTTTATCCTGCAGTCTTGCGCTTTCTGTCACTTTGCCGCAACCCGCACAACAAGCCGGAAACAACACCGATGACACATATCTGCTTATTATCGACATATCTTTTGCTTTTTTCAACCGCAAAAATACAACTTCACTTCTGTTCCTGCAAATAATGCACGTACAAAAAACTGCCAATAGACTGCCAATTTGGCAGTTGCGTGTGCGGATTACAAGATTGGTACAACTTTTGACTTTCTTTGGGCAAAATAAAAATAGGAGATTTGGGCTATGAATACCAGCAACCAGAATGAAAACTTACAGAAATTCGCCATCAACCTGTGCCAACGAGCCAAAGATGGCAAATTAGACCCCGTAATAGGACGTGACGACGAGATACGTCGCGTACTGCAGATACTGTCACGGCGAACCAAAAACAACCCTGTACTCATCGGCGAACCCGGTGTCGGCAAAACAGCCATCGCTGAAGGACTGGCGCATCGTATAGTGCGCGGTGACGTTCCCGAAAACCTCAAAAGCAAACAGATATACTCTCTTGATATGGGCGCGCTTATCGCCGGTGCCAAGTACCAGGGAGAGTTTGAAGAACGCCTCAAAGGGGTCATCGAGGAAGTGATAAAAGCCGATGGCACGATTATTCTCTTTATCGACGAGATTCACACCTTGGTCGGCGCAGGCAAATCCTCAGGTGCGATGGATGCCGCCAACATACTTAAGCCCGCACTCGCCCGTGGCGAACTGCGTGCCATAGGTGCCACCACTCTTGACGAATACCAGAAGTATTTCGAAACCGACAAGGCGCTTGAACGCCGTTTCCAGAAAGTAATGGTCAACGAACCGGACGAAGCCGCCACTATCTCTATCCTTCGCGGACTCAAAGAGAAGTACGAGACACACCACCGGGTGCGCATAAAGGACGATGCCCTCATCGCTGCTGTCACTCTTTCAGCGCGTTACATTACCGACCGCTTCCTGCCTGACAAAGCCATCGACCTCGTGGATGAAGCCGCTGCCAAACTGCGTCTCGAAGTGGACAGCAAACCGGAAGACCTCGACAACCTCGACCGGCAGATAAAACAACTCGAGATTGAACGCGAAGCCATCAAACGGGAGAACAATACGGAAAAAATGTCCTCCATCAGCGACCAGCTCCGTTCGCTCAACGAACAGCGTAACAAACTTAACGCGCAGTGGGAAAAAGAGAAAGGTTATGTCGCCACCATCCAGAACGAGAAAGCGCGCCAGGAACAACTCAAACACGAAGCCGAAGTGGCTGAACGTGAGGGCAACTACGGAAAGGTGGCTGAGATACGCTACGGCAAACTCCAGGAAACAGAAGCCAATATAAAGGCAGCCCAGCAGGCACTCCAAGCTTTCAACGGAGAGCAACTCATCAAAGAAGAGGTGGACGAGGACGACATAGCCGAGGTGGTGGCGCGCTGGACAGGTATACCCGTGAACAAAATGATGCAATCCGAACGCGACAAACTCCTTCACCTCGAAGAAGAACTCCATAAGCGCGTTATCGGTCAGGACAGTGCCATAGAGGCTGTTTCCGACGCTATACGCCGCTCACGGGCAGGACTGCAAGACCCCAAAAGACCTATAGGCAGTTTCATCTTCCTCGGCACAACAGGTGTCGGCAAAACTGAACTCGCCAAGGCTCTCGCATCCTACCTCTTTGACGATGAGAATATGCTTACGCGTATAGACATGTCCGAGTATCAGGAGAAATTCTCCGCCACACGGCTTATAGGTGCGCCTCCCGGATACGTAGGCTACGATGAGGGAGGACAACTGACCGAAGCCATACGGCGCAAACCATACAGTGTTGTGTTGTTTGACGAAATGGAAAAAGCGCATCCCGATGTCTTCAACGTCCTGCTTCAGTTGCTCGATGACGGCAGGCTTACCGACAACAAGGGTAGGGTGGTCAATTTCAAGAACACGCTTATCATCCTGACCTCCAATCTCACAGAAGAACAACTGCGTGCGCAAGTGCGACCCGAGTTCCTCAACCGTATAGACGACATTATCCATTTCTCCGAACTCACCGAATCCGACATCGAGCAGGTTGTGCGCTTGCAGATAACCGGCATACACGATATGCTTGCCCGTCAAGGCTTTGAACTACGTGTCACTGACGATGCTGTACGTTATATAGCCCGCGAAGGGTATGACCCGCAATTCGGCGCAAGACCTGTCAAGAGGGCATTGCAACGGTTGGTTCTCAACAACCTCAGCAAACAACTCATCGCAGGCAAAATAACACATACAAAACCAATCATCGTCGAACTCCGTGACAATGAACTCCATTTCCGGAACTGACAGACATGACATCGGCAGAGCCATAGCACCACGCTATGGCTCTGCCGATGTCAGTTGTTTGCGGCAGGTCGTGGAATAGTCCTTTGTTCGGGTTATCTCTTCTGTCTGAAAGTTCCCCCGCCTCTATGTTGCTCCCTTAACCATCTTTTGATACCCTTTCCCAGGGCAACCGCATCAAATTATTCATAAAGAATCACATGATTATATTGCGAAGGGTCGTCATGTTTCGATTGAACAGCCAGTCGCAGTAGTTCTTCAAAATAGGTGTATTTTATTGATTTTTAATTGTATATTATTTGTATATATTATTTGTTTTTTGTACTTTTGTAGCGTAATAACACATTAAAATCAAGTATTATGCTACCACCGATTTTTGACAGTATTGCCGACTATCGTGTAACGGATCGTTGCACCTATGTTCTTTCAGAGTTACTAACGATTGCCCTTCTGACCTATATCTGCAATGGCGAAGATTATGTGGACATGGCAGATTTTGCGGAAGAACGCGCAAGGGACTTCGGGCTGTTATTGCACAATGACACATCTCCGTCACCGGACACATTCGAACGTCTGATGGCAGCCGTAAATCCGGATGAAACAGAGCGTTGCCTGATAGAAAGCGGCAAACAGTTTCTTGAATCGCTTGCTGAAAAACAGATTGTAATAGACGGCAAGAAACTCTGCGGCGCAAATCCGACTGCAAGAGGCACACAAGGAGATTATGTGTTAAATGCCTTTGTGAGTGAGAACCACTTGCTGATAGGTCAGATTGCGCTCAAGAACAAAGAGAATGAGATACCGGCTTATCCGTTATTGATAGACAAGTTGGATATAACAGACGCTATCGTCAGTATTGATGCGATGGGCTGTCAGACTTCCGTTGTGGAAAAGATTCTTGAAAAGAAAGGGCACTGTTTTTTAGCGGTCAAAGACAACCGGAAATATCTTCATGAGGCTGTGATAGAGGCTTTTAAATATAACCAGCCCATAAATGAAGCAACCGAAATGGAGAGTGACCACAACAGGATAGAGACCAGGACATGCCGGATATTGTCGGCAGATACAATATGGGATAAAGATCTTGTAGTGCGTTGGAAAAGTCTTACGACAATTGTTGAGTTAGAGTCCGAGGTTATACATAAAAAGACAGGCGAAACGACAGTAAGCAAACGTTATTACATAAGTGACGAGGATTTTCCAAAAGCGGCATATTACAACATGTTAGCAAGGGGACACTGGACGATAGAGAATTTGCTGCACTGGCATTTAGATGTGACTTTTATGGAAGACGCGTCAAGAGCAAGAAAGGGCAATGCGGCACAAAATCTATCATTGATACGAAAATTGGCACTTCAAGTAGTCAGAAACTATTCGGATAAAAGAAGTGTCAGGAAAAGACGGTTCAAAGCATCATTGAATGCGGACTACATGTTAGATATGGTCAAAAACTATAAATTTTGATGCGGTTGCCCTGAGGGGAACCGTTTTTTTTTGTTATTCCGAAGCAATTGCCGTAACTTTGCGCGTTTTTTATTGCTTATGCGTGTAATACTCGGTTCACAAAGTCCCCGTCGCCGCGAACTGCTGGGCGGCATAGACATCCCATTTGAAAGCGTAGTGATCGATGCCGATGAGTCATTCCCTGCTGATTTACAGGGGGGAGAGATACCTGCGTACATATCCCGCGCAAAGGCACAAGCATACGCACATCTACTCAAAGAAAACGAATTGCTTATAACAGCCGACACTATTGTATGGTGCAACGAAATGATGTTAGGCAAGCCGCATGATGAAGCAGATGCATGCCGAATGTTAGGACTGCTGAGCGGACGAACCCACCAAGTCTATACGGGCGTAACATTCACCCTCAACCAACAAATGGAAACAATAGTTGACAGGACGGATGTTACTTTTCGCACCTTGAGCGATGAAGAGATACGGCACTACGTGAAAAAGTACAAGCCTTTGGACAAGAATGGATTGGCTATGTGGGAGTTGAAAGCATACATGGCTCATATTTCAACGTTATGGGATTGCCTGTCGAAAGGGTGTACCAATACTTGGTAAAATAAATAAAGGATATGTATAAACATTATTTTTTGATTGCAGCAGTATCCTTGTATATGAGCTGCATGGTTTCTTGTCAGAAGCCGCAACCTATGCAAACGGGTTATCCGCAAGCGGAATGGAACAAAGCAAGCGAAATACTAATGCACACTCCGGGAGCCGAACTCTTCAACGGAGTGATTCACCCGTCCGCCGGTCTGTTTGAACACTATTTCGATGTGGATCAAGCTGCTTCCGAACACCGCGAGTACATCCGCCTGCTACAACGTAACGGAATACGGGTGCATACCGTGTCCGAAATTCTGGACGGGACAGGTCTTGATACCTTGCGCACATTGGCATCGCACGTGCTGCGCTACGACATCTCGGCTATACCTGACGAAGACGAAGAGGCTACCGAACAGTATCGGCAACACATTTTGAGCGAAATGAGTAAGAACGACCTGATTCGCTGTATTCTACTCCAACCTACCGTTCGTCTTTCACGTACTGACAATAACACAGGCTACGAGGCTCAGTATATACAGAACCCGCTGATGAACCTCTATTTTACCCGCGACCAGAGTATCACGACTCCAAGAGGACATATCATCTGCAATATGAACTCTTCGCAACGTGCGCCGGAAACGGATATTATAGAAGTTTGTTACGAGCATTTAGGTCTCCACCCTGTCTTACGCATAGAAGGTGAAGGACGTATGGAAGGCGGCGATTATTTTCCTGCCGGCACTGTTTCTCTGATAGGTTGCGGAATGAGGACGAACCGTGAGGGTATCCGTCAGGCAATGGAGGCAGACGCTTTTGGACATGACACAGTGGTAGTTGTGCGCGACCATAAGTTCTGGCAGATGCAGATGCACCTTGATACGTACTTCAACATCATTGACACAGACCTCTGTACGATGGTTCGCAGCCGCTTGGAAGCCAAGCAGGGAGAGCCTGAATATGTTACCTGCGACTTATATGCACGCGCAACAGGTGAGAAAGAGTATCAAATGATAGAAGAGGATATACCGTTTGTTACGTTCCTGCGCGAACGGGGAATGGAGATTATTCCCATTGACCCTGATGACGAAATGCATTATGCCAACAACTATCTGACCATTGCACCGCGACACATTATGGCTGTAGGCGGTCAGAGTGAAGCGTTGCAACAGCGTCTTCGCGAGGCAGGAGTACAAGCGGAATGGATTCCATTGGAAAGTCTGATAGACGGCTATGGTGCAGCACACTGTATGACCCAAGTTCTACGCCGCGAAACAGTTAGCCAATAAACAGAAAAGACATATCATGCTACAAAAAAAGGAGAACTTGCGTTCCCCTTTTTTGTTAGTTTTCGCGAGAATTCCAATACGCATCATTATTCGGATTGCATTGTCGGCGTGGTTGTCATAATCCGAAGGTTGATGATCTCTGTCAGAGTGCCAACTCATATATTGTAAATGATTGGTTGTTATGTGAATCTTTGCAGGCAGTTCACTTCGCCTGTAACTGAACACATTTCGATTCAATTACGGCGCAAAGGTAAAATCGATGCGGGGTATCGGATATAGTTCGGGAAAAGAGTTCATTTTTATCTATTACAGTCCGATAAAAGGACTGTGCGGGTATGGAATACGGTGCGGTCTGCTGACTAACATAGTAATAACATAATAACAACATACTAATATCATAATAGTTCGTGCTTGTTTGTGGCTTGTTTCCGTAGCGCAGCAGGCACGAAAAAGCGGCAGCCCGCTTTGGATTACCGCTTGTGACAAGATATTGATGTCATCTTGTCACCTTCTTTTGATACGCAAATCATCCCGCAGGTTTGTCAGATCTTTTGTCTTGCCTATTTTGCGAAGCACCCGCTCAATCTCAACGCAAGGATTGACCGCCACTTTGACGGCATCAGGACTGTTCACATACATCGCCAGCAAGCCGCCCATAGACGTGCCTGCGACAAGAGCCGGCTGAAACGCCGCAATCCACTCGTCCAGTATGTCCAGCGACTCATACGGGTTGTGTGTTATTTCCGGAGCGAGCCATTCATAACCGTCCAGACTGCGCGCCAAAGAGGATTTGGTTCCCGACGCGGCGCCGGAACCGAATCCGTGAATATACAATGCATACGGCTTAACATATACTTAACATATACTTAACATATACCTAAAATTTACAAAACACAAGTATTCAGTATATTACATATTTCGGCGTGGCGATATTTAACAGAAAGGGTATTGAATTAAGAAAATCGCAAAAAAATATTCTCTTTTTCGCGGTTTTTCGGAAATATTGCCGTATCTTTGCGGGCAGTAAAAAAACAAGCGGATTCTTATGCAGAACATAATCTTATTCGGCGCTCCGGGTAGCGGTAAAGGCACACAGTCAGAACTGTTGGCCAAACACTATGGTCTGAAGCACCTCTCTACCGGCGATGTGCTGCGCGCTGAAATCAAGTCAGGCAGCGAACTCGGCAAGGAAATTGACGAAATCATCTCTCACGGCAATCTTGTGCCTGACCATAAAATGGTTCATATCATCGCCCATTTTCTGGATTCACTTCCCGCCGACTGCAAAGGTGTCATCTTTGACGGTTATCCGCGTACTGTCGATCAGGCCGAAGCACTCACCCTGCTTCTCGAACGTCGTGGAATGGATGCCGTCATGCTCGAACTGATGGTGGACGAGGACGAGGTTATAAGGCGACTCCTCGAACGGGGCAAAACAAGCGGGCGTGCTGACGATAATTACGATACTATCAAACAAAGACTGCGTGTATATCAAGACGTTACCAAACCTGTAAGTGAGTATTACCTGCGTCATCACAACTATTTCCTCATCAACGGCAACTACTCCATAGAATTTACTTTCGAACAGATAGACAACATACTTTCTATGCGTTCCGCAGCAGCAAAAAAATAAAACCGCGATACGCTGAAAGCAAAGGGAATAATAGGCATCATCAGAAAACAACATACAAAAATATTATTATTATCATCATTAAAAAACCAACACCTATGAAAAAACTCTTCTCTCTTGCAGCAGCTTTGCTGCTGATTGGGTCTCTGACTGCCCAACAGTACAGTCTTAAAAAGGTGACCGAGGTCAAGGACGGCGGTCTCTACGTGTTCGAGCGCAACGACCACGTACTCTGCTCATCGCTTGTTAACAAAGTTCTGCAGGCTACTGACGACTACCAGACAACCGCTCTGACTGGTAAAGAGGACTACGTATGGAAACTTGATGGCGATAACACCGAAGGTTTTGCTATCCGTAATGAAAAGAAATACGCTGATGACCCCACAGGTCACATCTTCCTCGGAAACCCCTCCAAGAAGACTGATATTACAATGTCTAACGAAGCGAGCGCTCGTTGGAAATTCACATTCGATGGCGATGAGGCTACTATCACCAACGTTGCCAACGCTGACCGTTTCCTTGGTGAAACAGAATCTGGCTCCAATGGCTACAAGGCTTATGCGCAATCGAATATAGACACCTACGGACATAATTTCACCGTATATGAGCTCCAAGTGTCAACCGCTCCGTTTATTAACGTTTCGCCTGCCGCTGCTGATTTCGGTACCAAAGCCGTTGGTGACAAGACTGTTACGATGGAAATAACTGTTTCTTTCGGCAATCTGAAAGGTTCGGTAACCTATTCAGCTCTTACCGCTCCGTTCAGCGTATCCGGAACTATTGCTAATAGTGGCGACAAACTGACCATCACTGCCAATCCCGCTACGGAAGGCAAATACAGCCAGACCCTTACCATCAAGTCCGCTGATGACAACGTATCTGCTCAGGTATCAGTTAAGTTGAATGTTGCCGACCTTTCCGGTGGCTTCGTGAAGATGTCAGGTGATGTTGTTGAAGGTGACTATGTAATCACCTATGGAGAATATGCAATGAAAGCCTTCATACAGGAGAAAGCTAATAAAGAGAAAACTGACCGTTTTGATGTTGCTACGTTTACTGTTTCAGGAGATGTATTGGTTGATCCCGCAGCCGACATTATCTGGCACATTGCTTCTGCTGGTGACCACTGGACACTCTACAACGAGAGTACAGGCAAATACGCCGGCAGTACGGATGCCAAGAACAAGGGTGCTTTGTTAGACGACGCTACGACTGACAACGCCAAGTGGAACATCTCCGTCACCGAAGCCAATACCTACGAGTTTGAGAACGTAGCTCGTGCTGCTTCTTCCCAAGACCCCGGCAACAAGTGGCTGCATAATAATGGTACGTACGGATTTGCCTGCTACGCAGAGAATACAGGCGGACCTCTCACGCTCTACCGCCTTGGCGCTACTCCCACTGCCGTTGACCAAGCCGAGGCAGATGTGAAAGTTGTGAAAATGTTCGAAAACGGACAAGTCATCATCATTCGTGACGGCATCCGCTACAACGTTCAGGGCGTACGCCTTCAATAATCTTTAACCACTTTATCTGTTATCTTTGCGTCTTGCGCCCGTCGCAGGCGCAAAGATAACTGCTTATTAAGCCCATGGCGAACGGAAACTTCATAGACCAGGTGCGCATCTATTGCCGCTCAGGCAAGGGCGGTGCGGGCTGTATGCATCTTCACCGTGCCAAGTACGTCCCGAAAGGCGGACCTGACGGTGGCGATGGCGGGCGTGGCGGACACATCATCCTGCAAGGCAACCGCAACCTATGGACCTTGCTTCACCTCAAGTACCAGAAGCATATCATTGCCACGGATGGCGGTCACGGCGGCCAGTCGCGCTCCTTCGGCAAGGACGGCGAGGACAAGATAATACAAGTCCCCTGCGGCACGGTGGTCTATGACGGTGACACGGGCGAATGGCTCGCCGAGATAAAGGAGGACAGTGAGCAACTCGTCCTTCTCAAGGGCGGACGTGGAGGTCTGGGCAACTGGCATTTCCGCTCGGCTACCAACCAGACACCCCGCTATGCCCAGCCCGGCGAACCTGCGCAGGAGCGTAACATCGTCCTCCAGCTCAAAGTCCTCGCCGATGTCGGTCTGGTCGGATTCCCCAATGCCGGCAAATCGACCCTCCTGTCAGTCGTGTCGGCTGCCAAGCCCGAGATTGCCGACTATCCTTTCACCACCCTAACGCCCCAGTTGGGCATAGTCGCTGTCCGTGACAACTGCTCGTTCTGTATGGCGGACATCCCCGGCATTATCGAGGGTGCCAGCGAGGGCAAGGGACTCGGACTGCGCTTCCTGCGGCACATCGAGCGCAACGCCGTACTGCTCTTCATGGTGCCGGTAGCTGTCCCTGACAGAGATGGTGACGCAGACGAACAGTCCGCACTCGCACATATAGAAAAGGAGTACCGCATCCTGCTTGCCGAACTGGAGAAGTACAACCCCGAACTGCTCACCAAGGCGAGGCTACTGGCGCTGACCAAGTGCGACATACAGACCATTGACCCGCAGCCCCTGCAAGAAAGGCTGGGTATTCCTGTCTTTTGCATATCCTCCGTCACGGGTATGGGCATCCCCGAACTCAAGGACGCGCTATGGGCGGAGTTGCAGAAAGAGCAGAATCAGATCATAGAGATATCTCACGCACCCATAGATGTCACCCGGCAGTCTGACCTCGGTGATGAGGTCTCCGGTGACAACAAACATAGCAATACCGCCGCCGATGCCGACGAACCGCAAACCATCTATCTTAACGAAGTTGATGAAGATTGGGACATCTCCAAGTACAAGGGTATAGGGTGGGACCAGTAGCGCCTGTCGGCGATTGTATAGTAAGATTTAAGCCAGATTGACAGCCAAATAAGGATTTAAAGGAGTTTCCTGACAGCATAAAGAGTACGTTAAACAAGCGGGCGGATTCCATACGGAGTCCGCCCGCTTGGCTTATAATTCATTAGATGTGGTTGCGGATTTATACCAAGTAATGGAGTCAGTGAATATTGTCAGGAAACGGTGATGGTAGTGGAATAACATACGAACCACATATGAATAACATATGAATCACCTAAGATATATAGCGTGCAGGTAGCAGAAGGCAGTCAGAATATTTGCATAAAAAGAGCGGTGTATCAGGAAGTCCTGACGCACCGCTCTTTTATTTTTTACAAAAGTGAAAAACAGCTTCCAGTGTCCGGCTTTTAACTTTCAGTGTTCAGTTTGAAGTTTATTCTTCCAGTGTCCGTTTCTCACTTTCAGTTTTCCACTTGATCAGTGTTTGAACATCTCCTTGACCGTTCCAAGCGAGCCGAGAACTCCGGTTGCCTCGTATGGCAGATAAACGGTCTTGTTGTCCTTGCCTGATGTCATTTCCTTCAGACTCTCAATATACTTGATTGCCAACAGATAATTAACCGGATCGGACTTCTGTCCCTTGACTGCTTCCGCCACTTTGTTGATGGCATTGGCCTCGGCTTCTGCTTGCAGCACTTGTGCTTTGGCAGCACCTTCTGCGCGCAGTATGCGTGCCTGTTTCTCTGCCTCGGCGGCGTTAATCTCTGCCGATTTTTCACCCTCTGATTTCAGGATAGCCGACTGCTTTTCTCCCTCGGCTGTCAATATGGCGGCACGTTTGTCGCGCTCGGCGGTCATCTGTTTCTCCATAGCCTCTTGTATGTTGACAGGCGGCATAATGTCTTGCAACTCAACGCGATTGACTTTTACGCCCCACTTGTTGGTGGCATCGTCCAGCACCGTGCGCAACTTTGAGTTGATAGTGTCGCGGGAGGTCAGCGTCTCATCCAACTCCAATTCACCAACCACGTTACGCAGCGTTGTCTGTGTCAGTTTCTCAATAGCCAGCGGCAAGTTGGTAATCTCATATACCGACTTGACGGGATCTACAATCTGGAAATAGAGCAGAGCGTTGATTTCGGTCATTACATTGTCTTTTGTAATCACCGTCTGACGGTCAAAATCAAAGACCTGCTCGCGCAAGTCAATACGTGACGACATACCCACTCCGCGCTGGCGCACCACCCGCGCACGCTCAATGATAGGCAGCATAACGTGAATACCCGCCGATAATGTGCGCTGGTACTTACCCAGACGCTCAACTATTATTACCTCCGACTGAGACACAATCTTAATTCCGCTCAGTACGTAAAAAACCACTACTATTGCCAAAGCAACCAGTACTACTGTTCCTGCTTCCATAATGATAAATATTTAGGTTAATGTTTTAAGTTATCTGCACACTTCTGCAATCATACCGCCGTCACCGTCAGAATCAGGCTGTTCTGCGCGGTTATCCTCACCATCGTGCCTTTGGCAATCACCTCGCCGTTTTCAGCCACAGCTTTCCATACATCGCCATCCACGGCCACGTGTCCGGTACCGGCTGAAGCGTCAATCTTCTCCGTCACGCGCACCTGACGGCCTATCAACGCATCCGTGTTGGTTCTGACCTCATCCTCCTTCTGACGAAACAGAAACTTGACGGCAAAAGGACGAATGAAAATGAAAAAGACGAGCGACACCACAATGGCTAATATCAACTGCCAGTTAAGCGACATGCCGCAGGCACAAGCAATAGCACCCGCCGCACAGCCAAAAGCGAATGACAAAACGCCAAATCCGCCCGTGAACAGCTCTATCACTACAAGAGCCAAAGTAAGAATAAGCCAAATATACCAAGTCATAGTATTGTTGTTTTAGAAATTCCGAAAAGATAGGTCAGCATTCGCTAATGCGCTGCAAAGGAAACGCTTTTTTTTGAGATGCACAAGTAAACAGTCATTTTTCCTCTCAAAAAGTACAATAAACTTTCACAAAGTGTGAAAAAGTACTATCTTTGCCGCGTTGTAAACAAAAAAAACAAATAACCAAAAATGAAAAAACTCCTTTCTTTAGTATTGGCTCTCTTTGCCTTGACGGCATTTGCCAAAGACTACAAGTACGTCACCTTCCCCAACGACCCGGCGGAAGCCCGTCAGTACACACTGCCTAACGGACTGACTGTTTTTATGAGTCGCAATGCAGAGAAACCTGAAATCCAGACAATGATTGCCGTCCGTGCAGGCGGACAGAACGACCCGCTCAACTCAACAGGTCTGGCTCACTATCTTGAGCATCTGATGTTCAAGGGCACACACACCTACGGCACCACCTCCTACGAGCAGGAACTGCCTCTGCTGCGTCAGATTGACGACCTCTACGAACAATACGGGCAGACTACCGACCCGGAGCAACGCGCCGCCATCTACCATCTTATTGACAGCATATCCTACCTCAACTCGAAGATAGCTGTGGCTAACGAGTTCGACAAACTGATGTCGCTGATTGGGGCAACGGGGGTTAATGCTT
>Ga0310696_10005353_pt1 | contig 15508 bp, 8 predicted proteins | sample AusTroGonzalo_MG_4_FD_203885 | JGI IMG/M metagenome (GOLD analysis project Ga0310696, IMG submission 203885) | Bovine rumen microbial communities from tropical cattle in Woodstock, Queensland, Australia - Gonzalo_02 (v2) (version 2) | ecosystem: Host-associated > Mammals > Digestive system >...
GGCAGTTGATGTATATCAAGGATAACGAGAAGTACCAGTTGATCTGGAGTATTGCGCATCCGGATGAGTAGCAGTTTGGACCGGTTTGGCCTGACGGAGAGTCAGTTGCGGGAGCTCGTGGCCGAGGGGCTGCGGGCCGGGGGCGATTGGTGCGACCTCTATTTCGAGGACACCGCCTACCACGACCTGCTCCTTCGCGACGGGGTCGTCGGCTCCGGCGGCTACCATGTCGACTACGGCTGCGGCATCCGCGTCCTGAAGGGCGAGAAGACCGGCTACGCGCATGCCGAGTCTACCGACCTTCCCTCGCTGCTTTCAGCTGCCCGCGCTGCAGGGGCTATTGCTTCTTCCGCAACTGCGGCGTCGCTGCACGTCAGCCAGCCCCCGGAAACGTCCTTCGGACCCCACCGCGTTGCGGTCCCCCCTCTTACGATGCCGAGGGTGGCACGGTTTCCGGAGGCTGCTGCCGCTTCCGCTCCGCCCGCAATTGCTGACATTCCTGCAGACAGGTCCTCCTGTGCCCAGGCTGGCAAAACCGTGGCCGCCCGTGGTCTCGTGAACGGGAGGGGCCCGCTGCGAAGCAGTGGGAGGGATGAGCGAAGCGAAGTTTTGCAGGCCTGGGGTACAGGGGGACCGGCAGAAGGCTTCTATCCAGAATTGCAGCCGTGGGCGGAGGCGGAGGTGGCGGGGTTCGTGCCGTTCCTGCAGCGGATCGAGGCGGGGATTCGGGCGCGGGACAGCCGGGTGCTGAAGGTCGTGGCGGTGCTGTCGTATGCCGTCAGCGACGTGCTCATGTTCAATTCCCTTGGGGAGCTGACCACCGACCACCGGCCTCTCGGCAGCCTCTCCGTGCAGGTGATTTTCCAGCAGGGCGCGCAGACGGAGACCAACACCGTGTCGCGGAGCCTGCGGATGGGCGCCGAGTTCATCAGCGACGCCGTGCTCGAGGACCTCGTCAGCCGCGCCGTCGAGGGGATGGACGCCCGTTTCGAGGCCCGGCGGCCGAAGGGCGGGCAGATGAGCGTGGTGATGGGCGCCGGGGCGTCGGGCATCCTGCTCCACGAGGCGATGGGCCACGCGTTCGAGGCCGATTTCAACCGCAAGGGGCAGTCGATTTTCAGCGGCCGCATGGGCGAGCGGATCTGCCGCGCCGGGATCAATATCCTGGACGACGGCACCCTGCCTGCGAGCCGCGGCGCCTGCAATGTGGACGACGAGGGCGTGCCCGGACAGAAGACCTACATGGTGACCGACGGCGTCCTGACTTCCTACCTCCACGACCGCATCAGCGCCCGGTTCTACGGCGTGGCGCCAACGGGCAACGGGCGGCGGGAGTCGTTCCGCTACAATCCCATTCCGCGTATGCGCGCGACCTATATGGAGAGCGGCCCCAACGGCACGCGCGAGGACCTGATCGCCTCGGTGCGCAAGGGCATCTACGTGGACCAGTTCGCCAACGGGCAGGTGAAGATCGGCGAGGGGGATTTCACGTTCTTCGTGAAGAGCGGCTTCCTGATCGAGCATGGCCGGCTGACGATGCCGGTGAAGGATATCAATATCATCGGCAACGGGCCGCAGGCGCTCGCGGACATCCAGGCCGTCGCAGGCGACCTGAAGGTGGACGAGGGGACCTGGACCTGCGGCAAGGAGCAGAGTGTCGCGGTGTCGTGCGGGATTCCGTCGGTGCTGATCGGCAGTTTAACGGTGGGAGGTGAGTAAGATGTTGACGGAGAAGGAATTAGGCTTTGTTCGCGGGGCGCTGGAGACGGCGCAGCGTCTGGGTGCGCAGCATGCGCGGGCGACGCTGTCGATGAGTGAGGAGGATCTGGTCGCCACGCTGGACGGCGAGGTCGATCGCGTGACGCATTGCGCCGACCGCTCGCTCTCGCTCGCGCTCTTTGTCGACGGGCGCTTCGGCAGTTATTCGACCAACAAGCTGGACCCGGCTGCGCTGGAAGCCTTCATCGCCGAGGCCGTCGCCGCGACGCGCGTCCTCACCGAGGACCCCTGCCGCACGCTCCCCGACCCCGCCCGATGCTGCCACGATGCCCTCACGGGAGACGAGCTCGGCCTCGTCGACCCCGCCCGCAGCACCCTCTCCCCCGCCGACCGCCAGCAGCTTGCCCTGCAGGCCTCGGTTACTGCTGCTTCACGCAGGGCTGGCTCACCCCTGCAAAACTTCGCGCTCTGCGCTCATCCCTCCCAGCCTGATGGCTGGGCCCCTCCCGTTCACGAGACCACGGGCGGCCACGGTTTTGCCGGGGCGACCAGCCCTGACGTTGAGCGAAGTGAAGATAATACGGAAACGGGGGATATGCCCCCGTATTCAATCGTTTCGGAGGAGGGTGAGTATTCGGATTCGATCTACGAGACGGTGGTGATGGATACGAACGGGGTGTGCTGCAGGCACTGCGAAACCTCGTTCGATTATGGGGTGGAGATTACCGTCGAGAGCGGCGGCGAAAAGTACAGCGGCTACTGGTGGGACGCTTCGTCGCAGCTGGCGGCGCTGGATGCCCCCGCGTGCGGACGGATCGCGCTGGCGCAGGCGGTCGGGCAGATCGGGTCAGAGCCGGCGCCGGGCGGGCGTTACACGGCCGTGATCGACACGGAGCGCGCGTCGAAGCTGGTTTCGCCGCTGCTGCGGGCGCTGAGCGGCTATTCCATCCAGCAGAACAATTCCTTCCTGATGGACAGCCTGGGGCGGCAGCCGTTCCCCGAAGGGCTGACCATCCTGGACGTGCCCCGCATCCCGGGGCAGACCTGTTCGAAGTACTTCGACTCCGAGGGGGTCGCGACCGTGGAGGCGCCCGTGATCGAGCGCGGGGTCGTGAAGCAGTACTTCATCAATACGTATATGGCGAACAAGATGCAGATGGCGCCGACCGTCGAGGACGCCACGCGCCCGAAGGTCCTCCCCTGGCCCCGCGCCGGGCTGGACCGCGACGCCATCCTGCGGCAGTGCGGCAGCGGCATCCTGGTCACCGATTTCAACGGCGGCAACAGCAACCCCGTGACCGGCGATTTCTCCTACGGGATCGAGGGCTACCTCTTCGAGGAGGGGCGGATCGTCCGGCCTGTGAGCGGGATGCTGATGACCGGCAATTTCCTGACGCTGTGGTCGCGGCTGCTCGCCATCGGCGACGATGCCCGGCCCTGCCAGAGCAAGCTGGTCCCCACGCTGGCCTTTGCGGAAGTTGATTTTAGCGGATAATTGTTAAGGTATGGCAGATGATCGTTTTTAGCAAAATATTGACACACTGGAACTTACAAAACGAACCCGCACGAAAATAGACAGGTTCATTCTATAAGTAATTGATATAAAAATAGTTACTAAAAACACCATTGAGAGGTGAATACAAGAAAGGGAGAGTATAGGGCGGAGAGAGATGGAGAGATGGAGAGATGGAGAGATGGAGAGAAACAACTAAATAGACAAGCATAGAAATGAAAGTAGAGAACAACAAAGTGGTAGCGGTGAGCTACAAATTGGAAGTGGAAGGCAAGATTGCGGATCAGTCGGCGCCGGGCAGCCCGCTGGAGTACATCCACGGGACCGGTATGCTGCTGCCGAAGTTCGAGGCGGCGCTGGCGGGCAAGGAGCCCGGCGACGGGTTCGACTTCGTCCTGAGTCCGGACGACGGTTACGGCCGCTATGACCCGAGCTACAAGATCGACCTGCCCAAGACGGCCTTCGCCGTGGACGGCAAGATCCGCGAGGACCTGCTCGTGGTGGGACGCACCATCCCGATGCTCAACCAGGCCGGACAGGTGGTCCAGGGCACGGTGGCGGAGGTCAGCGAGGGTGCCGTCACGATGGACTTCAACCACCCGATGGCGGGCAAGACCCTGCATTTCACCGGCCAGGTGGAGAGCGTACGTGACGCTTCTGACAAGGAGCTGACCGAGGGCCTGCACGGCGAGTATCTCCCGCCGCAGGAAGGCTGCGGGAAATGCCACGGGAAGGGCGGCTGCCACCAGGACGGCGAAGGCGAATGCTGCGGCAAGGGCCAGCACGACTGCGGCTGCCAGGAAGGCGGCGACTGCCACTGCGAGGGCGACTGCGGCTGCAAGAACTAATCCGAAGCTATGCGCACCGCCGTCGTCATCCTCAACTGGAACACCCGGGACTACCTGGCCCGTTTCCTGCCTCCCCTGCTGGACAGCCTGCGGGGGCTGGACGCCGGCGTGGTGGTGGCGGACAATGCCAGTACCGACGGCTCGCGCGAGCTGCTCGCGGAGCGTTTCCCGCAGCTGCGGACGATCCTGCTGACGGAGAATTTCGGCTTCACGGGGGGCTACAACCGCGCTTTTGCGGAGCTGCTGGGAGATTCGCCGGTCAAGCCGGCGAACCGACGCAGCGAGCGAGAGCAGAGAGAGCCCGCTTTCTCTGCCGAGCCGCCAGGAGGAAAACAGCCGCAGGCTGTTAATGACGTTGAATACCTGGTGCTGCTGAACTCCGATGTCGAGGTGCAGCCGGGCTGGCTGGAGCCGCTGGTGGCGTGGATGGATGCGCATCCGGACTATGCCGCCTGCGGGCCGAAGCTGCATGCGCTGGTGCCCGACGGCGACGACTACGAACGCAGCGACCGCTTCGAGTACGCCGGTGCGGCGGGAGGCTGCCTGGACCGGTACGGGTTCCCGTTCTGCCGCGGTCGCGTGCTCTCACGCACGGAGCTGGACACGGGACAGTATGACCGACCGGCCGACGTGCTCTGGGTGTCCGGGGCGTGCCTGCTGGTGCGGGCGGCGGCCTGGCAGAGCCTCGGCGGGCTGGACGCGCGCTTCTTCGCGCACATGGAGGAGATCGACTGGTGCTGGCGCGCGTGGCTGGCCGGATGGCGCGTGGGCGTGGTCCCGGAGAGCTGCGTGTGGCACCTGGGCGGGGGAACGCTGGCGCCTTCGTCGCCACGCAAACTCCAACTCAACTACCGCAACGGCCTGCTCCTGCTGGAGAACAACCTCCCGGCGACGATCGGTCCCGCGCGGGCCCGGCGGCGCATCTGTGTGCGCAAGATTTTGGATTCTTGCGCGGCCGTCGTATATTTGCTGTCGGGAAAGCCGCAGAACGCCCGCGCCGTCCGGGACGCGCACCGCGAATACCGCCAGCTGCGGGCCGCGCCGGGCACCAATAACGCCCCCGCCGTGCCCGAGGGCCGGAAAAATACCGCGCCGGGCACGGAAAATGCCGCTGGCGTGCCCGCGGAAGCGAAACGGAACGCCCCGGCCGGGCTGTGGAACGGGTGCATCCTGCTTCAGGCGGGGCTGCGCGGAGCGAAGATATTTAATTATTTGAGACGTTATGAAGATCGTTATTGAAGGAGCCGGAGAGGTGGGATCCCACCTGGCCAAGATGTTGCGCGCCGAGGCGAACGACGTCACGGTGATTGACGACGACAGCGCCCGTATCGCCGCCTTGTCATCCTATGCCGATGTCGAGACGGTCCTGGGCAACCCTTCGTCCATCCAGATCCTGCGCGACGCCGGCGTGGGCAAGGCGGACCTGTTCATCGCCGTCTACCCCTACGCGACGCAGGAGGTCAACATCGTCGGCGCCCTGCTCGCCAAGCAGATCGGCGCGGCGAAGGTCATCGCCCGTATCAATGACGAGGACTATCTCAACGCTGAGAACCGGCTGCTGTTCAAGGAGTTGGGTATCGAGCTGATGTTCTATCCCGAGAAGAGTGCGGCCGACGAAATCGTGGCCTTCCTCAAGCACAACTCCACCGCGGAGACGATGGATTTCGCGCGCGGACGCCTGCAGATCGCGGTCTTCCGCCTTACCGAGGACTCCCCCATCCTGGACCTCAAGCTGCTCGAATTCATCAAGGACAGCACCCCCGAGGAGCTGCGGCAGTTCCGCGTGATCGCCATCTCCCGCGACGAGCAGACCATCATCCCGCGCCTCGAGACGAAGTTCCTCTACGGCGACCTGGTCTTTACCATCACCACCCGCGAGGGCGTACCGGCGCTCTACCGCCACTTCGGCAAGACCAACATCTCCATCGAGAAGGTCTTCATCCTGGGCGGCACCCCCATCGCCGAGATGCTCGCGAAGTCGCTGGACCGCAGCGGCGTGAAGGTCAAGCTCGTGGAGAGCGACCGCAACCGCTGCATCGAGCTGTCGGAGAAACTCCCGGAGACCATCGTCATCGTCCACGGCGACGGCCGGAATTCGGATTTCCTCTTCGAGGAGGGCATCCAGGACTACGGCGCCTTCGTGGCCCTGACGGGCAATGACGAGAGCAACGTGCTCTCCTGCGTGGTCGCGAAGAAGTTCGGCGTGTCACGCACCGTGGCCGAGGTGGAGAACATCGAGTACATCCACATCGCCGAAGAAATGGGCGTGGACAACGTTATCAACAAGAAACTGATCACCGCCGGGCGCATCTTCAAGTTCACCCTGTCCGGCAAGGCCCGCTTCGTGCGCTACATGACCGGCACCAACGCCGAGGTCATCGAGTACACGGTGGCGCCGGGCTCCCTGATCACGACCGGGCCCATCAAGGATATCGATTTCCCGCGCAACGCCATCATCGGCGGCGTGATCCGCGGCAGCGAGGCCCTCATCGCCGTAGGCGACACGGTAATCGAGCCGTACGACCGCGTGGCGATCTTCGCGCTCCCGGAGACGATCCAGGAGATCGACCGGTTCTTTAAATAAAGTACTGACTTTCCTTTTCGAAGAGAGCCTTGTCCTCCCGGTTGGGATCCGGGCGGACGGCGTCGCGCATCTTCTCGATGGCCTCACGCTCGCTGCGGCCCAGCTTGCGCGGGATCCAGACGAGGATCTTGACGTAGAGATCGCCGCGGCCACCGCTGAGGCCGTAGCCATTCACCGAAGGTAAACCTTTGCCGCGCAGGCGCTCGACGGTGCCGGACTGGGTGCCGGGCTCCAGCTTGAGGCGCTGGGGGCCGTCCAGGGCGGGAACCTGGATCTCGCAGCCGAGCATCGCGTCGGCGACGCTGATCACGCGCGTGTAGAAGAGGTTCTGCCCGTCGCGCTTGAGCTGGGCGTGCGGCTGCTCCTCCACGATGACGAGCAGGTCGCCGTTGATGCCGCCCTGGGGCGCCGCATGGCCCTCGCCGCGCAGGGTGAGCTGCATGCCGTCCTCCACGCCCGCGGGGATGCGGACCTTGACGGTCTCCTTCACGCGGACGAGCCCGGTGCCCTTGCAGCGGCCGCAGGGGTTGGTCACGACCTTGCCGGTGCCGTTGCAGTGGGGGCAGGTGGAGTAGGTCATCGTGCGCCCGAAGAGGGTGTTGGTAACGTTCTGGACCTGGCCGGCGCCCTTGCAGGTCGGGCAGGTCTTGATGTCGGAGCTGCTCTTGGCGCCGCGGCCGTTGCAGTCCGGGCAGGGGCGGTTGCGCTCGATGGTGACTTCCTTCTCGCAGCCGTTCGCGATCTCCTCCAGGGTGACCTTGACGCGGGTGCGGATGTCGCGTCCGCGCTGGGTGCGGGGGCCCTGCTGGCCGCCGAAGCCCTCGAATCCCCCGAAACCGCTGAAGCCGCCGAAGCCCCCGAAGGCTCCGCCGAAGAGGTTGTTCAGGATGTCGTTCAGGTTGCCGAAGCCCTGGCTCCAGTCCTGCGCGCCGGCGCCTTCGACGCCCGCGAAACCGAACTGGTCGTACTTCGCGCGCTTGCCCGGGTCGCTCAGCACGGAATAGGCCTCGGAGGCTTCCTTGAACTTCTCCTCGGCCGTCTTCTTCTCCGCGTCCGTGCCGCTGACCCAGCGGTCCGGATGCCATTTGAGCGCCGCCTTGCGGTAAGCGCCCTTGATATCGTCGTCCGAAGCCCCCTTCTGGAGGCCCAGGACCTCGTAGTAATCCCGTTTCTCTGCCATACGCTTATGCTCCTACGACCACCTTGGCATAACGCAGAACCTTGCCGCCCAGCGTGTAGCCCGTCTGCACCACGTCGATCACCTTGCCCTTGAGCTCCTCGCTCGGCGCGGGGAACTGGGTCACGGCCTCGTGGAAATCGGTGTTGAACACCTCGCCCCTGGCCTCGATACGCGCGAGTCCCTGGGTCTTGAGGTAGTCCATCAATTTATTGTAGATCAGCGAGGTGCCTTCCTTGGCGGCCTCGTCGGAGGAGTTCTCGAGCATCTGCATCGCCCGCTCGCAGTCATCCAGCACCGGAAGGAGTCCCTCGATGGTCTTGGCCGACGCGGAGGCGATCAGGTTCAGCCGGTCCTCGGCGCTGCGGCGCCGGAAGGTCTCGAATTCCGCCATCAGGCGGAGATAACTGTCCTTCTCCTTCGCCAAATTGTCAGTCAACTCGGCGACCTGCTTCCTGAGCGCTTCGTCCTTGCGCTCCTCTTTCTTCTGTTTCTTCCTGGGTTCTTCGGCCTGCGGGGTCTGCTCCACAGGAGCCTCGGCCTGTGCTTTATCTTTTTTGTCTGCCATAATTCGATGTCGTTTGGCCTTTGCTAAAGCAAACTCTCTGCCAATGACAGAATGTCATCAGGAGGACAAGTTAAGCGAATATTTCGTATCTTGCGCCGGTTAATATGTTTGTAGCTATGAAAAGAAGCATCCTTTCCCTGCTGGCGCTCTGCACGGCCTTCGCGGCCTGGGGCCAGCCCGTTTTCCTGGAGAGCGGCAAATCCGTCGCGGAGCTGTGTACCGTGACGAATCTGGACCTCGTCACCGCCGAAGCCGATATCAACAAGGACGGCCTCCGGGACCTGGTCATCGCCATCCCAGACCTGTACAACGACCATAATTTCGCGTTCTATTTCGGGCAGGCCGACGGGAGCTACAAGGAGTTCCGCACCTACGCGATCAACGTGCCGGACGCCCTCGGCATCACTGTCACCGACAAGGGCGTGGTGCGCCTCCAGTGCGATCGGGACGGGGGCTTCGACGTCTTCCTCTTCCGCTGGCAGGACGGCGACTTCCGCCTCATCGGCGGCAAGAAGGACCGCCACAAGGGCGGGCACTTCGACGAATCCTACAACTACCTCACCGGCAAGATGATCCGCACCGACGGCGAGGGCAAGGGCCGCAAGGTCACCAACAGCGACCTCCCCGCCCTGCCGGCCATCAACTTCGGCTGGATCCCGCTCAACTACAATATGCTGGACTACCTGCACGTCGAGCCCGAGGACGGGCCGATGGATGCGGACTACGTGCTCGTGATGGGCATTTTCCGCCGCATGCAGGACGAGGAGATGCTCTTCTGGCATTTCTGCGACTGGGATAATCCCTACCGCAACCCGGTCCCCGACGGGGACAACAAGTGGTATGCGGAGGACGCCCATGAGAGCCCCGGCAGCTACAACGCCTATTCCGTCCTCAGCTTCACCAAGCAGGGCGAGGGCGTGTTCCTCATCGAGCTGAGCGAGACGTACTACGACCGCAGCTGGGAGGCCAACATCAACGAGGACGGCTCCAATATCGACGAACTCCTCGAGGAAGCTGCCCCCGAGGAGTCCGGTTCGGAAGAGGAATGGACCTTCTTCAACGGCTGGTTCACGGTCGGCTAACAGCCTGACCGGCAGGCGCTACTCGTCGAAATAGCGCAGCGTCCGCAGCATCTCGAAGATCATATCCACGTATTCGCTGGACGTGTGGTCCCAGCGGAAGCCCAGCCTGTGCAGCACCTGCATCGTGAAGACGGTGGAAGCGAGCGTCTCGACGCCCTGCTGCTCGGAGGACGACTGCTGGTAGGCCACGAGCGGGGCCAGCACCTGCGCCTTGGCCGGGTCGGCCTGGGCGGCCTCCATGCGCTTGGCAAACTCCGCCTCCTCCACGTATTCCAGCGGCTTCCCGTCGATCTTCTCCAGACGCGTGAGGATATCGTCCATCGGGACGATGTGGTTGTTGGAGACGTTGAACACGCAGTTCGCCAGCGGCGTGCGGGCCAGGGTGACCATCGCGTGCGCGGCCTGGTCGATGGGGGTGAATTCCATCTGTCCCTCGAGCATCAGGTACGGGCAGGCGCCCAGCATCTTGAGGGCCTTCAGGCGGCCCATCGAGGCGTTGGCGTTCATGTTCATCTGGAACTCGCCGTCCTCCGCGCGGGGCGAGAGGTTGCCGGCGCGCATGATCTTGGCCTTGAGCGTGCCCTGGGTCATGTGCTCCAGGATGTGGCGTTCGGCCAGGAACTTGGAGTGGACGTACTGGTTGTCGGTCAGCTGGCCGAAGAAGAGCATCTGCTCCGTCAGGTAGTCCGGCACCGTGCCCGGCGTCAGGCCGCCCACGCTCTCGGTGGACACGTGCACCAGGAAGGCGCCCTGGCGCTCGCAGAAGGCGGTCAGGTTCTTCACGCCGCCGTAGTTGATGTCCTCGATGTCCGTCCCCTTGGAGAAGTGCTTCACGTTGGCCGCGCAGTTGAACACCATGTCGATGTCCTTGAGCCCTTCCAGGCTCTCGGGACGCGTGATGTCCCCCTCCACGGTCCGGATGCGCTTGCCGAAGAGGCTGCGGTAATCCTTGTCGAAGTAGTAGACCAGCATCTCCTTGAGGCGCCGCTCGGTGGTGATGCTCCCCTTGCCGCGGAGCAGGCACCAGACCGTGGTGTCCGGACCGGTGCTCTCGAGCAGCTCCTTGAGCACGTGGATGCCCAGGAAGCCCGTGGCGCCGGCGAGGAGGATATTGCGGCCCAGCGGCAGGCGCTTGCCCTTCTGGAACGCCTCCAGCGTGTTGCCCCGGAGGAGCTTGTCAATGGCGGAATAGTCGTAGTCCGTGATGTTGGCGTCCTCCTGCTTCACCCCTTCGTCGCCCTTCAGGAACGCCGCCAGCGCGCGGGCCGACGGATGCGAGAAGACGTCCGAATAGGCGAAGTGCAGGTCCTGCTTCTCCGCTTCGACCATCACGTTGGTCACCATCAGGGAGGTGCCGCCGAGGTCGAAGAAGGAATCCGTGGCGCCCACCCGCTCGGTGCCCAGCACCCCGGCGAAGATGGAGCAGAGGGCCTTCTCCGTCTCGTTGGCGGGAGCCACGTAGTCGTCGGTGGAGGACGGGGTTGCCGGCGGCAGGGCCTTCACGTCCACCTTCTGGTTCACATTGAGCGGGATGGCGTCCAGCTGCACCCAGGCAGCCGGCACCATGTAGGGCGGCTTGCGCTCGCGGATGAAATCGCCCGCGGCCTTGGTGTCCAGGGAGCCTTCCTTCATCACCACGTAGGCGGCCAGGAACTTGCCGCCGGACGGGGCGTCGAAGGCCTGCACCGTCACTTCCTTCACGCCGGGCATCTCCTGGATCACGGCCTCCACTTCCTTGAGCTCGATGCGGAAGCCGCGGATCTTGACCTGGCGGTCCTTGCGGCCGACGAACTCGACGTTCCCGTCGGGCCGGTAGCGCACGATGTCGCCGGAACGGTACATCCGCACGCCGGGCTGGAACGGGTTGTCGATGAAGCACTCGGCGGTCTTCTCCGGGTTGTTCAGGTAGCCGCGGCCCACGCCGGCACCGGCGATGAGCAGCTCTCCGACCGCCCCGGCGGGCAGGCGCCGCATCCAGCGGTCCACCACGTAGAGCTGCACGTTGCTCAGCGGATGGCCGATGGGGATGTTCTCCTCGCGCTCCAGCACCCGGAACACCGTGGAGAAGATGGTGCACTCGGTGGGGCCGTAGCCGTTGTAGAAAGCGTAGGAAGGCGGCGGCATCGAGATGAGCTTCTCGCCACCCACGGAGAGGTGCTTGAGCGAAGGGTTCTGCGGGAAGTTGCGGGCGTACATCACGCCGACCTGCGTGGTCATGAAGCTGTGCGTGACCTTGTTGTCCGTCAGGAAGCGGTCCAGGGCGTTCAGGTCGTGGCGCACGTCCTCCGGGATGATGCAGACGCAGGCGCCGCTGGTGAGGGCGGGATACTGGTCCATCATGTTGGCGTCGAAGCCGTAGCTGGCGAAGGCCGCCACGCGGTCCCCCGCCTTGAGGCCGTAGTACTCCCGGTACCAGGCGCAGAAGTTCACCAGGTTGCGCTGCTCCAGCATGCAGCCCTTGGGCTTGCCGGTGGAGCCGGAGGTGTAGAGGAGGATGTAGAGGCTCTCCGGCTTGGGGAGATTGCCGGTCGGGGCCGGCAATGACGTCTTTGTCATGCCCGACAGCGATCGGGCATCTTCGAGCTGGTCCGTCGTCAGCACGGGCCCCTTGTAGTCCCCGACCAGGGAGACCAGCTCCTTGTCGGCGATCAGGAGCTGGGCATGGGCGTCCTGGATCATGAAGTTCAGGCGCTCCGCGGGATAGGACGGGTCGAGCGGCTGGTAGGCGCAGCCGGCCTTCATCGCCGCCAGGGAGGCCTTGGTCATCCAGGCGTTGCGGTTGATGAGGATGGAAACCACCGGTTCGACATTGTCGTCACCCCCGGCTTGACCGGGGGTCTCAGATGCCCGGTCGTTGCCGGGCATGACGGAGAGAATCCTGGCGGCCAGGGCATCCGTGAGGCGGTCCAGCTCCTGGTAGCTGATGGTCTTGCCATCGAAGAGCACGGCGGGGGCCTCCGGCGTGAGCTTGGCCTGTTTGCGGAACAGGTCGACCACCGTCTGGCTCAGGTCCACCTTCTGCTCATAGTGGTTGAAGCCGTCGAGCTCCTGGAGGCGTTCCCCGTCGACCAGCGGGATCTCCGAGATGGGGCCGTCCTTGAGCAGGCCGCGGGAGACGGTCTCCAGCGCGTCGGCGAAGCGCTGCACCAGCGGCTCACTGTAGAGGCTGTCGTCGTAGGCCAGGGCGATCTCGGGGGCATCCTCGGTCCCCTCGATGAAGATGCTCAGGGGGAACTTGGGCGTGTCCTGGGTGATCAGCTCATCCTCCAGCGCCTTGCCGTGGATGCTGTATTTCTCGACCAGGCCCACCTGGTACGCGAGCATCACGGCCGGATGGAAGTCGTAGGCCGACGACACGCGGGCGAAGGGGTAGTTCTGGTAGGACAGGGCCTTGCTGAAGTTGCGGTCGGTCTCCTTGAGGAATTCGTCCGCCGGCTGCTTGTCCACGTCCGCCGCCAGCGCGAGGGTGTTCACGAACATGCCGAAGGTGTTGGCGCTGCGCATGTCGCTGCGGCCGTTGGCCACGGTGCACATGTACACTTTCTGCGATCCGCTGAAGCCGCTGACCGTGATGAAGGCGGCCCCCAGGAAATAGCTGGCCGGGGAGATGCCCAGGGCGTGGCAGCGGGCGATGATGTCGCCCCCGGCCTTCTTGCGCAGCCAGGTCTCGTGGCCCACTTCGTCCTCCTGCGGCTTCTTGTCCGGGATCACGCCGGTCTCCTCTTCCTTCCCCGCCATCTGGGCGGCGAAGAAGTCCTCCGCCTCCTTGAATTCGGGGCTGTCCTGATAGGCCTGCTGGTCCTTGGCGTACTGGAAATAGGTGTAGCTCTCCTTCTCGGGGGCCTTCCCCTCGAGCGCCGCCGCCAGCTCCTCCAGGAAGACGTCGTAGGAGCGGCCGTCGAACACCAGGTGATGGAAGTCGGCCATCAGGCGCAGCTTCCCGGGCGTCTCGACGATATTGAGGCGGTAGAGCGGCCCCGTGCCCAGGTTGTAAGGCTGCATGAAGCCCTCCTTGAGGGCCTGGTATTCTTTCTCACTCTTAAGCCGGGTGTACGGGATATCCTCCGCCATCTTGCCGGGCACGAGGTAAACCTTGCCATCCCGCTGCTCGAAGCTGCCCAGGACAGCCGGGTGCGCTTCCAGGACCGCGCGCAGGGCCTTTTTCAGCTCCTCCACCCCGACCCCTTCCGGGAAGGTGAGGATGCAGGGCAGGTTGTAGGCCGTGGACGAGGGGTTCTTGACGCAGTCCAGGTAGAGGCCGGTCTGCTGGAAGGTGAGCACCTGCGGCTCGTCTTCCCGGGCCCCGTCATCCCCGGCTTTCCCTGCCCCGTCATCCCCGGCTTTGACCGGGGATCTCCCGCCTTCCATCAGCTTCTTGATGACATCGTTCTCGATGCTCTGCAGGCTCGCCGTCTTGGCGAAGCTGTTCATGTCGGGCTCGAGGCCGTAGCGGTTGTACAGCTCCGTCGCGAGGCGCAGGGCGGCGATGGAGGAGAGGCCGCTGAGGTAGAGCGGGTCCGTGAGGCCGAAGCCGCCGATGCCCACGCTCTCCTTGATGAGGGCGCTCAGCTCCTCTTCCAGCACGTTCAGCGGGGCCACGTGGGCTTCCCGTTTCTTGGGGGCCTTGGGCTCCGGCTTGGGCAGCGCCTTCACGTCCACCTTCTGGTTGACGTTGAGCGGGATGGCGTCGATCTGCATCGTGACGGCCGGGACCATGTAGGGCGGCTTCTTGCCCGCGATGAACTCGTCCAGCTGTTGGACGTTCACCTTCTTGGCACTCACCACGTAGGCGGCGAGGAACTTGCCCGCGCCGACGCCGGGCTCGTCGAAGGCCTGCACCGTGACGTCCTGAATGCCCGGGAATTCCCGGATCACGGCCTCCACTTCCTTGAGCTCGATGCGGAAGCCGCGGATCTTCACCTGGCCGTCCTTCCGGCCCACGAATTCAATCTTGCCGTCATCGCGCACGCGGACGATATCGCCGGTGCGGTAGACGCGGGCGTAGTCGGGATCCTTCTCGAAGGGGTTCGCGATGAACACCTCGGCCGTCTTGTCGAGGCGGTTCAGGTAGCCCAGGCCCACCTGCTGGCCGGCGATCCACAGTTCGCCGTTCTCGCCCTGCTTCACCTGCTTGCCGTCGGCGTCGACCACATAGGCGTGGATGCCCGGCAGCGGGACGCCGATGGGAATGTTCTCCTCCTGTTTCTTCACTTCCTCGCTCACCACGTAGCAGATGGTCTCCGTGGGGCCGTAGCAGTTGAAGAGCCGGTAGTGCGGCAGCGGGAACGAGGACATCTTCTCGCCGCCGGTGTACATCACCTTGAGCCCTTTGCAGTCCGGGAAGTTGATGGCGAACTGCGTGGCCACCTGCGTGGTCATGAAGCAGTGCGTGATCCCGTTCGCCTCATAGTAGGCGTGCAGCGCGGGGAGGTCGAGCCGGATTTTCTCCGGGATGATGTAGGAGGTCGCGCCGGCGATGAGGGGCGTATAGAGGTCGGACACGAAGGCGTCGAAGCCGAAGCTGGCATAGGCGGTCATCCGGGAATCCCCGTCCACGCCGACGTTGTCCCGGTGGCGGCTGCAGAACGCGAAGATGTTCTGGTGCGTGAGCATGCAGCCCTTGGGCGTGCCGGTAGTGCCGCTGGTGTAGAGGAGGATGAACAGGTCCTCCGGCTTCGGCTGGCCCTTGGGGGTGCCGGGGTGCAGCTTGCGGATGTCGGCGGTCTTGAGCACCGGACCCTCGAAGTCCTTCAGGATGGGCAGGAGCTCCTCATCGGCGACCAGGAGCTTCGCATCCGCATCCTTCACCATGAACTGCAGGCGCTCGTGCGGGTACGAGGGGTCCAGGGGCAGGTAGGCGCAGCCGGCCTTGAGCGCGCCCAGCGGGGCCACCATCATGTATTCGTTGCGCCCCAGCATGATGCCCACCACGCTCTTGGGGGGCACCTGGGATTCGATATAGGCGGCCAGGTTGTCGGACAGTTCGTCGGCCTGCCGGTAGGTCAGGCGGATGTCTT
>Ga0310696_10005354_pt1 | contig 15508 bp, 10 predicted proteins | sample AusTroGonzalo_MG_4_FD_203885 | JGI IMG/M metagenome (GOLD analysis project Ga0310696, IMG submission 203885) | Bovine rumen microbial communities from tropical cattle in Woodstock, Queensland, Australia - Gonzalo_02 (v2) (version 2) | ecosystem: Host-associated > Mammals > Digestive system >...
AATGTTGACTGTCTGCAAACCTGCGCATCCTTGGAATGCATAATTACCAACATTGCCTTGATTGGAGATAGTGGCCGTTTGCAGACCTGTACATCCTTGGAAAGCATAATTTCCAACATTGCCTTGATTGGAGAGCGTGACAGTTTGTAAACCAGTACATCCCTGGAAGGCATAATCATTGACTTGCATAACATGCAACGAAATACTTTTGTTCACAACTGTCTCACCAATATTCACTACAGGTAAACTTTTGTCATACGCACAATCAATCGCATCGCAAGTCCTTTCCGAAGGACTGACAGGCACATACTTCACACCATCCACTTCAAAGACAGAGCTCAAGAAGGGATATACTGTTTTATTGCTTAATTGAGTATATTGGTTATTGGCCACATAGTTCACCTGTCCTTCTGCATATTGATATCCTGTGGGTGGCGTGTTGGTCAGCCAAATCACCTTGACTGGTTTATTATAACCGATTGCATTTGCACCAATACTCAATACTCCAGAACCAATTGTAACAGATTTTAGATTGGCGTTATAAAATGCATTTTCACTGATTGTCTTGACACTTTTTCCCAGAACGATTTCTTTGATAGACGATAATCCACTAAACCAATTATTGACAGAAGGACAATTGATAGTGATAGTACTAAGACCGCTGCAATTCTTGAAAGCGTCAGACCCGATGCTCGTTACACTCTCTGGGATGGTGATGGAGGTCAAGCCGCTGCACCCATAGAAAGCCTGATACCCGATGCTCGTCACACTCTCTGGAATGTTGATGGAGGTCAGGCAGCTGCAACCATGGAAAGCGTAAGACCCGATGCTCGTCACAGCCTCAGGAATGTTGATGGAGGTCAGGCAGCTGCAACCTTGGAAAGCGTAATGTCCAATGCTCGTTACACTCTCTGGGATGGTGATGGAGGTAAGGCCGATGCAGCCAGAGAAACAAGAACCGGTTATACCTTTGGTTCCTTCATTGAGTACAATATTTGTGCCATTTGGCATTTTACCTTTGTATCTATAGGCAACTTTTCCTGCATATACTAAGCCGTCAGGTTGGTTATTGTACCATGCAGTTCCAACGAAAGCGCTCCCCCCGATGCTCGTCACACTCTCTGGAATGGTGATGGAGGTCAGGCCGCTGCAACCAGAGAAAGCTTCAGACCCGATGCTCGTCACACTTTCTGGAATGTTGATGGAGGTCAGACCGCTGCAATTTTCGAAAGCTCCTGTCCCGATGCTCGTCACACCCTTTGAAATGTTGATGGAGGTCAGGCCGCTGCAACCATGGAAAGCGCAACCCTCGATGCTCGTCACACTCTCTGGAATGTTGATGGAGGTCAGGCCGCTGCAACCATAGAAAGCGTAAGACCCGATGCTCGTCACACTCTCTGGAATGTTGATGGAGGTCAGGCCGCTGCAACCATAGAAAGCGTAAGACCCGATGCTCGTCACACCCTCTGGAATGTTGATGGAGGTCAGGCCGCTGCAACCAGAGAAACATGATTCCGCTATACCTTTGGTGCCTTCATTGAGTACAATATTTGTACCATTTGGCATTGTACCTTTGTATGTATAGGCAACTTTTCCTGCATATATCAAGCCGTCAGGTTGGTTATTGTACCATGCAGTTCCATAGAAAGCGGAAGACCCGATGCTCGTCACACTCTCTGGAATGTTGATGGAGGTCAGGCCGCTGCAACCATAGAAAGCGTAAGACCCGATGCTCGTCACACCCTCTGGAATGTTGATGGAGGTCAGGCCGCTGCAACCATAGAAAGCGTGATACCCGATAATCGTCACACCCTCTGGAATGGTGATGGAAGTCAGGCCGCTGCAATCTTCGAAAGCACGCGAACTGATGCTCGTCACATCGTATGTTTTTCCATTATATGTGACTATTTTGGGAATTATAATATTACCTTGATATTCATGAAGGTTTCTATTCGATACAGAGACACTTGAACCGTTGGAGCCATCATTATAGATGTAATAGATTCCATCCACATAGAAATCATGGGCGGAAATGTTAATGCTGATTATGCACATTAGTATGGTCAGCAAAAGTGATAAGCTATGACATTTCATTGCTATTATTGTTTTCTTGTTTTGGTTTAAGATCTTGGTTTATCAATTCTTTAACGGTATGTACCAACTGTATAAATAGCTCAAAAGAAGAAAGCTTTACATAAAAAGTCTGTTTGAATGAATCTTTTTGAAAATCCTTCATAACAAATAAGCCGTTATCTATAGTGATGTAGTTATGCGCAAATGCATTTCTAATATGAAAGAACCAATTCCTGACAACATCCATGTATTCTTTCTTTTTCTTTTTGGAAGTCTCTGCATGGAAATAAAATGTGTCAATCTCAGGAGTCTTCATTCTTGATGCATAGTTCTTGTAAACAAACCTGAATTTCTGCAATCCTTCTTGTTTCTTAACTTTGCGATTTAAGATTTCTGCTGTACCAAATGCCTTCCTATCGCTCTCACAATACAGGAGAATCTCTTCATACAGAAACTTCAGTTGCTCGTCTGAGAGTATGTTCTCTGTTAACCTTGGTGTTTTCATGATGGTTGAGTTTTAAATTTAATAAGGTCATAATTCACCAAATGAACTTCGCCAGTGTCAATATCTTCAACAAGTGCAACTACTTTTTCACGGAAATTACCTGATTGCGGACTTAATTCTTCTTGATATGTCCAAATATGAAAAAAGCCATCTTTCCACTCTGACAATTCATCCTGTTCTTTTTGAACATTTTCATCAGGAACAAAACCTTGTGGATACCCTAAAGCATAACTCACTTTTCTCAATTCATTAGCCATAACGCATAAAGTTTTGCCTATAGCCACCCCGATTCAGCGGTTAAACGTATTGAAATGGAAAGACGTGGGTGCTCTTCTACCGCTTATCCCACGTGATGGCTCTCGCATTGCCTTGCCAAGGATAAGCAACTCGAGATAGCCCACGTCGCGAGATATTGTAGAAATGCTCGCGACGTTTCAGTGAACACAGCAAGCAGGGTACAATACACCCGGAGTGGACGTTCCGGTTGCGTTCTCTTCCTGGCTTGATTTGCGAGATCTTCACGTAGAAGTTAACGTTCGTAAACGTCCTTTTTACCACTAAGATGACCCACGATGCCCTTGCGGACTATCTGAGTCGCCGCAAAAGTACGAAGTTTCAAGGAAGTGACAAAGGAAAAGAGAGAAAAAGTGAAAAATATGCTCTTTTACTACCCAATTTGAGGCAGAAGCCATTTTTTTCGTGTGGGATTGCCCGTTGATTGGATGATTGTCGCTAACTTTGTGGGCGAAAACAGAGACAAGAGAATGAATAAGGTACGAATCACTGCTGTGCGCCAGACGGTCTATGAGGACTTGATGGCGCAGTACGAGAATCCGATAGAGCACACCTGCGACGTCAGGGTGGGGCAGGAGTGGGTTTCCATCGACGGCCGGTGCCCTGCGGGGATGTGTCCCTCGGCGTGGGAGTCCATGCGTTCGTTCGTGGAGTCGCTGGCCCGTGGCGAGGGGAACTTCTACGACGGATGGATGCAGAATCCCTTGAGTGCGATGATTAGTTGCAACGACGGCTTTCGTCCGTTCAGCTTCTATCTTGAGGCAATTGTCCCATCGTCGGACAAAGATGATTCCGAAATGGTTGAAAGGGGGAAATGATGAAGGTAATAGTTGCCATCGACTCGTTCAAAGGTTGTCTGACGTCGGCCGAAGCAAATCAGGCTGCCGCCGAGGGCGTCCGAAGGAGGATGCCTTGGGCGGAGGTCGTTCAGATTCCTGTCAGCGACGGCGGCGAGGGCTTCCTGTCGGCCTTCCAGTCGGCACTGGGGGGCAGGGTGGTGGAAGTCTGTGTACAAGACCCGCTGATGCGCCCGGTTGCGGCGCAATATCTGGTGAAAGGGGATGTGGCTGTGATAGAGATTGCAAAGGCCAGTGGACTCACACTGCTGGCTCCCGAAGAACGAAACCCGATGCTGGCTACCAGCTATGGGACGGGTCAGCTGGTGGCGGATGCCGTGCGTTGTGGTTGTAAGCATATCATCGTCGGCCTTGGTGGGAGTGCCACCAGCGACTGCGGTGCAGGAATGCTTCGTGCCCTCCTCGATGCCTTTGCGGCTGCTCCTGTCGGCGCCGGAAAGGGAGAGCTGCGAGTCTGGGCAGGTATCCATGCCTTCGAGGATGTCCGTTTCACCATCGCCACGGATGTCACCAATCCCCTTTGCGGCGAACGGGGAGCGGCTCAGGTCTTCGGGCCGCAGAAGGGAGCAGCGCCGGCCATGATTCCGCTCCTCGATGCCCGTGCCCGACGATTCGCGGAGGAGGCTGCCCGATGCTTCGGTTACGACCGACAGGACGAACCGGGAGCGGGAGCTGCCGGAGGCTTGGGCTATGCCTTCTTGCAATATTTGAACGCAGAGCGTCGTTCAGGCATCGACTTACTGCTCGACACCCTGCATTTCGACGAACAATTGGCGGACTGTTCGCTCGTCATCACGGGCGAAGGTGCTGCCGACCGTCAGACCCTGATGGGTAAGCTCCCTCATGGCATCCTTCAGCGAGCCAAGGCACGTGGCATCCCCGTCTGGCTGATAGCGGGACGCATAGACGACTGCCAGACGTTGCTCGATGCAGGCTTCTCGCGTGTGGAGTGTATCAATACGCCTGACCTTTCCCTTGAGGAAGCGATGAAGCCAGAGACTGCCAAGAGAAATATCGTCAGGACCATTGCCAATATACTGGCAATCCCGAAAAACATTTAACTCTTTTACTCACAATGAAGAAGTATTTCCTTTTAGCGGCGGCTGTCCTCCTTTTGGGTGGTGCTGTCTACGTATGGTTATCGCCCGATGATGCCCGGCCATCAGCCCTGGAGGCAACCTTTGTGCCACAGGAACCCGATTACAACGACCCGACGATGTGGGTGACCGTCGATGGCGACTCGCTGGATACGGGAGCCGATGTGTTCTACGTCGTCTCGACGTGGGAGGAGGACTGGGTGGCCCGTCGCGAGTCGGTGGGTGTGCCCGACGGCTTTCCAGTCGGGAGTGATTCCCTCATCTGCCACTATGCCGACGTGTGGAACCCGAAACATCGCGAGCACATGGCACGGGAAATCAACAAGGCGGCAGGCTATATGTCGCCCGGAAACCGCTTCTATGCTCCCTTCTACCGCCACACGACGATGGAGGCGTTCCTGACCCTGAATGAGGACACCATCCGCAACCGTGCGCGTTTGGCGATGAAGGATGTCTGTGCGGCCTTTGACCACTTTCAGTCGCAGCGCGACACCACCCGCCCGCTCATCATTGCAGGATTCAGTCAGGGCGGTATGGCGGTGGTGGAACTACTGAAGCACATCAGCGACGAGACCTACCGTCAGTTGGCTGCCGCATACGTCCTCGGCTACAAGGTGACGCCGGAGGACACGCTGCAAACCTGCCACATCAAAGCCGCAACGGGCGAGACGGACACGGGCGTCACCATCTGCTACAACACCGTGAAGGACGTGCGCTACGTCCAGCCCATTATCGCTGCTACGTGCATGGCCATCAATCCCGTGAACTGGCACACCGACGCCACCCCTGCCACCCTTCACGACACCATCACCGTCGCCCTCTCGCCAGAGTACCACGTCCTCGTCGTCGGTGGCTACAGCGGCTCGGAATACCGCCCCTACAAGGGTTTCATCAATGTGGGCGACATCCACAGTTGCGAGCCGTGGCTCTACAGCGAGTGTCTGCAACGGAACTTCCGTGTGCGTGCCGAGGCGTGGCGGGAGAGAACGGGGAACGTTCGACGGTGAATCCTTCTTAGATAACTACGGCGGTGCCGCTGGTGGCCACCATCAGCATGGAAGCGTTGGCACCAATGGTCTCGTAGTCGATGTCGATGCCTACGACGGCGTTGGCTCCCATGGCCTGTGCGCGTTTCATCATTTCCTGCATGGCCGTGTCCTTGGCCTCGATAAGCACTTTCTCGTAGGAGCCGCTGCGCCCGCCGAAGATATCGGTGAGACCAGCCAGGAAGTCTTTGAATACGTTTGCACCAATGATGGTTTCGCCTGTCACCACGCCCTTGTATTCGCGGACGGGATGACCCTCAATCTGAGGAGTTGTTGATAGAATCATAGTTGTTTTGTCTTATAAGGGTTGTACTATTTTAAATCTTTTCAGGGTGTTATCGCAGGAGTTCGCGCAACTGACGGGTGGCGCGGTCAATCATGTCTTGAGTGCCGCTGCCGTCGCTGACGTACTTCACCACCATTTCAGCATACTCGATGGCCTCGCCCAGTCGGGCATTGGGGTTCGCCTTTTCGCGGGCTTTGGTCAAGAGGGGCAACAGTTCGTCGAGGTCTTCCAGCTCAGGCAGGTTGCCGGGGCGCATGGTATTCAGGGCGGCGTTGAGTTCGGTGGTCATGTCGTCGATGGCGGCCTGATCCTGGCTGCGGTCGGCATCGTCGTAGAGCGCACGGGCGCGGTCAAACTGCTCCATCAGTCGGTCGAAACCATGCTTGGCCCATGGAGCATATTCGGGCACCTTCACCTTCAAGGCATTCCAGGCGTTCTGAGCGTCGCGGCGGCTCCGAGCGAGGGACATGGCTTCCTTCAGTCGGGAGTCGTCGATGGCGGGATCGCCTTCGGGGAAACCTTCAGGAGATACAGCGACCGGTTCGCCGGGGAGCTGGAGGCGGAAGTAGTGGGTGACGTGGCGGTCAGCGGCGTAGTCGGGAACCCACCCCGTAGCAGACCCACCCCCAACCCCTCCCGTGAGGGAGGGGAGGGGCTGCGCGACATCCCTTTGTAAGCCGGATGGCTCCCCTCCCTTATGGGAGGGGGTAGGGGTGGGTCTAATGGTCGCCTCCTCCCACGTCTTGATGCCCTCAGCCGCCATCACCAACGGGCCTTTCATAAAGGCTCCGCACCATTCGGGCTGGAAGCGGGTGCGGGGTTTGTTTTTACCTGTGGCGGCCACCTCCATTTTGTCGGGGCCGAAGTCGATATGTGTGGTGAAGGGCATGATGATTTCTACCTTATCCTTCTTCGTCCAACGGCGCAGGGGCAGGGTGACGTAGCTGCACGGCTGGTAGCGGCTGGCCACGCTCAAGCCATTGACCTTGATGTCGAACCCTTTGGTGGCCCAATAGGGAACGCGTAGCTTCAGCACGAACGGTTTCTTGGCTTCGGGGAAGGTGAGGGTGCTCTGCTCGGCTGGCCACTGGCAGTCCTGTTGGATGGTCACCTTCTTGGCCTCCCAACGTGCCGTGGTTGGTAAGTAAAGAGCTACCCACAGCGTGTCTGCCCCTACGAAATAGGCAGCCTCCTGATACTTCACGTGGTTCTCGGCTCCCGTGCCGCCACAACACGTGGACTGCGGAGTCTCGTTGCCCCACGGCTTGGAGGCGTCGAGCCCCACGGCGTACTGATAGAGCACCGCATAGTGGTCAGGATTCAGCGAACCCACGAGCTGGTTGTAGAGCACGCGCTCGTAGTAGTCCATGTAGGTGGCATCGTTGGGGCGGAAGCTGTTGAGGTCTTTGGTGAGCTTCGCTAAGTTGTAAGCGCAGCAGGTCTCGTTCAGCGTCGGTTCGGGGTAGGTGGAACGGTCGTGCCAGTCGGTGCCTACGTTCGTACACATCGAAAGTATCTGCGTATAAGGCTGGCGGAACATCTCGCCGTTGCCCACACCGCCCATGGCATAGCGGTAGCGACCCTGAATCATCGTCCAGAAGTTCTGAGCCAGATGATAATAGTAGGGGTTGGCATTGCCGCGGAAGGCACGTAGGGCACCCGTGACCATCGGGATATGCTGGTTGGCGTGGCGGGTGCGGATGGCATCGATATTTCGGGAGAGTGGGGCGAAGAAGGCGGGGCTGTCGAAGTACGTCGAGGCTTCTAACAGGCGCTCACTTTCTGAAGCACTCCCCTCGTTAGAGGGGCTGGGGGAGAGGCTCTTTACCATCTCCGACAGCCGTGCCAATGACTCGGCCATGCCACCTACCTCGCCAGCGATGTACATGTTCCACATCTCGTAGCGGTTGCCGGGACGGGCGCGACGTTCCTCCTGTGTTCCTTCGCTCTGTACGAAGGTGCGGTAGTGCAGACGGTTCCACACCCAGAGACCCATGTCCTTCGCTGTTAGTAGGGCCTTACGGGCAATGTCCTTGTCGTCGATGTAGTTGGCGATGTCGATGAGTCCGGCCAACTGCTTGTGGACGCTGTAGTACGGAGCCCACACCCACTGCTCATTGTTGTACGCGCGGTACATCTCTATCAGGGCGCAGTGCTGGGCGGGTATGGCGTTGAGGTAACCGTAGCCGTAGTGTCGGTAGTCTTTCTTGTAGTTGTCGAAGTCGGCCCACGAACCCTTCATTTCCCGTAGCTCGGCCTCAGGTGCGAAGTCGCGTGCTTCCCAGTAGCGGCCGAGGTCTTTGTCGTAGACGAAGGTTCGTTCCTGACAGGCGCGCAGTTCGTTCACCATCAGTCGGATGTTCGCTTTCAGTTGTGCCTTCTTGGCAGGGTCGTCGCAAGAAGCGTAGGCCATGGCCAGGGCACTCATGTAGTGTCCGCTGCCGTGGCCTTTCAGCTTCGTTGTCGGCGAGTCCCAGCCGTCGGCTTCGGGGTAACCGTCGGTGGGCAGGCCATAGGTGTCGTGGTAGTTGTAGAGCTGCTGCTTCACGTCCAGCGACAGCAAGTGGTCGATATCCAAGTCGCGGTTGTGCGTCAGCCGGTTCTCGCCGTTGAGGTGCACTCTGTTCAAAGGAAGTGGCTCGGCAACGGGCGTAGAAGAGGGAGTGGGGTAGGCATCGCCGACGACGCTGATGTGTGCCGTGACGGGATAGCCTTGTGTCGTGGTGTTGTCGCCTGTGATGTAGCCACGCACCTCATACGTGGTGCCGACAGGGTTCTGCTGGGCATCGGCTTGTGCTTGTTCCGTGGTAGGAGCCGAGTTGTTCCACCGCACTTGGCGGTATTCTTTGGTGCCGTCGCTGTAGGTCACCCACAACTGGAAGGGCAGGCGAGGGACGGTACCCACGGGAGCCTGCACGCTGACAGCCTCGGTGGTGCGAATGGTCTTATACTCTTCGGCATGTACGCTTGTTGCAGCGAGGAGCAACAAGGAGAGCATACTGAAAGACGGAAGTTTGAAAGCTCTTTTCCAGTCCATGGTGTCGCTTGTTCTTTTGTTTACGGCGACAAAGTTAGGCATTATTTATGACTTCCCTTTTATGGAAGACCATTTATTTGCGGGTTAGAGCCTAGCACTCGTTGCTTTTCACTCGCAGCAGCAATGCTTGTGTTTGTGCTCGTGTTCATGTTCATGGCAGCAACAATGCCCACCGTTTCCCCTATGGGCTTGCCAGAAGGCATTGACCAACAGCCCCGTCAATACAGCCACCCACACCCAGTCCATGACGCTCAGCCCATGAGCACACTCGTCGCCAACCGTAGCGAACCCGGCCTGCACCGTAAACCATTCCTGCGGCAACAGGTAGTCGATGCCCAGCCCAAACGCCATCGCGCCGATGATGATAGCCGTCAGGTACATCCACAGCGTCCTCCGCCCAAAGACTTTGCCGATAATCAGCATCGAGGCTGAATTCACAGCAGGACCAGCCATCAGCAGTACCAAGGCGGCACCGGGCGTCAGGCCTTTAGCCATCAGCGATACCGCAATAGGTATCGAGCCCGTGGCGCATACATACATCGGAATAGCCACAGCCAGTACAATCAGCATATTCAGCAGCTTGTAGTCGTGCAGTGCTGCCAGCCAGTCGTTGGGAACGGCTACGGTAATCAGAGCGGCTATCAGCAAGCCAACGACCAGCCACTTGCCAACGTCCTCCATCATTTCAACGAAGGCATAATCCAGCGCTCCCTTTATCTTTCCAGCAAATGTTGTCGGCTGCTCCTCATCGTGATGATGGCAGCAACAGTGCTCGTGTTCTTCTTTTTCTTCTTCGTGGTGATGGCAGCAGCAATGCTCGTGTTCTTCTTTTTCTTCTTCATGGTGATGACAGCAGCCATCTTGGTGACCACTCTCCACCTTGAGGGGGAGTGAGGAGGAGGTCTTATTCACCAGCCACCCTCCAAACATCGCCGTGAACAATGCTGCTATCGGACGCACGATGGCAAAGGGAAGTCCCATCAACGAATAGGTGGCGATGATGCTGTCTACACCTGTCTGCGGTGTAGCGATGAGGAAGCTGGTGCAGGCTCCATGACTGGCTCCTTCCTTGCGAAGTCCTACGGCCGTGGGAATCACGCCGCAAGAACACAGAGGCAACGGCACACCGATAGCAGCCGCCTTCACCACACTCTTCATATTGTTTGGTGCCAGATGTTTCGAGTAAAGCGTTCTTGGTACAAAAATCCGCAGTAAGCCTGCAATCAGGAAACCCAGCAACAGGTAAGGAGCCATCTCCGCCGTCATCATGACCAGCGCGTCCCAGTAGTGTTCGAGAAAGACCATGTTATTTAATGATTTAATGAAATGATTCTACGATATATCTTTTTTCACGCTGCAAAGGTACTTCATTCCTCGTGCAACTCAGTTGCAAACTGCTCATTCGGGGTAAAAATGCAGAAAAAAGCACTCAAAAAGTGAAAAAGTTTAAAGATTAAGGTTTAAAGTTTAAAGTTTTTCACTACCTTTGCAGCCGCAATCGCAAGAAAGCACCTTGGAAGGATGCCAGAGTGACCGATTGGGCCGGACTCGAAATCCGGTGAACGGCTTGTCCGTTCCGGGGGTTTGAATCCCTCTCCTTCCGCCAAGAGACAAAAGGGAATCGAGAGGTTCCCTTTTTCTTTACCCGTATTCGATTGTCTATATATAATAAAAATGTGAGATATGAAGCTTAGAACCATTGCAGCACTCCTCGGCGTTCTGTTGCTGACGGCGTGCATCAATCAGGAAGAACAGTTGCGGAAGCGTGCAGCGGAGTTGTGTCAGTACATCCCGGACCATGAGCTGTCGGAGCAGGCGAAAGACTACATGACGGCGGATTTCTATGCCGTCCTGGACACGATGTTCCATCTGCCCGAACATGAGGCGATGGATCATGAGTGGCTGTACTATTTCGTGACAGGCAATGGTGGCACCATCGCAGACTATGAAATTGTGAGGGTGGAACAGAAAGACCCGACACATGCAATGGCGACCGTCAGCGTGCGGCAGAAGTGGGAAGACGGTTCCTTCGACGAAGAGAGCGATATTGAAGAGCACCGCCTATATATGGAATGTGTGGACGGCCGTTGGCTGATGTCGGATTTCGACGAACACAAGGCCGACTGCATCCGACATATCGCCATCAACCGTCGGGAACAGGCTGTTCGCCGAGCCATTAGCGATTATCTGGTAAACGAAGAAGGTGTCCGCTATTTGCAAGGTGAGCTTTGCGTCCCTACACTCTTGATGGTCTACGAGGAGGATGTCGATTCTCAGCACGTTCGTGTCTGGGGCGACTTCTGGGTGGAGTGGTATAACGTTTCGTGCGACACGCTTAAAACCGTTTCGGGAGGCAGTCATGCAGGTTTGATGACTTTGTCAGAAGAGAATGGGGCTTTTGCCGTGACGTCGTTTGAACAGGTGGAGGACGGTTCTCGCTACGAGTCCAGTGCCCAGCGTATCTTCGGCGAACACTATGACATTTTCCAGAATATGCACTCAAATCAGGTTGTACGCGAAGCCGTGCGTCGGGAACAACTGAGTGACTACGTCCGTCTTTGCGGCCTTAACATTCGGTACTATCAAGACTATGGCTGGCCTGCCGTGGAACTGGCGGACGCCGCGTCCAATTGATAAATAAAAACAAATGCGGATAATCACTTGGGCAATTATCCTCCTACCGAAGCGATGATGCCGTGGGCGGCAAACTGGTCGATGCAACGTTGCAGGGTGGCATCGGAAGGGGTAGACATGAAGAGGTTCGTGGGGTTGTAGGTGGTACCTCGCCGTGTGTGCTTGTCGCGTCCCATCTCATGGTAGGGCAGGAGCTTCACTCCCATAAAACAAGGTCGTGCTCCATGTTCCGTGGTAGTCTTGATGAATTCCGCCGTAGCCTCGATATTCTCCTCGTCGGCGTTGATGCCCTCGATGAGGGGGATGCGGATTTGGAAGGGAGTGCCGATATTCGCCAATAGTCTCAGGTTGGAAAGGATTCGTTCGTTGGGAACGCCCGTGTATCGTCTGTGCTTTTCGGAGTCTATGACCTTTAGGTCTACGAGGAATAGGTCAGTCTCGGCAGCCACCGTCTGCACCACTTCCGGGGTGGCGTAGAGCGTGGTGTCTACGGCGCGGTGGATGCCGCGAAGTCCAAGCTCCTTTAGTAAAGCCATGAGCGGCGGCACCTCATTGTCCATTTTCCATTGTCCATTTTCCATTGTCCATTTTCCATTGCCCATTCTCATCAATGGTTCTCCGCCGCTTATGGTCACGCCGCCTCCGCTGTCCTGCATGATATCACGTTCTTTCTCAATCTCGGCCAGCAGTTGCTCCATCGTATATTCTCGTCCGCAGACCTCCAGGGCGAGGGTGGGGCAGAGGGAAAAAAGGGGCTCTTCGGACTCTCCCCCCGCTGCTCTTTCCCTTATCCATTCCAACTGCCTCGGATACAGTCCGCAGGAGTTACACCCAATGCACTTCTTCTGCTTGAACATCACTTCGGGTTCTGGCAACCACGACTCGGGGTTGTGACACCAGACACACCGCAAGGGGCACCCTTTCAGAAAAATGGTGGTTCGGATGCCTGGGCCGTCGTTGATGGCGTAGCGTTTGATGTCGAAGACAATCATACCTCTTCGTTCTCCGTGCGTGCGATGATTTCGTTCTGCAACTGCATCGTCATATCGTTGAAGTAGTCGCTGTAGCCTGCCACTCGCACGAGGAGGTCGCGGTATTGGTCGGGATGCTGCTGGGCGTCGAGCAGGGTGGCGGTGTCGACGATATTGAACTGGATGTGGTGACCGCCGAACTTGAAGTAGGTGCGGATGAGGTGACCGAGCTTCCGCATGTCCTCCTCGCGCTTCAGCAGGGCAGGCACGAAACGGACGTTGAGCAAGGTACCGCCGCTCTTCGTCTGGTCGAGCTTGCCCAGAGACTTGATGACAGCGGTGGGACCGTGGCTGTCGCTGCCGTGGGCGGGCGAAGTGCCGTCAGAGATGGCAAAGTGGGCGAAGCGTCCGTTGGGGGTGGCACCGCAGACGGAGCCGAAATAGTTGTGGCACGTCGTCGAGAGCATGTTCAGGTGCGTCTTCCCGCCTCGGGTGTTCGGCCGCCCCTCGATGGCTTTCACCAAATCCTCATAAACCCGCACGGCGATGTCATCGGCATACGGGTCGTCGTTGCCGAAGAAGGGGGTGTGGTTGCGGATGTAGAGGCGCATGGACTCGAATCCCAGACCCCCTCCCCGCTCCCCCTCAGAGGGGGAGAGTAGAATGTTTTGTGAGCTTGTCTTTTCTTGAAGGTGACCACCCTCCCCCTTAAGGGGGAGTGAGGAGGGGGTCTTCCAGTTACATTTACACGCCTCCAGTATCTCCTCCATCGTATAACGCTTGTCCTCGAACACGTGCTTCTTCAGGGTTGTGAAGCAGTCGGTGATGGTACCGAGACCAGTGCACTGGATGTAGGTGGTGTTGTAGCGTGCACCGCCGCTGTAGTAGTCCTTGCCCTTTTCGATGCAGTCGTCGATGTAGAGGCTGAGGAAGGTGGCGGGGGCATAGAGCGAGAACATGCGTTCGATATAGTTGTTCACGCTGAGTTTCAGGTTCACGAAGTACACCATCTGCCGATGCCAAGCGTCGTAGAGCTGTTCAAAGGTCTTGAACGTTCGCGGGTCTCCCGTTTCGAGTCCGAGGCGCTTTCCCGTCTCGGGGTCGATGCCGTTGTTGAGGGTTATTTCCAGAATCTTCGGAGTGTTGAGGTAACCCGTGAGCAGGTAGGCCTCCTTGCCGAAGGCACCCACCTCGATGCAGCCGGAGCAGCCTCCCTCGCGGGCGTCTTCGAGGCTCTTGCCTGCGCGTACCATTTCCTGGACGTAGGTGTCGGGGTTGAAGACCGAGGGGTAGCCGTGGCCTTGGCGGATGACTCGGATGCCCTCCAAAAGGAAGTCGTCGGGTGTGTTCTTAGCGATGTGGATGCTGAGGCCGGGTTGCAGCTCGTGTAGCTCTTCCTGAATCTCCAGGATGATGAAGGAGAGTTCGTTGACGGCGTTGTTGCCGTAGCGGTCTACGCCGCCGATGTTGATGTTGGTGAAGTCGTTGTAGGTGCCGCTCTCCAAGGCCGTCACGCCCACTTTCGGCGGTGCAGGTTGGTTGTTGAACTTAATCCAGAGGCAGGAGAGCAGTTCCTTGGCCCCGTCGCGCGTCAGTGTGCCGTCCTCCATGCCCTGTTTGTAGAAAGGATAGAGGTGCTGATCGATGTGGCCTGGGTTCATGGAGTCCCATCCGTTCAGCTCGGTGACCGTGCCCAAATGCACGAACCAGTACATCTGAATGGCCTCCCACAGGTCGCGGGGAGCATGGGCGGGCACCCAACGGCAGACGGAGGCAATCTTGCGGAGTTCCTTAATCCTGGCCCCCCGTAGCCCCCCGGCGGGGGGCATCCCTTCTGGGTGAATAGAGCCAGTTTGGTCGCCCCCCTCTGGGGGGCTAAGGGGGGCCTCAAGTTCATCTGCCATCTTATCTGCCAGTTCTGCGTGCCTCTCGGCGAAGAGGATGGCAGCGTCACATGAGATGAGCATAGCCTCCAGTTCCTGCTGCTTGTCGGTAGCTTCGGGGTCGTTGATGTAGTCGAGGCTGTCGATGCGCTTGCGGATGCGGGCCTTCACGTCCAGCAGTCCTTCGTGGTACATCTTGCCGTCCATAGCGGTGTGTCCGGCGGCACGCTGTTCCATGAACTCCGTGAAGACGCCGGCGTGGTAGGCCTCTTCCCACTCCTTGCTGACGTGGTTGAAGATGCGTTCGCGCTGCGTCTTGCCAGCCCAGTAGGGGATGACCTCGCGTTCGTAGGTGTCGATGTCCTCCTGTGAAATGGTGTAGCGCTGCAGCTCGCGGCTGTTCAGCGTGTGCAGGTCCTCGACCGAGTGGCAGGTCAGTTCGGGGAAAGTCGGCACGGCCTTGGGCACAGGGCCTCGTTCGCCCACAATCAGTTCGTCCTTGCCGATGTAGATGGTCTTCCGCTTGCAGATTTCGTAGAAGTTCTTGGCACGCAGCACCGGCGTGGGCATCGTGCCGTAGTACTGCTTGTAGAACGCTGTTTCGATGAGTGCGCGCTCGATGCTGAGTGTCGTCGGCGTGTCTGAGTTCTCTTGGCGGAGGCGCTTGATGCGCTCGTTCATACCGCCCTCATTGGCAGGGTATTTAATACTGAAGTTCATGTCGTTTTGCTTTTTGCGGCGCAAAAGTACACCAAAAAGTGCGCGTGGGAAAGTTTTTTCCCATTTTTTTGCCCGGCTTTAATCCTTTTTTGTTTATCGTTGTCT